>ENA-USUG01007247-USUG01007247.1-human-gut-metagenome-genome-assembly--contig:-NODE-7247-length-10936-cov-14.030850_pt1 | contig 10936 bp, 10 predicted proteins | sample MGYA00250059_ERZ773394 | MGnify/ENA primary metagenome ERZ773394 (study PRJEB29103, sample SAMN06111957) | human gut metagenome | biome: human gut; feature: ankylosing spondylitis patient; material... | reverse complement strand
GATGTTGTATGCGGGCATGATCGCATCTCTGACAATGGGGATTTTTATAAGCGGAACAGGTCAGCAGAAAGTGGAAGCGAAAACTAAAGTAACATACACGCTTAAGAAGGGAACATTGACAATCAAAGGAAAAGGTGCAATGCCTGCGAAGATGAAATTTCGAAGGAACAAGAAGATCAAGAAAGTTATCATTAAAAAAGGCGTGACATCTGTTTCATATGAAGCGTTTGCATTATGTAAGAATTTAAATTCTGTGACAATTCCATCAACAGTAAAAACGATAGGAATTCGAAGCTTCTATGGAACAAAGATTTCTAAAATAACGGTTCCATCAAAGACAAAGACGATCGGGCAGGGGGCATTTGGAAGTTGTAAAAGTTTAAAGACGATCGTTATGCCAGGAGACTTTAAATTAAAACTCGAAGAGGATACTGACGATAAGTTATGGTATGTCACAAGTGATCAGTCAGCAGTTGATACCATAACATTTAATACAAAATTAAAATTGGCAAATGTATCATATCTGTCAGCAAATAATCTGGTAGTTGCAAAGAATGATCCATCATATCAGAGTATCGAGGGTGTAATCTATACAAAAGATGGAAAAGGAATTGTAAGAGTACCTCAAAAGAGAACAGAGCTTAAGATCAAAGAAGGATGTACAGAGTTTAATATGCAATCTGTATTATATAATTCCACAGATTCTGAAGGAGATGAGTTCAACAATTGTTCTAAATTAAAGAAGATTGTAATTCCATCATCTGTAAAGAGTATTAATAAAATAAAATATAAAACGGATCGAGCGGATGCGTGTGATATGCACGTTGATACCATTGAAATTGCTCCAAAAGATTTTGATGCGAACAGCCTTTACGCATTAGGAAGTTCTCTTGGGAAGAATATCACGATTGAGTCATTAATGAAATTACTTCCAGATCAGATTACATACAAAGATCATATGTATATTACAAAAGATCACGGTTTATTAAAATATGACGGAAAAGATGCAAATGTTGAAATTCCAGAAGAGATCACATGGATCGCACCAGAAGCATTTTATAGAAATGAAACATTAAAGAATGTCAAACTTCCATCTAAGATCACTACGATCGAAGAAAATACATTTTATGGATGTAGTGAATTGGAAGCCGTGGTAATTCCAGATCAGGTAACCATGATCGGCAAGTCAGCATTTGATGAATGTACGGTATTAAAATCCGTAACATTTGGAAAATCATTAAAAGTGATCAAAGATCAGGCATTTGCTTCAGCAAATATCAGAAACTTTACAATCCCATCAGGAATTCAAAAGATAGAGACAGGTGCTTTTGCTGGAATCAACCAGATTGGGACGGTTACATTTGAGGGAAGTACAAAGTATGTTGCAGCAGATGCATTTATGAATTCCACAGGAATCAAACTTGTATATAAGAAAGGGATCAAGGAAGCGCAAACAGAATTATCTTATGACTATATTATAGCCAGAAAGAATGAAAATAATAAAGTTCGTACAACGTGGCAGCCAGTATCAGGAGCCAATGGTTATCAGTTAAAATTCAGTACTGACAAGAAATTTAAAAAAATATTGAAAACAGTAATGGTTAAGAAAAATGTGTCAAATGCTACAACATATGTAAAGAATAAGAAGAAAACCCTCTATATTAAAGTTCGTCCATATCAGACAATTAATAAGAAGAACGTTTACGGAAGATGGTCTTATCTGCAGTTATAGTAAGAAAAATGAAAAGAAGTATTTAAACAAAGAAGCGCTAGATTGGTATTTTGCCAAAACTAGCGCTTCTTTTTGTGAAGATTATCTATGCATGATGAGAAATTTAAATCAAATTGATTTAGAATATGCTCACTGTAGGAATCGGTCTGGTTGATGTGGGAAAAAGCAGATTGAACTTTTTTGAATTCTTTGGCAGGAGCAGTCTTAAAGCATGCGATTAAAAAGAATAAAAACAAAATAGAAAAGCCAATTCTTAATTTTAAAAAAGACCAGTATGTTGGTGATTGGTTTTCTTGCTCATTTATATAGGAAGAAAAATCATTACCAGAATTTAATTTTCGATATGTATCATTAAGTCGAGTTTGTTCTATATGAAAATCCGTATTTTTATGCATGAAAAGTACCTCCTTTTGTACATTCTATTCAGAGAAGAAAAAAACTGAACAAATTTTCAAAAAAATTGAAAGAAAAGGTTGACATTAAAATGCGAAAGTGCTACTTTAAATATAGATGTTAGCACTCGATATAAATGAGTGCTAATAACAGGAGGCGAAGATATGGAGTTAAATGATCGTAAGAAGTTAATATTGAAAGCGATTATCGCCAATTACCTTGAAACTGGTGAGCCGGTAGGATCAAGAACCATTGCCAAACATCCTGAGTTGAATTTAAGCTCAGCAACGATCCGTAATGAGATGGCAGATCTGGAAGATATGGGATATATCTTACAGCCTCATACATCCGCAGGAAGAATTCCTTCCGACACAGGTTATCGTTTTTATGTAGATCAGCTGATGACGGAACGTGACAGCGAACACGAAGAGAAACAGGCATTGATTCAGAGAGTTGATAAGATGGAAGTCTTATTAAAACAGGTTGCCAATGCATTGGCAAACAGCACGAATTATGCAACGATGGTTTCTTCCCCACATTATCAGAATGTAACACTGAAATTTGTGCAGCTGTCTCAGGTGGATCACGAACATCTGCTTGCAGTGATCGTTACACAAGGCAATATCGTAAAGAACAAGATGATCCAGGTAGAAGAACCGCTTTCGAATGAAGATGTTCTGAAATTGAATGTATTGTTGAATACATTTTTACAAGGATTATCATTACAAGATATCAACCTTGCACTGATCCAGACGATGAGAGAGCAGGCAGGGATCAGACAGGATGTGTTAGAACGGATTCTTGAAGAGATTGCCAAAGCGATCCATGATGCAGATCATATGGAAATCTACACAGGAGGAGCGACCAATATCTTAAAATATCCGGAGCTTGGGAATCCGGATACAGCAACAGAACTTCTTGATACATTAGTTGAGAAGAAGGCACTGACGAAACTGGTTGATTCAACTTTGGAATCAGATTCTGATAATCATACAGGAATCCAGGTTTATATCGGAGAAGAATCTCCGGTTAAGAATATGAAGGACTGTAGTATCGTAACTGCAACATATGAGCTTGCAGAAGGAGGTACAGGTACCGTTGGTATCATCGGACCGAAGAGAATGGATTACAAGAAAGTTGTTAAGACTTTAAAGAACCTCACTGAAGAATTAGATGATATTTTTAAAGACAAATCTTAAGAAAGGAAGTGATGTGATGAGTAAGAAAAACGAAAACATCAACGAAGAAGTAAAGAACGCAGAAGAGACTGCTGAAGATATAAAAGATACAGAAACAAAAGAGGAAGCTTCCAAAGAAACAGAAGAGACAAAGGAAGCAGCCGCTGATGACAAGATTGCAGAATTAGAAGCGTCCGTAGCTGACTGGAAAGACAAATATCAGAGACTGATGGCTGAATTTGAGAACGCAAGAAAGCGTACAGCAAAGGAAGCTACACAGCGTTATGATATGGGAGCAATGGGAGTTTTAGAAAAACTTCTTCCAGTTATTGATAACTTTGAGAGAGGCTTAGAAGCCGTATCCGAAGAAGAGAAAGACTCCGCATTTGTTAAAGGAATCGAACAGATCTATAAACAGTTTGTTGCTGTAATGGAAGATGTGGGAGTAACACCAATGGATGCGCAAGGAAAAGAATTCAATGCAAATCTTCATAACGCAGTGATGCATGTCGAAGATGATGAGTTTGGTGAGAACATCGTTGCAGAAGAATTACAGAAAGGTTACATGTACAAAGAAAATGTACTGCGCCATAGTATGGTAAAAGTAGCTAACTAATATTTATATTATATATAGAATAAGAAGAAATCTTAGGAGGACATAGATCATGGGTAAAATTATTGGTATTGACTTAGGAACAACAAACAGTTGTGTAGCAGTTATGGAAGGTGGAAAACCAACCGTTATTACAAATGCAGAAGGTATGAGAACAACACCATCTGTAGTAGCATTTACAAAGACAGGAGAACGTGTGATCGGTGAACCTGCAAAACGTCAGGCAGTTACAAACGCTGAGAAGACAATCGCTTCTATCAAACGTCATATGGGAACAGATTACAAAGTTCAGATCGATGGCAAAGCATACTCTCCACAGGAAATTTCAGCAATGATCTTACAGAAATTAAAATCAGATGCTGAAAACTACTTAGGAGAGAAAGTAACAGAAGCAGTTATCACTGTTCCAGCTTACTTTAATGATGCTCAGCGTCAGGCAACAAAAGATGCTGGTAAGATTGCAGGACTTGATGTAAAACGTATCATCAACGAGCCAACAGCAGCAGCTTTATCTTATGGACTTGATAACGAAGAAGAACAGAAGATCATGGTATATGACTTAGGTGGTGGTACATTTGATGTATCTATCATCGAGATCGGTGATGGTGTCATCGAAGTATTATCAACAGCAGGAGATAATAAATTAGGTGGAGATGACTTTGATAACGTTATCACACAGTATATGTTAGATGAATTCAAGAAACAGGAAGGTGTTGACTTATCAACAGATAAGATGGCAATGCAGAGATTAAAAGAGGCAGCAGAGAAAGCTAAGAAAGAATTATCTTCTGCAACAACAACAAACATCAACCTGCCATTCATCACAGCAACAGCTGAAGGACCAAAACATTTTGATATGAACCTTACAAGAGCGAAATTCGATGAATTAACAGCTCATTTAGTAGAGAGAACAGCAGGACCTGTAAACTCCGCATTAAACGATGCTGGAATGACAGCTTCTGAATTAAGCAAAGTATTATTAGTTGGTGGTTCTACACGTATCCCAGCCGTACAGGACAAAGTACAGCAGTTAACAGGAAAAGAACCATTCAAAGGAATCAATCCAGACGAATGTGTAGCGATCGGAGCTTCTGTTCAGGGTGGTAAATTAGCAGGAGACGCTGGTGCCGGTGATATCCTTCTTCTGGATGTTACACCATTATCACTGTCTATCGAGACAATGGGTGGAGTTGCAACACGTCTGATCGAAAGAAATACAACAATCCCTACAAAGAAGAGCCAGATCTTCTCAACAGCAGAAGATAATCAGAGTGCTGTAGATATCAACGTTGTACAGGGTGAGAGACAGTTCGCAAAAGATAACAAATCTTTAGGAAGATTCAGATTAGATGGTATCGCACCTGCAAGACGTGGAGTACCTCAGATCGAAGTAACATTCGACATTGATGCAAATGGTATCGTAAATGTATCTGCAAAAGACCTTGGAACAGGAAAAGAACAGCACATTACGATCACAGCTGGATCTAACATGTCTGATGAAGATATCGATAAAGCTGTAAAAGAAGCTGCTGAATTCGAAGCTGCAGATAAGAAACGTAAAGAAGCGATCGATGCAAGAAACGAAGCTGATTCTATCGTATTCCAGACAGAGAAAGCCTTAGAAGAAGCAGGAGATAAAGTAGATCCTACAGAAAAAGCAGCTGTAGAAGCTGACTTAAAAGATTTAAAAGATCTTGTAGAAGCTACAAAAGATCAGGATATGACAGATGCTCAGGTTGAAGATCTGAAAGCTAAGAAAGACAAACTGATGACAAGTGCTCAGAATTTATTTACAAAGATGTATGAAGCAGCAGCACAGGCTCAGCAGGGAGCTCAGGGAGCAGCAGATGCAGGAGCAAACCAGGGAGCAGCAAACGATGATGTTGTAGATGGTGACTACAAAGAAGTATAATTTTAAAGAGAAGGTAGACTAAAAATGGCGGAAAAAAGAGATTACTATGAAGTGCTAGGCATTGATCGTAATGCTTCAGCATCAGAAATAAAGAAAGCCTACCGAAAACTCGCCAAGAAATATCATCCAGATACGAATCCTGGAGATAAAGAGGCAGAAGCCAAATTTAAAGAAGTAACAGAAGCTTATGAGATATTAAGCGACTCTGAAAAGAAAGCGCAGTATGACCAGTATGGTCATGCTGCCTTTGAGCAGGGTGCTGGCGGATTTAATGGCGGCGGATTTGGCGGTTTTGATTTCGGTGGTGATATGGGAGATATCTTTGGTGATATTTTCGGAGGTATGTTCGGTGGAGGAAGCCGTGGCGGAGCAAGACAGGCTAATCGTCCGACACAGGGATCACATATTCGTGCAAGAATCCACGTAACATTTGAAGAAGCAGTCTTTGGTACATCAAAGAAAATAGAAATTACATTGAAAGATGAATGTACAACATGTCACGGAACCGGTGCAAAACCAGGTACAAGTCCAGAAACATGTCCAAAATGTCAGGGACGTGGTCAGGTTGTATTTACACAGCAGTCTATGTTTGGAACGGTGCAGAATGTTCAGACATGTCCAGATTGTCATGGAACAGGTAAGATCATTCGTGATAAGTGTCCAGATTGTCATGGAACAGGTTATGTAAGCAATCGTAAGACGATCGAAGTGACAGTACCAGCAGGTATTGACAACGGACAGAGTATCCGTATCCGTGGAAAAGGAGAACCAGGTACAAATGGAGGCCCAAGAGGAGATCTGTTAGTAGAAGTGATCGTAGAAAGACATCCAAAATTCCAGCGTCAGGATACAACGATCTATTCAACAGAGCCAATTTCCTTTACACAGGCAGCACTTGGTGGTAAGATCCAGATTCCTACAGTCGATGGACCATACGGATACACGATCAAACCAGGAACACAGACAGACACCAGAATCCGCTTAAAAGGAAAAGGTGTGCCAATGGTACGTAATAAGAATGTACGAGGAGACCACTATGTAACACTTGTTGTTCAGGTACCAGAACACTTAAACGGAGAGCAAAGAGCAGCTCTTCAGAAATTCCAGGAAGCTATGGGTGAAGTTCCAAAGAAGGAAGAAGCTCATAAAGAACATAAAGGTTTCTTTGGGAAACATAAAAAGTAATTTGAATGATAATCGTTCAAATGTATATGATAAATAATAATAAGGATCTCCCGACCATTAGAATTCGGCATGTCATTTTGACAGAATTCTAATGGTCGGGAGATCCTTATTATTATTTATCATATACATGGACGGCTATTCAAACCACCACAGGTGTGTATGTTAAAGGTTATTGGCGTACAATTTATTGATTCATATTATCACTAAAATATAAGTTCAATATTGAAAAATAAACATAATCATGATATTGTATAAATATAAACACAGAGAAGGAGGATCAATGGATGGCAATTGAATATTTAACAGGATTAAATGCGATTGTAATGAAAGCTATTTGGAATATTGAAAAGAGGCAGGGCAGAGTAACAATACAGGATTTGGTGGAAGAAATAAAAAGGAATACAGGGAAAGAATATCATAGGAATAGTGTTTCGACTTATTTGAGAAGATTGGAGAAGAAAGATTTCATAGAGACAAAGAAAGAAGGAAGAAGAAGTTTTATTTGTTCGAAAGTCGATGAATCAGATTATCATAAAGTGCAGTTTGAGCAGATGAAAAAAGTATGGTTTGATGATTCATGGGATGAATTTTCAGTAGCACTTTCTGACGTAGTAAAACAAGAGGAGAATGATAAATTACGGAGGTTGATCGATGATCTGGATGATTCAGCAGATTAGCATTTATATATTGTGCTATTTATTTATCTGTCTTCTCATAGGAAGTATATTGTTTCTTATATGGAAGATTCTATGTAAAAAGATAGAGGAGAAAGGATTTGTCAGGCTGAATTATGGATTGTTAAAGATTGTAATCTTGTTTTTTTTGATTCCTTTTCCAATTGTAATCTTAAGGACGGTTCTTTGGGATGGAATTACCTTTTTGGTAAATGACAGGATAGGAAATTTTGCAATATGTATGGTAGGGATATGGGGAATAGGATTTGGAATCAGCATATGGAAAAGCAAACGTAAGGAGAGGGTATTTTTAGATATATGTCAGTCAGGAAAAACATGTAGAGAATGGATTTCAAAGCAAGCGCTAGAATTAATGGAAAAATTTGAGATTCATAATTCTGTAAGTGTTGAATACAACCCATTTGTACAGACACCGATGGTATATGGAATAAGGAATCCAAAAGTTTTACTTCCGACAGAAGAATATACCACAGACCAGCTAAAGATTATTTTATTGCATGAGCTGACACATATAAAACATAAGGATATCTTTTGGAAACTATTATGCAGAATGATTTTACTGATCTACTGGTTTTATCCATTAAAACGTCAAATATTTAAAGCAGTGAATGAATGGAGTGAAGTCTATTGCGATTTCAGTGTGATCAATGAGATGGGAAGCAAGAAGGGATATTTTAAGACAATCTATGATATTATGATTCATCAATTTCAGTTCCAGGAATATATCTGTGCAGGAATTGGGGAATGTAACTTGGAACGAAGAATATTAATCGCAAAGAATATTAAGAGAATGAATACGGAGAAATGGATCATAGGTTTTATTTTGAGCATGTGTTTTATATTATTTGGGGGAATCAGTGTTGTTACTGCAATGGAGTCAATGCAATTTGGATATAGAATTTTAGATAGAAATACATCAGAGGGTATAGAAGTAGACGGAACACCAGAAATAATGAATTTAAAATTACACGATAGAGATAATAATGAATTTGAAATTTCAAGAATTAAATATTTACAGAGTAGTGATGCTATTTATAACATAGATAAAATAGAGGCTAAGGAATGCCTACAAACAAAATGGATATATTTAAGAAAAGGACAGAAAGTATTTTTCAAAATGTATGCTTATGATACAACAAATGAATCTACAAAAAATAGGAAATTGCAGACAGGAATTATTGATTATTCAAAACATATAAAATATGTTGAGAACAACGAAGAAATTGCTTATATATTTAAAATTCCCAAAAACGGAAAGTATCGATGTTATGTTTATAATTGTAGTGATTTTAAAACGCAATTATTAGGAGAAATTGAAATTTTAAATGATTAGGAGAAAATGAAATGAAAAAAATTTTATATAATATTTGTATAATGATTATCATAATTATTTGTCCTATAAATGTATGGGCAAGTGATGATTTAATAGTTATAAATGATCAAGAAAAAATCAATATAGAATATGTAGAAATTTCTAATGATCCAGAATTGTTTTCGAGAGAACATAAGATTTCTATGAGTGTTAATCCGAATACAGAAAAAAGGGTAGGAAGTTATAAATTAAAAGCTAATCAATATGTTACGTTAAAAATTTCATATTCTTCAACTAATAAAATAAGAGTTGGAATTGTTAGTAAGAGTAGAAAATATGTGGCATTAAAAAATATTAAATCCAATGATATACAGAGAATAAAAGTAGGGGAAACAGATACATATTGGATATTTGTGCAAAATAACTCAAATAAAAAAATAACAGTTAATGGGGTATATATATGTTAAATAGATGATAGGTAATATATTTATTTATCAAAAGAAGGTGATGCTTATGATTTAGAAAAAATCCATATAACACGAATGGCGACCAACCAAAAATCCTTTTAAAAGGACAAGTATTATATGGATATAAAAAGTATATCATAAATTGGGAATTAAAGCAAGATATAATAGTTATTTGCAATATATATTATAGCAATAAAAATTATGAATGTTTTTAAATGAAAGATATTGAACAAAAGATGTGTGAATTAATAAAATATAAAAACTTAAGTTCACACAGACAAAAGAAAGGAGTTTAAAATGCTAAAATTAAACAAATTATTTATGAAAGGAATTACATTGATTATTGCATTTGGAATGATTTGTGTTTCCAATAGTACCGAAATATTTGCATCAGAATCCGAACCATGTACTGAAAGTTCAAGAACTGTTTATTATAATGCATATACTCAAGCACTCCAGGAGGCAGAAGAAACAGGTTCTGAAAACGAAATTGAAAAAACAAAAAATGAATTTTCAGATTATGTTTATGATTTACAAAAAAATGAATCTGATGAAACTTTATCTAATATGGGATATAATCAACAGCAAATAAATTTAATTCGACAGTATGATGGAAGTCAAGATATTATAGCATTATTTAGTGGTTCAGTAACTATCACAAATAAAATTGAAAATTATAAATATAATTCTTCAACGAAACAAACCAGTGCAGATATTGCTTTTACATTTACATGGAATGGAACTTCTGCATATAATCATAAAGATGTTTTGGCAGTAGCTTGGTCAGAAGGTTTATACACTAACTCAAAAAATATAAAGATTACTTGTACTTATAAATCAAATAGAAATAACACAAAAATTTCTTTCTCAGCTCCAAGTAGCTCTCCTTATGTAGCAAAAAATGTAGTTGGAACTGGTAATCAGAGTGCTAAATTTACTTTTGATAAGCATTATGGAAGTAGAATGCGTCTTTATTCTGCCACTGGTAAAGTTCATGTGACAAAAAAAGCGAAAGTACCTGAATTTTCTTCTTATGTGAGCTATGGAGAAACAAAAACTAATATTTCCCCATCTTTTTCAGTAAGTATTAAAAATCTAAGTATTTCTATTTCATTTAAAAAAAATATTAGTGAAATTGCGAGCAAAAGATGTTATAAAAAGTTATAATAGTCTATAGTAAATATTATGAATTTTAGCTAAGGAGGAACAAACTATGGAACATATTATAGTTTTATTTATATTAGCATTATGCTTTTTTTCATTTTTTTATTTTTTATATCATGTGCTTGTGAAATTACAAAACAAAGAAAACTTTTCCGATGAATATAAATTAATGGTTGCATCGTGCGTTGTTTTTGTTTTCATACTGTTATTTTAGAAGGTGATATTTATGATTTAGAAAAAGTCTATATAATATGAATAACAATTAACCAAAGAATTTCAAAAGGC
>ENA-USUG01007240-USUG01007240.1-human-gut-metagenome-genome-assembly--contig:-NODE-7240-length-10947-cov-5.611592_pt1 | contig 10947 bp, 9 predicted proteins | sample MGYA00250059_ERZ773394 | MGnify/ENA primary metagenome ERZ773394 (study PRJEB29103, sample SAMN06111957) | human gut metagenome | biome: human gut; feature: ankylosing spondylitis patient; material... | reverse complement strand
ATGGTAAATAAGGATCTGCGGAACGCTGCTGTCTTCTTCCAGTGTCAGCGAATCTCCCAAAAATGTACTGGCATTGATCTGTGACCCGTCCACTGTTGTGTTCGGATCTACCACAAAGAAATTGTTCAGCAGATAGTGAAAATCACTGAGCCGCTCCATGGAAAGGTCTATCTTTGGTGTTGACTCTACTGCTGTAGTCCACGCCGGAAGCTGTGCAGTTGCTGTGCCTGCATTCTCTGTTGTCTGTGGCTCATTCTCATCTGTTTTTCTCTCCTGTTGTTCTTCTTCATTCCCGTTTTTTTCCTGTTCTCCCTCCTGTTGGCTTCTCATATCATTCTCTTCTTTTCCCGTGTGCTGCTCATTTTCTCAAAATGAATAAAGCAATATACTACGCTAAATAGCAGAATCAGATAAATCAGTATCAAAATCTGCATGCCATACTTTGTCGAAAACAGATCCAGTGCATATTCTGTAATCAGCAGCGACCAGATGTTAGCTCCCATATGAAGCAGCATACTACTGTAGATATTCCCGCTCAATTCCAGAATATATGCAAATGCAGTTCCCAGAATACTTGCATAAATTCCCCGCACAATGTTTCCATGATCAAAGCCAAATATCAGTCCCGATATCAATGCTGCCACCGGCATTTTAAGCCAGTCACGCAACCGCAGATAGATCAGCCACCTGAAAATCATGTCCTCTGCTGCCGGTGCAACAATTCCCATCCAGAAAATCATCATAAGAAGGGATTTTCCCTCTGTAATCCTGGTCATGCTATCCTGATAAGTTGTGCTGCTGATAAATGACTGCAACATTGCCATAAGAAAGTTTCCATACTGCGCCAGTCCTGCTCCTGCCAGAAGCAAAAGAAGTATCTGTGGCAAAGAAAGCCTGACTTTTTTCTGTACAGGTATCAATCCGCCCGCAATTCTTCTTACCTTATCTCTGTGATAAAAAATCAATGCAGATATCATCGCCAGGATTCCTGTCAGTCCTGTAAGGAAAATTGTATAATTATAATAGGTTTCCGCGGCATTCGCAGATATCCTTGCAAAAACAGCCAGCGCAGTTCCTGCAACGATCTGCGAAATCAGAAAATGAATTCCTACGGGATATCCTGCCCTCCAGATTTTAGAAACAATACTTTGTTTTCGCAGAGGGCTCAGGCGAAAAAATTTACAATTTCTTCCGCAGAATCCACAATCTTTAACGGCTCCGCCTGCTTCAATTCCTCTTCCGTTCCATAGCCAAAGGAAACCGCAATACACTCCAGCCCTGCTTTACGCGCTCCGTATACATCATGCTCCTTATCACCAACCATGATCACCTGATCTCTGTGATCCTCCATATGCAGACGATGAAGAACATCTTCAATCACCTCTGTTTTATTCGTCTTCCTTCCATCCATTTCACTTCCACCAATTTCTGTGAAATACGGAGTAAGCCCAAAATAATCCAGAATCTGTCTTACATATACTTCCGGTTTGGAAGATGCCACTGCCAGAACATATCCTTTCTTCTTCAACTGCGCCAGCATATCCTCAATTCCCGGATATACAGCATTCTCAAAGATTCCCGTTACAGAATAACGCTCTCTGTAAATTTCCACTGCCCGCTTCGCAGTTTCTTCATCAATCTGCGCATATTTCATAAACATTTCCATAAGCGGCGGTCCCACAAAAACTTTCAGCTTCTCAAGATCCAGTTCCTGCTTACCGATTCTCTCCAGAGCATACTGAACAGACTTTGTAATCCCCTCTCCGGATTCTGTTAATGTTCCATCTAAATCAAACAAAATTACTTTGTACATAAATTCCTCCTGTTTCAGAAAATAATGTGATATCAGAGACAAAAATATTTGTCCTCAGTACGATAGATTATAACATTATTTCCGTAAAGCGTCTATGAGGAAAAAATCCAGGGCTCCATCTTTATCAGCTTCCCACCCTGAGAGACAACCAGCAGCTCTACTTTATTTGCATCACCATCCACTGCTGCATCAGACACAATCCAATCCTTTTCCCAATGCCAGGGACTCTCTGTTCCATTCATCCGAAAAGAAAGAACCTGAACAGAACCTTTGGATATTATCTGAATCTGCGGAATATGGGAATTGCCCGGATTCTGCGTACATTGAAATTCCACAGTTTCATCTTTTGCATGCATATATTTAACAGTATCCCCTTGATCATCCCCATTTTTCAAGTCCTTAGAATTATCTGTATTTTTATTTTCTTTCCCTGTCTCATTTCTTCCATTTTGTTTTTTCTTATTTTTCTTTTTCGTTGCTTCAGGTGTTGGAGTTTGGGTTGGTTTTGGTGTTTCGGTTGCCTTTGGTATTTCAGTTACCCTCGATGTTTGCCCAGATACGGTGGAAGGTGTCATTGTTGATGTTGGCATCGGGCTTAATGTCGGTACAATTTCTCCTGATATTTCAGATACATCTTCATTCCCTGTCTGCGATACGGTTTGCCCATCGTTGTCATCCACCTGATATTGATCATCCCACGAAGAATTATTGTTAATCCGGACATCATTGCTGCTTTGGGAATTATTATCCTGAACACTCTGGGCATCCTGGATATTATTCCGGGTATCATAGTTACTCTGGGCATTATTATCGGGAACATTATTATTCCATTGAGAGTTGTCAGCCCATTGGCTGCTGTTATTCCCGTCAGCATAGTTCTGCTGCATATTACTACCATCCCACCATTGTGTATTATCCTGTGCTCCATTTCCTGTATTAGTATTATATTGATATCCGCTGTCCTGTCCCTGATCGCCCTGTGCCGGAATTTCTGTCGTATCCTCACCATTCTGCCAGGTATTCTCCCAGTTGCTGTTACTTTCCCAACTATTCTCCAAATTACTCTGATTCCACTGCTGTTGCTGTTCTTCCTGCCATTGCCAGTTACTACTTTCTCCATTCCCCACATCAATATCAAATCCCCCCATCTGCATGGCAGAAATAGTTGAAGCCAGATACAGGCATAGACACAGACTCACTGATATAATAACGAAACGTCTGTTATGATTTTTCCTCAATCTTCCCCATCTCCTTTTCCCACAATTCCAGATTTCTGCTGACTGTATCATCTAACACAGATTCTTTCAACTTATACTCTCTCCATAACGTCCGGCTGGCTTCCTGCTCCCCAACACGAATCAGAAACATTCCGTATTCCCCATATCCTTCTCTGTAAGTTTCCTCATAAAGAAGCATCTGTTCATAATAAAATCCAGCATTTTCATAATTCTCCTGATATTCACTGTTTACCGCCAGAAGCTGCAAAATTTTTCGTCTTTCTTCCTTTTTCCCACACTCCTTCTGTAATTCCCGCAGGCGGATATCTGCCTGTTCACAAATTTTTTCCTGATCCGTTTCACTGCCATTTTGAAATTCTTCCTGATAATAAAGATCTGTAACAGCAGTCAATTCTTCCTGAAAATTAAACGTTTTGAAACCGGATACCAGAGAACTAAACAGGAGAAAAATAGCTATTGCCGAAAAAACAATACTGCTTCCTGACAAAACCAGCATATTCTTAATCTTACTCTGCCCCTGTCTCTTCTGTATTCTGCATAACTTCTTCTGTACAATCTGCATATTCTGATAACGCATTTCCGGTTTCTTCATACAACACCCGAAAATAAGCCAGAACAATGACACATTCCGTATAAATAACGGAAAATCTGCTTTTTTACACAAAACGGCTAATGTTTTTCCAAACGTATAAATATCCGTCGCTGCATTTATCTTACCTTCATACTGTTCCGGTGCAGCAAAACCGGCTGTGCCCATGCACATCCTCTGCTCATATCTATATCCATTCACTGCACCACCCAGATCAATCAGATATAATCTGCCGTTTTCACCCAGCATCAAATTATCCGGTTTCAGATCCCCATAATAAACCGGTGGTCTGTGGCCATGCAAATATACAAACACCTCCGCAATTTCCATTCCAAACCTGATTATTTCATTTACAGAAAAGCACTTTCCCTCTCTTAGATACTCCCCCAAAGATTTACCCCTGATATATTCCATAACAAGATAACAACTCCTGCCATTTTCTATATAATCTACCATCTTTGGAACAGATGGATGCGAAAGTTTCAGAAGCATCTGCGCTTCACTTTTTCCGGAAAATGGCACTTCTTTCACTGCCCACAGAACCCCCAGTTCCAGATCCCTTGCAAGGTAGACTTTTCCTCCACCGCCTTTTCCCACAGGCTCCAGAATACAGTAACGCCCTTTTAATACAGTTCCAGATAAATTCACCGGCGCACCTCCTATTCAATTTTTAATTTATAAATGGAAAATATGATGAAGAATTTCATCACTCATAGATTAGACAATTACAGAATAGCACATTTCGTTCTTTTTGAAAAGCCCCATTTACAAATATATGCAAACGGGGCTTACTTGATTTGGTTAATTCATCATTCTTACATTCTATCCGGTGCAGAGAATCCAAGAAGATCGATGCATGTCTCCAGAACCTTCTTTGTAAGTTTCAGTAACTGAATGAAGGAAGCCTTCTGTGCTTCATTCTCTTCGCTCAGAATCTTAGTCTCATGATAGAAACTGTTAAATGCATTGGACACTTCATAAATATATGCACAGATCTTATGAGGTGCTTTTTCCTCAAACGCATTCTCAACAGTTGCACCAAATCCGGTAAGCTGAAGCATCAGATTCTTCTGGCTGTCATTTACAGGATCAAGGATTGCACCTGCCTCTAAATCTCCGCCCTCTTCTGCAAAACGATTCAGGATAGATTTAATACGAACGATTGTATAAAGGATATACGGACCTGTATTTCCCTCAAAAGAAGTAAATCTGTCAATATCAAAAATATAATCCTTCGTAGCCTGATTGGAAAGGTCACCATATTTAATTGCAGAAAGTCCGACAATCTCAGCAGTCTCCTGTGCATCTTTATCTCTCACACTGCGGTTCTCAACGATCTTTGTAAACATTTCCTCGTTGATATCCTTGATCAGAGTTTCCAGACGCATAACGCCGCCCTCTCTTGTCTTGAACGGTTTACCGTCCTTTCCGTTCATAGTTCCGAATCCAAGGAAAGAAAGTCTGGTATCATCTTTTACAAGACCAGCCTTTCTTGCACAGCGGAATACCTGAATAAAATGAAGCTCCTGACGCTTGTCAACAACGTACAGAATCTCATCCGGGTTAAATAATTTCATACGTTCCACAATGGTAGCAAGGTCCGTTGTTGTATAAAGAGAAGCACCGTCAGATTTCAGAAGCATACAAGGAGGAATTTCCTTTGTATCACTCTCTTCCTTTACATCCACAACCAGCGCACCCTGATCCACATAAGCCAGACCTTTTTCCTTCATATCCTCTACCATATCCGGGATATAAGGCTGCGCATCAGACTCTTTCTTCCACAGATCAAAAGAAACATTCAGTTTGTCATAATTACGCTTCAGGTCTGTTACTGACACATTCATAATATGATTCCAGAGAGCCATATATCCCGGCTTGCCCTGCTGCAGAAGATGAGTCGCCTCCAGAGCCTCATTTCTGTATTCCTCATCCACTTTAGACTTACCACTTGCACAAGGATAAATCTCCTCAAGCTCACTGATCGTAAACGGAGCTTCCTCCGGATACTCTCCTGTATAAGAATCATCAAAATAAACCAGCTCCGGTTTTCTGTGTTTGAGTTCTGTGATGATCAGCCCCATCTGCAGACCCCAGTCTCCAAGATGCACATCACCAATCACCTTATGACCTACAAAACGGCCAATTCTCTTAATACTCTCTCCAATGATCGCAGAACGAAGATGTCCTACATGAAGCGGTTTTGCAACATTCGGTCCGCCGTAATCAATGATAATTGTCTTCGGTTCTTTTGCAGCAGATACGGAAAGCTTCTCATCCTCTGCCATCTCCTTCAGATAATCGGCCAGAAATTCACCGTTCACCTTCAGATTGATAAAACCAGGCTTTACAACCTCAGCCATGGAAAATACCTTACTGTCCTTTAAGTAAGCTACTACATCATCTGCGATCATAAACGGTGCTTTCTTATACGCCTTCGCCCCTGCCATAGCTCCATTACACTGGAACTCACAAAGATCCGGTCTGTTGGATACTGTCACCTTTCCATATGAAGGATCATATCCCGCTTTTTCAAATGCTGCGGAAAGCTCTTCCGCCATCTGTTCCATCAATTTCTTCATTCTTTCCTAACTCCTCAAATTGCTCGTTATAGTCAGACGGATAAATCCCGCCCTGTTACCTTATCTGTTCAGCTCAGTCCACTACCACTTTTCTTGAACATGCAACTGCAATCGCACCATGTCCGATATGGCATGCAACACTTAATGATAACGGATTCTGTACAATCTCAATTCCAGGGAATGCCTCCGCAATCTCCTTCTTAAATTCCAGAGCTTCCTCCTCATTTCCTGTATATGCAGACTGCAGACACATCTCACCACGTTTCACATATTCTGCAAAACGGTTCTCCCAGTCATTCTGCATCGCTTTCAGCATAACACGCTTTGCCTGCTTCTTACCTCTTGTCTTGGAATATGCATCCAGCTTCTCACCCTGAATCTGAAGAACAGGTTTCAGGTTCAGAACTGTTCCGATTGCCGCAGCCGCAGGAGTAATTCTGCCACCCTTCTTAAGATACTTTAATGTCTCCAGAGTAATATAAATACTGGAATCCATCTTCTGTTCTTCCAGCACCTGCTTAATCTGTTCTGCACTTCTTCCTGCATCTCTCAGTGTCAGCGCATCCAGCACAGACTGCCTCTGTGTAACAGAAATTCTCTGATTATCCACTACATGCACTCTGCCATCATATTCCTGAGCCAGACCCATCGCTGTATCACAGGATGCACTCAGTCCGCTTGACATCGGAATGTGTACCACCTCATCATACTCCTCCAGAAGTGTATTCCAGAGTCCGCATACATCTGCCGGTCCCGGCTGGGAAGTAGAAATCGTCTCATCATTTTTAAGTCTCTCATAAAACTCTTCCTGTGAAAGAGTAATTCCCTCAAGATAAAGCTTCTCATTAATATAAAAAGGCATTGGAATCACGCTGACTCCAAGATCTCTTGCCAGGTCCTGTGTTATGCCGCTGTTACTGTCTGTCACAATGGCAATTTTTCCCATATTCATTTCTCCTTTTCCTGTGGTTTCCTGATAACTTCTATCCTGAAAAACATAAATATTTTCAAGATAGCACTAAGCATTACTCACACATCCATTTATTTTTATGTATCACAAAATACTTTGTAGATTTTTTCTTACACAAAAATACATGCTTTATTTAGTGTAGCATATTTTTTCTTCTATCTCAATCCAGAATCTAAATTTTTCCGTTCTTTTTCTACTCATTAACCACTATTTTCTATTCACGCATCCAAGATTGCCTGCAGCAATCTGATCGGAATCATCCGTTTCCTCCACTGTCATCTCAGAAAAAATATTTTATTTTCTGAGCGTCCCTACTGAACTTTCTCCACTACATTTCTCTGCCATAAAAACCCTTTCTTCACAGTCACCACAAAAACCTGAAATGACACCGAATCACAATCATACACAAACGGCTCCTCCCTGTAAACCACCGAATACTCCCCCCGCCTTTCAACACCTTCCCTCTCCCGCCTCACATCCTCAGCCTTCTCCATCAATCCCTGCAGAAACCGATTCTTCTCCTCCCCAAAATCTCTCTCCGGATACACCCCCGCCGCCTTCCTCACTCTCTCCGCAAGAACCCGCGCAATCCCCACATGCCTGCTCATCCGCAGCATCCTCGCAATTCTCTTCGCCATCCTCACACTCCGGCTCTGTCCATACTCTTCAACTGCCTTCAAAAAAACCTCATCCCCAGTTTCCTCAGCAATCTCCTTGATTACTTCCAGCGCCTCCTCCGACACCTCCCACGGATTATCCACCGGAACAATATACTTCTCCGGCACCGACGCATAAAACAGATAATTCAACGGCGGAAAATCCCGCAGTGCAGCCAGCTTCCTCTCCTCCTGATTGCAAAACTCCTCCCCAAGATAATCATACTTATCCCGCAAAATCGCAATCTGATACTCCAGCACCCTCAGATTCTCATGCCCCTTCACCCAGAAATGCCCGACACTCCCATAATCATAAAGCTGACACTCAAACAAAACATCCTCAAAAAACACCGTAAACAATGACTCCCCCTGATGCACCACCAGTACATAATCCTTCCCCTGCCGTTCCAGAGATGCCTCCAGTTCCCCCTCATATCCCTTCCTGTAATTTCCGGTCATTCTCGCATTTTTCAACACCAGAAAACTCTCTACACAGTCATTCATCAGATAGATCAGCCGCAGACACCCATCTGCCGTACTCCCTGTAAAACCATCCTCGATCCCCACAAATTCACACTGCTCCTGCTCCAGAAGCTGATTCAGCTTTTCCAAATTCTTCATTTATGACGCCCCTTCACTTACATCCTCACTTCTATCATTTCATTCACATCTCTTTTATTCTTTTATATTTATAGCATCCTCAATCCAGCTCCCCAAAAACCACAATCCCGCAATTTCCGCCAACATAAAGATACTCCCTGCCAGACCACTGATTTTCACCAGTCTCCGGCAGAGAGCACCTGCTTACTGCTTTATCATCTTTACTTCACTTTCTTTATGATCTTCGCCTGATCATTTCCATGCCATTTACTTCCATGCCTGTCATATCCACACTTGTCACTTCCATACCAGTTCGGACACTATTCAAACACTGACCACACACAAATCACATCAGAAAAAAATTACTCCATCTCTCTAACAATCTTACGAACCGGCAGCACAAATGTCGGAGACACAGATAACTCATCAATGCCCATCTGCACAAAACGCTCTGTCATCGTAGTATCCGCACCAAGCTCACCACAGATACCAGCCCAGATACCCTCTTTATGCGCATTATCAATAACCATCTGGATCATACGAATCACTGCCTCATGATGAGAATCATAAATATTGTCAAGTTTAGCATTCTGACGGTCGATCGCCAGTGTATACTGTGTCAGGTCATTCGTACCGATACTGAAGAAATCAACCTCTTTCGCAAGAAGATCACTGATCATAACAGCAGCCGGAGTCTCGATCATAACACCCTGCTCCACATCATCCTTAAACGGAATTCCCTGCTCTGTCAGCTCCTTCTTCACCTCTGCAACGATCGCCTTGATCTGCTTCACCTCTGTCACAGAAATGATCATCGGATACATAATGGAAATATTTCCAAACATACTTGCTCTGAACAGCGCACGAAGCTGAGTCTTAAACACCTCCGGTCTGTCCAGACAGATACGGATCGCACGATAACCCATAGCCGGGTTCTCCTCATGTGCCATATCAAAATAATCAATCTGCTTGTCAGCACCGATATCCAGTGTACGGATAATCACCTTCTTACCAGCCATATTCTGTGCTACTGCCTTATAAATCTGGAACTGCTCTTCCTCTGTCGGATAATTATCCTTCTCCAGATAAATAAACTCACTTCTGAAAAGACCGATACCCTCTGCATCATTTGCCAGAACACTCGCCACATCACCTGTACTTCCGATATTTGCATACAGATGAATCTTATGACCGCTCTTTGTCTCAGTTGTCTTACCCTTTAATTCCTTAAGCATTGCTCTCTGGCGTAATTCCTCATCCTTCTGATCCTGATATTTCTTTAAAGTTTCTGCATCCGGATCAACGATAAGAGAACCATTCTTACCATCTACGACAGCCATCTTTCCATTCATGCTGTCATCATATTCAATGTTGATCAGCGCCGGAATATTCATGGTTCTTGCCAGAATTGCTGTATGGGAGTTAGAAGAACCCTTTCTTGTAACAAAAGCAAGAACTTTATTCTTATCCATCTGTACGGTCTCACTCGGAGCCAGATCCTCTGCCACAACGATAGAAGGTTCTGCTGCATCCATCTCTCCCTCATCATGTCCGGATAACACACGAACCAGACGGTCAGAAATATCCTTCACGTCTGCTGCTCTTGCTTTCATGTAATCATCGTCCATCTGTGCAAACATGTCTGCAAAATTATCACCTGTAGTAGCTACTGCATACTCTGCATTAACACTCTCTGTACGGATGATATTATCTACAGAATCCAGATAGTCTTCATCATCCAGCATCATCTGATGTACTTCAAAAATAGCAGCTCCGGATTCTCCAACCTCCTGAAGTGCCTTATCATACAGTTTCTGAAGCTGTGCAACTGCTTTCTCTTTTGCTTCCTGCACACGTGCGATCTCAGCCTCCGGGTCTGCCACCTTTGTACGCTTTACACTTGTGTCTGCTTTCTGCAGAATAGAAATCTTACCAATTGCGATTCCGGAAAATACGGACTTTCCTTCTAATACTCTCATTACTCTGACTCTCCTTAATTAAAGATTATGGTAACTGTTCGGTATCCTCACAGTTACAGATTCTGTTTAAAAAAGTTTTTCATCACTTCGGCATCTGCGGTTTCATTCTCGCCTTCCACCTGCACAGTGATCTTGTCATTCTTCTTAACAGCAAGATTCATGACACTGAAGATCCTCTTCGCATCCCCACTCTTTGCTCCCTTGATAATGGTGATGTTACTTGTCAGTCTGCCGGCTTCCTGCACAAGAAGTCCCCCTGGCCTCGCATGTATTCCAAGTTCATCTCTGATAACATAAGTAAATGATACCATACACAAACCTCCTTCTGTATACATACTTCTCTTTGAGATAACCTATTATAGCACAACCTGCTTCCAGACTTCCATCCTTTTTTTACTTTTTAGACAAAATTTAAGTTCTTTTTTTGACATTTTCACGGATTTAATTCTGCTCCACTGGAAAATCCTTCCCTCGCCTTCCTCTGTCAGAGATTCTGTCATATCCCTTTTCATATACTTTC
>ENA-USUG01007237-USUG01007237.1-human-gut-metagenome-genome-assembly--contig:-NODE-7237-length-10948-cov-3.844908_pt1 | contig 10948 bp, 9 predicted proteins | sample MGYA00250059_ERZ773394 | MGnify/ENA primary metagenome ERZ773394 (study PRJEB29103, sample SAMN06111957) | human gut metagenome | biome: human gut; feature: ankylosing spondylitis patient; material... | reverse complement strand
GTGCCAGTTCCTGTCCAAGGGCTTCCGCCTGCTCAGGCTGAATTCCGTTTTCAATGGAACCGGATGTCCGCTTTACATGTTTTGCATCCTGTGCAAACAGCACTTCCATGGAAAGCTTCGTTCCCTCCACTTTTGCCAGCGCTGCCGCCGGCGCATTACAGCTGCCGCCAATCGCTTTCAGGTAAGCACGCTCAGCACTTAACATCGCCATCGCTTCTGCATCATTCAATGCTTCCATCACTTCTGTCAGATGTCCGTTCTTCGTCTCCACTGCCAGAATTGCCTGGCCGGCTGCCGGAAGGCACTGATCCGGTGACAATTTTTCAAAATGAAATTCGCCGCCGGATACCATATCCAGACGTTCCAGTCCTGCGGATGCCAGTACAATGGCATCATAGAGACCATCTGTCAGTTTTTTAAGTCTCGTCTGTACGTTACCCCGGATAGGCCGAATGACCACCAGCGAATTCAGTGCCCGGATCTGCAGCTCTCTTCTTAAACTTCCGGTACCTACCACACTTCCTGGTTTCAGATCAACAAGCTTCGTTCCGTCTTTTGTAACGATCACATCCTCCACAGGACCTCTCTTTAATGCTGCCCCGATTCCCAACCCTTTCGGGAAATCCATAGGCATATCCTTGGCGCTGTGCACTGCCAGATCGATCCGTTCATCCAGCAATGCCTCCTCCAGTTCCTGGGTAAAAACGCCTTTTCCGCCAAAGGACGTCAATGTCCGGTCCAGAAGCTCGTCACCCTTTGTGGACATCTCGCAGATCTCCACCCGGATGCCCGGAAATGCCTCTTCTATCTTCTGTCTTACGATATTTGTCTGAACCAGTGCCAGACGGCTCTTTCTGGTTCCGATCCTTATCAGATCCTGCATGTTATCCTCCATCTCCATACATGAGAGGTCCGCTTTTCCTATACGCGATAACCTCTCGGAGTAATCATTCTTCCATTCTTTGTATATGTCTGGGAATTCCCCACAATCACCACACTGAACATGTCAATATCTGCATTTTTCAGTTCTCCCAGGGTCGTGATACAGGAAGCCTCATCTTTTCGTCCTGCATTTCTCACAATACCGACCGGAGTCTCCGGTTTCCGGTATTTCATCAGAATATCTGCTGCTTTCTCTACATAGTCTACACGTTTTTTGCTCTTCGGGTTGTAAAGGCAGACGATCATGTCTCCCTGCCCTGCACAGTCCACGCGCTTCATAATCAGATCAAAAGGCGTCATCAGGTCGCTTAAACTGATGACTGCAAAATCGTGCATCAGCGGAGCGCCCAGTACAGAAGCGGCCGCGCTGGCTGCCGTTACACCCGGAACCGTCTCGATCTCAATATTGGCATTCATTTCTTCTGCCACCTGATAGATGATACCTGCCATTCCGTAGATACCGCTGTCACCACTGGATACCATAGCAACCGTCTGGTCCTTCATTGCTTCCTCTACCGCCATCTGACAGCGCTTTACTTCCTGCATCATCGGCGTTGCAAGGTAATTTTTATCCGGAAAAAATTCCTTTAAAATATTTACATAAGTGGTATAACCGGTAACCACATCCGCATTTTTAATCACTTCAATGGCTTTCTCTGTCATATGCTCATAGCCGCCGGGGCCGAATCCGACTACGTACAATTTTCCCATAAATTATTCAATCTCCTTTAAATGTCCAAAAAGTGCGTGAAGCTCTGCCGGAGTGGAATGATCCCGCAGACGGTAAAACATCTTATCAATGGCTTTATCAAGTCCCTTTTTCTCTGCTTCCTGTTCCATCCATTCCTTAAAAGAAGCCATATCCGGCAATGCCAGCTGGAATACCATCCAGCGTTCAAAATCCATCTGTACTTCGTCAAGAATCTGGTCCGCAGCCACAACTTCATGCTGTTTTTTTTCGTTATTTGTCCGGGCAAGCTCCTGGAAATCATCAATATCATAACGCATGATTCCCGGCAGTTTCTCCACCTTTGCCTCAATGTCAATCGGCACTGCCAGATCCACCAGTACACGGGGTTTCTCTGTCACAAGCTTCTCCGCCATCTTACTGTAAGTCAGCGTATAATGAGGGCTGCTGGTGGCACTGATAATTGCATCCATCTCATTGACCAGCTCATACCGTTTTTCATATTCCATGACGCGGTATGTAATCTTGTGATGATGGTCTTCTCCTGCCTGTCCCATATTTCTGGACGTAATATAAACCTCCGCACCATCAATGCACTGGAGGTTCTTTAACACCGTGCTTCCGATCTTGCCGGATGCACCGATGATCATAACTTTTTTGCCATGAAGGGTTCCCAGCCCCTGTTCTGCTGCCTTGATGGCCATGGTAGCAGTGGACACACTGGTTCTGGAAAGATCCGTTTCTGTCTTTACCTTCTTGGCTGCCGTTACCGCATAGCGGAACAGCGTATTCAGATAGACGCCGCAGGTGCCTGTCTCTCTTGCCTGATCATGGGCACGTTTCACCTGGCCGAGGATCTGATCCTCGCCCATAACCATGGACTCAAGACCTGCTGCCACGTGGAACAGATGACGCACAGCCTTGCTTCCATTATAAAAGCGGATATAGTCACCGATATTTTCCACATCCTGTGCACCGGCAAATTCCAGCACCAGATCCTGCAATTCTGTAAAATTGCCGCCCGGACAGGCAGTATAAATATAAACCTCTGTTCGATTACAGGTACTGATAATCACGCACTCTTCCGCGATGCCTCTCGCGATCATCTCCTTCATCAGTTCCTGCTGCTTCTCTGCCGGAAACGCAAACAGTTCCCGGACAGCCAGCGGCGTATTATGATGACTGATTCCGATCAGTGAGATTCCCATTACTCCGTCACTCCCTTTCGGAATTCTGTGGTAAAGGTCTTGTCATACAATTTGGACAGGTCATAGTCATTTCCAAGGAAATCTCCGACTACGGTCAGAGCCGTCTTGGTAATGCCAGCCTCCTTCACACGCTCTGCAATATTGGTCAGATCACCGCGGACAATCTTCTGATCTTCCCAGGTTGCTTTATAGACAACAGCTACCGGAGTTTCCGGACGATATTCCTGTCTCAAAATCGCAGACATCTCGTCCAGCATGCCAACGCTTAAGAAAATGATCATGGTGGCATTGTGCTTTGCCAGATCTACCAGCTTTTCCTTCGGCGGCATTGGGGTACGTCCTTCCATACGGGTCAGAATCACCGTCTGGCTCACGCCCGGAAGGGTATATTCCTTCTTTAACACTGCTGCAGTTGCAAGGAAAGAACTGACACCTGGAATCACCTCATAGTCAATGCCCAGTTCATCCAGTCTGTCCATCTGCTCTCTGTGAGCACCATAAATAGCCGGATCTCCCGTATGAACCCGGGCAACCTTCAGACCCTTGTCTTCTGCATCTTTCATCACATCAATGACTTCATCAAGGTTCATCAGGGCACTGTTGTAAATAACAGCTCCCTCTTTTGCATCTGCCAATACCTGTGGATTGACCAGAGAACCTGCATAAATGATGACATCTGCGCTGTCAATAATCTTCTTTCCCTTAATAGTCAGAAGTTCCGGGTCGCCAGGACCCGCTCCGATAAATGATACCATGTGTTTTCCCTCCACGTAATAAAAGGAGTCCCCGCAACACAGCCGCGAAGACTCCCTCATTTTTCTTTTGATCTGAATGTATTTCTTTGTCAGAAATTTTCAGGATCTGCTTTCTTCGGAAGCTCTCCCAGATCAGATAGCAGGTCTCCTGACTCACGGTCTTTTAAAGAAGAACTTTCCCTTCTCACCCTTATAGGGCAATGGTTACTGCAGTCTCCTCATTCCCGCTTACAGTGGCCGGACCGTTCAGGCTTCTCACCCGATTCCCTGTTAGGCTTCACTAAGCACTTTCTGATGGTTTTGCATATAGGAAAGCATATCATATTTCTTATAGTTCGTCAATTTGCACCAGAATTTTCTTTCAAAACCTGCATAAATTCATCTCCGGTGATGGTCTCTTTCTCATACAGATATTTTGCAAGGGCATGAAGCTGCTGTTTATTCTCCGTCAACAGGGTCATAGCTTTGTCATACTCCTTCTTAAGAAGGGCTTTTACCTTCTCATCCACAACGGCTGCCGTCTCCGCTGCACATGCCAGAGAAGTATCTCCGCCCATGTACTGGTTATTTACCGTTTCCAGTGCCATCATGCCAAACTCATCACTCATACCATAACGGGTAATCATACCTCTTGCAAGTTTCGTCATCTGCTCGATATCATTGGAAGCACCCGTAGTAATGGAACCAAAGATCAGAGCCTCTGCCGCACGTCCGCCTGCGTAAGTTGCAATCTTGTTCTCCAGTTCTTCTTTGCTCAAAAGATACTGATCATGTTCCTCCACCTGCATCGTATAACCAAGGGCACCGGAAGTTCTCGGAATGATCGTAATCTTGGTAACCGGAGCAGAATGACTCTGAAGCGCCGCTACCAGTGCGTGCCCAGTCTCATGGTATGCCACAATCAGTTTTTCCTTGTCAGAAAGTACGGCATTTTTCTTCTGATATCCGGCGATAACCACTTCAATACTCTCTTCCAGATCTGACTGGTTTACATAGGTCCGCCCACTTCTGACTGCACGAAGAGCAGCCTCATTAATCATATTGGCAAGCTCTGCACCGGAAGCTCCGGCTGCTGCTCTGGCCATCGCATGAAAATCCACATCATCTCCCAGTTTTACTTTCTTGGCATGGACTTTCAGGATTGCCTCACGGCCGATGAGATCCGGAAGTTCTACCGGAATTCTTCTGTCAAAACGTCCCGGACGTAAGAGTGCCGGATCCAGCGTTTCCGGACGGTTGGTTGCTGCCAGGATCACAACACCCTTGGAACCGTCAAAACCATCCATCTCGGTGAGCAGCTGGTTCAGCGTCTGCTCACGCTCATCATTTCCACCCATGCCGGAGCCATCTCTCTTCTTACCGATGGTATCAATCTCATCAATGAACACGATACACGGTGCTTTTTCATTTGCCTGCTTAAACAGGTCTCTTACTTTGGCCGCACCCATACCAACGAACATCTCTACAAATTCCGAACCGGAGATGGAAAAGAAGGGTACTTCTGCCTCACCGGCTACCGCCTTTGCCAGCAAAGTTTTACCAGTTCCTGGAGGGCCGACTAACAGGGCACCTTTGGGCATCGTTGCACCAATCGCCTGATATTTTGCCGGATTGTGGAGAAAATCAACAATTTCCTGAAGCTGCTCTTTTGCTTCGTCCTCTCCAGCCACATCATGAAATTTGATTCCCGTCTCACTGGCTACATAGATCTTGGCATTGCTCTTTCCAAACTGCATGGCATTGCCAAGTCCGCCTCCGCCCATTTTTTTCATCAGCATTCTGGACAAAATCTGTCCAATTGCGACAAAAATAGCAATCTGGATCACTACCAGAATAATCTGATCAAACAATGATGAATTCTGCTCCTGCACTGCGCCGAAATCACATCCGGATGCCATCAGACGGTCTACCAGACTCGTATCATTCGGGAAGGGCACTGTTGAATAATAAGTAGGATTGTCTTTATTATTATCCGTGAAATAGATCACATCATCCTCTACCTGGGCCATTGCTACTTCCTTGTCATCCAGCATGGTCAGGAACGTACCATAATCGACTTCCTTGATCTGATGCTTTAAGAAACCAGGAACTACAAACGTATTTAATACAAACATTACCAGAAGCACAAGAACATAATAAAATATCAATGGCTTCTTTGGTTTTTTAACCTGCTGCATATGCGTTTACTCCTCCTTTTATCGTTAATTGCAGTGTACCATAGCACCGAAACGTGAATTAAATATAAACTGTAGGTGATAATTTAATGAAAAAATCCGCTCCGGCATATGTCTGCTCAGAACGGATTTTTTCACTTACAACCACTTCTATCAATTTTTCAACTTTTAAGCAATTTTATGCGTGCGGCGCGCAGCTCCAGGTAATGACTGCGGTCTCGGTTCCGATATTCGAAATCTGATGAGGTTCTCCTTCTTCAATCAGAAGGATGTCTCCTTCATTCAGCTCATAGTATTTCCCACTATCACGATTGTATACTGCTACATGGCCTCTGCTGCAAAAGAAGATCTCATGAGCTTCTGAATGGCCCGGATCAGTTCCACCAGTCTGACCTGGAAGAAGTGTGGAACTTCCAAAAGTAATTTTTTCAGTGGCAATATACTGACGGCACACTTCCGAACCGTCCATAAAAAATTCCGCGTCAGTCGAATGTATTACTTTCATTATAGAAATTCTCCTTAAAAAAAGTCTTTTTGATGATATAGAAGCACTTCATCTGCATTCTGTGTTGCGCTGACTGCCTCTGCAATAAATAAGGTATGATTAGTCACCACTTTCTGATCCACAACCTTGCACACCAGCTGTGTGGCTGCATCTTTAATCATAGGAATTCCGTCTTCTGTATATTCCGTTTCTACCAGTTTGGTTTTATCCTCCTTGCGTCCGGAAACCAGGCCACAGGCAATTGCAGTATCTTTTTGCGTATCTCTTAATACACTGACGGTAAAATACCCTGCTTCTTTCATCATATCCGCTGTCAGGTGTCCGGTACTTACCGCTACCACCAGCATCGCGGGGGAGGAAGCTACCTGGCAAAGCCAGGCAGCAGTCATCAGATTGTCTTTGTTATTAGCATGAACCCCCAGGACATAGACTCCGTGAGTCAGAGTGTTCATGGCTTTGGATACATCTGTTGAATTCATATCAGTTCCTCTTATCTAAATAAATTCAATAAAATCATATCTACTGGGCAAACCGCTACAAAAGCACATACAATCAGTAATGTCAGAATCAACGGCCAACCATCTTTCATGTATTCACTCATCTTTACTTTAGTGACACCCATAACAGAGAACATCATAACACCGAACGGCGGAGTAACTCCACCAAGGGTATCCATCAAAACCATAACCAGTCCAAGATGAATCACATCTACTCCAAGGGTTTTTGCCACCGGGATCAGAAGCGGAGGAAGAATGACCAATGCTGCTGCAGTGTCAAGAAACATTCCCATAATCAGCATAAATACCAGCACAATCAAAATAAATACAGTTCCATTCGGTGCGATCTTAATCAGCAGATTCGTTCCAATCTGAGGAATGTTTTCCCAGAGCATATATCTGGAAAACATACTTGCTGCAGAGAGAATCAACAAAACACTTGCAGTACTGTGTACGGACTCCACCACAATCTTCTTAATGTGTTCCAGTTTCAGACGCCGATATATAAACACACCACAGAACAGAGAATACAGTACACAAATAGCTGCGCATTCTGTTGGAGTAAAGATACCAACTCTCATTCCCATGACAATACCGATCGGCATCAGCAGAGCCCAGATAGAGGAGCCAAGCTGTTTCATGAACTGTTTTGCCGTTACTTTTTCTTTCACCGCCGGCTGATATCCTCTGGTCTTGGCAATAAAGTAATTGACTGCCAGAAGGGCTACACACATGATAATTCCAGGGATATAACCTGCCAGGAACATATCACCAATAGAACAGCTTGCTGCTGTTGCGTAAATAATCAGAGCAATTCCAGGCGGAATAATCGGGGTAATACAACTGGTTGTTGCCGTCAGAGCTGCGGAATATCCAAGCGGATATCCTCTCTTTACCATCTCCGGGCAAAGCATCCGGGCTTCAAATGCTGCATCTGCACAGGAAGAACCGGAAAGACCACCCATGAAGGTAGATAACAGACAGTTGGTTGCTCCCAGACCTCCGGTAAATTTACTGGTCAGCATTCCGCAAAAATCCATCAGACTCTCTGATACACCTCCATATCCCATAACTGAACCTGCCAGAATAAAGAACGGAACTGCCATCATGGTAAAACTGCTGGACTGCTCAAACAATGCGGAAATCATATTAAAAAGGGTTACTCCGTCACACCAGAATGTAAAGTAAATCAAACTGGCAATAATCATGGAGAACGCTACTGGAACGCCTACAAAGAAAAGTACAAATGCAATCAGAATCGGCCATAAGTTCGGCATAATCATTCACCGCCTTTCTCAGAATCAGAAACTGTATTTTGCATCAGTCTCTTTTCTGCTTCATGTGCAAGGGCTGCTTCTGTCTGATCTTCCACAGAATCAACAACATAGATTCCCTCATAAATAGGGATTTCATGATAATAGTCTTTTTTCTTAATAACATTCTTGAAAAAGAACAGTGAATGGATTGTCATAAAGAAAAAGCCAAGCACCAGTGCAAATGCGGTAATAGAATAAGGAAGATGAAGGGTTTGACTTCTTCTGGTCCATGCCTGAATACAGTATCCTGTCCCCAGGATAAATGTCAGCCCACAAATGAAGACCAACAGAGATGTTACAAACACACTTAATATTGCCTGTACCTTTTTCGGAAGCAATTTTACCAAAAGGTCAATCGCTCCATGTCCAAATCGCTTGTAAAGGGAGCTTCCACCCACGAAAATGATGTATGCATAGCAAATATAAGATATTTCATCAAAAGCTGCGCTGCTTTTGCTTATTACCAAACGTCCAATTACATTTCCGATTACACAAAATGTCATAATCAACGATGCATTACCGGAAATGATTTCCTCAAAATTTACATATAACTTCTTCAGCATCACGTATTCCTCCAGTCTCTAAGGGAAGATGGATGTTCTTCCGGGATCATATGAATCCCGGAAGGCAACTCATTCTAATTTAATTACTCTTATTCTCCACGAACCTCGGCAAGAGCTGCATTTGCTTCATCTATCAGTTCCTGGGACCATCCATGAACTTCAAATACTTTCTGTGCTGCTGCTTTCATTGCTTCAACATCTACGTCTCTGTTCACAGTAACGCCATTGTCTTCTACCATCTGCTGCAGTACTTCCTCTTCCTCATCTGCAACCATCTTCGTAGAATACTCTACAAAATCTGCAGCATCATCCAGAAGGATCTGCTGAAGATCTGCATCCAGACTGTCAAAAATCTTTGCATTCATAACCAGACCATTTACTGCATAGAAATGATTGGTGATATTAATATAAGGGCAAACCTCATCAATAGAATTTGCTTTCAGAGCACCGATCGGGTTTTCTACACAATCAACCACTCCCTGCTGCAATGCTGTATAAGTCTCCGAGAAGGAAATGGTTGCCGGATTTGCACCCCATGCCTCTGCCAGCTCCAGCTGTGTTGCATTGTTCGGCATGCGGAAATTTAATCCTTTCAGATCATCTGGAGTGTTAATCGGTTTTTTGGACATGATCTGTCTTGATCCGTAATAAGAACTCATTCCATCCAGAACCATCAGACCAGCTTCTTTACATTCTGCCTGCAGACGTTTTCCAAAATCAGTCTGTGCAACTTTCGCAATTTCATCATAAGAATTATAGAAGTACGGACTAAAAAGAATCGAATACTCCGGATAGTACGGCTCAAGAAGTGCCGGATCGGAATAATTCATCATATAAGCTCCATTATAGATCTGCTCGTTGATCTCATCATCATCGCCCATGATACCGTCTGCATACTCTTCAATAACGATACGGCCATCTGTATCCTTAGTTACTGCCTCTGCAAACTGCTGTAATGCAGTGGTAACTGCGCAACCAGAAGGATCCGTATGGCAAAGTTTAATCGTAATTGCCTTACCTGAGCTTGCCGTACCTGTACTTGCGTCAGAACTGCTGGCAGGATCAGAAGATCCACCGCCACATGCAGTCAGGCCTGCTGCCATTGCCACTGTTAAAAGAAGCGCCATCGCTTTTCTTCTCATAAGATTTACCTCCACTTTTGTAAAAACACATTAGATTGACTTTTTAAAACACTGATCTAAATCCCCAAATAATTTTCTATACATTTCATATCCATCTTCATAAACAGTTTTGTTGCCGGTATTGGGAAGTGTTCTCTTCTTTACCTGCACCATGCTTTCTGCTGCTTCATTCAGATTTTTAAAGATTCCTGTTGCTTTTCCAGCTAGGATTGCTGCTCCCAAAGATGCAGCCTCTATAGAATTCACCGTTTCCAGAGGAATCTGGCAAATATCTGATTTAATCTGGTTCCATACATCGCTCTTGGAACCACCGCCCAATGAACGGATTTCTTTTACCTCAATTCCCATGTCCGCAAGGGAATCAATATTTCGCTTTACAATATATCCCAGCGATTCCATGACGGATCTCATAAAATGTGCTCTGGTGTGCTGTAATGTGAATCCAAACCATACACCCTTTGCTTTGGCATTTACATCCGGTGCATTGGAACCAGCCAGATGCGGGAGCATTACCAGTCCATCAGAACCTGCCGGTACTTTACTTACTTCTTTGCTGATCATATTGTAGGCATCATCCAGCCCCAACTCCTGTGCCTGCATTTCAATCTGGCAGAACTTGTCACGGAACCATCTTAAGGTCATACCACCATTGGTAAAGGTATGAATCATATAGGTATCCGCATTTGCAAAATAGTGGAGCGGCATTCTCCGATTTGGATCAAACACCGGTCTTGCCACCGGTGCACAAATTGCAAGTGCTGCTCCGATGGTTTCAGAGAACATTCCCTCATGGGTATTTCCTGCTCCGATTGCTCCGGCTGCCTGATCCAGAGCTCCTGTACATACCGTAAGATTTTTTAAAAGTCCCAGTTCTTCTGCGACTTCCGGAATAATCGTTCCAACCACTTCTCCGGATTCATATACCGGTGCCAGCTGGTCTTCTTTAACTCCAAGACATTCTAACATTTCCGGCCAATATTCTTTTTTAATAATATCCCAGTAAGTGGAAGAACATACCAGAGAACCTTCTGTTGCAAACTTCCCCGTCATACGGTAGATAAAGTAATCCTCGATCAGCAGAAATTTTGCAGTCTTTGCAAATACTTCCGGCTCATGGTTCTTCACCCAGAGAATCTTAGATGCCGGCCAGCACGGTTC
>ENA-USUG01007227-USUG01007227.1-human-gut-metagenome-genome-assembly--contig:-NODE-7227-length-10963-cov-4.793496_pt1 | contig 10963 bp, 8 predicted proteins | sample MGYA00250059_ERZ773394 | MGnify/ENA primary metagenome ERZ773394 (study PRJEB29103, sample SAMN06111957) | human gut metagenome | biome: human gut; feature: ankylosing spondylitis patient; material... | reverse complement strand
GGAATCCCGGTGTAACAGGAAGCACCTCCACGCGCCAGTTATCTCTGAATGCCGCCTGCCGGAAGCCAAGCACTATATCATATCCAAAGTCACCGGCAGCTTCATATTTCATATTTTCTATGAACAGACAAAGCTTTCTGTGTTCTTCCTTTTTCATCCGCTTTGTCACATAACCCATCTCTACCGCTGTATCCAGAATTGTCTGCCGCAGTTCGATACTGACGTCTGTTGCTCCATTAAGCCCTTTCGACACTGTACTGATCGATACTCCAAGTCTGTCTGCTATTTCCTTAATTGTTGCCATTCTTCCTGCCTGCACACTCCTAATTCTGTAATCTGTCTTTCGTATCAGCTTCAATCTGGGCGCTGAAGCTCTTCAGTTCTGCAGATGGCTCATAATTCTCTTCCGCATACAGTATTTCATGAAGCCTGACCACGTTATCTGCAAGAGACATGGGCACCACACAGGCTCCTACAGAAAGGGATGCTCCTGCCCGCATTCCCGCAAAAGGAAATCCATCACTGACAGTCACCTTGTAATCTCCTACTTTGCTCAGGACAGCAGCAATATCCTCCACATCGATCGAGGTAACAACATGAGGCAGCACTGCATTCATGGCACTCATAAGCGTTCCCACAGAGGCACCCTTTGCCTTCTCCATCATGGCGATCAACACATCCCTCTGTCTTTTGGTACGTTCAAAATCATCACCCACATAACGGATCCTGCAGTATGCCGTTGCCTGCAGTCCATAATCCAATGTTGTGACCACATTGTCCCCAGGACTTTTCTCCCCCTGCATCTCGTCTCCAACTTTATCTATAAAAGCTGTATTTGACCGTAACAGATTAAAATTTGCCAGTGACTCGATGCCTGATTTTCCCTTGGTAGAATACCCGACTATATGGGAAAATATACTGCCATACGGATATCTCCTTGTCTCATTTCCCTCACTGTCCGTCACCGTCTCCGCAAGCACCTGTCCATCATTCGTCAGAATCTGCCCGCGCACGATCTTCTGTGCAAATGTCTCCTGTCTGGTATTATAAGGATTATTGATAAATTCCTCGCTCTTAAAAAACTGGAAGTAAGAAAAATATCCCATCAGACAGATAAACAGTGCCAGAAATGAATATGTGATCACTGCAAATTCCCGGTTTTTTGTATTCTTTTTCTTTTTTCCTGTCTTAGTAGAGTTCTTCGACCTGTTGTCTCTCGTATCCGGTCTTTCGCTGTTTTTTTCTCGCATTGTTTTCTCCCTCATCCTGTCTTAAAATATACAGTCCCTGAATTACCGCAAACAGCATCATGGTTGCCAGTAATGAACTTCCTCCATAGCTGACTAACGGCAGTGTCACTCCAGTTGACGGGATAAACTTAGTCACTCCGCCAATGGTAAGAAATACCTGGAACGCATATACTGTACCCAGTCCTAACGCCACGAGCTTGTAAAACTGTTCTTTCATCTGCATTGCAATATTTAAAAACATCAAAAAGCAGCTGATGCACACCATGATCAGACAAATTGCGAAAATACCGCCTAATTCTTCTGATATTGCAGAAAAAATAAAATCCTGCTCAACAACCGGTATCTTATTCGGCGACCCCTGATACAGTCCCGTTCCAAACCAGCCGCCGGTTCCGATTGCAAACAGCGACTGACAGATCTGATATCCCTCGTTGTCAATCACACTGAGCGGATCCCGCCATGCCACAACTCTGACACGGACATGTGAAAACAGTCCATATGCAGCTACTGCAGCAATACATCCGACCAGCAGACCACCGGCAAAATAAAACAGTTTTCTGGTTGCAACATAGAGCATGACCAGATAGGTGACAAAAAAGATCAACGCACCTCCAAGATCTCTCGACGCAACTAAGATCAGCACATGCACTGCCGCCACGATCGTTGTGATACAGACTGTTTTAAAATCCGTATTTTTATAGAGCATGCCTGCCACAAAAAATACAAATAAAATTTTTACAAATTCAGATGGCTGTATCGAAAACAGGCCACCGATCGTAACCGAGATCTTCGCACCATAGCTCGTGGAACCAAATATGGTAACTGCAGCAAGTCCGACAATGCCGATCATCGCATAAAGCCAGGTCAGTCTTCGTAAGGACTGCACTTTCCGTATCAGTACCGGTATCACAATTGTAATAACGGATGCACAGATCGCAATCGCATACTGTCTGATCGCCTTCTCGTAAGAAAGCCTTGTCAGCATAATAAAGCCGACCATTAAAAGCATGCACATATTATTTGTCACAAGTCTGGACGCTTTTGGATACAGTAACTGATAATTAACGATCACGATCGTCACTAAAATTACCTGAAGAAAATAAAGAATGATCAGATTAATTTCATCCGTAACTGTATAGAGCACTAAAAATGCATCCAGATGGATCAGATACATTAAAAAAATCTGTCTGTCAAAAATATGATTCCGCTTTTCCGTACTGATCCTGCTGCGAAATGCCGAAAAACACTCATATGCATAACATGCAAACAATATGATCATCAGATATTTTGAAACTTCCACGATAAGATTTTCCATACCGTTATTCTACTCCTCGTTTATAGTGTCCACCGGTATATTCGCCTGTATACAGTTCCTGCAGACTTTTTTCCCCATTCAAAAATATTTTTTCATATAAATGTAAAATCTGTTTTACCTGTGGTCCCTGCTCCGTCGTAAAGCTGATCCGGTACGCATGGATCCCCATTTTCTCCAGCTCCTTCCGATATGGGAACAGGATCAGCGGAGCTGTATTATAAATCGTATTATAACATTCCGTACAGTTATTTTTGACCGGGAAATATTTTCCATAACGGTCCTTTAAATAAGTAACTGTCCGCATTTTGTCACACCCCCGGTCAGCCCCGGCATTGGCATGTACACACTGTGCCGACACCATCAGCGGCAGATTGCCATACAGAAACATCTCACTGTGTGTATTGTCCCTTCCCTGCAGCTCTTTCCGGTTCAGTTCCAAGGGAACGGTATCGCGCACCGGCTTCCTATCCCAAAACTGCTTTTTGGCATAGGAGTTCCATGTATACAGATTATGATCTAAAATCACATCCATATCCGACAGATTCTGACGGATAAACGCAAGTTCATCATAGCTTTTTACCACAAATCCGTCTACCCCGGTCTGCTTCATTCCGGAAAGATTCCTTTCATAAAATGAAAGTGCAGAAAGCCGGAATACTGCCGGCATGATATAATACGCCTTTTTCCCCGCCGAGTGGATACGGCTCACATCTTCTTTTAATGCTGTGAAAAGATTTTCCCTGGTATAACAGCTGCTGTCAAGATAAATGGCATCTACATAAGATGCATCAAGCAAAAGTGTGATACAGGAACGATTCTCGATGGAAACCGAAAGATACGGTGTTACGCTGCCTTTCTCTGTCTTTCGCTCTTTTTTCACAGATACCGTTTCCTTCTGCCATTCTTCGCCGGATGTTTCTCCTGCCGCCATTTCTGTTTTATGCGAAGCTTCCCTTCTTCGCATAGGTGCGGTCAATGCCTTGCTCAACCGTTCAAGTGCATTTCTCCGCAGCACATTCAGTGCCTGTACGGGAAGGAATATATCGTCATCCATATCTATGTCAAGTTCTGCAAACTCATACGGTGTATTTCCGGTCTTTTTTATGCTTGCAGCTACTTTTTCTTCCGCAAGCGGCTGTTTTAATGCTGCCTGTACCACATCTCCATCCACAGAGGTCCGGATATCATTTAATGCAACTTCCAGTTTAGCAGGACAATCTTTTTTTAATCTTAAGATTCCATTGATTTTTTCTTTTTTTTCGGACCTTACATACTGTTCTTTTATTTCTTCCCAGAGTGCTTCATTTCCTTTTGTATGTGATGGCTTATCAAGTGTGATCATCTCTCTGCCATTATGTCTTTTATAGTATCCATCGGTAAATCCACTGCGGTTTCCAAAATCATAAAGATGCTGTATATCTTCTTTCGTTACTTTGAAATCTTTCTTTGCAGTCACCTCATCCGTGCGCAGGCATGCATTGATGTAATAGTCTATATATTTGCGATAAACCGATACCACACCGGCTGCATATTCGGGCTGTTTCATTCTTCCCTCAATTTTAAAGGAATCCACTCCATTTTCGATCAGTTCCGGGATCATTGACACCGTACAGAGATCTTTCGGGCTTAAAATGTAAAGGTCACGCTCTTTTTTCCCCGTTTTTACCGGATGTTTTTTCTCATCCATGACCTCATAAGAAAGACGGCACGGCTGTGCACATCTGCCACGGTTTCCGCTGCGTCCTCCTAACATACTGCTAAACAGGCACTGCCCGGAATAACAGTAACAGAGCGCCCCGTGGACAAAACTTTCGATCTCAATATCCACATGATCTTTGATATCCCGTATCTCCGCAAAGGACATCTCACGCGCAGTCACAACACGGTCTGCTCCGAGTTCTTTCATCATCATTGCACCATAGCGGTTTGTCACGGTCATCTGTGTACTCGTATGTATGGAAAGTCCCGGAAAAGCATCCCGCACCAGCCGAAAAGCCCCCATATCCTGAATAATGACTGCATCTAATCCCTGCTCATAATAAGGCAGCAGATACGAATATAATTCCTCTGTCAACTCACGTTCTTTAAATAATGTATTTACCGTAAGATACACTTTTCTCCCATGAATATGCGCATAATCAATTGCCAGAAGCAGTTCTTCCTCAGTAAAATTATTCGCATAGGCGCGTGCACCGAATCTGCCGCCACCGAGGTAAACTGCATCTGCACCGGCATGTATCACGGCCTGAAAAGTTTCCATGGAACCTGCCGGCGCTAACAATTCTATATTCTGATATCGTTTATTACTGTTCATTCTGATTCTCTCCATCAAAAACATAAAAGGACGAAAATAACCTCTCCGTCCCCTCACTTTTTCCTGTATGGCAGTTCTCTGCTACAGGTACCCATCTACTATTAATCAGCGGTATCTTCCTGTTCTGTTTCATCTTTTTCTGAGGTATCTTCATCCTCAATCTTCCCAAGAAGCGACTCCTCTAATGACGATTCCAAACGCGCCTTATTCAACAGTAATTCTCGATTTTCTGTATCTAAACGCTTGATCTCTTTCTTATCATTTTCCGACTGGATCTGTTCTGCGATCAGATCGTGTTTCAGGTTATAAATTTCTTTTTCTTTTGCCTCAATCTCACGCTCTAACTTTTCAGCCTGGGCTTTTGCCTTAAAATAATCATCTGCGATATTAAGCTGTAACAAAGTTGCCTTCATGTCAGCCGGAAATCTCTGATAACCCTCTATACTGTCAAATTCATTTAATTTTCCATTGATATAGACTGCAACCTTCTGAAGATATTCCTCGCTTTCGTATCCGCTTAATGTATATACTTTTCCGCCGATCACAACTTCTGCACTTGTTTTCTCTGCCATTTATCTTCTCCTCCGGTCTTCTGCAGTTTTTACTGTTTCTTTTACCGAACATCACAATATATGGTATATTATAATGACATACAACGTTAAAATCAACTATTTTGTCAATCCGAAATGCTGATATGCAAAATCAGTTACCACGCGTCCTTTCGGCGTACGGTTAATAAATCCGTTTTTGACCAGGTACGGTTCATACACGTCTTCAATCGTCCCGGAATCTTCGCCGATCGCCGCTGCTAACGTATCGAGTCCTACCGGCCCGCCGGAAAATTTTTCGATCATGATCTTTAAGATATTGCGGTCATTCTGATCGAGTCCCATCTTATCCACCTCTAAAAGATCCAGTGCAAAAGCAGCAACTTCTTTCGATATCTTTCCATCATATTTCACTTCTGCAAAATCCCTGACACGCTTTAACAGACGGTTCGCCAGTCTCGGTGTTCCGCGTGAACGTCTCGCGAGCTCAAATGCACCTTTCTCATCAATCTCCACTCCAAGTGTTTTTGCCGAATGCAGGATGATCGTCTTTAATTCTTCCACCGTATAAAACTCCAGATGATGTACCACACCGAAACGATCACGGAGCGGTGCCGACAAAAGTCCCGCCCTTGTGGTTGCACCAACCAGTGTAAATTTTGGCAGATCCAGACGGATTGCACGAGCTGTTGCACCTTTACCAATCATAATATCGATCACATAATCTTCCATTGCCGGATATAGCACTTCCTCCACCTGACGGTTCAGCCTGTGTATCTCATCCACAAACAGGACATCCCCCTCCTGCAGATTGCTTAAGATAGCCGCCATTTCGCCCGGCTTTCCGATTGCAGGACCCGATGTCACTTTAAGATGCGTCCCCATCTCATTTGCAATGATTCCCGCAAGCGTCGTCTTTCCAAGTCCCGGAGGTCCATAAAAAAGTACGTGATCCAACGCCTCGCCTCTCTGTTTTGCAGCTTCAATATATACTTTTAAATTTTCCTTCGCCTTCTGCTGTCCGATATAATCATCAAGCGTCTGCGGACGCAGGCTTTTTTCAATTTTAATATCCTCTTCCTGCACCTGTGTGGAAATGACTCTTTTTTCCATTTAATTTTTCACCACATTTCTATAAAAATGCCATATTCTTTAATGCCATCTTTAATATTTCTTCCACGTCCGTCTCTTCTGTAATTTCAATGCCGTTTAATGCACGAAGAGCTTCGGAAGACGAATAGCCAAGCGCGACCAGTGCCTGTACCGCCTCATTCTTAGTGCCACTGGCATGATTTTCTGTGGACTCACCCGTCTTTTCAAATTTCTGTTCAAATGCATCTTCCAGACTCAGTTTGTCTTTTAATTCAAGAATCAGTCTCTGGGCTGTCTTTGCACCTACTCCCGGTGCCTTAGCGATTGCTTTCGCATCATCACCGAGAACTGCAAACCTGAGATCATCCGTCGTCATCACGGATAAGATCGCAAGTGCTCCTTTCGGTCCGATTCCACTGACACCTAACAGTAACTTATAAATTTTTAATTCGTCCTTTGTCAGAAATCCAAAAAGCAGCATGGCATCTTCCCTGACATGCAGATAAGTATATACTTTTACTTCTTCCCCGACAGAAGGAAGATACCGGAATGTCTGTCCTGTCGTGTAAATATGATAACCGATCCCACCGGTCTCCACCACGATACTCTCCTCGTCCATATCCGTCAAAACACCTTTGATGTATGAATACATGCTAAAATCCTCCTGTTACACCATCCGTTTTCCGATCCGTTTTATCATTTCCTGTGCCGCAATACCGACCAAAAATCCAGTCAGTGCACCGGCGATCAGCAGCACCGGCATATAATAAAAAATATTATAATTTTCCACAACATAAGCAGCCACAACAAGCTGACCTACATTGTGAAAGATTCCGCCGCTCACACTGACAGGCAGAACACCAAACCATTTTGTTTTTTTCAGCAGATACATCACAAGAAAACTAAGCAGTCCGCCTGCAAGACTATATAAAATACTGAACATATTTCCAAACAGGAAACCGGAAAGTACAATACGCAGTGCAGACACTGCCAGTGCTTCTTTCGTTCCCACGCAGTAAAGCATCAGAACCACAACTATATTTGTTAGTCCAAGTTTTACACCTGGTATTCCAAAATAAAACGGAATCAGTGATTCCACATAGCTGCAGATGAGTGCCAGTGCCAGGTAAACACCTAAATATGCTGTTTTTTTCTTATCTCGCAATGGAATCCAACTCACTTTCTCCGGCACCGATCACCTGCACCACTACTTTGTTCGGGAGACAGACGATCGTCTCATTTGTTTTTGAAATAGCTTTCTGGTGCACACAGAGTTTGTCCGGGCAGTCTGCTTCTGTCACATCCGCTTTTCCATCTTTGATCACAAGCAGATTCGTCGTTTTCCCGTCCTTCTGGATTGGGATCTCCTTGTCCACATCAAGCGGATAAGTTCCATAGATTGCTCCGTCTACTATAACCTCCACGCTTGCACCGGTATCCTGATGTGTCAGATAAAATCCTGCCGCGATCCCTGCTAAGCCTATGAAAACTACAACTAAAAAAATAATATCTTTTTTCTTCATTCTTGCTCGTCCATATAATAGAAACCAAAGGCTTCTTCCCGGAATTTTATATACACTCCCCATGTAATAGAAGCCGAAGGCTTCTTCCTAGAATTTTACGCACGCTGTCCCATATAGTAGAAGCCGAAGGCTTCTTCCCAGAATTTTACACACACTCCCCCATATAGTAGAAGCCTTTGCATTCCAAAAGTTTCACATCCACGATTTTTCCGATCATATCCTCGGTTCCCGGAAGATGTACCACAGAGTTATTGCTGAGTCTTCCGGTCACAAGTGACGCATCCTGCTCATTTTTTTCTTCGATCAGAACCGGAAGTGTCTGTCCGGTCAGCGCTCCTGCTTTTTCTGCGGAGATCGTCTGCACTTCTTTTAACAGACGGTCAAACCGTGCCTTGATCACGTCCTCCGGGATCTGGTTTTCCATCACAGCCGCCGGAGTTCCGGTACGTTTGGAATAAATAAAGGTAAACGCACTGTCGTAACGCACTTTGCGTACCACGTCCATGGTCTCCTCAAAATCTTCCTCCGTCTCACCCGGGAATCCGACAATGATATCCGTTGTCAGCGCGATATCCGGTACTGCGGCACGGATCTTATCTACCAGTTCTAAATAATGTTCTTTGTCATAGCGGCGGTTCATCAGCTTTAAAATACGGCTGCTTCCGGATTGCAGCGGAAGATGCAGATGTTTACAGATTTTTTTGGAATTTTTCATAACCTCGATCAGATCATCGGAAAGATCTTTCGGGTGGGATGTCATAAAACGGATACGCTCTATTCCATCTACTTTTTCAATTTCCTGTAAAAGCTGTGCAAATGTCATCGGCTGCTCTAAATTTTTACCATAGGAATTGACATTCTGTCCTAAGAGCATAATCTCAACCACGCCATCTGCCGCAAGACGCTCGATCTCACGGATGATCTCTTTCGGTTCCCTGCTCCGCTCCCTGCCGCGCACATAAGGCACGATACAGTAACTGCAGAAATTGTTACATCCAAACATGATGTTGACACCGGACTTGAAAGAATATTTTCGTTCGACCGGAAGATCCTCAACGATTTTGTCCGTATCTTTCCAGATATCGATCGTCATGGATGTGCCGTGACCTGACGAATGCTCCGGGAAACTGTTTTCTAACGCTGTAACGATCAGCTCTGCAAATTTGTAAATATTGTGTGTTCCAAAGATCAGGTTCACAAAACGATAACTCTGCTTGATTTTCTCCACCACCGTCGGTTCCTGCATCATACAGCCGCAGAGCCCGATCATCATAAACGGATTTTTCTTCTGGAAACCGTTTAAATATCCCAGTCTTCCGTACACTTTATTATTGGCATTCTCGCGCACAGTACAGGTATTATAGATGACGAAATCCGCTTCCTCGGAGTCCTCCTCCACAAAACCGATCTTCTCTAAAATACCGACTAACTTCTCGGAATCCCTTGCATTCATCTGACATCCGAATGTGGAAACATGGAAAGTCAGCGGATTTCCCTTTTCTTCGGAAAGCTGTCTTAAGTACTCTTTTGCGATACCCATAAAGTAATACTGACGCTCCGGCTCAGTTGCCGGGATCTGGTTTTTATCTGCGATGCGCAGTGTCGGGCGCACTCCTGTTGTAACTTTCTGACTCATAAAACTGTTAATTCCTCACTATTTCTATTACTTTTTCTTATGGTCTTACCTGACCATTTCCATAAATGATATATTTCGTGCTTGTCAATGCCTCTAAGCCCATCGGACCTCTCGCATGAAGCTTCTGCGTACTGATACCGATCTCCGCACCAAAGCCAAACTCGAATCCATCAGAAAAACGTGTCGATGCATTGACATAGACACAGGCGGCATCCACCTCGTCCAAAAACTTTTGGGCATTGGTATAATTTTCGGTAATGATTGCCTCTGAATGTCCGGTATTATAGCGGTTGATATGCTCGATTGCTTCATCTACAGATGCAACTGTTTTTGCGGAGATCATATAATCTAAATATTCTTTTCCCCAGTCTTCCTCCACCGCAGGCTTGATCAGCGCTCTGTTCAGTGCTGTATCCGACTCTGCCGCAGCAAAACTTCTCTCATCCGCATGTAATTCCACGTTCTTTTTCTGCAGCGCCTCTGTCAGTTTCGGCATAAATGTATCCACGATCTTTTCATGGATGACAAGCGACTCACAGGCATTGCAGACACCGATACGCTGCGTTTTTGCGTTCATGATAATGTTTACCGCCATATCAAAATCAGCGGTCTCATCCACAAAAATATGGCAGTTTCCGGTTCCGGTTTCGATCACAGGGATCGTCGCCTGATTCACGACCGCACGGATCAGTCCTGCCCCACCACGTGGGATCAGCACATCGACATACTGGTTCATTTTCATAAATGCCGCAGCAGTATCTCTCGACGTATCTTCGATCAAAGATGCCGCTTCTTTTGGAATGCCAAGCTGTTCTAGCGTCTTTTGAATGACGGAAACGATCGCAATATTTGAATGAATGGCATCACTTCCGCCCTTTAAGATCACAGCATTTCCGGTCTTAAAGCAGAGTCCAAAAGCATCGACAGTCACGTTCGGTCTTGCCTCGTAGATCATGCCGACCACGCCAAGCGGTACACGTTTTTTTCCGATCATCAGGCCGTTCGGACGTTTTTTCATGGAAAGGACTTCCCCGATCGGATCATCTAAAGCGGCTACCTGCTGCAAACCTTCAGCGATCTGGGCGATTCTTGCTTTGTTTAGCATCAGGCGGTCTAACAGTCCTTCCGGCATATGGTTTTTTTTGCCATTTTCAAGGTCTTCTTTGTTTGCGGCGATGATGTCGGCGGATGCGGCGACAAGGGCGGATGCGACTGCAGTGAGAGCCCGATTTTTTTTTTTTGTTCCTGATTTGGCACGGTTTTTGGTTGGGGGTTTGGCTGCCTG
>ENA-USUG01007223-USUG01007223.1-human-gut-metagenome-genome-assembly--contig:-NODE-7223-length-10967-cov-49.870340_pt1 | contig 10967 bp, 9 predicted proteins | sample MGYA00250059_ERZ773394 | MGnify/ENA primary metagenome ERZ773394 (study PRJEB29103, sample SAMN06111957) | human gut metagenome | biome: human gut; feature: ankylosing spondylitis patient; material... | reverse complement strand
CATAATCCATCAGGAACGAGCCGTCAACGATGTCGAGAATGTCACCGCTGTTGTTATCCCAATAGGAATCCACCAGCCTGCCGCAGATGTCCGCGATTTGCTGGCCGAGATTTTCCTGCTGAACACCGTACTCTCTGGCAAGCATTTCCGAAACAGGCTGAACCAGATCGGGGCCGAGCTGCCACATATCCGGGTCACGGGAATTACGGCGCACCCCGGTATCGCTCACATCGAAAACGTAGTGCAGACGCGGAACACTGCTGGACTGGTCTAACAGAGCGATGCCCTTGGAGCCACGCCGGATATAGCGGTTCATGCGGTCATTCCAAAGGTCGAAACTGGCGCAGGCGGTGGCATCGGGTCGCTGGGCGTAGATCATAAGCTGGTCTGCATAGCTGTACTTGTACAGCCGGGATGCAGTGGTCAGGTAGTCCGTCCAGTTTTCCCAATACCGGGTCAGTTCCTTTGCTGTTTGCTGGGCAAGGTTGAGGTATTCTTGCGTTTTATTTGGCATTGCGTTCCTCCTTTCGATTTCAGGATATAAAAAGAGCGGGCAACCGTTTTATGGTTGCCCGCTCTTAGTTAATATAGAAAATTATCTTGGAATCTTGAAAGCAACAAAATAGACAGGAAAATCGTAATCATCTCTTGATAATATGGTACTTGCCACACGTGCCGCTGCGTCTGGATAGGGATATACTTCAATGGGCGATTTTACTAACAAGGGAAAGCTATAACTCTGCAAATAAGAAACATATCTATTCCAGAAAGAGTCAAAATCTGACACATCTACATAAGCAACAATAAATGTTGAGGTTCCAAGAGCATTATAGTTTACAACTGCTTTGCTTATATGAGTATCAATGTATGTGGTACTAACGCTAGATAATTTTAAGCCTTCATAAATGGCAATCTCTTTACCGTCTTTTGTTAACAAGATATCTACTTCTGCGGAATCCTTTTTATTTACGGATAAGCCATGTCTGGTTTGGTCTTTTATCTCTGTGTATCCTTTCATAAAAAGCAAATCTCGAAAATAGTCATTCATACTGTTTTCCGAGCTGGCACCATTAAATGAGCAATTCAAACAAAAGCGTTGCCCTATTTGAAGTAGATCTCGAAGGACAACCTGCGATGAGGCTATATCTGCATTTAATCTAGCAGCATTTGACAAGGGAATGGGCTCTACGCTTTCAGATTCAAAGTAATAAATCTCTTTGAGTAAAAAACCAGATTCAGACGACTTAAGTGATTTGCTGATAGATTCTTTCAGTATATGCCCTTTCGATTTTAGCAAAGCAATGTCGCGGGGAGAACCCTCAACTGTAAAGTCCAACGCTTTTTTATCCCAGTTATCGCCTTTCATGCCAGCATAATAGGCAAGCCCCAAATCTTCATAATCGTATGTACAGTTTTGAAATGCCCTTGCAACATTGGGCGATTCGAGTTGTTCCAAATATTGAACTACTCGCCTTGAAAAGTTTTGGGGCAACCTATAAGTGAAATCGAATTCTCCCATAAAAAATCTCCTTAAGCCGTAAAGTCGATAGAATAATTATACCATATAATTACTTTTGGCGTAACCCCCTATTATGTACGCCGCCAAGCGGCGGCATAATTTAGTTAAGTGGAAATTCCAGCTCGGCAAACTCGGCATCGGTCATAAGTTTCAACTTTTTGATAACACCCTCCGACAGTTCGCGCAGAGCAGTTTCGTCCGGCAGAAGATAGCACTGCATCAACCGCAGCTCCTGCATCAAGCCCAGCCGGGAGCCGGAATTGTAGAGCATCATCAGCGTCAATTCTTCGCCATTAAAGTTCATGAGCATCCCTCACTTTCCGGCACCCAACAGGGCTGCACTCCGGGGCATCGCATTTTTCTTTTGCGCCAGCCAGTGAAGTCAGCTTTTCCAATGTGGAAGGGCGGTGGTTTGCGCCCAGTTCTTCTGCTTCTGCGGCTCTGTCCATCACAAAATCATAGTCCTGCAACAACCGCCGACCTTTTTCCATGTGATGTGTTTCCAGAATTTGCTCACGGACTTCCTGAATGGTCAATTCCGGCGCATCGACCTGACCACCATCCATCACGGAAAAGTCGCTGTGATAGATAGTGTAATCCCAACCTTCATCGGTGGACTGGATAGCAATATAGCCTTTACCACCCAATTCCCATGCACCCTGCTCATCTTGCGTCTGGATTTCCGGGTAGAAGTCTGCGTGGTTCCTACCCATAATATCGGCAAACTGGCAGATGTGGAACACATTGCCCAGACCGCCCATATCAAAGTGGTAATCATCCAAATGTTCCAGCTTTGCCGTAAAACTGCGACCATCCGGGTAGTCAATTTGAATCACACCGCCATCGGGAATGCGATAGAGATCGTCATAGTGGCTGTTGATGAGTCGAATATCCTTTGGCATCGTTTCAGGCTCCCAGATACGCCGTTTGTGGATGCCGGATGCGGGAACACTTTCGAGGATTTTTACGCTTTCGAGCTGGATGACCTTGCGCTCATCATCCGAAAGTTCAAACAGATACCAGTTCCGGGCAGCAGCAATGGCGTTTTTGCCATCCGGCGGTAGATTCTTTTCGGAGATCTGCCCGCTTTCCAGCTGTTCGCCTGTTACCTTATTATAAGTGGCAAAGCCGACGCCCGCGCCATTTTCCAGGAGGTGCAGATAGCGTTCATCGTTGATAAGATATACTGCTTCTTTCTTCTGTTCCATCAGCGACCATCCTCAAATTCCAGAGAGAACTTGCTGCGGCCATCGGCTTCGGTGGACAGCAGGACGGTGGCGTTGTACACCTTGCCCTTGGTACTCTTGCAGTCCTTCAGCCGGATGCGGCCATCTCGCAGCAGCTTGTCGGCCACATGAGCGTCCATCCGCTTGCCCAGACGCTTGAAGAAGGCGTTGTCTTTCCACAGAACAAAGCGGCAAGGATTGGATTCACAAAACCAGCCCTTTTCACGCTCAACGACATTTGCGCCGCAGTTCGGGCAGACACCAATCATTTTATTTTTCATAAGCACATCGGCTCCTTTCGCGGCTTCGGTGTTCTCCACCAAAGCAGTAATCATCGTGTTGATTTCCATCATAAATATTTCAGGCTCCATCTCGCCACGCTCAATGCGCAGCAGCTTTGCTTCCCAGTCGGCGGTCATATCCGCAGACTGAATCTGTTCGGGCATCACCGTGATAAGTGCCTTGCCCTTGTCGGTAGGCAGCAAGACTTTGGTTTTCTTGTCACCCTTGCGCTCCAGAAAGCCTTTCTGTACCAGTTTTTCGATGGTAGCAGCACGAGTAGCTGGAGTGCCGATGCCCTGACGCTCTGCATCCTCTGGCATACTGTCCGCGCTAGCTGTTTCCATAGAGTGCAGCAGAGTATCCTCGGTGAAGTGTTTCGGAGGGTATGTCTGTCCCTCTTTCAGTTCAGCACCAGAAATGCCACACTCGCTTTGCTCCTGCACATCCGGCAGAGCAGCAGGCTCTTTCTTTTTGTCCAGCAGATCGTCCAGCATTTTGCGCTCAATGCCTTTCCAGCCCTCGTCCAAAACCACCTTGCCTTTTGCGGTAAATTCTTCCCCGGCGCAGATGGTGGTCAGGACGGTTTCTGCACAGCGGTGAGGTTCTCCCATGGCGCAGAGCAGACGTGCCGCAATCAGCCGCAGGACGCTCAGTTCCCCGGCGGGCAAAGCTGAAAAGTCGGCCTGTACCATGCTTGCAGTAGGCAGCAGCGCATGGTGGTCGCTGACCTTGCTGTTGTTGATTACCTGTTCTGCATGGACGGGTACAGCTTCCCCCACGGAAAAGGCTCCCGCAACAGCCGACACCAGCCCCGGCAGGGATGCTGCCATGTCTTCCGTCAGAAAGCGGCTGTCTGTTCGGGGATAAGTGATGAGTTTCTTTTCGTAAAGGCTCTGCGCATAGTTCAAGGTCTGCTGTGCAGTAAACCCCAGCAAACGGTTGGCATCCCGCTGGAGCGTCGTCAGATCATAGAGCTGCGGCGGCTTTTCGTTTTTTTCTTTGCGTTCTACTTTTTGCACCACCGTGCTGACCTCCTTTCGGCAGTTGGCAAGCAGCGTTTCCGCATCCTCTTTCTGCGAGAATCGCTTGCTGGATGCGGTGCCGTCGCCCTCAAATGCCAGCGAAACCGTGTAAAACTTCTCCGGGGTGAATGCAGCAATAGCTGCTTCTCGCTGCACGGCCATCGCCAGTGTAGGGGTCATAACACGCCCAACCGCCAAAGACCGACCATACAGGCATGAAAAGAGCCGGGAACAGTTGATGCCGACCATCCAATCGGCGCGTTCCCGGCAGAGTGCTGCGTTGTACAGCGCATCATATTCAGTTGACGGTTTGAGGTGAGCAAAGCCTTCCCGGATGGCGTTTTCCTCCATGCTGGACAGCCATAGGCGAGAAAAGGGCTTTTTGCAGCCTGCTTGCTGATACACCAAGCGGAAGATCAGTTCTCCCTCCCGGCCGGAATCGCAACTGTTCACGATGCTGTCTACATCCGGGCGTTGCATCAACTTTTGCAGGATGCCAAACTGTTTTTTCGTGCTGGCAGACACCAGATACTGCCACTTTTGCGGCAGGATAGGCAAATCGGCGATGCTCCACTTGACGTATTTGGCATCGTAGACATTGGGCGGTGCCAGTTCCACCAAGTGCCCTACGCACCAGCTTACCAGATAACCGTTGCCCTCAAGGTAGCCATCCTGACGGTTGGTGGCACCGAGGACTTTAGCGTAAGCCATAGCAACGGACGGCTTTTCCGTCACGATCAATTTAGCGATAATAACCCCTCCAATCTGTTTTGAATTGCAATATGTAGGCGGCAAAACGCCGCCTTAAAATCAGATGGGTTCGGTATCCTCCTCGCCGGTGTCCTCAGGCTCATCCTCAGTGGGAATCTCAAAATCGCCCTTGTCCTCGGTGTAACCTGCATCGGGGTCAAGGGCTTCTTTTTCAGCCTGCTTTTTCTGCTTCTGCTTTGCGAAAGCGTAGAAGCCGCCGCCTGCCGCCAGCGCAATCAGCACGACCACGCCCAGAAAGCCGGATGCGATTTTTGTGACCTTGTTCTCCTTGGGCTGTTCCGTGCCGGATGCCGCTGCTTCTTCCGCTACTTTCTTGGCTTCTTCCTCGGCTTTCAGCTTGTCCTGTTCCGCCTGTGCCGCCGCTTCCTTTTCAGCGGTATAAGCGTCCGCATCTTCTTCCTCCATCAGAGCCAAAAGGTCTGCTTCGTCCACAAGGTTCATAAAGTGGACAGTCTGCTGCCCTTTGGCATTGCGGTCGATCACCAGATAAAAGGTCGCACCCGACTTCGACACCAGCGTAATAAACTGCTGTCCGCTGCCATCGGAATAGTCGGTGTGGTAATCGTCCACCAGCGTCAGATTGCCCTCCGGGGTCAGGGCACCGGTTTCCTCATCGGTCACGGTGATAATATCCGCCTCCACCACTTCCGGCAGAACAGGCTGCTCTACGGGGGCGGCTTCGCCCTCGAAGGCAAAGACGGGAGCCGCCATGCCAGCGCACAGTGCCGCCGACACCAGCAGCGCACCCAATTTCTTAATCTTCATCTGCATCGACCTCCTTCTCGAAAGTTGCACCTACGGCAGACAGCGCAGCCGGGTTCGGGGTGGTGGCAGCCGACTGCCGCAGCAGGGCGGCAAGCTGTTCCGGCGTGACCTTGGCTGTCCGCACCATCTCGTTGACCTCGGCAGAATCTTCCTCCTGAATGCGCCGCTCCAGAATCTCAATGCGGTTGTTCAGCTTGATGCGGCGTTCCTTCTCTTTTTCGAGCATCGCGCGCAGCTTATCCGATTTTTCGCTCATAGTTGAACCCTCCGTTTTATTTTGAAAGCCGTCCGAACCCGGCGAGATGCTTCTCCCAGTAGGACGAGTGAATGTTTGCGTACTTGATGGGGTCTCCGGCACTGACCATCATGCCGTTGCCCAGATAGATCCCGGTATGGCTCATGCCGGGGGTGTCGTAGGTTCCTTTGAAAAAGACCAAATCTCCGGGCTTGGCTTCGGCTTCGCTGATGTGTTGGCTCTTGTTCCACAAACCGTTGGCGGTGGTGCGCCCCACATCGTAGCCGTTCTGGTTATAAACCCAGCAGACGTAGCCGGAGCAGTCAAAGCCTGTTTCCGGGGTTGAACCGCCCCACACATAGGGCGTGCCCACATACTTTTGCGCTTCCTTGTAGATTGCGGCAAACTCGCTGTCGGTCAGGGCTTCTGCCGGAACCTGATAGTCGATGCCCGGTGTGCCAGAGCCATCCGAACCACCGGGCGGCAGACCGCCGTTGAACAGATAAGGCCGACCACCCAGCGTGTCCTGAAAGATCTCGTACCGTTTCCGTTGGTCAGCATCCAATTCCTCCCGGATAACGACCTCTAAGCCTTTATTCTCCAGCTTGGTGTGGAAAATCTTGTACTCATAGGGCACCTGCGTGGGGATGGGTACACCCACCGGGCTGATGACCCAGACGGTCTTATACCGTATCTGCACCTCCACCCATGTGGTGAGCTTGTACTGCTTCTTGAAGGTCTCCTTCAATTTGCCCTGCACCTCCGACCGGGTGTAATCGTCATACAAGGTGGTCAGGAACGATGTGAGCTGCCACGGGTCATGCTCGATGGCATCCAGATGGTACTGGTACTCGTTGTAGCCGGGATGGTCGGTGGGGGTGCGCTTGATTTTTTTGTCCAGTTCCTTTTCCAGCTTCTTATAGTCCTGCTCTGCGCCCCGGATGTCCCTGTCCTCGGCGGAGTACATGGTCTGCCCGGACACCTGTGTGCCGCCCGAAAAGAGGATGCCGCAGGAGGAAAATCCAGACATGACCATCAGAATGAGCAAAACAAAAACGCCCACGATCACCAGAACGTGCGCGTTGCCTTTGGCGGCATTCATCAGCCCCTTTACGGCGGTGCTGACAGTGGTTTTACCTTTCTCCACTGCCTGTTCCACGCCGGACCGGGCAGCAGATGCACCGTTGGATGCCGCCTTGCCGCCTGCGGTCTGTGCCGCTGTGCCCGACCGGGCGGCGGCATAGTAGCTTTTGTGGATTTCCTGACGCTGTTTCCAGCGTGAAAGCCAGTTGGAGCCACCCTCGCCGGTGCCGGATGTTCCTGCATCTTGTGGCGCAGTCGGCTCCGATGCAGAAGATTTTGCAGTTTTGGTGCCTTTCTTGCCCTGCATCTTGGCTTTCTTTTTCAGCTTTCGGGCATAGCGGCTCTTGGAAATATCCCGGACATTTCCTGCCGCCTTTTCGCCCTCGCTCAACGCCTGCGTGCCCACATTATCATCCTCATACGGGTCAACTTCCCGATGCACCGCAGACCGGGCGGCATGGGCGGCGTACATCTCCCGCTTCTGCGCCTTGCTCAACCGGCTCAACTCGTCCGGGGTCAGTTCCACCTTGCCGAACCGCAGATGCTGGGCTTTTTCGGCAGTCTTTTCCGCATCGGTTTTCAGCTTTTTCTTTCTGGGCACCGATTGCTCCACCTTGGCTCTTTTCGGGGGAGAACGGGTCTTTTTTGCGGGCGTTTCCTCTTTGATGTTCAGCTTCGGCTCACTCATTTCTGTGCGCCCTCCGAAACTTCACCCAATTTGGTGGTCATGATCCGATAGAGTTCCAAATCGGTGGGGAATCGGTCAACGAAGGGCAGAATGACATTGCCGAAAAAAAGCAACCCCTCACCCTCGCCGGAGTGGGTCACATAGGAAAGCTGATGGGGCGAAATGTTAAGCTGCTTTGCGAGAATTTGCCGGTCGCCTGCCGCCTGATTCAGCATGATGATCATGTCCGAATTTTCAAAAATATTCTCGACCTCACGCGAAGAAAGGAGGTCTTTGACGTTCTGCGTTAATCCTGTTGGGATGCCGCCCCACTTGCGGAAACGCTTCCAGATCTCGACGGAATAAGCGGCGGTCTGCTCTTCTTTTAAGAGGAGGTGCATCTCATCCATATAATACCGGGTGGACTTGCCGCTGCTGCGGTTTGCGGTGACACGCCCCCACACCTGATCCTGCACAATGAGCATACCGAGTTTCTTCATCTGTTTGCCCAATTCCTTGATATCATAGCAGACGATGCGGTTGTTGACGTTTACATTGGTGCGGTGGTTGAACAGGTTCAGGGAGCCTTTCACATAGATTTCCAGAGCCGTAGCAACATGGTGGGCTTCTTTCTCGTCCTGTTGGAGCAGGGCGTTGTACAAGTCCTCAAGGATAGGCATATTCTCCGGGCAGGGGTCTGCAAAATATTTGCGGTAAATCAGATGCACACAGCGGTCAATGACCGTTTTCTCCACCGGCAGCAGACCTTCCTTGCCGCCAACCACCAGTTCGCACAGAGAAAGAATAAAGTCAGCTTTCAGGGAAAGCGGGTTGTCCTCCTCGGAGTAGTTGGCGTTGATATCCATGGGGTTAATGAACTGGGTGCTGTTTGGCGAGATTTTAATGACCTGACCTTTCAGCCGGTTCACCAGCGGAGAGTATTCGCCTTCGGGGTCGTTGATGATAATATCATCGTCCGTCACCAGAAACGCATTGGCAATTTCACGCTTTGCCGAGAAACTTTTGCCGGAGCCGGGAGTACCCAAAATCAGGCCATTGGGGTTCTTCAGCTTCTTCCGGTCCACCATGATAAGGTTGTTGGACAGGGCGTTCAGGCCGTAATACAGGCTTTCTTTGCCGGACTGGTACAGTTCCTGTGTGGTAAACGGAATGAAGATGGCGGTGCTGCTGGTAGTCAGCCCTCGCTGAATTTCGATCTGGCAGTCAGCCAGCGGCAAGCTGCTCATCAACCCCTGCTCCTGCTGAAAATCCAACCGACACAGGTTGCAGTTGTGCTTCTGTGCAATACTGGATGCCTGAAAAACATTGTTTTCCAGTTCCTGTTCCGTGTGCCCGGTGTTCAGCACCAAAAAAGTGACGAGGAACATCCGCTCGTTCTGGCTCTGCAATTCTTTCAGCAGAGCTTTTGCATCTCTGCCGTAGGTTGCCAAATCCGACGGAATGATGTCAATGTCATACCCGGCACGGATGGCTTTTTTCTGCTCCTCGATTTTGCTGCGATCCAGTTCCGTGATGGTGCGCTTGACGGTCTTGATGGCACGGTTCTGATCGACACTCTGAATGTGCATGGTAACGATTTGCGAGGAATCCATGTCCAGAAAATCCTTCAACAGCTGGTCGCTGATGTCGGATGCCGTGATGCTCAGAAAGCTGGCGGCGCAAAAGATACCGCCCATCTGGAAGGTGCGGCTGTTCTTGAATGCAAAGGCGGTGGGTGCAATGGCATCCTTCACCGAAAGCCCACTTTTTACGAGGTCTTTCCATTCGAAATGAAACTTGGATGCGCCGTCCATGTTGAACATATCGTGCATGAGTTTCAGCCGCTGGACACCGTTCAGGGGCTTTGCCTGCACCCCCAGCCGGTGGAAGTTGTTCAGCAGATCGTTCTGAATGTGGTCCAGCCGGGGCTTGACCTGCGCCATGCTTTCGCCCTCCACACCAAAGGTGATGAACTTGGTCTTGGTCAGACCATTATTGCCCTTGGCAAGCTGCTGGCGCAGCATCTGGGAATACTCGGCGCGCACATCGTCAAAACCATCCCGCTGGTACGGGATACGGATGCTCTTTTCAAATTCGGTGCTGTCGGTTGCCATGTTCACAAAGGACAGTTCAAATTTGATGGAGCTGTCAAAGAAGTTGAGGAAGGAGCACCATTCCTCGAAAATGGCGGTCTTGTCCTCCTGCTGGGCAAGCTGATAATTGATGTCCTGATACTGGATGGTGCGGGTGTAATAGTTGGGCTTCACCCGGCAAGTGCCATCCTCAAACATCCGCTGCATGGGGATGGACTGCTGGGCGGTCCGGGGCACAGCAGGCTTTGTGTTCTGCCTGCGCTTCTGCGCAGACTGCGGCTTGCTGTGCTTATCGGTCTTTTTCCAAAACGGGATCATGGGTCATGCCTCCCTTCATCAAAATCGCATAGTAGTTGTTGGTCTTGTAGGGGCGGATCTTCGGGCGGACAAACCGGGACTGCACATAGTACGACAGCAGCTTTTCCAAAGGCTGGCCGTTCTTTTCGTACATCCCAAGGAAGAACGCCGGCAGCATCACCGCCATCATACCGAGGGTGGCAGCAGTGTTGCCGCCGGACTCTCGGAGAACAAAAAACAGCGGCACTCCAATGAGAGCCGCTGTGCCGAAACAAAGCAGTTGCCGTTTCGTCAGGTTGAATGCGACCTTCGATTTTACTTTCGTCAGGTCACGGGGAACGGAAATATACGCAGCCAATAAAGCACCTCCTTTAATGCGCTCCGAGAACGGATTTTGTCACGGAACTGGTCTTGAACAGGCTGAAACAGAGCAGAACAGTGTAGCCCACAATGCTCCAAATGGAGTTGATGGCATCCCCGGAAATCGCCACGCTCTGGATCAGCACCGCGTAAATTGCCACGCAGATGAGGATGAGAAAGCCCTGAAAGCCCAGTGCGAACAGGCATTTCAGGTAGTTCTGCCCCATGTGGCTCTGCTCGTGGTTGCCGAAGGTCGCCATGGGGATGGGCGCAAGGCTTACCATGCAGTAAATTTCGATCATACGCCCGTACACGATGACAAAAATGATGATGCTCAAGATCCGCATGGTGATGCCGATGAAGAAACTTTGCAGGAACAGTCCGAACAGGGGTCCTACATCCATCTGCATCAGGCTGGCTTCCAACATCGACAAGCCAATGTCGTTGACACGGGTGTTTCCGGCGATGATGCCGCTGGAATCGGACACCACCTTCTGGGTGATGTCGAACACTGCCATCACAATATCGAAAGTATTGCTGATGAGCCAGACGGACACTGCCGTTTTGAAGATCCAGCGCATGATGAGGGCAGGCTCAAACTGCGCCATGTTGTTGTGCTGGGTGATCATTTCGATGAGTTCATAACA
>ENA-USUG01007222-USUG01007222.1-human-gut-metagenome-genome-assembly--contig:-NODE-7222-length-10969-cov-4.664616_pt1 | contig 10969 bp, 9 predicted proteins | sample MGYA00250059_ERZ773394 | MGnify/ENA primary metagenome ERZ773394 (study PRJEB29103, sample SAMN06111957) | human gut metagenome | biome: human gut; feature: ankylosing spondylitis patient; material... | reverse complement strand
CGGTGGTGACAGTGATTTTAGGATACCCTGCCGCTGTCATCCCTACGGGAGAACACCCCGTAAACGCAAAATGCAGGTGTGAGATTTACTCGCCCTTTTCGGTCGTGTAAAACCACCACAAGAATAAGAGATTACTAAAAATGGATTAAGAAGATGGAAAAAAGATGGTGGAAAAGTGAAAGTGTATTATTTCCCAAAAGGAGAAACTGTTTATGATGCTTATGTTGATGATTATAAAGGCGGATCAACAGTTGTAGCTTTAGCTTAGTAAAGTGCTATTAACATGTATTTATGAAAAGATATACATCTTAGTACAATAATATAATAGAAACATTTTGGAATTATAATTTTTTGGGGGATTAAAATGGAATTTTATGCAAAATCAAAAAAACATGATCTAAAACCAGATGATAAAGAAAAAATTAAGAGCAGTTATTCAAATCTGTTAGAAGACATGGGAGATTTTTTTTCTAAAGCAGAAATTACTGCTTTAGAGAACGAAAAGAATAATCTGATGAAAGATGCTGTGGAAGAACAAAAGACATTAAGAAGACATTTAGAGGAAACAGTGAGATGTGCAGAACTTTTTTTTGAGCAATATGGTCAGTACTTTTCTGAAAAAGAGAAATATCTTATATATACTGTGTGTAAATATCATGATGTTGGAAAAGCAAATTTGGTTTTTCAATCAATCATTTCTGATCAAGGTAAATATCAAAATGTAGAACAAATACCGCATGGTTTTTTGAGTGCACTCACTCTGTCGTTAAAGGAGCTGCAAAAAGAATGTAATACTATTACAAATAACGATTTTAAATGTCTGGTGACAGCAATTTATTATCACCATACCAGAGATGATGAGTTTACAGATCATGAAATAAGAGAATTTTCAGACAGGTACTTTAAGGATTGTCTTCATGAGTTTATCTCATCAACGCAATGGAAGACAAGTCTTAAAAATCGCACGAATCTTCTTTTTCGTAATTCTAGAGAATATCCTAAAGAGCCGGTTCGTGAAACATTATGGCAGGAATATTTATTAATAAAAGGAATGCTAAACAAATTTGATTGGACAGTAAGCGGTGGTAGGGAGGAATCAGAAGAAACGGTTGATTTGGATAAAAAAGAATTAATCGGTAATATTGAGAAAAAATATAAAGGCAAGTTAAGAACAGTGCAGAAATACATGAAAGATCATGTTGATCAAAGTGTTATCATAATTGCACCTACGGGTTCGGGGAAAACGGAAGCTGCATTGTACTGGCTCAATGGAGAAAAAGGATTTTACACCCTGCCGCTTAAAGTATCTTCTAATGCGATCTATAAAAGAATTCGAGAAGAATATAAATTTCAAAATGTTGTATTACTTCATTCAGATAGTTTTCAACAATATATAGATGGAACAGTAAATAATATGGATGCAGAGAATAAAGATAAGAAAAATGAATCTGCACAAGAGAAATTTAATAAAGCAAAAATGTTTAGTGCACCGTTAACAGTAACTACGGTAGATCAGTTGTTTTTATTTGTATATAAAACATTGGGGACAGAAATTATGGCGGCAACGCTAAAATATTCTAAAGTCATAATAGATGAAATACAATCATATGAACCAAGAATTGTAGCAGCATTAATATATGGCTTGAAAATAATTTCAAGAATGGGCGGAAAGTTTGCGATTATAACTGCTACACTTCCACCGATCTTGTTGGATTTTATGAAACAGTATGAAATGGTAAAAGATGAAACATACTGTTTGGAAAATTTTTCAAAAGAAAATGTGATGCACAGACATATGATACATCTATATGAACAGGAATTTAAGGAGAGAGAGATTGCAGAAGAAGCAAAAACGAAAAAAGTTCTTGTTATATGCAATACGGTAAAGAAGGCACAGGAAATGTATTTGTTACTGGAAGAGTGGAATGTGAATGTGCACTTATTACATGCAAAATATATTCGAAAACACAGAAAAATACTTGAGGAGAATATTATGCAATTTTCAGAGAGTAAAGAAAGTGTAGGTGTGTGGGTTACAACGCAGATAGTAGAAGCTAGTTTAGATATTGACTTTGATGTACTTTATACAGAAATGTGCACAGCAGATAGTTTATTACAACGTATGGGGCGTTGTAACAGAAAAGAAAGATATATTCCATTAGAACCAAATATCAAAGTTTATAAAACGGCGAATGCAGAAAAGCAGGTAAAAAGTAATTCGGGAGATAATGGAATGTATTATGGAGATTTATTTGAACGATCATGGGAATGCTTAGCTACATTTGAAGATATACTTTTTACAGAGGAGCAGAAGATAAAGTATATTGATGAAGTTTATGATGCAGATAAAGTAAAAGATATGGAATATTATAAAGAAATTGAGGCATATCTTGAATATTTTGAGGGATTACCGGTAAATGAATTAAGTAAAAGAGAAGGAGCAGAAAAATTTAGAATGATTCAAAGTATATCGGTTATACCTGATAAAATATATTATGAAAATATGGATTTGATCGAACAATATAAACAAATGGGAAAAAGTCGATATTTAGGCAAAGAAGCTAAAGCAATTTTAAAAGCAAAATTAGATGATCTGACGATAAGTGTAACATTATATAATCAACATTCCTGGTCTGGTATAGACAAGAGTGTTATTGAAAATACAGATATTCATCGCACAAACTATGTCTATGATTTTGATGAAGATACCGGAAGAGGCATTGGATTATCTGCAACGGAATTAGAGGAAAATAATATGCTCTAGCATCATAAAAATTATGACATATAAAGGATAAAAGAAAAATAATGTTATTGTCTGTTGTCGACTTGGTAAAGTGTTTTTTTACAGGGAGGTCGACAATCGGTTGGTTTATAAGGATTCATTGTAATAATGGAGGAAAGAATTGTAAAGTATTTACATTTTTCGCGACTGCTTTTAAGAGGTCGACAAAATTACATTGAAAAGTAAAGGTAATTCAAGTATTATAATTATATGGGTTTTAATAGATACATGGTGGAATGTAAATTACAAAAAAAGCAATGCATTCCTATCAGATTTTTCGTTTTAATAGATACATGGTGGAATGTAAATACAGTAAATACGGAATCTTACTCTTCTGCATTTAGTTTTAATAGATACATGGTGGAATGTAAATTTTTCTGCGCATTTTAAAAGCTTTCCACGTTTCATGTTTTAATAGATACATGGTGGAATGTAAATTGCTTTCTTTGCAAGATCTTCTGCCGTAATCGCCGTTTTAATAGATACATGGTGGAATGTAAATATACATCAATAGGATGGGTGCATTATTGGGAAAGGTTTTAATAGATACATGGTGGAATGTAAATATCTATAGGTGCTTTATACGCAATTCCAAAACTGCCGTTTTAATAGATACATGGTGGAATGTAAATTAGCAATATTATTTTTAGTAATGTTCGGCATTCTCTCGTTTTAATAGATACATGGTGGAATGTAAATTTCTTTCCCTCTGACTGCGTTTCCTGTACATTCGTGTTTTAATAGATACATGGTGGAATGTAAATATGCTTATCCCTCCGTATTTTTCAGGTATTCCGCGTTTTAATAGATACATGGTGGAATGTAAATACTTCAAGCGTGCAATTTGCCGAAAGCCTGTATACGTTTTAATAGATACATGGTGGAATGTAAATCAAATGGTTGGGTAAGTTCTGTTATTATCCTTAATGGTTTTAATAGATACATGGTGGAATGTAAATTTGATTATTTGAGCGATTTGCTTTAAGAGCTTTAGTTTTAATAGATACATGGTGGAATGTAAATTATTTCTCCTTGATCTCCTGTGATGTATCAAAGAGTTTTAATAGATACATGGTGGAATGTAAATATTACCTCTGTTATCCGGTATCTCATCCTTATCAGTTTTAATAGATACATGGTGGAATGTAAATCAATATAATACATATCGTGTTTAGTGTATCTGTTGTGTTTTAATAGATACATGGTGGAATGTAAATTCACTTGACGACTTGTTAAAAGAAGATAAAAAGGAGGTTTTAATAGATACATGGTGGAATGTAAATTATGTTGTTGATAAGCTGTTTAAATATAAAACTGGTTTTAATAGATACATGGTGGAATGTAAATACGATTGCCACCGGATTCCCGGTAACCATACCAAAGTTTTAATAGATACATGGTGGAATGTAAATTTTGTTGTTGACAAGTTATTCAAATATAAAACAGAGTTTTAATAGATACATGGTGGAATGTAAATCAGGGAACTCTTTCAAATGTTGAAAATAACACTTATCGTTTTAATAGATACATGGTGGAATGTAAATTAATTTTCGCAAATCGGTGTACTTTGATAGGTCGGCGTTTTAATAGATACATGGTGGAATGTAAATAATGTTGTAATGATTGTTGTAACGTCTTTTACCATGTTTTAATAGATACATGGTGGAATGTAAATATGAAATTGGGCAGTTTGGATATCTGTATCCCTCATGTTTTAATAGATACATGGTGGAATGTAAATGTTGACTTTCAACGTATAATTCTACATCCACGTCTGGTTTTAATAGATACATGGTGGAATGTAAATTTTGTTTACATTCCCTACAAAGTCGTTAATACCGCCGTTTTAATAGATACATGGTGGAATGTAAATAATTCTCGCGGCGTTTCTAATTCCTCCGCTAATTCGTTTTAATAGATACATGGTGGAATGTAAATTTATTAATCAATTCATTAGATGAAATAAAACGAATAGTTTTAATAGATACATGGTGGAATGTAAATAAAGATTTTTATAAAGAATTTGGTCGTGCCAGTTATGAGTTTTAATAGATACATGGTGGAATGTAAATGTCTTTTTCAGCCGATTCCATGTCTAACAGTTTTGGTTTTAATAGATACATGGTGGAATGTAAATTATTTATCTTCAAAAGAGTAAAGATAACCTTTTTGTTTTAATAGATACATGGTGGAATGTAAATATGTATAAGTGATAACTGGTCAGTAGTAGCACCGGTTTTAATAGATACATGGTGGAATGTAAATTAAATCGGCATGGTTACAAGCGTTGATCTGCATAAGACGTTTTAATAGATACATGGTGGAATGTAAATAGTGGAACTATAGCAATTTGAGCGTTAGGTGATACAGTTTTAATAGATACATGGTGGAATGTAAATACGTTATCCGTTAAAGAGTGTTCTCGTACAACATATGTTTTAATAGATACATGGTGGAATGTAAATAAAGTACAAACGAGTTTACGGACACTATGGAAGATTGTTTTAATAGATACATGGTGGAATGTAAATACATTCCCCTCAACTCGGTTCATATCATCCGGCTTTAGTTTTAATAGATACATGGTGGAATGTAAATATACCATATTCGCAGCTACTTTTTCCACTTTCTTCGGTTTTAATAGATACATGGTGGAATGTAAATACACCAATCACCTCACCAATTATTTTTGATGAAACTGGTTTTAATAGATACATGGTGGAATGTAAATTACTATAACGTAAAGTGTGCAGGCATGCCCGACCGGTTTTAATAGATACATGGTGGAATATAAATAAGTAGCCGACGATAACAAGGTATCAACCGCTAAAGTGTTTTAATAGATACATGGTGGAATGTAAATGCTTTCCTTAATGCCATGATCTTGCCGATATCAAGGTTTTAATAGATACATGGTGGAATGTAAATATAATATGGCACTTTTTTTATCTTAATAACCGGAACAGTTTTAATAGATATATGGTGGAATGTAAATTCCTTTAATCCGCTTTCATATAACGAGCGTGCAAACGTTTTAATAGATACATGGTGGAATGTAAATCAATACTTATATGATTCTCCCAGCGTATCAACTGATGTTTTAATAGATACATGGTGGAATGTAAATGTTGACAAAGACACTACAACTAAAGTTGCTAAAGTTGTTTTAATAGATACATGGTGGAATGTAAATAATAAATGCGATATTGTTTTAAAATCCACCCCTTTTGTTTTAATAGATACATGGTGGAATGTAAATTACAGTTATTATGAAGCAGTTGGAAACGTAGATGGGTTTTAATAGATACATAGTGGAATGTATAAAGTACGCTATTGAATATATTCGAAACTGGACTACAGATGAGTTTTAATAGATGCATCATGGAATATAAGTAGGATCATAATGCTCCTAAAAAAGATCTTATTTGATAAGTATTATGATTTATTGGGCAGAACTGGACAATATTTGCAAAAGTAAAAAGCATGGAGGCGTATTATGGACGAGAGAATAACAGGTATGATGGTTTATTATTATTTTGTTTGCAAGCGCAAATTATGGTATTTTTGTCATGAAATTAGAATGGAAGCAAATAATGAAGATGTGCAGCTTGGAAAAATATTAGATGAAACGAGTTATGGAAGAAATGACAAGCACATTAAAATTAATGACGAAATAAATATTGACTTTATTAGTGAGCACAAAGAAATACATGAAATTAAAAAAAGCAAATCAATAGAACAGGCAGGAATATGGCAGGTAAAGTATTACCTGTATTATTTAAAAGAACGTGGAGTGGATGGACTAAAGGCAAAAATTGATTATCCATTGTTAAAACAAAATATAACTATTGCGTTATCTGAAAATGATAAAGCAGAGATGCAAGATATTATTCGGGATATTATTCAGTTGAAAAACGAGAATATTCCACCATTTATAAAGAAAACAGGATTATGCTCCAAATGTGCTTATCATGATTTGTGCTTGGTTTGAAAGGAGGTACGGTCATTGAAACAGAGTTTTTATGTATATAATAATGGAGAAATTAGGAGAAAAGACAATACATTGCAATTTTGTACATATGAGGGAGAAAAGAGAGATATTCCGATAGAACGAATTTCAGATATTTATATAATGTCAGAAATGACATTTAATACAGCGTTTTTAAATTATATTTCTCAATATGGAATTCCACTTCATTTTTTTAATTATTATAATTTTTATACAGGAAGTTATTATCCAAGAGAGGCGTTACTTGCTGGAGAACTATTGGTCAAACAGATGAAAGCATACATGGATAAGGATCATAGATTACAAATCGCACAAAAGATTATTGATGCAGCATCATTTAATATATATAGGAATTTGAGATATTATAACGGAAGAGGAAAAGATGTCTCTCAATGGATGAATGAAATAGAAGATTTAAGAACAAGGATTTATACAACAAATACAATTAATGAACTTATGGGGATTGAAGGAAATATAAGACAACAGTATTATGCTTCATGGGATGTTATAGTTAATCAAGAGATTAAATTTGAAAAAAGAGTTATGCATCCACCGGACAATATGATAAATTCACTGATATCTTATATAAATTCCTTGATTTATTCAAAAACGCTGAGTGAAATTTATCACACACAGATGAACCCGACAATCAGTTATCTGCATGAACCGGGTGTAAGAAGGTACTCATTATGTTTAGATATTTCAGAGATTTTCAAACCGTTAATTGGCGACAGATTGATCTTTTCTTTGTTGAATAGAAAGCAAATTACGGAAGAAAGTTTTACAAAGGAACTGAATTTTTTGCATTTGAAAAAAGAAGCATCAAAGTTGATAGTCAGAGAATTGGAAAGTATATTAAAAAAGACAATTAAACATAAAGAATTGGGACGAAAAGTATCTTATCAATATTTGATCCGTTTAGAAGTATATAAATTGATAAAGCACTTGATTGGAGAAGAAGAATATGAAGGGTTTAAAATGTGGTGGTAAAAATGTATATTGTTTTAGTATATGATGTGAGTTTGGAAAATAATGGTGCAAAAAGATGGAGATCTGTTTTTAAAATTTGCAAAAGATATTTGTCGCACATACAAAATTCTGTGTTTGAGGGTGAAATTTCTAAAGTTCAATTAACACAATTGAAAAATGAATTGGCACCATATATCGATAAAAAACTTGATTCAGTAATCATATTTAAAAGCAGACAGGAAAAATGGCTTGAAAAAGAGTTTTGGGGAAAAGAAGACGATCTGACAGATTTTATGCTTTGATCGTCTTTGAATCGTCATCTTAAAAAATATGATACCTCGGCAACGCATTCCCCATCAGCACAGACTCCATCAGATCATGAAAAAGTATAACCGGGCAGGACAATAAAAACCACAAATTCGAATAGAGCAGACAGATCTGGCCATGAAAATTATATGGCTGTGAAGAATAATCCCAGACGTTTAGATGCATCTGGCGGTTGACAACCAGACCAAAAAGAAGTTCTACGAATGTGATCATAAGACCGCACAGGATCATCTGGCTAAGCAAAGAGGCTGATTCACCAAGAAGATATTCGATCAATCCGACCAGCAGAAAGCAGGTACCACCGGCGAGCAGCATCGAAAAGTGGGAATAGCCACGGGCAATGATTTCGATGCAGCAATATAAAAAGCCACCGGTAAAAAACATGATAGAATATGCCTGAATCTGTGTCATGATCGTCCTCCTTGTGTCGTAATGAAAACAAGATTAGTATGGCATTTATAGAAAAAAATATACGAGCTTTTTTGAGTTGCAAATTTATGGTATACTAAAATGCGATTAGAAAAATAAGTGACAGAAAAAAGTCATTTCCTTTTTGGGGCATATTTCAACAGGCAAAAGTTTGCAAAGAAGAGTGACCAGGCAAAAACGAGGTTTACCTGATGCTTACTGAAGCATTGTAAAGAAGATAGAAGCTTTGAAATGAAAAAATGACAGACTGATAATGACAAAAATATAATTATCAACAAAATCATAAGAAAAACACAGAATCAAAACGCAGGAGGATTCCATAAAATGAATCAGCAAATTTTAAAAAGATTAGATAACGCGATCAGCTCTACTTTGATCGGGAAAAGCAAAGATCCGGATTGTAATGTAGGAGCAGCGATCAGCGTCATACATAAAGGGCAGGAAGTTTTCCGTAATGAATACGGTATGGCAGATAAGGAAAAGAAGATTCCGATGGCAAAGGACAGTATTTTCCGTTGTTATTCGATGACAAAGCCGGTGACATCGGTTGCGGTTATGACGTTAGTAGAAAAAGGTGTCTTATCTCTTTCGGATACGGTAAGTACCTATCTTCCGGGATTTAAAGACCAAAAAGTGCTTACGGAAAAAGGGTTGGTACCGGCAAAGAGAGAAGCGCGCCTACAGGATTTAATGGATATGACAGCAGGACTTACTTATCCGGATGCTTCTTTCCCGGCAGGTGAGAAAATGCAGAAAATGATCGATGAATATTATCGTAAAATATTCGAAGAAGATACACCGACATCGACATATGATCTGGCAAATCTGATCGGAAAACAGCCGCTCGAATTCCATCCGGGGGAAGGATGGCGTTACAGTTTTTGTGCCGATGTTTTAGGTGCTGTGATCGAAGTGGCAACGGGAAAAAGTTATGGAGAATATTTAAAAGAAACCATTTTTGAACCATTGGGTATGAAAGATACCGGCTTTTATGTATCTAAAGAGAAGCAGAACCGTTTTATGCAAAATTATCAATATATGCCGGAGACACAGACGTTAGAGCCTTGTACATGGCAGCATCTTGGATTGTCTTATTTTCATTTGAAGAAACCGGCATTTGAGTCCGGTGGAGCCGGACTGGTATCTACGATCGATGATTATCAGAAGTTTGTCAAAATGATGCTTGGTAAGGGCAGTTATCAGGGAATCCGTATTTTAGGAAGAAAAACAGTAGAGACAATGACACAGAATCATTTGGACGCAAACCAGCTTAAGATGTATGACTGGGAACAGTTACGTGGTTATGGATATGGCAATCTGATGCGTGTGATGATCGATGTCGGAAAAGCAGAAGGAATCGGATCAGTCGGAGAGTTTGGCTGGGATGGCTGGCTTGGAAGCTATGTCTTTATGGATCCGAAAGAGGATCTTGCAGTGATCTATGTGATCCAGAAGTGTGGCGGTAACGGTTTTAGGGATGTGCAGGTGATCCGCAATATTGTTTATTCTGCTTTAGATGAATAAATTATATCTAATCTCGAAACAGCGTTAATTGGTGATACGCTGTTTCGATCAGATCATCAATCTGTCCTGCGTTTCGATGTAGTTCTAGTACATCACAGGTTTTTTTGTGTTGTATGACAAGCTCATCAAGAAGTGATTCTATTCCATCAAAGCTGTCTTTGCGGAGGATTTCAACAAGAGGAAGGATTGGTTTTAACAGGTTGTTAAGACCAAGATTTCCGCAAAGTCCTTTTAATGTATGTGCAGCTTTAAACGCTTTCTTTACGTCGTGATCTTTTGTGGCAGCCAGCAGTGTATCAAGCTGTGGATCATCGGGAAACTGGTATAAAAACTCCCGATAAAAATCCGGTTTTCCAAGAAAACGTTCCAATGTTTTGTTATAATCAATGCCAAGGGCAATAAGATCTTCTTTTAATGTAGTCATAGTAATCCCCATTTCTATATATTTTTGATAGGTTTTAACACCGTGTATTTTATTCATGATCAGTGAGCAGACTGGTTTTAACACCGTGCATTTTATTCATGATCAGTGATCAGACTGGTTTTAACACCGTGCATTTCATTCATGATCAGTGAGCAGGATGGTTCTGACACCATACCATTTTACGATAGGCTTAACGTGTTAAACCGGAATTTCGATACCATAATTCATTATAGTAAAAAACAGATCCGGCAACAATTCTGCTTTTCATCCAAACGATACTTTAAAAAGGTGAAATCGGGTAACTAAAAAGAGAATCGTAAGGATAGAAACCGGTAAAAGACATCAGAGAATAAAAGCATTCATTAGAATAAGCCGGTAAAAGTATAGCAGGAAACTAAAGCATTTGTTAGAATAAGCCGGTAAAAAACAGCAGGAAACCAAAGCATTCGTTAGAATAAGCCGGTAAAAGTATAGCAGGAAACCAAAGCATTTGTTAGAATAAGGC
>ENA-USUG01007218-USUG01007218.1-human-gut-metagenome-genome-assembly--contig:-NODE-7218-length-10974-cov-3.708268_pt1 | contig 10974 bp, 7 predicted proteins | sample MGYA00250059_ERZ773394 | MGnify/ENA primary metagenome ERZ773394 (study PRJEB29103, sample SAMN06111957) | human gut metagenome | biome: human gut; feature: ankylosing spondylitis patient; material... | reverse complement strand
GTGTGCGTTGATTTATAAAGGAGAATAACAGCAAGCAAAGCAATAATTGTCATCGCACCGGCCTTACAGTTCCAATGGATGTTCTTCCAAATGATATCCGGGAATTTTTCAATAATAAAGATGCTGACAGCACATTAATGATTGTTTTATATGATTCATCAATGTCTTCAGATGAAACAATGGATGCAGTAAAAGAATTAAGAAAAGTTGCATCTAAAGATTGTTATATAAGTGGTATGTCGTCTGTAGTTACAGATATTAAAGATTTGGTAATGCATGAAATTCCAATTTATGTAATTATCGCAGCTATACTTTCACTTATAATTTTACAGTTAACAATGGATTCAGCAGCAGCTCCATTATTCTTCTTACTTGGAATTGGTATGGCAATTGTTTATAACCTTGGTACGAATTTCATTCAAGGTGAAATGTCATATTTAACAGAAGCGTTAACAGCAGTACTTCAGTTGGCTGTTACAATGGACTACTCAATTTTCCTATGGCACAGTTATGAAGCACAGTGTGAAAAGACGCCGGATGATCATAATACGGCTATGGCAAATGCAATTAGTGAAACACTTGCTTCAGTAACAGGAAGTTCAATAACAACAATTGCCGGATTTATAGCATTATGTTTCATGACATTTACATTAGGTTTAGACCTTGGTGTGGTAATGGCAAAAGGTGTAGTATTCGGTGTAATTGGATGTGTAACAATTTTACCATCAATGCTTTTAATCTTTGATAAATTTGTTCAGAAGACAAAACATAAACCAATTATCCCTGATGTAGGTAGAATTGGTAAAACAGTTATTAAGAGAAGAGCTATTTGCATAATTATTTTCTTAATATTATTAGTACCTGCAGCATTTGGTTACAAGAACAACAAAGTATACTACGATTTAGTTGGTTCATTACCAAAGACACTTCCAAGTATTACAGCAAATACTAAGATGGATGAACAGTATGCAATGGGTGCAACTCATATCGCAATGGTAGACAGTAGTCTTTCACAGGCTGATGCAAATAAGATGATTAATCAGATGAAAGACTTAGATGGAGTTAAAACAGTATTAGGTATTGATTCAATATTAAGTCCGTCAATACCAAGAGATATCATTCCGAAGAATCTCTCAGAAGATTTGATTAATGATAAATATGAACTTTTATTAATTAGTTCTGAATATGCGGTGGCTTCAGATGAAGTAAATGAACAGTGTATTCAGTTGGAAAAAATAATAAAGAGTTATGACAAGCATGGAATGTTAATAGGTGAAGCACCTTGTACTAAAGACTTAATTGAAACAACAGATACCGATTTTAAAGTAGTTAATGCGCTTTCAATTGCAATGGTATTTGTAATTATATTATTCGTATTTAAATCAATTTCATTACCGTTTATTTTAGTAGCGGTTATTGAAGCGGCTATTTGTATGAATATGGGAATTTCATATTACACAGGAACAACATTGCCATTCATCGCATCAATTGTAATTGGTACAATTCAGTTAGGTGCAACAGTTGACTATGCAATTCTTATGACAACAAAATATAAGAACGGCAGATATTCAGGATTACCTAAGAAAGAAGCAATTACAAAGGCTCTTACAGAATCAATGCAGTCAGTTATAGTTAGTGCTTTGAGTTTCTTTGCAGCCACATTTGGTGTAGGTATGTATTCTAACATCGATATGATTAGTTCATTGTGTAACTTAATGGCAAGAGGAGCAATCATAAGTATGATAGTAGTTATATTTGTTTTACCGTCATTATTTATGATATTTGATAAATTAATAATTAAAACAAGTAAAGGTTTCATTAACAAAGAGTTAGTTTCAAATAAGTAGGAGGTTCGCTATGAGAAAATCAAATTTAATTAGTAAGAAGTTTATAATAAGAACAATCGCATGTGCAATGACAGTTGTTGTTGCAGGTGCATCAACATATGGATATACAACATTTGCAAATCCGGAGGATGTTTCTACAGAAGAAACTCAGACAGATGTAAATAGTGATGACAAGAGCGAGTTAGAAGATGCAATTGATAATGTTATCTCAGTTTCAGAAAAAGAAATAGGCAAAGATGAAACAGTATATGTAATTGCTGATAACACAGGTAAAGCTACAAGCACAATCGTAAGTGATCATTTAAAGAATGCAGCAGGAGAAGATGTTATTGTAGATAAATCTGATTTAAAGGACATTAAGAATGTAAATGGTGATGAAACATTTACAAAAGATGGCGAAAACATCAAATGGGAAGCAAAAGGAAATGATATTTATTATCAGGGAACTACAGAAAAAGAAACTCCTGTTAATGTTAAAATAACATATTATTTAGACGGAAAAGAAATGACAGCAGATGAAATTGCCGGAAAGAGTGGAAAAGTTACTGTAAGATTTGATTACACAAATAACGAAAAAGTTAAAGCAGACATAAATGGAGCAGAAGAAGAAATTTATGTACCGTTTATCGCAGTTTCGGGAATGATTTTAAATGATGATTTCCAGAATGTAGATGTTAAGAATGGTAAGGTAATTTCTGATGGTAAGAATCAGATTGTAGTTGGTATGGCAATGCCTGGAATGAAAGACAATCTTGATTTAAGTGATGATGAAGTTGAAATTCCTGATTATGTAGAAATGACAGCAGATGTTGAAAACTTCAGTCTCGATATGACAATGACAGTTGCTTTATGTAATGAAGGATTTGACATTAGCGATATTGACTTATCAGATTTAGATGAAAAAGTTGATGAAATCGATGATGCAGCTGGAAAATTGCAGGATGGTTCAAGTGATTTAGCTGAAGGACTTGATACATTAAATAACAATATGCCTGAATTTAAGTCAGGAATGGTTACACTTAAAAATGGTATTGCAACATATACAGGCGGTGTAAGTCAGGTAAGTTCAGGAATTAATACATTATATAAATCTTCAGGAAAACTTGTAAAAGGCATGAAGTCAGTTAAAAAAGCTGTAGATGCTATTTATACAAACTTTGGAACAAAAGAAAATTCAAAGACAATCCGTGGTGGTGCTAAAGCACTTGCAGATGGAAGTAAGACATTAAATGAAGGTGTTAATAAGTTATCAACAGGTGCAGATACATTAGCTACAGGAAGTAATACTGTAAGCACTAACATGGAAACATTAAGCAATGGTGTAACAACAATTGCAGGTCAGGTTTCAATATTAAATACTTCAATGACAGATTTGAAGAATGGAGCATTGAAAGTAAGCGCAGGTGTTGATGAAGTAGCTGACACAATTAACGGACTTGGAAACACAATCGCAGAGCAGGAAAAAGGAATTTATACAAAATTAGCTAAAGCCGGAGTTAAGTCATACGATGAGGCTGACAAAGCATTAAAAGATGCTAAGAAACTTCAGACTGCAATTCTTACAGCAATTGCAGCAGATACTTATACAGGACTTGATGCTTATGGTGTTACAGATGCAAAGAGTGCAGCAAAGGTTCTTACAAAAACAACAGAAAATGTTAATTCTTTATCAGAAGCTGTAGCTTCATTGAAAGTTATGGATGAAGTAGCAGACAATGTTTCAGCTAAGAAAGAAGATTTAAAAGAATTACAGGATGGTGCTAAAGAATTGGCAACAGGAGCCGGAAAAGCTGCAACAGGTGTAAATACATTGGATACTACAATGACAAGCGTAGCAAGCAGCACAAAGCAGTTAGCAGCCGGAGCAAAATCAGTATCTGAAGGTGCAAGCCAGATTAAATCCGGTTTATCATTAGTAGTATCGGGAAGCTTAGACTTAAAAGATGGTGCAAAATCTATGGGCAGAAGTTCTTGACACGGATGCTTTTGAAGCGTTTAAAGAACATGGAGCTTAAAAGATGGTGCAAAATCATTAGATTCAGGAATTGAAACTTTATATGAAAAAGCTATTTCTCCACTTTACACAGGTGTAGGAACATTAAATGATAGCATGCCAACATTAAAGTCAGGTGTTAAGAAGTTAAAAACAGGTAGTGACAAATTAGTTGCAAACAATGATACTCTTAACAAAGGTGCAAAACAGTTAAATGAAGCAACAACAACTGTTAGTGATGGCGTAAGTAAGTTAGATGATGGTGCAAATGAACTTAAAGATGGAATGAAAGAATTCAATGATGAAGCAATTCAGAAACTTATTTCATCATACAACGGAGATGTTAAGAAGTTAGTTAACAGAATAAACGCAACTTCAAGAGCAGCTCAGGATTATACAACATTTACTAAGACAGCAGATGGAGTAAACAGCAACGTTAAGTTCATTATTAAGACTGATGGAGTTTCAGCTGATAAATAATAAAAATAAAGCACATAATATGTTATGTGAATAACATTAGGTTTAGTTAGTTGTGAAAATAAATTGATATAAAATCAATTGATATTCAACCTCAAATTAAAGCAGATAAAAGGGAGGGGTTGTGTGACTTGGATTGAAAATGTAATGATTATATTTGGTATATCCTTTGAAGTATTTGCAATCATGGAGTGTAATGGCTCCATGGTGGCAAATATTAAAAAAAGCAGACTTACTATAATTGGAGTAATTCTTTCGTTGCTTCAGCTTGTAATGCTTGGAGTAGGATATATAATTTCAAGACTTTTAATTAACATAGTAACAACAGCCGACGAAGTAGTTATTGGACACATTTTGGCAATTGCTATATTTGTATTGCTAGGAATAAGGTTAATTATTAAGGCACTAAAGAATGATATAATCAATGAAAAATTAGAAGAGAAAATGGAATTAAAAAAATACATTCTTCCATTGGTGGTAATTGGAGGATATACAATAACTACAGGTATTGCAGCAGGACTTTGTAATACGAATCCTTTGAATTTAGGAATTTTAGTAGTGGTTGTAACATGGGTTGCCGCATATACAGGAATGTATACAGGATACAGAGCAGGATTTGAACAAAAAACAAAGGCTTATATAGCAGGTGGAGCATTGTTGGTTATCGTTGGAATTGACATGGCAATCAGATGCTTTGTATTAGGTTAGAAATTGAAAAATAAACTTAATAAGAAAACCGAAAGTGGTATGAAAACCGACTTTCAGAAAATAAGTATAAAAATAGTGCTTTGCTGGAAAAGTGAAGCACTATTTTTTGCCCTTTGTCAAGAATGGGGGGGGGAACTCAAGTTAATAACAAGTCTGCGAATTACATTCACAGCCTGGTATTTGTTTGCGTGCAAAATAAGTGAAAGCTGGATTATAACTTTCGATTTTGAAGTATACACATAATTTTTTCGATTCCGATAATCAAATATCCAATAGACAAAATAATAAAAAGAATAATTATTGAAAAAATTGTTACCCGCTCATATCCAAGTTTATTTATATCAAGAAAAAAATAAGGAGCCTCATTTAAATGAAAATATGAAGACTCAGGCACCTGATAGAGTCTTACAAATGTAAAAATAAGATAAACAAAAGGATATAAAGTCCAGATGAAGGGAGCATTTAATTTCTGCAATCCCTTAGGGGCGAAAAGAAGCCAGTCTATAACATAAAAAAGTGGAAGCAGATAATGAGCGAATAAATCTTTTATAGGAAGATTTAAGATGTTATTTATAAGCAGAGGATATTTGTAATTAGCAACCATATAGTGAAATATGAAAAATGTTAAGATTATTGACATAAGGCTCATTCCTTTAAATAAAACAAAAAAATGTGAGTATTCTTTTAAAGCAGTATATTTTTCCGAAAAAGAAATACGGTTATAAATCATTTTGATAATATTTAAAAGTAATATAATAAAACAGAATAAATTAGAAAGTACGGTAAAGTATCCAAAAAATCTAAATGTATTTGGTAAATCATCAATATCAATATGTAAATATAAAGAAAATGATGCTATTCCTAAAACGAATAATTTGAAAATCAGGGAAAAACTAAAAGAATTTATAAAAGCATATCTGTTTTTCATATCTGTAATTACCTCCACAAAAATAATCTACAAAATGGGTTTACAAAATAATCTGCATAAAAATAGTGTGGGCAAAATGAAAAATAATAATCATGAAAATAAAGCAAAAACAAAGCAAAAAATAAAATTTCTTGAAGTGAATTGGCAGATAAAGTATAATGTATTAGTTAAAGTGGGCAAAATATGTGATTGAATAGAGGAACAAGATGGTACTTGAAGAAAATGTTTTAGATGTAGATACATATTTGATGTTAAGGGGAAAAGTTAAATGGAAACCATTGACTAAAGAACAGGCTGAAAAAGCATTGGAAAACAGTTTATATACAGTTGTTGCATATGAAAATGGCAAACCGGTAGGAATGGGAAGAGTCGTGGGAGATGGAGCAGTTATATGTTATGTACAGGATTTGATTGTAGTACCGGAATATCAGGGAAGTGGTATAGGATACAGACTATTACAAAATATAAAAGAATTTGTTTTAGAATTAAAGATTCCAGGTACGGAAATGATGTTTGATTTAATGTGTGCAAAGGGAAGAGAACATTTTTATAAAAAATGTGGATTTATAGAAAGACCAACGGACAAATTAGGTCCTGGAATGATTCAATACCTGTGATACCAGGGTTATAATTCCATAAACCACATGAGCTTGCTCAAATGTGGTTTATGGAATTCATGACCCGTCCCAACATGAGCATAAAAGTGGAATGAAATCCCACGATATGCGAATGTTGGTCAGATTGCGAGAGTGTGAAGCACGAAGCAATCTGAAGGTATCATATATATGTAGAAAAAAGGAAAGATTAAGATAAGGCAGGTGTGATATGAATATTTATTTAATTAGACATGGCAGACAGAACAGTAAATTATGTAATGTTGATGTGGAATTGTCGGATGAAGGTAGAGAGCAGGCGCACTTGGTAGGAAAGCGTTTGGCTAAATATGGAATTGAAGCTGTGTATTCAAGTAATTTAATAAGAGCGAAGGAAACAGCAGATATAATAAATGAATATGTTAAGAAACCAAGATTTGTTGATGAAAGATTAAGGGAAGCAGAGTTTGGTGATTTAACAGGACTTGAAAACAGTGTTCTTAAAGAAAGATATAAGGATTTTCTCGCAGAGCGTTCAAAGATGGAAAAGGATATGGCATATCCCGGTGGCGAAAATTGTGAAATGGTATTTAACAGAGTTTTTGAAGCGATAGATGAGATAGCACATAAAGATTATGAAAATGTAGTGGTAGTAACTCATGGAGGTGCTATAAGGGCATTACTTACAGGCATAGTTAAGGCTGATTATGCTAAGTGGCTTACATTTGGCAGACAACTTGAAAATTGTAGTATATCTGAGATTATGTATGATAAAGAATTGGGAACATATCATATCGAGAGACTTAACGATTATGCTCATTTTGAAGATGAAGACAGATTATTAAGAAAACATTTTGGCAATGGATTTTTGAATCCAAATAAGTAATCAAGGAGTTAGTAATGGCAAAAAGTAATTACGACGGTAATAGTATTGCAGTATTAGAAGGGTTAGAAGCGGTTAGAAGAAGACCCGGAATGTACATAGGAAGTGTTGGAACAAAAGGGCTTAATCATTTGATTTATGAAATTGTTGACAACTCAGTTGATGAACATTTAGCAGGATATTGTAATGAAATAAAAGTAACATTGGAAAAAGACGGTAGTGCTACTATTAGTGATAATGGTCGAGGCATTCCGGTTGATATAAATGATAAGACAGGGCGTCCTGCAGTTGAAGTAGTATTTACAGTACTTCATGCCGGAGGAAAGTTTGGAGACGGAGGTTATAAGATTTCCGGTGGTCTCCATGGTGTTGGTGCATCAGTTGTAAATGCGCTTTCAGTATGGTTAGAGGTAAATGTTAAAAGAGACGGAAAAGTTTATAATCAAAGATATGAGCGTGGGAAAATAATGTATCCTTTGAAAGAAGTAGGAACATGTAGAAAAAATGACACAGGTTCAACAGTACAGTTTTACCCGGATGGCGAAATATTTGAAAAAACTTATTTTAAAGCAGATGCAATTAAAAGCAGATTACATGAAACAGCATATTTAAATCCAAATCTTACAATTATATTTGAAAATAAAAGAGTTGCAGAAGAAGAAGTAATTACTTACCATGAGCCTGATGGAATTTGTGCGTATGTTGCAGAATTAAATAAAGAAAAAGAAAAGGTTCATGATGTAATTTATTTCAAAAAGACTGTTGATGGGATTGAAATGGAAGTAGCATTTCAGTTTGTAAATGAATTTTCTGAAAATATTTTAGGATTTTGTAACAATATTTACACACAGGAAGGTGGAACACATCTTACAGGATTTAAATCAAAATTTACAATGGTAATAAATCAGTATGCAAGGGAATTAGGAATATTAAAGGAAAAGGATGCTAATTTTACAGGGGCAGACGTTAGAAACGGTATGACGGCAGTTGTGGCAGTTAAGCACCCTGAACCAAGATTTGAAGGACAGACAAAGACAAAATTAGATAATCCTGATGCCGGAAAAGTTGCTGCTGAAATTACAGGTGAAGAATTGGTATTGTATTTTGACAGAAATGTTGAAGTGCTTAAAAATGTTATTGCATGTGCTGAAAAATCAGCAAAAATCCGTAAGCAGGAAGAAAAAACAAAAACAAATATGCTTACAAAGACAAAGTTTTCAATAGACAGTAATGGAAAACTTGCTAACTGTGAAAGCAGAAAAGCAGAAGAATGTGAGATATTTATTGTCGAAGGAGATTCTGCCGGTGGTTCAGCAAAAAGCGCAAGAAAGCGTAGAACACAGGCAATTTTACCTATAAGAGGAAAAATCTTAAATGTTGAGAAAGCTTCTATCGACAAAGTTCTTGCAAATGCAGAAATTAAGACAATGATTAATGCGTTTGGATGTGGATTTTCTGAAGGTTATGGAAATGATTTTGATATAGAAAAATTAAAGTTTAACAAGATTATTTTAATGACGGATGCCGATGTTGACGGAGCTCATATCGATACATTGTTATTAACATTTTTCTATAGATTTATGCCTGAATTAATTACGCATGGACATGTTTATTTAGCAACACCGCCATTATATAAGGTTGTACCTAAAAAGGGAAAAGGTCAGTATTTATATGATGACAAGGCTTTAGAAAAATACAGAAAAGATCATAAAGGATTTACGCTTCAAAGATATAAAGGCTTAGGAGAAATGGATGCAGACCAGTTGTGGGAAACTACACTTAATCCTGAAACGAGAATTTTGAAGCAGGTAGAAATAGAAGATGCAAGATTAGCATCAGAAGTAACAGAAATGCTTATGGGAAATAACGTAGGACCTAGAAGGGACTTCATTTACGAACATGCGACAGATGCAGAATTAGATATATAAGCATTTAGGAAACAAAATGAATTTATTTTCTATAGATGTTTCCGATTACCAACCCCATCGTAGAGAGGGACAATACATATTATATAGGAGTAACATATGTCAGAACAGATAGTGAAAACAGAATATTCTGAGGTAATGCAAAAATCATACATAGATTATGCTATGAGCGTAATTTGTGCCAGAGCACTTCCTGACGCAAGAGATGGACTTAAGCCGGTACAGAGAAGAGTTTTGTACGCCATGGAACAGTTAGGACTTAACTATGATAAACCACATCGTAAATCAGCACGTATAGTTGGTGAAGCAATGGGTAAATATCATCCACATGGTGATAGCTCAATTTATGAAACATTAGTTGTAATGTCTCAGGATTTTAAAAAGGGAATGGCTTTAGTAGACGGGCACGGAAACTTCGGCTCAATTGAAGGAGACGGAGCTGCCGCAATGCGTTATACGGAAGCAAAATTAAAGAAATTTACACAGGATGTATATTTAGCAGACTTAGATAAAGATGTTGTTGATTTCATGCCTAACTTCGATGAAATGGAAAAAGAACCTGTAGTTCTTCCGGTAAAAGTTCCTAACATTTTAGTTAACGGAGCAGAAGGTATTGCCGTTGGTATGGCAACAAATATACCTACTCATAATTTAGGTGAAGTAATAGATGCAGTTATCGCATATATGGAGAATAATGACATTTCAACAGAAGAATTACTGGAAATAATGCCGGGACCGGATTTCCCAACAGGAGGAATTGTAGCCAACAAATCCGAGTTGGCAGACATTTATAAGACAGGAAACGGTAAATTAAAATTACGTGGAAAGCTTGAATTTGAAAAAGGTAAAGGAAAAGAGAAAGACAAGCTTGTAATAACAGAAATTCCTTACACAATGATAGGTGCTAATATTAGTAAATTTATATCAGACGTTATTTCACTTGTGGAAAATAAAAAAACAAATGATATTGTTGATATTTCAAATGCATCAGATAAAAATGGTATAAGAATAGTACTTGAACTTAAAAAAGGAGCAGATGTAGAAAAACTTACAAATATGCTATATAAAAAGACAAGGCTTGAAGATACATTTGGTGTAAATATGCTTGCCATAGCTGATGGAAGACCGGAAGTTATGGGGCTTAAATCAATAATTAAGTATAATGTGGATTTTCAGTATGAAATAACTACTAGAAAATATACAACAATGCTTAATAAGGCTTTAGAACAAAAAGAAATAAAAGAAGGTCTTATAAGATCAACAAATATTATTGATTTGATTATTGAAATTATCAGAGGAAGTCAGCAGTTAAAACAGGCAAAGGAGTGTCTTGTAAATGGAAATACTGAAGGCATTAAATTTAAGAATCCTGAATCAGAACTGTTAGCAGCTAATCTTAATTTTACAGAAAAGCAGGCACAGGCAATTCTTGATTTAAGACTTGCTAAATTAATAGGTTTAGAAGTTCTTGCATTGCAGAAAGAATATGAAGATTTAGTAAATAAAATTGCTAAATACGAGGATATTCTTCACAGCAGACGTTCCATGACAAAAGTAATCAAGAAAGATTTGCTTGCAATCAAGAAAGAATATGGTCAGCCAAGAAGAACTGTTATTGAA
>ENA-USUG01007216-USUG01007216.1-human-gut-metagenome-genome-assembly--contig:-NODE-7216-length-10980-cov-32.922223_pt1 | contig 10980 bp, 8 predicted proteins | sample MGYA00250059_ERZ773394 | MGnify/ENA primary metagenome ERZ773394 (study PRJEB29103, sample SAMN06111957) | human gut metagenome | biome: human gut; feature: ankylosing spondylitis patient; material... | reverse complement strand
CATTTTTACTCGGCTATCTGCCGAGTATTTTTTGCGATTTTGGAGAAAAACCTATTGACTTTTATTTGCAGGACTCCCTTACACTTTTTCACCGACATTCTTGCCCAGAATACCGGAAGGCTTCACCAGCAGAATCACGATCAGCGTACCGTAGGTCACGGCCTCGTACCAGCCGGGGGCAAACAGCTTGACAAAAATTTCAATCAGGCCGATCAGGATACCTCCCAGCATCGCGCCGGGGATGATTCCGATGCCGCCCAGCACGGCAGCGATAAACGCCTTCATGCCCATCATGCTGCCCATATCGTTCGTGACGCGGGGATAGGTGGCGCAGTACATCAGCGCCGCCACCGCCGCCAGGCCCGAGCCGATGGCAAATGTCGTTGTGATGATTCTGTTGACGTTGATGCCGACGAGGGTGGACGCATCCTTATCCTGCGGCACGGCACGCATCGCCTTGCCGAGCTTCGTCTTTTTGACGAAAAGCTGCAAGGCAATCATAATGCCCAGGCCAATGGCAATCGTCAGCAGCACGTTCAGCGGCAGGGCCACGCTGCCCACGGTGATGGTGGGCAGGCTGAAGATGGCCTGTACGTTGTGGGGCTTGGCACCAAACAGTACCATGGCCAGGTTCTCCAAAAAGATGCTCATAGCCAGCGCCGTGATCAGCGCGGACATCGGCCCTGCCTTGCGCACGGGGCGGTAGGCAAAGGTTTCGACCAGTACGCCCACCAACGCGCATACCGCAATAGCAACGATAACCGAAAGCCATGCGGGCATCCCGGCGTTGACCATCAGCGGGATGGTGTAGAACAGCGTGTATGCGCCGATCATGATAAAGTCACCGTGGGCGAAGTTGATCATGCGGATAATGCCGTAGACCATTGTGTAGCCCAAGGCAATCAGCGCATAAATTGCGCCCTGGTTTAAGCCGTTTATCAGGCTTTGAAAAAACAGTGAGAAAGTCATCTGGTCCATTCCCCTTTCCTAAACGCAAAGGGCGGGGCCTTTTCCCCCGCCCCAATGCGATTGTATCTTACTCTGCCTTGGAAACGACCGTGCCGTCGGACCCAAGTGTCTCGGTCCACTTGACTTCGCCGTCAATGTAGGTATTGATTGCAATGCTCTTGATTGCGTCGCCGTTCTCGTCCAGCGTAATGTCGCCGCCGACACCGGTGAAGCTCATGCCGGTCATACCCTTGACAAGGCTTGCCGTGTCGGTACCGCCTGCGTTCTCGGCGGCCTGCACCAGCATATACATAGCGTCGTAATACAGGGCTGCGCAGGCGTTCAGGCTTTCGGTGCCGTACTTTTCTGTGTACTTGGCAACAAAGTTCTGGACAGCCGGGGCGGTATCCTCGCTGGAATAGTGGTTCGTGAAGTAGCAGTCATCGAACTGTTCGGCAAGGCCGGTGGTATCGGAGCCATCCCAGCCGTCACCGCCCATGATTGCACCGGTAAATCCGGCATTGCGGGCTGCACCAACGAGAAGCGGAACGGTGTCAAGGAAGCAGGGATAATACAGCAGATCTGCGCCGCTTGCAACGGCCTGTGCCGCCTGCGAAGAGTAGTCTGTATCGGTGGTCATGCACTCGCCGACGTAGGCGACCTCAATGCCGTTAGCCTCGCAGTTTTCAACAAAGGCGTCCTTCAGACCGTTGGAGTAGTCATCATCTTTTGCGTAGATGACGGCCACCTTGGCAAAGCTCTTGTCTTTTGCAAACAGTGCCGCCATCTTGCCCTGGTACGGGTCAATGAAGCAGTTGCGGAAAATCGAATCGCCTTTTAAAGTCACATCGGCGTTTGTCGCACCTGTTGCCAGCAGTAGCATGCCGTCTTTGGAGGCCTGTTCTGCCATGGGCAGTGTGACCGACGAGAAGAAGCTGCCCACGATGGCCTCCGGTGAGTCGGCCATGACCTTGTTGTAGGCGTTCATGGCCTGCTTGGCGTCTTTAGCATCGTCTGCGACCTTGCCGCCGTTGACGATTTCTATTTTGTAGCCGGAATCACCCGCGTTGATCTCCTCGACTGCCATGTCGACGGCGTTCTGTGCGCCCTCGCCATAGATAGCGGATCCGCCGGTCATGGAACAGACAACGCCGACGCGAATGATGTTATCCTCACCGCCGTCCGACACAGATGCGTCGGTGTCGGTGGAAGCAGCTTCACTTGATGCGGCCCCGCCCTGCTGTGCGCTGGAGCCGCAGCCTGCCAGCAGACTGGCGGACATTGCAGCTGCTACGGTAAGTGCCAGAACTCGATTACGCTTTTTCATTGTGTGACCCCTCTTTCTGATATTCATACAAAACAAAAGGCGCACAGCACGGTGATGTGCTGCACGCCTTTGTGCGTAACGGAAAGGGGCCGCTGTACTTTTACAAGTACGCGACCCCTTTGTCCCGTTCGTGTTCTGTGATGCTGTTATTATAGCAGACTGTACAAAAAGTGCAAGGCCTTTTTGGCGATTCCTGCAAAATCGTTGTTCATCACGCTTTTTTACCGAAGATTGTAAAGCTGCTTTGCCGTTCTGCAGATGATTATTAATTCTTCCATTCGGCCAATGCCGATTGAGGATACAGTACCACACCTGTTTATGCTGCGTCAACGGCCTTTGGAATTTGGCACAAAAGGCCGAAGGCCATTACCTATAAACCGATAAAAAGCGCTGCATCGGTTGTTTTGGCTGACGCGGCGTTTCGCTTTGCATTCCGGCAGGATTGCTGGTATAATAAATATATCCCATCGGGCCGCCTGTGCGGCCAGGAAAGGTCCCCTCTATGGAAACACCTCACCAGGGCACAGCCCTGTTTCATCTGCCTGGTCTGTTTGAATTTTATGACCTGTATGCGGCGTTTTTGCCGCTTTATCGTGCGCACCGAGAGTATTTTTACGACTGGTGTGCCATCGGCTCGATCTACGGCGCACCCTCTGACTGCTTATGGGCGGGCGGACGGGTCGAGTACAGTGACCGCACCCCACGCGAGGTGCTGGCGCTGACGCGTGAATACGGCATCTCGGCGCGGCTGACACTCAGCAATTCATTACTGCGCCCGGAGCATCTCACAGACCCGGACTGCAATGCGCTCTGCCGACTGTTTCAGGAACAAAATGACCCGCAAAACGGCGCCATCGTTCATGCTGAGCTGCTGACGCAGTACCTGAAAAAGAACTATCCATCGCTGTATCTAGTATCCTCAACCACAAAAGTGCTGACAGACTTCAACGATCTGCAGCGGGAGCTGGCACGGCCCGAGTTTCGCTATGTCGTGCCGGATTTCCGGCTGAACCGAGCATTTGACCGACTTGCAGCGCTGCCCCAGTCCCGGAAGGACAAGGTGGAGTTTCTCTGCAATGAGTGCTGCTGGTTCGGATGCACGGAACGCAGAGCCTGCTATGAGGCCGTCAGCCGCAAAAACCTGGGTCTGCCCGGCCCGGAGCATTACTGCAGCGCCCCCGGCGCAGCGGATGGGTATCGCTTCTCCCGGGCGATGGCGAACCCCGGCTTTATCGGCATCAAGGCCATCCGGGATACCTACCTGCCGAGGGGCTTCACCCAATTCAAGATCGAGGGGCGCGGCCTTGGCAGTGCGCTGATCCTTGAATTTTTGCTTCACTACCTGACCAAGCCGGAATATCAGCTGGCTGTCCGCGAGGAGTTGTATCTGGATACCATGCTGGACCTTTTCTGACCGACTTTGTGTCGGGCCGGGTGAAGCTGTTTGCATTTTCTGCGTTGTAAGGCTCCTGTTACCCCAGTGCCACATCCAGCACCATCATCACACTGAAACCGGCAGCAAAGAATACTGTGCCAAGGTTAGAGTGCCGTCCCTGTGACATTTCGGGAATCAGCTCTTCCACCACGACATAGAGCATCGCGCCCGCAGCAAAGCTCAAAAGGTAAGGCAATGCCGGTATCACAAGCTGCGCGGCCAAAATCGTCACCACTGCGCCGATTGGCTCAACCACGCCCGAAAGCACACCGCCTGCAAAGGCCCTGCCCGTGCTCTCCCCTTCGGCGCGCAGGGGCATCGAGATGATGGCGCCCTCCGGGAAATTCTGGATGGCTATGCCGAGGGACAGGGCCAGCGCGCTCGCCGCGGTGATCTGTGCGCTGCCTGCGAGAAAGCCGGCGTACATCACACCGACTGCCATGCCCTCCGGGATGTTGTGCAGGGTCACTGCCAGCACCATCATCGTAGTGCGGCCCAGCCTGCTTTTTGGCCCCTCAGCCTCCTCACTGCCGACATGCAGGTGGGGTATCAGATGATCCAGGGCAAGCAAAAACAGCACGCCGAACCAAAATCCGGCAAACGCCGGGAAAAAGGCGAACCGTCCCAACTTCTCCGACTGTTCGATTGCCGGGATCAGCAGGCTCCAGACCGATGCCGCCACCATCACACCGGCGGCAAAGCCTGCAAGTGAGCGCTGCACCAGATCTCCCAGAGCGCGCCGCATAAAAAATACGCATGCTGCGCCCAGCGATGTACCCAAAAAGGGGATCAGAATCCCCCAAAAAGTTTCTGTCAATGAAGTCGCCTCCTTTTATGGTATATACACAAAAACACAGGTACTTTATACCCCCTGTTCAATGATGCTTTTGACAAGCTGTGCCCATTTGTAAGGGTAACAGGCCAGCAGCTCCTCATGCTGCAGATGCTGCTCATGAATTACGGGGTGCGCAAAATGCTGCTGATAACGCGCGCGATACTTCGCTCCCATTTTCAGCGCGTAGAAAATATGAATCTCCGTACCGGGAACATCAATTCCTTCCGGCAAGGGCGTGATGAGGTCGGAATAAAATTGGTTTTTACAGCTTTGCATCGTCACATAGGGGCGTGCAGCACCGAACATCGCCATAAAAGCGCGGACATAGTCCCCCTTCTTCGCGGAGAACTTTTCTAATCGCTTCTGCAGAAAGCAACTTTTGAACTGCCCGTCCCGAATCAGCGGATAAATCAGCGGCAGGAGAAGATTCGTTTGTAATTTGGCCGCGAGCTTGGAGCATTGGTCAAGGTCGGAGCTGCCCAGAATACCGTAGTCCATATGTATGCTTTTCCGTGCTGCCAGCAGTCCCACGAAAGAGCCGCCCAGAGAGCAGCCGTAGGCGGCCCGTATATGCCCGCCGCAGTTTTTCAGGATGTAGGCTTCGATTTTTTCGGTTTCTGCAAGCATTGTCGGAAATTCGGTACTTTCTGTTTCGTCAAAGCCATCATAGCTGACGCAAAGTACGCAAAAATCCCGCTGCAACAGAGGGATCACTTGGCCAAAGTTGCTTTTCCAGTGGCAGCAGGTGCCGGGCAGCAGCAAAATGACCGGAGCGGTATCCGCCCCAAATTCATAAACCCTCATTCTCCTGCCTCCCGCAGCCACAGTCACTTCGCTTTACGGCGGTCAAACACAGCCAGCCTGTTTTGCTTTTGTGTACCGCAATGTCACAAAAGCCCGCTTGCTCAAGATATGCTTTCAGCTCAGTATCCTTGTAGATGGTCATGCCATCAATGATTTCTGTCCCAAAAATTCTTTTTCGTAATGCTCAGCTCCCTGGTTTACATCAACTAACTGCTGCTTATTTGAAAAGCTGCCCGGCGGCAGCATGGCAGCTTGTATATGCGGGTTAGAATAATCTAACCGCTGGGTCGTAAAAAAGCTGCCTGCAGCCAAAACGGCGCACCAGCAACGATTCTACGATATTTCGGTCATATAATAGCAGTCTGGCACCCAAATGTCAATAGGGTGCTAAAGGTGCTTTTGTGCGTTTGAATTTCAACAAAAAATCAATAGCGGGCAGTGCGCTTTACACTGCCCGCTATTGAGAAAAGCTTACTTTAGCCGTTTTCGTCCTTGGGAATGGCCAGATTCAAGAGGATGGCAACGAGTGCGGCGGGCACAATGCCGGAGCCGCCGAATACCAGAGAGAGCATCTGCGGTGCGTGTGCAAGGATGCCGTTGTTGGCACCGATGCCATAGCCGAGACCGAGCGCTACAGAGACGATGCTCAGGCTGCGCGGGGTCAGCGGCTCGCGGGTGATGAGCTGAATACCGCTCACCACGATGGAAGAGAACATCATGACCGCTGCGCCGCCCAGCACCGACTGCGGCATGATCGAGACGAGCGCACCCAGCTTGGGCACCAGACCGCAGAGAATCAGGAAGATGCCGCCGGTGGCCAGCGCAAAGCGGTTGACGACCTTGGTCATGCTGACAAGGCCGACATTCTGGCTGAAGGAGGTGTTGGGCAGTACGCCGAACAGTGCGGCAAAGCTGGAACCGATACCATCGCAGATGACGCCGCCGGACAGCTCAGTGTCGGTGGCCTCGCGGTCCATGCCGCCCATGATAACGCCGGAAATATCGCCCACGGTTTCGACCGCCGTGACGATGAACATAATCATGACCGGTGCGATCGCGCGCATATCAAACACCGGCTTGACCGGCATCAGCTCGGGCAATGCAAACCATTTGGCCTCGGCCACCTTATTCCAGTTCAGCACCCATGCCTTGGTGTAGGCAACGCCCTCGGCGTTCAGCGCCGTGGTGGGCAGAACAAGGCCCATGAGAAACGCTGCAATGTAGCCGCAGATGATGCCCACCAAAATCGAGGAGGAATTCAAAAAGGTGCTGCCGGAGTGCTTGCAGATCAGGATGACGACCAGCACAAAGATGGCGAGCAGCAGGTTTTCGACCGAGCCGAAATCCTGTGCGGTGTTGCCGCCGCCGAAGGAATTTACACCGACCGAAATCAAGCTCAGACCGATGGAAAGCACCACCGTGCCGGTAACGACAGAGGGCAGCAGCTTGCGCAGCGGCTTCAGAAAGAAGCCGAGCACGGTCTCAAACAGGCCGCCGATCAGGGACGCGCCCATGATCGCGCCGTAGGCCAGTACGCCGCCGCCCATCGAGGCCGCGACCGAGCTGAATACCCCGATGAAGCCGGAGGAGGTGCCCATGATGATAGGCACCTTGCCGCCGATGGGGCCGATGGAATACAGCTGAACCAGTGTGACGATGCCCGCCACAAGCATGGCATTCTGCAGCAGCGTGACGCGCAGGTCGGCAAATTCGCCGCCGGCCAGGCCGCAGGCGCCCGTGATGATAAGCAGCGGCGTAAGGTTGCCAACAAACATCGCCAACACATGCTGCATGCCCAGCGGCAGTGCCTGCTTCAGGGACATCTTGCCTTCAAAGCGGAAGGCTTCGGGGGAAAGATCGTTTTTCTTCATTCCACAACTCCTCAGATAAACTATTACAATATAACATGTACCGCCAAAGCGGAAGGGCATACCGCCCTATTTACACATTATACCATCCCCCACCCTGTGATTGCAATTCCATCAGCCGCCGCAGCAAAAATTTTGTGTGTTTTTGAAGAAGGCTGAACGGTCAAAAAAGCTTGATCGCCTGCTGCTTGCCGTACAAAGTGTAGTGTACGGTCAGACCGTCGTCTGCATCCACGGTGCAATTTTCGGCGTGGTCGGTCAATTCCCGCAGGGCGTTGTATTGGCGGCGCATCTCATCCGTATAGCGACTGGGCATATCGGAGGTGAGCAGGATGCCGCTGAACAGCGCATTGACCCGGGCCAGGGTCTGCTTTTGCTGTAGGGTCAGCTTGCAGTTTTCCTCGCGCAGGAAGAATACATCGGGGTCGCTGCCGTAAGCACGCCCGTTGAGTTGGCGGCGGAAAATCGTGTTGCCGATGGACTGCCTTGTGGAGACCCGCTCGCGGTGGAAAAGCCGCATATACCACACATCGTCCCAGTCCAGCCCTACATCACACCCAATGCGGCAGTAGTCAACGATGCCAAAGGCAGGCATGACTGGCACACCGCAGCCGAGGATCAGCTTGTCGCCGCACCATGAGCGCAGCAGTGCCATGGCGCGCTGCATCCGTCCTGCGCGGGATTCCCGGGCGTTGCCGAACGGTGCTGCGCCGTAGAGAAAGTCCAGCTTGACAAGGTCAAAGCCCCAATCCTGCAGGACGCGGTCAAAGACCTGCTTGAGGTAGGCCTGTACCTCCGGGTGGTCGATGTCCAGCGCATAAAAGCTGCTCCAGTTGCAGCCGCAGCACCAGGGCTGACCGTCCGCCTGCAGCAGCCAGTCCGGGTGATCTTTGCAGAGCAGGGATTCCTTTTCGCAGACGAACGGTGCCAGCCACAGTCCTGCCAGAAAGCCGCTTTCATGGGCCGCATCTGCCAGCGGGCGCAGCCCGTTGGGGAATTTGGCAGGGTCAGGCTCCAGCCAGTCTCCTACCTTGCGCTCCCATCCATCGTCGATCTGAAAGAGATCCCCTGCGCGGAAAAGCGTTTTGCAGCCGTTGAGGTCTTCCTGGATCGAGGCCTCATCAATGTTCTGGTAGCGGTTATACCAGCTGGAATACCCGGCCAGCCTGCGCGTGGTGCGGGGGCGGCAGCCCAGCGCCGCAAACCATGCGTCAAATACCTCGTCCTCGGTGCCCTCGGCAAAAAAGAGGGAGAACGCAGGAAAGCTGCCGCCGGTATGCTGTACCCCGGCGCAGTCGCGTTCAATGCGCAGCTGTGCGGCGCGGCTGTCATAGGAAAAAATCGTATAGCCCGGTGCCTCGTCCAGGCTGGCCAAAAGGCGGTAGGTCTTTCCGCGCCGAAAATAGCAGTAGGAGAAGCCGTGGCTCTGTCCCCTCTTGCCGCTGTAGGGAACAAAATGATAATCGCCGTAACGGTCAAAGCTGTATTTCTCCAAAAGAAATTTCGGGACACGCTCAACACCGTGCTGCCGGTCCCATTTGCCCAGCTCCGGGCAGGCGGTCCAGGTTTGGTAGCCGTTCATGAAAAGCTTTTCTTCGTGCGCCATCGTCCACGGAAGCGCAGCAACCGCATTTTGCAGCACTCCGGCGGGCAGCTCTGCCCTCAGGCAGACGGCACCGCTGCGCGGGGTGATGGCTGCCGTGCCGTCAAACCGGCCGCTGTCTGTTGCGGCATACCACTGCATCTCAGCCATTTTGAGTTTCCTCCCTGTGAAGCGCAGCACTGATTTCGGCTGCGCGGTCATCCGTCAGGGTGAACCTGCGGCGGAACAGTACAAGCGCCGCCGCAAGGACGGCCATGGGCAGAACGGTCATCATGAGCCGCAGCCCGAGCAATGTACCGGCGCTCTGGGCAGCAACGGGGCCTGTCTCCTCGGCATTGCCGACCAGCCCGATCAGATCCAGGCCGATGCCGGTCAGAAAAACCGCCACGCCGGACGCAGCCTTTACAACAAAGGTCTGCATCGAGAAGATAACGCTTTCCTCACGGCGCCCAGTCTTGAGCTGGCCGTAGTCCACACTGTTGGAGAGGAAAAGGGTCGTCAGTACGCTGAGCATGCCGTTGCAGGCAAACACCACCACGCCCGGCACGCAGAGCAGTGCCAGACTGCCGGAAAAGCCCGTCAGGCAGAGCAGGAGCAGCACAGCATAGCCGCCCAGCGCCAACCCCAGACTTACCGTAAATACGGCAGTGTTGCTGAGCTTTTTGCGCAGCACCGGATAGAGGACCATCATGCCGAGGATCTGTGCCGCACCGCCGATGGTTGAGAACAGCGTGTAGCTGGCCTTCCAGCCTGTGCCGCCGAAATCGTACTTGAAGAAATAGATGATAAAGTTGGAGGTCAGATACAGCGCCGAGTTGATCAAAACGATGCTGCCTACGACCACAAGCGCCTGATCGTTGGAGAACAGCGCCTTGAACATCTCGCCGACGGTGGCGGTCTTTATCTCGGCGCTGCCGGTCTCCTTGACGCTGGCGCAGCAGATCGCCTCGGTAACCACAAAGATGACAGCCACGAGCAGTGCTACCCAGCGGAAGCCGGTGCGCTCACTGTCGCCGCCCAAAGCACCAACCAGCAGCATGGTAAACATCGCAATGAGCGCCGAGCCGACGCCCGCACAGGTGCGGCCCACGACTGACAGGTTTTCTCGGTCGGCAGGGGTGCGGGTCACGGCGGGGATCATCGACCAGTAAGGAATGTCCATCATCGTGTAGGTGACGCCCCACAGGATGTAGATGACGCTGAAGTAGACCATCATGTCGGCACCCTCCAGCACCGGCGCGGCAAACAGCGCGTAGAGAACCACCGCATTCAAGACGGTGCCGCTGAGGATCCACGGACGGAACCGTCCCCAGCGGGTGCGGGTCTTGGCCACCAGCACCCCCATAAAGGGATCGTTGAAGGCGTCAAACACACGCGCGATCATCAGGATCAGGCCGACAAAGGTGGCAGGCAGGCCCAGCACATCCTGATAATAGTACATGACATAGGAGGCAGACAGCGCGTAGACCATATCCTTGCCCACTGCACCGATGCCGAAGGCGGCTTTTTGCTTTGTTGTCAGTTCCATACTGCACACTCCTTCTTTGTGACGGTAAATTCTACGGTGACAGTCGCACACTGCGGGGCCGAGACGGTCAGCGCGGCTGTACCTGTCTGCCCGACTGTGCGCAGATAAGTCCCGCCCATGCCGCCCTCGGCGGTTGCCGCCGCAGGGCCGACCAGCGCGGCGGCACCGGTCACGGCAAAGGTCAGCGGCAGCTGTGCATAGACGGCAGGGCTGCCGTTTTCATCAAGGATCCGCACCCGAACTCCGGCCATATCGTAGGTGTCACCCTCCTGCAGGACGGTGGCGGAGGGCGTTACCTCAAGATGCAGCCGGTGGCTGGGGCAGAGCGTGACGCTCTTTACTACGGTATCCCCGTTTTTGGCATCGAACCGCCAACGCGTAGCCGCGCCGCCCCAGTTGCCGACATACTTGCCGTACAGCGCCACACCGTCCGCAAAGCTCATCTTATAGTGCACCATGCACCACGCCAGCTTCAGCTTGTAGCGCAGCGGCAGCCCGGCCAAGCCGTAGCGCCCGGCTGCAAGCAGACAGTCGCGCAGCGTATCGGCCTTGGCCTTGTCAAAATGCTCCTGCGTTTCAAGCAGGACACCGATTGTGTCATCCACGGCCAGCGGCGGGTGCGGCAGCGCCGT
>ENA-USUG01007210-USUG01007210.1-human-gut-metagenome-genome-assembly--contig:-NODE-7210-length-10983-cov-4.091326_pt1 | contig 10983 bp, 8 predicted proteins | sample MGYA00250059_ERZ773394 | MGnify/ENA primary metagenome ERZ773394 (study PRJEB29103, sample SAMN06111957) | human gut metagenome | biome: human gut; feature: ankylosing spondylitis patient; material... | reverse complement strand
TGGTATTGTGCCAGATAACAATACAGCAGGTTCTGTTCCCGGTATTTGTGGTCGTCCCGGTATTCATTTTTTTTCTGTTCGAAAAAAGAAAGTAGGAAATAAGCACATGGATAAAGAAAGATCATGCCGAATTCCTGTGGAAGTGTCCATTGGTAACGCATGGTTTCCATATAATTAAACAGATCCGGTACAGAAAAAATGTAGACACCAATAATCGGTATGAAACGGGAGCGGCAGATTTTTTTTAATACAACATAGATCATCGTATATATAAAAAACATTTGTGTTACATTAAATGTACGAAGCAGCGTTGTTGTACTGAATCCGAAAAAGGTATGCAGAAAATACAGAACATTATGAAAACCGAAAGGATAGATTCCGTCATAAAAAATCGTACCCTGATCCATTACATTGATCCATTTCTGGTGTACGACGAGATCGGATGTACCGTAGGCATATCTGGTTACGGTGGAATAGCCGTAATACCATGCATTAAAAGCAAATATGGAGATCAAAGACAGCCATTCTGGAATGTGATGAATAAAATGGGAAAATATGGATCTGATCAGAGCGGCTACATATTGCTTAGGACGCTGTGAGAGTGTTGAAATGATTGTTTTAAACTTAGCTTCACCCAGAAAAAAACGTGAGATACTCATAAAAAGGATCTGAAAGAAACGTCGGATTCCCGGACGGTTGATCCGCGTCCAAAGGAAAAAAAGCGGAATGATCGTAAACAGGTATAAAGAAAGTTTTCCGGGAATATGCAGCAAAAAGATCAAAAAGACGATATTGACTAGATAAACATTGCCTAACACTGTACAGACAATAAAACGGTGTGTCAGGCTTTTTTTGCGCAGCATTTCATGAAATACAATATTAGGTACAACAAGAACGCTTACACAGTAAGCAAGCGTTACGAGAATAATATCAATGATAGTTTGTATTTCTAATGCCATGGTTGCACCTTCTTTATTCTTTATTCTTTCAGAAAAATTAACTGAATGTACGGATCAGTTCTAACATGTCATTATCAATCGGGATATTGGAATGTTTGAGCCGATTCATATATTCAAAGAAATGAATCTTGTCTTTGATCGAAAAGTAGTGATGTAAAGCACAACGATACATTTCGATATGATCAGGATAATTTGTTGTAAAACGCTGAATCCAGAGTTCACTGCTTTGCAGATCATTGATCTTTGTTAAAAGTGAGATCAATGCGGTGTAATGCATTGGATTTAATTGTGTCGGATCAGCATGAAAAAGACGTTCGCAGACTTTTTGTAACGAATAGATATAGGTCTTTTCTTCCAGTTCGGATAAAAAGCCTGCACCAAGCATCTCACTCAGGTAGTTGATATACAATACCATAACTTCCGTGTCATTCGGATCTGCATCCATCTGTGCATAAAACTTTTGCAATGTCTTTTGAAATTCATTCATAATGTCCATGATCGCAGACGCCGCATAATGAGAAGCTTCGGAATCAGAACTGTTTAGGGCTTTTGTAACGGCGTTAATTGATTTTTTGACATCACCGCGAAGAACTGTTAAAAGCAGATTACGCAGATTTTCTTTATCATTGATCATAATGGCTTCTTCCATCGGGATCAGATTGATCTCATCGGATTCATCAGGACGTTCTACGACATCAACACGTTTTTTCGAGAATGTGATTGCAGCCAGATCAATGCTGGTATCAAAAAAGAGATGGTAAAAGAGATTACCAAATCCTAAAAAAGCAGGACCGATCACAGGACATAAAAGCATAAATAAGGACAGGATCACATATCTGACAGGATCTTTTTCGTCTTTCTCTTTTTTGACTCTGAAAGCAAGGCCATAAATCAGATAGCCGGCAGCAATCATAGTATTAATTGTAAGGATGACGGCTAAAAAGATGACTTCCTGCTTTGGTGTGATAGTCATGATACAACCTCCTTTTTTGGAACGCAGGAAAGACCTAATTCCTGCATTCTGGTAATGATAAACTGTGCATCACCGGTATTAGAGTTTGTCAACAAAATACAGATTCGGTTCTGGTTATCCAGACCGATATAATCGGAGAAACGCAATTTAGAAGACAGGAGTGTACTCCATTCGGTATAGGACATTTCTTTTTGTGAAGCAACTTGCAATACGGTATATTCGGTCAGATGTTTATCCATTGCATCCTGATAAATATGGCAAAGCTCCATAAAAGCGTCTGCGGTCAAAAGACGTGTATCTTTGATAAAACGCGTATTGGCAAGTGCATCCAGATAACGCTCGGCTCGGTCTACCGAGTTGTAGATCATAAAGCCTAAAACGGTAAGCAGGTTTGCCTGATATTGTGTCATTTTTTCAAAGGAGAGCCCCCAGATCATAATGATTTCCAAAGGCTTGTCATTTCGATAGATCGCACTTGCCATCAAAGGATAATCTTCATTCATGGTCTTATTGATATAGACTTGTTTGTTATTTAACATATCTGTCATATCTGTCATTTCAGAATATTTTACGGACTTGCCAAGAACTTTTGCCTGATCAGAGGTAGCCGAAAAGAGACGGCAGTAGTCGGCGTTGGCAACCTGATAGATTGCAACATCCGGTGTTTTTAAAATTCGGCTGATAATGTCAGCTGCATAGAATAGGATCGCACCTTCTTCTACCGAGTCAAGCTGGGAAGTGATACTGTAGATCTTTACTAAGCTGTCATCATAATCAATAATACGATTCTGGTAGATGTTTTTGATACGGTTATTACTGTCATTGATATGCACCAGATCCTGAAGCTGTGAACTTAAAAAAGAGATCTCTTCCTCTTTTTCATAAGTGATATTTTTTGTGCTGTCACGCAGACGACCGACAGCCATCGCTACAATAAATAACTGTGCGATCCACAGATAGGTATTGTAATCGATCAGAAGCTCAATCCCGGTTCGGAAGTAAAGCTGTCTGAAACAATAACCGATCACACTTAATGCTGCTGAAAAAACTGCCTGTTTTGTACCGTAAATACCTGCAAACAAAAGAACATAAAGCAGGAAAAAATCAAGTTTGTCAAAATACCCTGAACCGACAGCACGGTTATTGATCATAAAGACAGGAATGAAGATCACAAGGTTTTCGATAAATGGCAGCATTGCGGCAAATAAGGTCTTGATGCGTTGAATGATCCGATTTTTGGAAGTATTCTTATTTGTTTGATCAAGAAAATCTTTTCTTCTTTTGCGCATTTTTTTATAGATTGCAGGAATGGTTTTCTCATAAGAGTTAAACACAGAAAAGTGGTATTCTTCGCAAAATTCCGAATTATCTAATGCCAGACTGACCGGTGTTCCTGTCGTGTTGTCCTCAATTATGATCGAATCATCAACGGAATGGATCAGTTTCGCAATATCAAAGTCAGAAAGAAGTTTTTGCGAGGAGATGTGATAGAGATCTTTTTTGTGTTTCTTTTCCTGTACGAACTGGTAAATGCCAAAGACAACATCCGATACATGGATCATGGAAAAATGGATATTATCATTGACTGTGACGGTGCCGGTGTTTAAGGCCTCTTTACAGACATGACTTAACGGATCGGTACAATCTTCTATATCTAACGGTTCTTTATACATATGATCGATACGAAGTACCGATACATTTAAGCCGGTTGTTGCACGAAAATGGCGGCAGAGTTCCTCACCCTGTGTAATTGCAATCCCTTTATAATCCATGGCAGAGGTTGGCGTGTCGGCTTTGATAAATTCTTCCTGTGGATCGGAAAAAACCTCTGATGAAGACAGATAGATGAATTGCTTTGTATGCTGTACATTTGCAGACATCAATATATTGATCAGACCGGACATATAGTGCATGGATTCACTACGCATATTCTGCCATTTGAAATTCGTATCATATGCTCCGGTAAACAGAATGATATCCGGCTGTACACTGTCTAAAACTTCAATAATACTGTCACCGGTATATGGAAATGTATATTGTTCAAAGACATTGTGCGGCTTATTGCCATGGTATTGCTCGCCGGTCAGTACGTAGACTTTGTCGTTTTCTTTATGAAATTTTTTGATCAATTCATTTGTAAATGCATTATAGCTTCCTGCAATAAAAACTTTCATACCTGTTATTACCTCTGTTCCCCTTTATATATCCCTGGTTTGCGTTTGCTCTCAATCCATCTTTTAGAATAGTATAACATAAATCTTGCATACAAGGAAGTTTTATAAAAGAAAAATGGAACTACCCCTGCAGGAAATTACTTTTCGCTTGACAAAAAAAGAAAAGTTCGATACCATAGCAACTGATAATACGAGGAAGAGAAGAAGTAGTAGCATGGGAAGCCAAAAGAAAGCAGCCGGAAGATGAGAGGAGCAGGACAAACATGCATATGAATACATCTCGGAGTAGCAGACTGAACGAAAGAGTAAGTCTTGACGGTGCTGCACCCGTTAGCGTGCAAAGATATCATAGGTATCTTACAAAGGCATTCTGTGTGAGCAGGGTGTAAATAAAGGTGGTAACACGATTGATGATTCGTCCTTTTGCAATATTTGCAAAAGGACTTTTTTATGGATTGGGAAAATGCTCATACAGTAGTGGTGCATCAACAAGAATTGCTAAAGCAATTCTTGGAGTGCAAAGCGCCGGCTTTGCACTTTTTTATGGACCGGGAAAACGCTCATACAGTAGCGGTACACATGGCAGCAGGATGCTGTTGCGTTTTTTATGAAAGATGGAGGTTATAACAGATGACAGTTTATGATGAGTTAGTAGCACGTGGTCTGATCGCACAGGTGACAGATGAAGAAGAGATCAAAAAATTGATCAACGAAGGAAAGGCGGTTTTTTATATCGGATTTGATCCGACAGCAGACAGTCTTCATGTAGGACATTTTATGGCACTCTGCCTGATGAAACGTTTACAGATGGCAGGAAATAAGCCAATCGCTCTGATCGGAGGTGGTACAGCGATGATCGGTGATCCTTCCGGCAGAACCGATATGCGTCAGATGATGACAAAAGAAACGATTGCACATAATGTAGAATGCTTTAAAAAGCAGATGAGCCGTTTTATTGATTTTGGTGAAGACAAAGCTCTTTTGGTAAATAATGCAGACTGGCTTATGGATCTGAATTATGTAGAATTACTTCGTGAAGTCGGTCCGCATTTTTCAATTAACCGTATGCTAAATGCAGAATGTTATAAGCAGCGTATGGAAAAGGGATTAAGCTTCTTAGAGTTTAACTATATGATCATGCAGAGTTATGATTTCTATGCATTGTTCCAGAAGTATGGCTGTAATATGCAATTTGGTGGAGATGACCAGTGGAGTAATATGCTTGGCGGAACACGTCTGATCCATTACAAACTCGGCAAAGATGCCTATGCTATGACGATCAATCTTTTATTAAACTCAGAAGGTAAGAAAATGGGTAAGACGCAGTCCGGTGCAGTATGGCTTGATCCGGAAAAGACAAGCCCGTTTGACTTCTACCAGTATTGGAGAAACGTAGCGGATGATGATGTATTAAAATGTCTGCGTATGCTGACATTCCTTCCATTGGAGCAGATCGATGAGATGGATACATGGGAAGGAAGCCAGTTGAATCAGGCAAAAGAGATCTTGGCTTATGAACTTACCAAATTAGTTCATGGCGAAGAAGAAGCCAAGAAAGCGCAGGATAGTGCAAAAGCATTGTTTGCAAGCGGAAATGCTGCTGATATGCCGGAAGTTGTGTTGACAGACGATGATTTTGAAGAAGGAAGTATCGGTATTTTAAGACTTCTCGTAAAAGCAGGATTAGCACCTTCGAACGGAGAAGCACGTCGTAATGTAGAACAGGGCGGTGTTTCCGTGGACGGTGAGAAAGTGACCGATCCAAAAGCACAGCTTACAAAAGATACGTTTGCAGGTGATGGTGTTGTCCTGAAACGAGGCAAAAAGAAATTTATGAAGATTGTGTTAGGATAAGAAGAAATTCTTTGAACGAAAAGCAAAAAACTATCTTAAACAAAAAGAAAAGCATCTTAGCAAAAGTGTCTCCTGAGTGGAGGGCATTTTGCAAGATGCTTTTTGTTACTTCGCATTTTTAATCCGTTGCCATTGTGCGGAATAAAAAGCTATAGATCTCTTCGCTTTTTTCTTTAAAACGTTTGCATGCATCGATCGCATCTTCTTCGGATGGAACATTGATCGCTACTTCCACGATCGTACTGCCACGCTCAACAACAGTACAGCGTGCCAGATATTCGGTTGAAGAAATCTTTGTATAATCACTCCGGATCGAGGTGTCATCCACAATCTGAATCCGGTTTTTTGCAAGATAAGCCTCGATTTCCTGAATGGTATCGGAAGGAAGCTGTGATACAAAATAATTTAATGTCTCATGTCCTTTATCTGTGATCGTATAATAAGAAGTAGTATGCGTCTGATGCGCTTTGATCATATTATCTTCGGTAAGAGCAACTAAGGTTTCCTGAATCGAAAAATAATCAGTATAGCCGTGCTCTAAAATGAAATCAGAAAGGATCGCATTCGTGATATCCTGATTGGTCTTACTTAAAAAATAAAGAATGATCAATTTATATAATTTCAGCGATTCTGATGTCATAACATCCCTCCTTATTTCTTCTTTTGATAATCCATGCCCTGATAGATCTGCTCTTCTTTTAACTGATGGGCGATCCGGTTTAAGACATGTCTTTTGTGCAAACTCCATAAAGGTGCAAGCAGCAGTTCTTTTGGTCCGTCTCCGGTCAGACGGTGGATCACGATATCCGGTGAAAGATGGGCAATGCATTGTAGTAAAAGAGCAATATATTCTTCTTCTGAAAGCAGAGAAAGTGTAGGAAGTTCTTTTGCAAGATCCGTATCCTTTAAGATATGAAGAAGTTGCAGCTTGATTCCCTGAATGCCTAGTGCATTCAGATATTCGATCGTTTCTAAGACTTCTTTTGTGCTTTCGCCGGGAAGACCGAGGATGATATGCACAATAACAGGAATGTTTCTTTTTTGCAATTCTTTGACAGTTTGTTCAAAACAGGATAACGGATATCCGCGTCGGATCTTGAGCGCAGTTTTTTCGTGGATTGTTTGTAAACCAAGTTCCACCCAGACCGGCTTGATCTGATTGCATTCGCTAAGAAGATCGTAGATGCTTTCCGAGAAACAATCCGGTCTTGTTGCGATCGAAAGAGCACAGATCCGTTCATCCTGTAAAGCCGGAATATAACATGCACGCAGTTTTTTGACCGGAGCATAGGTATTGCTATAGGATTGAAAATAAGCAATGAATTTCTGCCCGGTCTTTTTATCGTGCGTTTGCAAGAAAGTGATCGCATCATCGATCTGTTGTGTGACAGAGTGCGCCTGTTTTGTGGCAAAATCACCCGAACCGCCTTTGCTGCAAAAAATGCAGCCTCTTGTATCAAGTGTGCCATCACGGTTCGGACAGGTCATTCCTGCGTCTAAGGCAAGTTTATATATCTTTTGCCCGAAGGTTTCTTTTAAATAAAAATCCAGAGAATAGTATGGTTTTTCTCCCCAACGTTGTATTGTATTATCTGACATATGCTTTTACGGCATTAGCAACGACATCGGCAACACGGGGATCGAAAGCTTCCGGAAGAATGTTTTCGTCATTTAAGTCTTTTTCATCTACGAGATTAGCGATTGCATTGGCAGCAGCAAGCTTCATCTCATCTGTAATCTGGGAAGCTCGGCTTTCTAATGCTCCTTTGAAGATACCCGGAAATGCAACGACATTGTTGACCTGATTCGGAAAATCAGAACGGCCTGTTCCGACAATACGTGCCCCGGCTTTCTTTGCAACGTCCGGCATGATCTCCGGTACCGGATTCGCCATGGCAAAAAGGATTGCATCCTGATTCATCGAAGCAACCATTTCTTCGGATACGATATTTGGTGCAGAAACGCCAATGAAAATATCAGCACCTTTCATTGCATCGGAAAGAAGTCCTGTTTTCTGCTCTAAGTTGGTTACTTCCATCATTTCTTTTTGCATCCAGTTTAGATCCGGTGAAGACTTTGAAAGGATACCATTGATTCCACAGATCGTAACATGCTTAAAACCATATAAAAGCAAAAGTTTTGTGATCGCAATGCCTGCAGAACCGTCTCCGTTGACAACAACATTACAGTTTTCTTTTTTCTTGCCAACGATCTTCAAAGCATTGATAATACCTGCAAGTACAACGATAGCGGTTCCGTGCTGGTCATCATGAAAGACCGGGATTGATAAGGCTTCTTTTAAACGTGCTTCGATCTCAAAACAACGCGGTGCAGAGATATCTTCGAGATTGATACCGCCGAATGCAGGTGCAATACGGATCACAGTCTCGATAATTTCCTCGGTATCCTGTGTATCTAAGCAGATTGGAAACGCATTGACATTACCAAACTCCTTGAAAAGAACTGCTTTTCCTTCCATGACAGGCATGGCAGCTTCCGGACCGATATTACCAAGACCAAGTACGGCGCTTCCGTCAGAAACAACAGCGATCGTATTGGATTTGATCGTGTAACGATAAACATCGTCTTTGTTTTTGGCGATCTTTTTGCAAGGCTCTGCTACACCCGGTGTATAGGCAAGAGCCAGATCTTCTCTTGTTCTGACATGACATTTTGGTTCTGTTGTGATCTTACCGTTCCATTCTTCATGTAATGCAAGTGCTTTTTCGTTGGTGTTCATAATGTCCTTATCCTCCATATCTGTTTCTCTGTTTTTATTGCAGACAAAATTTATAATTGTATGCAGCTTATAAACTCTGATTAAATATTTTATCATATAATAAGGGATCAGGCAAGAATGGACTTTACAGATTCTGCTGCGTTATGTATAATAAAAAGATGTACAGATATATTCTATTATTAAAACTTCTAGTATAAAGAGAACGATGTCAGAATAGGAAAAAGAACTGTTTTTTTCATTAGGACAGATATGGTATCTCTATCATGAAAATGAACTTTTAATACATTGATCATCATAATGAAATTCCCTGAGGATGAATGCTCCCGGTGTTTTGTACCGGTTGCGGACAGTATCATATTAATGAAAATCCAAAACATAAAGTAAGAAAGATACAATGAATACAGGATAACAATACATAAAAGAAATGGAGAGCAGAATGGAGAATTTAGAAAACTTATCACTGGCAGATCTTCGGGCTTATGCCAAAAAACTGGGCATGAAAGGTGTCAGCACATTGCGAAAAAAAGAACTCGCACAGCGTTTGTCACAAGAGCAGCAAAAACACACCATGTCAGAGGCAACTGCTTCCATTGAAAAGCAGTCACATGATGAGAAAAAAGAACGACGACAGAATGAAACGGCACCACGCAGAGACGGCCGGGAGTTTCGAAGAGAGTATAACCAGAAAGTAAAAGCACATTATAATAACAATGCATCTGCCGAGACGGAATCAGGTAAAATAAGAAATGTGTCTCATGATACAGAAGCACACACACAGCGTAGTGGTATTTTGGAAGTATTACAGGAAGGATATGGTTTTATACGATGTGAAAATTTCCTGCCGGGCGAAGATGATGTGTATGTGTCACCGGCATTGATCCGAAAATACCAGCTTCGTACAGGCGATATTCTGACAGGTGTTGCAAGACAAAAAAGCCAGAATGAAAAGTTCGGTGCACTTTTATATATTGCCGATGTCAATGGTCATCCGGTAGCAGAGCTGGCACGACGCAAGAAATTTGAACATCTGACACCGATTTTTCCAAATGAAAGAATACGGTTAGAAACACCGGGAAGTGGGATTTCAATGCGCATGATGGATCTGATCTCGCCGATTGGAAAAGGACAGCGCGGTATGATCGTATCACAGCCTAAGACCGGTAAGACAACGCTGTTAAAGCAGGTAGCAAAAGCAGTTAAGACAAATCATCCAAAGATGCATATCATAGTACTGCTGATCGATGAAAGACCGGAGGAAGTGACAGATATTAAAGAGTCAATTCAGGGAAGCAATGTAGAAGTAATCTACTCTACTTTTGACGAGTTGCCGGACAACCATAAACGTGTATCGGAAATGGTGATCGAGCGTGCAAAACGTCTCGTGGAACATGGTGAAGATGTGATGATCCTGTTAGACAGCATTACGCGTCTTGCCAGGGCATATAATCTGACGGTGCAGCCAAGTGGGCGCACTCTTTCCGGTGGTCTTGATCCGGCAGCTTTGCATATGCCAAAGCGGTTTTTTGGTGCAGCCCGTAACATGAGAGAGGGCGGCAGTTTAACGATTCTTGCTACTGCATTGGTAGATACCGGAAGCAAGATGGATGATGTTGTGTTTGAAGAGTTTAAAGGAACCGGTAACATGGAACTTGTATTAGATCGCTCTTTATCGGAAAGAAGGGTTTTTCCGGCAATTGATCTGCCACGCTCGAGTACACGGCGGGATGATCTTTTGCTGTCAAAAGAAGAATTAGAAGCAAGCTTTTTGATGCGCCGGGCATTTAACAGCCGCAAATCAGAAGAAGCGGTAGAGCGTATTATTGAATTGTTCAGAAAGACGAAAAATAATGCAGAATTTGTGCAGGTTGTCAAAAAGACAAAAATTGTATAAATCAAGAAAAAAGATATTGCAATTCACTTTTTACTATGCTATACTGAGATAGTTGTGTTTAATTTGTAATCGAAGAGTTTCAGGCTCTTTCGTATATGTAGTTGCTATCACAAGGATGGCGGAATGGAGGTAAATCATGAGAGAAGGAATTCATCCTAATTATTATCAGGCTAAGGTTGTGTGTAACTGTGGAAATGAGTTTGTAACCGGTTCTACAAAGGAAGAGATCCATGTAGAAATCTGTTCAAAATGTCATTCATTCTATACAGGTCAGCAGAAGGCTGTCAAAGCTCGTGGTGCCATTGATAAGTTCAATCGCCGTTATGGTATTCATACTCTCAAAAGACATATACGAGAATGGTCTGGATTGGTTGATTTACATGGTCCAGAAG
>ENA-USUG01007203-USUG01007203.1-human-gut-metagenome-genome-assembly--contig:-NODE-7203-length-10997-cov-4.669231_pt1 | contig 10997 bp, 9 predicted proteins | sample MGYA00250059_ERZ773394 | MGnify/ENA primary metagenome ERZ773394 (study PRJEB29103, sample SAMN06111957) | human gut metagenome | biome: human gut; feature: ankylosing spondylitis patient; material... | reverse complement strand
TGTTCGATGTAACACGTTTTACCGCTAAAGCTTTAGCGTAAAACGAATGCGTCAGCATCCACTGCAAAGCTTTCACCTTCCCATGGGTGGTTATACGAAAATGGTGGCAAATCTGCTGGATGGCATCGAAGTGCGTCTGAATGTGGATTATCTGAAGAAAAAAGAAGAGCTGGATGCACTGGCAGAGAAAGTGGTGTATACCGGACCGATTGATGCCTATTTTGATTACTGTCTCGGAACACTGGAATATCGTTCTGTGCGGTTTGAGACAGAGCTGCTGGATAAGCCGAATTTCCAGGGAAATGCTGCAGTGAATTATACAGACCGTGAGACTCCGTGGACGAGAATTATCGAACATAAATGGTTTGAATTCGGTAAAGATGACGATGGAAATGAACTGCCGAAGACGGTCATCAGCCGAGAGTACAGTTCTGAGTGGAAGCCGGGAGATGAGCCTTATTATCCGGTAAATGATGAGAAGAATACCAGTATGTATCAGAAATATAAAGAACTGGCTGAGAAAGAGATGCATATCATCTTTGGAGGAAGACTTGGTGAGTATAAATATTATGATATGGATGCGGTCATTGCATCGGCACTGGATCGGTTTGAAAAGGAATCATGAGAATGGAAAAACCAAAGCGTATTTTGTACTATGATTTGTTGAATATCGCGGCATGTATGGCGGTAATTGCGCTGCATCATAATGGACTGGTTCATAATTTTACCGGTGATTTGCTGTGGAAACAGTGTCTGTTCGCAGAAGTGGCATTCTACTGGGCTGTACCGGTGTTTTTGATGCTGAGCGGAGCCACACTGATGAATTACCGGAAAAAATATTCCACAGCTGTGTTTTTCAGGAAAAGACTGACGAGGGTGGTCTTTCCATGGCTTTTCTGGACGCTGTTCCTGCTGGCGTGGAAGACGCACAGTGGAGGATATGTGTGGGAGAGCTATACAGTAAAAGAACTGATTAATATCGTATTGAATTCCAAAGTGGAAGGTCTGTACTGGTTCTTCCCGGTGATTATTGGAATCTATCTGTTTATGCCGGTGATGTCATTGCTTGCAAAAACGGAGTATAAAAAGACATTATGGTATCTGGTTGGATTTTTTACTGCGGTGAATGCAACGATTCCGCTCTTGTGTAATCTGATCGGGATACAGTGGAACGGGTTCCTGAACAGTCCGTTTAATGAGTATTATATGTTTATTGTTCTGGGATATCTGCTGTCAGTGACTGATATTAAGAGAAAGTGGAGAATCCCGATCTATCTGACGGGAATTGCATGTGCCTGCATTCGGTATGCGGGAGTGTACACTTTGAGTATGCGTGACGGTGCAAAAAATACATTGTTTTTCAGTTATGGACAGTTTCATTCCATCGGACTTGCAGTGGCAGTCTTTGTATTATTTAAATACATTCCATGGGATAGGCTGATTCATGAAAAGGGGGCAAAAATTCTTTCCATTATATCAGGATGCAGTCTCGGAATTTATCTGATTCATCATCAGGTAATGGGAAAAGAACTGAATATACTGGGAATAGAAGCAAGTTCTTTTGCATGGAGAACCGCAGGGGTCTTACTGACTTATGTGGTCAGTCTCGGAATTGTGATGCTTGTAAAGCAGATTCCGGTTGTTAAGAAAGTATTTCCGTAGGAAAAGAAGACAGGGCAGTCATCAGTAAAATGGTGATTGTCTTGTTGTGTATTATTCGCTATAATATTCATATGATTTTAATGTAACATAGAATCAGTATGTGTGTGAAAGAGGAAAATTTATATGTGTGGAATAGTTGGTTATATTGGAGATGAGCAGGCGGCGCCGATTTTGCTGTCAGGCTTAAGTAAGCTGGAGTATCGTGGATATGACTCCGCTGGAATTGCAGTTCGCGATGAGGCAACAGGTAAGATTGAGATTGTAAAAGAGAAAGGCCGTCTTCGTGCCTTGGTGGAGAAGACGGACAATGGGAAAGCAGTACCGGGCACCTGCGGTATTGGTCATACGAGATGGGCAACCCATGGAGAACCCTCTGCTCAGAATGCACATCCGCATTGTACGGATGACCGGTCTGTGGTTTTGGTACATAATGGAATCATTGAGAACTATCAGGAACTGAAGGAAAAGCTGGTGAAGTCCGGTTATTCTTTTTATTCCCAGACAGATACGGAAGTAGCAGTAAAACTGATTGATTATTATTATAAGAAGACCGGAACTCCGTTGGAAGCAATTTCCAGAGCCATGCTTCGCATCCGTGGTTCTTATGCCTTTGGTGTATTATTCCATGACTATCCGGGCAAACTGTTTGCAGCGAGAAAAGACAGTCCGCTGATTATTGGCATCAGTGAGCATGGTGGTTTGATTGCATCTGATGTACCGGCGATTCTGGATAAGACCAGAAAGGTATATTATATCGGTAATCTGGAGATCGCTGAGATTTCCAAAGAAGAAGTTCATTTCTACAATATTGACAGGGAAGAACTTCACAAAGATCTGGTAGAGATCAAGTGGGATGCCAAGGCAGCGGAAAAAGGCGGTTTTGAGCATTTTATGTTAAAAGAGATCCATGAGCAGCCAAAGGCAGTCCGTGATACCATCAATGCATATGTAAAAGACGGAAAGATTGATTTCTCTGAAGCGGGCATTGAGGAGGAACAGCTGAAGAAGCTGGAACGGATCTATATTGTGGCCTGTGGTTCGGCTTATCATGTGGGTATGGTAGGAAAGTATGTACTGGAATCTATGGCAGATATCCCGGTGGAAGTGGATCTGGCGTCAGAGTTTCGTTACAGAGATCCGAAGTTGGTAGCCAATTCTCTGGTGATTGTGATTTCGCAGTCTGGTGAGACCGCAGACAGTCTGGCAGCGCTTCGGTTGTCCAAAGAAAAAGGCAAACCGGTGCTTGGTGTCGTAAATGTCATTGGTTCCAGTATTGCCCGGGAGAGCGACTATGTATTATATACCTATGCAGGTCCGGAGATCTCCGTGGCAACGACCAAGGCTTACAGTACGCAGTTGATTGCCATGTATCTGCTGGCAATCAAACTGGCCGAAGTAAAGGGACAGATTACAGAAGAGAGAGCCACAGAACTGCTCACAGAGATGAATACGCTTCCGGATAAGATTCAGAGAGTACTGGAAGATAAAGAGCGAATTCAGTGGTTTGCCAGCAAATATGCTAATGCAAAAGACATTTTCTTCATTGGAAGAGGTCTGGATTATGCCATCAGCATGGAAGGAAGCCTGAAGATGAAGGAGATCAGTTATATTCATTCAGAAGCATATGCGGCAGGTGAACTGAAGCATGGCACGATCAGTCTGATCGAGGATGGCACTCTGGTAGTCGGAGTACTGACACAACAGGCACTTTTTGAGAAAACTATCAGCAATATGGTGGAGGTAAAGAGCCGTGGAGCTTATCTCATGGGCCTTACCAGCTATGGAAACTATGGAGTGGAAGATACAGCAGATTTCTCTGTCTATGTTCCGAAGACAGAACAGTATTATATGACCAGTCTGGCAATCGTGCCGCTGCAGCTGATGGGATATTATGTCAGCGTGGCTAAAGGCCTGGATGTGGATAAGCCGAGAAATCTGGCAAAATCAGTTACGGTAGAATAAAGGAGAAAACAAATGTCAAATATTGCGCTACTGACAGCAGCTGGAAGCGGATCAAGAATCCATCAGGACATACCGAAACAGTTCCTGCATGTGAATAACAAACCGATCATTATCTATACGCTGGAGGCATTTCAGAGACATCCGAATATTGATGAGATCTGTGTTGTGATTCTGAAGGGCTGGGAGGAGATTCTGTGGGCATATGCCAGACAGTTTAATATTACCAAGCTGAAATATGTGGTGAATGGTGGCGCAACCGGTCAGGAATCTATTTATAATGGTCTGATGGAGATCAGAAAGCATCATTCAGATGACGATGTTGTGCTGGTTCATGATGGGAACCGTCCGATGGTGGGTCAGGATGTGATTACGGATAGTCTGGTGAAGTATGCGCAGTATGGCTCTGCAGTGGCAGCAATTCCCTGCACAGAGGTAGTCTTTGTCTCAGATACAGGGACGGAATCCAGTAAGACGATTCCGAGAGAGGAACTGTGGAGGACACAGACGCCGCATACGTATAAGATTGGGGAACTCTGCTGGGCTCACGAGGAAGCGAAGAAAAGGGGGCTGACTGGAATGGCGGCTTCCTGTTCGTTGATGGCTGCTCTGGGAAAAACCGTTTATTTTTCCAAAGGTTCAGAGAAAAATCTTAAGATTACGACTGTGGAAGACATTGATATTTTCAAAGCGCTGCTCTCGGCTAAAAGAGATGAGTGGATTAAGACGGAGGGTACAGATGGAATTCATTGAATGTGCAGAGTACAGAAAAGCTTGTGAGAAAGCATCCGGGGCGAATTTGCCATGGGAGAAGCTGAAAGGCGCATCTGTGATGATATCGGGCGCAACGGGAATGATTGGCAGCTTTCTGACAGATCTCATCATGTATCAGAATCGGAATCGAAATCTTGGATGCAGAGTGATTGCACTGGGAAGAAATGAGGAGAAAGCAAAAAAGAGGTTTGCGGCTTACTGGCAAAATCCGATTTTTGAATTTCGATGCTGTGATATTAACCGTCCGATGAATCTGCCGGAAGAGCAGGTGGATTATATACTGCACCTTGCCAGCAACACTCACCCGGTGGCCTATGCTACTGACCCGATCGGTACTATTACGGCCAATATAACAGGAACTTATCAGCTGCTGGAATATGCGGTGAAATGCCGGATACGCAGATTTCTGTTTGCATCATCTGTGGAGATTTATGGAGAAAACCGTGGAGATGTGGAAAAATTTACAGAAAATTATCTGGGATATATTGACTGCAATACGCTTCGCGCCGGATATCCGGAGAGTAAACGTGCCGGCGAAGCATTGTGTCAGGCCTATATCCGGCAGAAACAGCTGGATATTGTGATTCCGCGGTTGTCCAGAACTTTTGGACCGACTATGCTCAAGTCGGATTCAAAAGCACTTTCACAATTTCTGAAAAATGGAATTGCCGGTGAAGATATTGTCCTGAAAAGCGAGGGAACACAGTTCTATTCTTATACATATGTTGCAGATGCAGTGACAGGTCTGCTTTTCTGTCTGCTGCTTGGAGAAAATGGACAGGCTTATAATATAGCAGATGACAGCTGCGATATTACGCTGAGAGAGCTTGCAGCATTGATTGCGGAGTCAGCAGGTACTCAGGTGTGTTTTGAACTTCCGGATGAGACAGAACGTGCAGGGTATTCGAAAGCAACGAAAGCGGTCATGGATGGGAGTAAAATAGAAAGTCTTGGATGGAAACCGCTTTATCATATGCAGAATGGTATCGAAGAGACCATGAAAATATTGAAGGAAATGGATTAATGGGATGAAATTATTGGAGAAACGCGCAGATGCGGCAAAATGGCTGGAAAATGTCTATCTGTTGCTGTTTGGAATTCTGATGGCATATATGTTTCTGCTGCTGACGTCTTTTGACATTCCATGGCAGGTGATTACAAAGACAGCAGATGGATCGAGAAGTCTTCTTGCAAAGTTATTTCTGGAAAAACCGTATTACCTGCTGCAGATCGTAGTTGTACTGCGTCTGCTGATTCAGGAAAAATATGATTACAGGAAGATTGCAGGCGTTCTGGTAACTTTAGGCTGCATCTGGTGGCTGTGGAAGCAGAGCGGACATGATTTTCTGCTTTTATATGGAGTGTTAATACTTGGCGCGCAGGGAATCTCTTTTCAAAAGATTATGAAAGTTTATTTCCTGGTAATTGGTTCACTGTTCGTGCTTACAATTGGATGTGCCTCTGTCGGTATCATTGAGAATTACGTTTATTACCGTGCTGATGGAAGCGTTCGGCATGCACTGGGATTGAGCGCGCCGACAAATTTTGGAGCGGTTGCATTTTATCTGACGATGGTATGGTGGTATCTGAGAAAAGAGAAAATCACCTGGCCGGAAATTGGAGTTATTGCGGCTTTTGCTGCGATTGTGCAGGTGGTGGTAGATTCCAGATGCGCGGTGATCTGTATGTTCGGAACAGTGGCAGTAATGGCATTGCGCCGAATCATCTGTGACAGATGTCAGAAAATGGAAAAACCTTATCGGATGAATGGAGCGATATCATTTTGCATGGTATTGTTTCAGCCTTTGGTAGCGGCAGTGATGGCCGTTCTGACGACACAATACAAAGATACACCATTTTGGACGAGTATGAATGAAATCCTGTCCAACCGTCTGTACCTTGGCAAAAAGGCAATGGATCTGTTCGGTATCAAATTGTTTGGCCAGTATATTCGTTTTTCTACTTATACAGATGGAAAGACGCAAGGAGTATATTTTTATATAGACAGTTCTTATATGCAGCTGGCAATTGTCTATGGCATTGTGATTCTGGGAGCAGTTTTGTTGATGTATCTTCTGATTGGTGAGAAGGCAAGAAGAGAACAGGACTGGACATTGTTATGGATTCTTGCATTAATTACGATTCATTCGACCATTGAACCCCGGTTGATGCATTTACCATATAATTCGTTCCCGATTGCTCTGCTGGCAACGACAGGACATGCAGCAGGATTGGAATTAAAGGAGATTATTCAGAAAAAATGGATAAAAAGCTGACAATATTGGGCGGGGTGATGATAGTTGGTCTGATGATCGGACTGGTGCAGTATCAGAAAGAACAGGACAGGCAGGAAGTTATAGCCCGGGTTGAGACGATAGAACAGCAGAGACAGGAGACCATATCAGGCTATGAAGAGCCGGAAGATCTGATTCGGTATATGCTGTATCAGATACAGAATGGGGAGCAGGAACTGGCGTTGAGAGGGTGTGCAGTACATTCTCTGGCAGAAGGATTTAATCTGCAGGCATATATCGAATATACAGAGAACTATCATCCGATGGAGATGCTTCCGCCTGCAAACTGGGACAGTGCGGCGTATATTGCCATATCGGATATGCGGCTTGCGGGGATTTATTCGGAATGGCTGAATGTCTGTGAGGAGCATCTGGGTACAGACCATACGGTGCAGCTATTTGGCATGGAAGAAGATGTTCCGGAAAATCCGGATGGAAAATATTATGAGAGCCGGCAAAGTATCAGTGATATTCTTGGTGCACGATCGGTCAAAGAGATGGTCATCTATGTAACCGTAGATGGAGAACCCAAGGAACTTCACTGGACACTTGTCAGACATGGAAAGTATTGGAGAGTACTGCTTTTTTCCATGCTGGATGAGTTTGGAACAGAAGTTCTGGATATCCGTCCGTTAAAGCAGAAGATGGATGAGCTGCAAGACTATGCGTGTGGAGAGATTCTTCCTGTAAATTATGGAGTACTGAATGAAAATGGAGAAGATGATCCGGAGACGACGATTCGGCGATTCTTTATTTATCTGACCAGAGAAGATGTATGGTCTGCTGCGTCTTATATTCATTTTTATGACAGGGGCGGGGAACTTCATACAACAGCAGATTTTCTGGAAAAACAGGCAGATCTGGCAAAACGGATACAGTATTTCTATTATCAGATGTTCTTCTTTGATCAGGCGAGATATGAATGGTATTTCCGGGAGTTGGATACAAGGGCCGGAGATGTGGTAGAGGATCTCAGAAGCGATAAGGTGGATGTGCTTAACGTGTTACAGATAGAAGTGTTGTCTGATATGTCAGAGGACTGCAAAGTATACAGAGTGGTTTATGAATATGAAGGACTGCGTGAATGTTTTTTGACGCTGCAGAATCAGAATGGATGGAAGATTACAGGAATTGAATGGTAAAGCAGAAAAACTGGTGACGGTAGTAGTGCCGGTATACAATGTACAGAAATATCTGAGAAACTGTCTGGATTCTGTTGTGACACAGACATATGAGCCGATAGAGGTAATTCTGGTAGATGATGGATCAACAGACCAGAGTGGAAAAATCTGCGATGAATATGCGGACAGAGACAGCCGTATCAGAGTATTTCATACGGAAAATAAAGGCGTCTCTGCGGCGAGAAATCTGGGTATTGAGAAAGCCGGTGGAGATTATGTGGTGTTTGTGGATGCCGATGATGGTATTCACAGGCAGCTGCTGGAAATATATATGAAGATGGAGGACTCGCAGTCGGTACTGCTTTGTGAGGCATCTTCCTGCATGGAAGATCTGCAGACAGAAATTACGAATCTTCCGGAAACAAAAGATTATGCGATACAGCAGTTTGGCATTTTTTTCGCTGATGACCAGGTAAATGTGCCCTGGAATAAACTGTATCAGACAGAATTTTTGCAAAAATATGCGATTCGCTTTCCGGAAGACCAGAATATCGGGGAAGATCTTTTATTTAATCTGGATTATCTTCGTCATGCGCCGACCTGGTATCGAAGAATACGGATACCTATGTATTATTACCGGGAGGAGCGGGAAGGAAGTCTGTCAAACAGATATCGAAAAAATATGTTCCAGATACAGCAGCAGCTGTTTGAGGCATTAAAGCTGTTTCTGGAAGATATGCATGTATGGAATGAAGAAAATGCTGGTATTTATTACAGTCTGTACTGGGATCGGCTGTATATGACGGCCCGTGACAGTAAAAAATGTCATGATAAAGAATTTTCTGCAATTCGGAAAAGCGGGATATGGAATCAGGTATGGAATGGCTGCAGGCAGTATCAGTGCTGCAGCTGGAAAAGAAAGATAAAGAAAGTGATGGTGGATTTGTGGAAGTGGAAGAAGGACTGAAAAAGCAAACATCTGTCTGGTATATAGCCGGGAAGCTTATACTGACATTATATCTGTATCTGATCAGTTATTTCTATACGTTATCCTATCCGTTGTCATGGACTTCTCCGATTCGGCTGATCGTTATTTACCTGTTTGTACATTGTATATGTGAATGGCTGGGAAAAAGAAAACTGAAATTACTGGCTGTTCCACGGAAGATGAACTGGAAGTTTGGACTTGTTATTTTCCTGCTTTCTGCATTAATTCTGGGAATTTATTATCTGGCATATTATCCGGGTGGAATTATCATCGACAGTTTTAATCAGTGGTATCAGGTGCAGAAAGGAAATTATGTAGACTGGCATCCGGTAATACATACGCTGCTTTTTATGAAGCTGCCATCCCTGATCTGCAACAACTTTGCGTTTGTTGATTTTGTACAGATGATATGGATTGCTGCTGCCTGTGCTTATCTGGGTATGGTACTGGAACACTGGGGAGTATTGAAAACCTGTATTATAGCGGCAATTGGTGTTTCACTGTTTACACCGGCTTCTGCAATTGTACTTTCATTTTGCTGGAAGGATACGGCGTTAAGTATTTTTGCAATTTTGCTTGCTGGGCAGATAACGGAAATCATATGCTCTGATGGCAAATGGCTGAAAAAATGCCATCATATTCTGGCTTTTTCAGGAACAGGAGCACTTGCAATGTTGATGCGGCATAATGGTGTATTGCTTGTGGGACCAATGCTCTTGCTGCTTGTGATACTTTACTGGAAAAATGTAAAGCAGTACGCGATCGTGACAGGCATCATGACAATGGTGATTGTAGCTGCAATTAAAGGACCGTTTTATCGTATGATGCATGTGCAGAGTCATTCGCAGGTAACAGCAGAAATGCTGGGAGTTTCCATGACGATCCTCGCAAATATACTGGTCAATGAGCCGGAGGCTCTTGATCCGGAATGTCTGGAGTTTTTGTACCGGATTGGCGATCAGGAGATGTGGGAAGCGAACTACAGGGAAGGAAGCTGGAACAGCGCCAAATGGATGGGAGATGACATCTCCAATGACGTAATAGAGGAGGAAGGTGCTGAAAAGATATTAGAGTATACCTGGCATGCAGTTCAGAAATCTCCTTATTATGCATATCGCGCGGTGGTAAAACTGTTTGAGGTGGTCTGGAAACCATTTGGCAAACAGGTGACCTGGAGTTATTATGTGAATATTCAGGAAAATAATGGGTTTGGATATGTAACAGAGGGAAATACATTTCTTCAGAATGTATTGGACAAGGTTCGGGCCTGGTCTGTAAATGGCGGAATATTGCTGACCTGGGGATGGCACGTTGGCTTTTATCTGCTGCTTTTGGCTTTTGTAGGAGTAAGTAAATTAAAATATGATTTGAAAAAATGCGTCTGCTGGCTGCCGGTGCTAGCATATGATTTTGGAACGGCATTGCTGTTATGCGGTCCCGATTTTCGCTTCTTTTCATTTAATACGGTAATTACTTTTCCGTTGCTTCTGGTGATGATGGGAGAGAGAAAAGAGGAAATCGGATATGAAGCAGATTAAAAGAGTTCTGAAAATATTGGCAGCAGGTCTTTTGCTGGGAATACTGGCAATTTGTCTGGTATATTTACTGCCTTGTGGTTCATTACAGAAACATGCGTCAGAATCACTGAAAATTCTGAAAACAGAAGGTGAAAATCCGTTTCTTCTGGAAGGATATAAAGGCAGTTCGCTGGACAATTATACAGATACATTAATGATAACTCAGGCCGTATATCAGTCAGAAGAACCATTTTATAAAGCAGCAATGCTGTCGGAACGTAAAAGTAATGGAAAAGATCAGCCTATAGAATCGCTGAGAGAATATCTGGAAAATTTACAAAGCGGAGAGGTGGTTTCTTATTCCAGATACTGGCATGGCTATCTGGTTGTTTTAAAGCCGCTGCTGGCAGTGATGGATTATGGGAAAATCAGAATGCTGAATCTGGCAGCATTTCTTCTGATACAGGTGTTACTATTGATAGGATTTTTGAAACGAAAGCTGTGGCGTGGATTGGTTGCATATACCATAGCTTTGTGCAGTATGTTTCCTATGGCAATTCCGAAGTCACTGCAATTTTCCTCCATGTTCTATGTGGGAAGCATTGCGTACCGCAATCTGTTCCGTTTGCAGATGATGGCTATCAACAAGCTGAACGAGCGGATACGTCACGACCAACCGTTA
>ENA-USUG01007189-USUG01007189.1-human-gut-metagenome-genome-assembly--contig:-NODE-7189-length-11023-cov-4.020007_pt1 | contig 11023 bp, 10 predicted proteins | sample MGYA00250059_ERZ773394 | MGnify/ENA primary metagenome ERZ773394 (study PRJEB29103, sample SAMN06111957) | human gut metagenome | biome: human gut; feature: ankylosing spondylitis patient; material... | reverse complement strand
AGCAAAATCTTTTGGCTTGTAATTTGTGATATTTGGTGTGTTCATAATAGCTTACTCCTTTGAGTATATTTAAACACGTTTAACCACATTCGTCAATTGTTTTAATTTCTTGACATTTTCTCCTAAAAATGATTCTTTTCCAGCCTATACCTCTTTTCTCTCATAATCATGGTTCAGATAATGGATCAGGTCAAAATCTTTATTTTTATGGGCTAAAAATAAGGTTCCCACATCCTTGCCTGCCATGATCTGGTAGATCACATCCACCTGATCCGCATTGGCGATCACCATATCTGATCCGCTGTCTGTGGCAATCTGGGCTGCTGCCAGTTTTGCCGCCATACCGCCGGTTCCCACGCCGCTTCCCGAAGTCTCCTTTCCCATGGAAAGAAGCTCTTTCGTGATCTCCGGCACAAATGGGATCATCTTCGCTTCTGGATTTTTTCTCGGATCATCGGTAAATAATCCGTCAATATCTGAAAGCAGGATCAGAAGATCCGCGCCGATCAACGCCGATACAATAGCCGAAAGCCGGTCATTATCTCCAAAATTATCCACATAAGGAATCTCGGAGGTGGAAACCGTATCGTTCTCGTTCACAACCGGAACTGCCCCTAATTTTAACAGTTCGTCAAAGGTGTTTCTGGCATTGGAGCGGGAGGCATCGTTGGTCATGGTATCCTTGGTCATCAGAACCTGGGCCGCCACCTGATTGTACTCCGCAAATAACCGCTGGTACACCATCATCAGCCTGGCCTGGCCTACTGCCGCAAATGCCTGCTTCTGGGCAAGACTCTCCGGTTTTCCCGGATGGTGCAGGGCCTGTCTGCCTGTGGCGATGGCGCCAGAAGACACTAATACCACTTCCTTGCCCTGCCCCTTCAGATCACTGATGATCCGCACTAATTTTTCTATTTTTTGAAGGTTTAAATCACCGGAGACCGCGTGGGTCAGCGAGGAAGAACCAATCTTGATCACAATTCGTTTTTTATCCTGCAGTTTTTCTCTCTCCAGCATCTTTATCCACTCCTATATCCGCGGCATTCAAGTCGAACGTCCGTGAGACTTGGTGCGTGATTCTGGTCAGCGTAGCTGACATATTCTTTACAGAATCACTGCACATCCTCGCGGAGCGTTTATCTCAGTCGAAGACCCACCTCCCACTGAGACAAATTTGCTATTACTCACCACCTAAAGAGGTGGGAGTCTTCTCGACTGAGATAAAATTCTTGCCGGTTGGTCTATCTTAGGTTTCATCCGTAACTGTTCTGTTTCTTCACAATTGCGGTTCTATTATCATACAATATTTTTATCTATCCGTCAAACCGGAAACACCTGAATCACCCATGGAAAGCATAGCGCCGTCCAATGGCTTCTGCCACTTTTAAGCCGTCCATAGCCGCCGATGTGATACCGCCCGCATAGCCTGCTCCCTCTCCACAAGGATATAGCCCGGCGATCTGGCTTTCAAACCGTTCGTCACGGTGAATCCGCACAGGGGAAGACGTCCGGCTCTCCACACCAGCCAGAATACTGTCATAGCGGGAAAATCCGTGGATCATACCATCAAAATGTTCCACACCCTCAATAATAGACTGGGACAGATAGTTCGGAAGCATCTCTTTTAAGTTGGCAAACTGATACGCCCCCTTAAACTCCGCGTCCACCTCCCCAAGCTGTTTCGTCTCCAGTCCCACCTTAAAATCCCCGTAAAGCTGCACCGGAATCCTGCCATGTCCATACTCATAAGCCAGGCTCTCTAATTTTCTTTGATATTCCACACCGGCTAACGGGGAATCCCCCTCGAAATCTGCCGGAGTCACTGTCACGATCAGGGCGCTGTTGGCATTCCTGCTTCCCCGGTCATGGTTGCTCATACCATTGACTGCCAGCCGTTCCTTCTCTGAGGAGGCATTGACCACGTAACCGCCCGGACACATACAGAAAGAATACACACCTCTCTGGAGACTGGTCTGATGAGTCACTTTATAAGAAGCGGGACCTAAAATATCTGAATGAGCCATACCATACTGGGATTGATTGATCATAGCCTGTGGATGCTGGATCCTAAGACCCACAGCAAATGCCTTCTTCTCCATGGGCACTCCCCGATTTAATAACATAGCAAACGTATCTCTGGCGCTGTGTCCCACGGCAAGAACCACCACCTCTGCCTCCAGAACTCTCCGCTTCTCCGGCTGGTCCCCATTGATTTCCAATGCTGTTATCTTCCCGTCTTTGATCGTCATATCGGTTACCTGGCTTTCAAAGAATACCTGACCGCCAAGGTCGATGATGTGTTCCCGGATATGTTTCACTACCTTGCTTAACACATCCGTTCCGATATGCGGTTTATTCACATAAAGGATCTCCGGATCAGCCCCATGCTCCACCAGGATCTCCAATACCTTCTGGTTCCGCTTCAGCGGATCTTTCACCAACGTGTTTAATTTTCCATCGGAAAATGTACCCGCTCCGCCTTCGCCAAACTGGACATTGGATCTGGTGTTTAAAATTCCCGTATTCCAGAACCGTTCCACATCCTTCTGTCGCTGTTCCACATTCTGACCGCGCTCCAGAAGAATCGGGTGGTAACCGGCCTGGGCTAACATCCGACCGCAGAATAGTCCCGCCGGGCCGCTGCCGATGATCACCGGCGGATGTTTCAGGGGTTCTTCACCGCCAGACGGAAACTGGTAAGGAACCTCCTTCACCTGTGACACCTGATTATTTTTCACTTTCTTTAAGATCTGCTGCTCTTTTGCCACTTCCACATCTATGGTATAGATAAATAAGATCTGCTCCTTTTTTCTGGCATCTACTGACTGTTTGACGATCTTTAGCTGTTTGATCTCCGATGGTGCGATCCGCAAAAGTTTCGCTGTTTTTTCGTATAATTCCTGTTTTTTATGCTCAATCGGGAGCTTTAACTGGGTAATCCGGATCATATCTGGTTATCTGTTTCCTTTCTGTTTCCTTTCTGTTTCTCCGTTTTGCAATGTTGTGCTGCGCAGCTTCTTCCTGCCACGTACCCGCTGGACCAGGCCCACTGCAGGTTATAACCGCCGCAGATGCCGTCCACGTCCACGATCTCTCCTGCAAAATAAAGCCCTTTTACCAGCTTCGACTCCATAGTTGCCGGATCGATCTGTCTGGTATCCACGCCTCCACAGCAGATCTGAGCATTTTCATAAGGGTTCGTTGCAATCACCACGGTCTCGTACTGCTTGATCACCTGGATCAATCTCTGGAAACGCTTCTGATCTACAGTTTCCACAGGCTCTGCCGCTGCAATGCCGGACAGCTTTAACAACGCCAGCGCCAGCTTTTTATTTAACATTCCGGTGAGAAATCCTTCGGCGCTGCGTCCGCCAAGCCTTCTCTTGCGTTCTGCCATCATGATTTTCATTTCTTCCATATCTAATTGAGGGAAAAAGTCAATCACCGCTTTTACCTTCTTTTTATTATGTAAAGCCACTGCCACATAACGGCTCACCTGGAATACGGGGATACCGGAGATGCCGTAGTCTGTCAGCTGCACCTCTCCCCGGTCTTCCGCTTCAAAGTTCCACGCCCCATTTTTCACAGAAGAATAGATCTCAACTCTGGCATCCGTCCGTATCCCGGAAAGCTGCTTGTAATGCTTTTCCGCGCACCGGAGCTGTACTAACGCCGGAAGCGGAGAGATCACAGAATGCCCCAGACTCTCCACCAGGCGGTATCCACTGCCATCCGATCCAGTGACCGGAGCCGCCTTAGAACCTGTCGCCAGCACTACTGCATCCGCCTCCTTTACCCCCTGGTCTGTCACAATCTGAAAACCGTCTTTTTTCTTTCGGATCTCCTTGATCTGGCAGTTTAAGAGCACCCGGATCTTTCTTCGTTCCACTTCATCCCGCAGAACATCCAGCACCGAAGAAGCCTGGTCAGAATTGGGATAGAGATATCCGTTCCTGTCCTTCATTACGATTCCCAGATCTTCAAAGAAGGAAATGGTCTCATCCACCGAAAACTGTTTTAATACCCGTCCTGGGAAATCTGGCTGGTTGGAGCGGTAGCATCTGGCATCCTGATGTAAATTAGTCAGATTACATCTGCCATTTCCTGTGGAAAGGATCTTTTTGCCCACCCGGTCCATATGCTCCGCAATGGTCACGTCCATCCCCTCTTTCACCGCCGTAATGGCCGCCATCATTCCGGAGGCACCGCCTCCAATGATCCACACCTTCTTTTTCATTCGTTTTCCTCTTCTCCTGCTTTTTTCGTTCTCCATTGTATCGACTTTGCCCCTGCAATGCAAGTTTATTTTTTCATAACGATCCATTAACTGGTATAAGATTCCAGATATTGAAACACTTCTGTCATAGAGGGAAACCAGATCCCGTCCAAAAGCCGCTCTTTTTCTATATCCGGGAAATCTGCCAGTGGAATATGGGTATCCAGATACAGGGCATTTCGCTTCCTGGAATACACCATCAGATAGCCGGACTCCGCCACCAGGCAGTAACGTTCCTCTTTCTCTGTATCCGTCTGGACATCGGCATTGGCATTGGCCACAGGGCGCTCATCCACCGTTTCCGTCTCATATTCTGTTGCCGGAACTGCGCTCTCCCGGACAGATTCTGTCCTTGTCACCGCATATCCTACTGAAAAACACGCTGCCGCCAACACAAAAAATAACAATAAGCAGATACCATAATTTCTCATAAGTTTTTCCTCCTTATGAGCATAGTATCTGCTTATCTGAGTTATTTTAAACGTAACTATTCAGTACCTTCATAGTCACAAACAAAAATCCATTCCAGATCAGCTTCGCTGATGGGATTTTTGCTTTCTAGCCTATTATCTCATCAGATGCAATTTTCTTGCCAATCCTGACAGTCTGGTTCCGCCAGGCATACTTCTCAGTTCCTGGGCGTCCACACCCTTTAACAGGATCAGAAGAACAAAATAAACCAACATTGCCACAAAAACAGAAATCCCGGTGCTGATCAGATTGCCAAAGACGCTGTAAGCGGCCCGATATACACCGAATGCCGCCGCACCCATAACTGCGGACGCCACCATCGGAATCAGGAAGGTCTTCTTCACCTCCTGGCGGTAACGTTTAAACCGGGCAATGGATCTGGCATTTAAGATGCAGATAAACAGGGCGAATAAAATATTGGCATAAAGAACGCCGTAAATTCCCATGTGTAAGTATCTCAGCATCACAAACAGGATCACCGTATGAAGCACCAGAGAAATCCCTGCGTTACGGATCGGCGTCTTCATCCGGTTAATGCCCTGCAATACGGCATTGGTTACTGTAGACAGTGAATAAACGACTACTGCCGAAGACCCGTAACAGGTCATTTTGATCAGATCGGTATTATCTCTTCCAGGAAATAACAGATTGCTGATTGGTGCTGCCAGCACGGCCAGTCCCACTGCCGATGGGATCGCGATGATCATCGAAAAACGGATGGCGCTGGCGATCCGGTTTAAGGTCTGTTTCCGGTCTTTCTCCGCCACTGCTCTGGACAATGCCGGAATCAGGGAAGAGGACAGGGAATTGGCCACTGCCACTGGAATATTAAATAACAGATGGTATTTACCAGAATAAATACCCCACTGGGATGCGATCTGCCTTGTCTCGCCCAACCCGGTCATGATCTGGCCAAACAGTATATTGTCAATGACCGTACTGCTATTATAAAGGCTGCTGCTGACGATGATCGGCACAACAGTCAGAAACAGGGTACTGGTGATCATACCATAGCCTTCTGCTGACGTTCCCTGTTCCTTGCGTATCCGCCGCTTCATCTTTGGACGGTACATCAGATACAGGCCAACGAATAAGATCAGCGCTGTCAAAGCTCCTGCTCCCGTACCAAGAGCGCCTCCAGCCGCGCCGAACGCATAAGAATACTCTGTAGAACCGTAAACCAGATTGGATTTCACACCCAGGTCAAAAAGGCTCTTTGCGGCCAGAAGACTGATCACCGCATTGACGATCTGTTCAAAAATCTGGGAAACAGCCGTTGGTACCATGGTGGAATGTCCCTGGAAAAATCCTCTGAGGACTCCCAGATAAGCCATGATCCAGACCGTCGGTGCCAGTACCTTTAAAGCATAGGCGCTGTAAGGCATCTTGATCACATGCTCCGCAAAAAAGCCGGAGCCAAACCATAAAGCACAGAATCCAACGCCTCCCACAATGGTTGCGTAAAATAAAGCGGCCCGCAGGATCTTTCTGGCATTCCGGTACTGCCCCCTGGCCAACCGGGCAGAAACCATCTTAGAAACCGCCACCGGCAGACTGTAAGAAGAAAGGATCAGCATAATGGAATAAATGTTATAAGCTGCGCTGTAATAACCATTTCCCTCATCCCCAATGTAATTGGCCAGAGGAATTCGATACAGCATACCGATCAGCCGGACGATAATTCCGGCGATGGCCAGAATACTCCCCTGGATAATAAAGTTGGAGCCTGCCTTTTTCTCTGGAACCGCAGTTTTCTTTGCTGTCCCTTCCCCTTTTTTGTATTTACTTCTGCTGCGTACTGTTCTAGTTGTTCTTTCCATGAATCTCCGTCTTTTGGAAATCAGCCGTTGGAATGATACAGATCCAGGTCTTACCCTGGTTTAAGGTGATTTCCTCATTCTCCGTATTATAATAATGGGTCACACCGAACTGACCATCTTTTTTCCATGAAATAGGGATTGCCCGTCCATTGGTGATGTAATAGCCATACTGGCCGGTGTGGACATCAATATTCAGATACTCTGTCGTAGCATAATGCCCGGTTGAGCAATACTGAAAAATAACATTTTTTACTGTGATTGGTCCTTCTGAGCCTTTATGCACCCCGCCGTACTGATAACGGTGGTACAGGCCATCCTGTTCATCATACTGGAAATAAGCGTTATTCAACGCATAGCCAGGAACTATCTTCTCGGCTTCCAGACTATTATCCAGATGGATCTGCTGACCATTTTTTGTAAAATGAAAATGGCCGTGGTAGGACGGGTCATAAGTCTGGCTGTAACCAAGCTGCTCGATCGTCTTTTGAAGCTTTTGGGCACTGGTATAAGCATTATGAGGCGTTTTCTTATCACTGCTGCGGTAAAAAGCCTGGCTTCCTTCCTTAATTCCGTTAATATTATCCACGTTATACAAGTAAGGGAGGGCAAAGGTACTCTGTCCAAAATGTGCATAAATGGCATCAAATTCCCTTGCAAAATACGTATAATAAGTGCGGCAGCTTCTAACAGAACCGATCCGGTCTAAATCGTCATAATCCTCCAGAATAGCCATGTAACGGTTCATACTGCCCTCCACCGGGGCCTCATAAACCACACCTGCCCGGTTGATGCCGTACTGTGGAAGAGCTGCCTTGTCATTACTCATCATCACAGCCACCGGACGGCGGTCTGCCTTCGCCACATCCACCATCTCTCCGGTCAGATAGCTTTTGATCTTTCCATCAACAGCAATCCTCTCTTCCGGCTCCTCCACGGTCTCCTCTGTCTCTTCCTCCGTCTCATGTTCTGTTTCCGGCGCAGTAGTCACCTGAACTGGCGCCATCTCCACAGAAACCTTGCTTTCCGGAGCTGCCACATACTCTTCCTTTTTCCCGCAGGCGGTAAGCAGCCAAACGGTTACCACTGCAGCTACCCATAACCCCCTCTTTTTTCTCATCGGCAGTACCCTTTTCCCTCCAGAATTTCATTCTGCTTTGCTTCCATCACCAGACGTTCTTCATCTTCCATGTGATCATAACCACATAAATGAAGCATGCTATGGGCTACTAAAAACGCCAGCTCCCTAGTCGTGGAATGTCCGTACTTTTCTGCCTGTTCTTCCACCTTGTCCACTGAGATCATAATGTCCCCCAACATCAGCTCCCCAGTCTCCGGGTTAAAGCAGTCCGCAAAATTCTCTTCTACGTGTTCAAAATCTGATGGCGTATCGTACTCCAGCATTGGGAATGATAATACATCCGTCGGTGCGTCCACATTGCGGTACTCTTTGTTGACCTGGTGGATCTCCTCGTTGTCCGTCAGAACCACATTCACCTCCGCCTCATAAGGACAGCCCTCGTAATCCAGGGACGCGCATACCACCTCATTGATGATCTCCTCATATGGGATTCCCAACTGTTTTTCTGCTTCGTATTCAATATTTACTGTCATCGGTATCCTCCTATTGGCAGCTTTTCACCATGCTCCTGACATAGTCCTTCACTTTGTAAGCTACCATTCTCTTTTTCTGGGCTGTCGTTTCTCCTGGGGATTCTTCCGTTCTCCCCGCTGGCGGTCCTTCGCCTGATTCTTAGCCTCATAATCATCATATGCCTGTACAATCTTCTGTACCAGTGGATGACGCACCACATCGCTGCTGGTCAGATAGCAGAAACCGATGTCATCCACTTTCTTTAAAACCTTGATCGCCACATCTAAGCCGGAGGCTGCTCCACCCGGAAGGTCTTTCTGGGTCTGGTCTCCGGTGATGATCACTTTGGAGCCAAAACCAATTCGCGTCAAGAACATCTTCATCTGGGCCGGTGTGGTGTTCTGGGCCTCATCCAGAATGATAAAGGCATTATCCAAGGTGCGTCCCCGCATGTATGCCAGAGGCGCTACCTCGATCAATCCTTTTTCTGCATTATGAAGATAACTTTCCGCACCCATGATCTGATACAGAGCATCATAAAGTGGTCTCAAATAAGGATCAATCTTACTTTGCAGATCACCTGGCAAAAATCCCAGCTTCTCTCCCGCCTCAATCGCCGGTCTGGTGAGAATGATCCTTCCCACCTCGCCATCTTTAAACGCCTGGATTCCCATAGCCATGGCCAGATAAGTCTTACCTGTTCCTGCAGGACCGATACCGAACACCACCATCTTCTTGCGGATCGCGTCCACATAATTTTTCTGTCCCATGGTCTTTGGCTTTACCGGTCTGCCGTTAATAGTATGGCAGATCACATCTTTATCAATTTCCAGGATCTGGTTATCGCTTTCGGAAAATGACAGGGACAACGCATAGTCCACGTTCTGCTGAGTGATCTCATTGCCCCGCTTTGATAGCCCGATCAAATTGTTAAATACACTTTTTGCCTTTCTGACACTGACCTCCGGTCCAATGACCTTGATCGCCCCATCTCTGGATACCATGGTCACATGCAGGGTCCGCTCTATCTTCTTTAAATAACTGTCAAACTGTCCGCAGACATTTTTCTCATGCTCTGCCGGAATGTCGATCATAGTTTCGATGATACTCATGCTGTTTTACATCGTCTCCTCGCTTTTATTCTTCGTAACCGTTCCATCTCTTCCCAGTTACTATGATTCACCTGTCTCCATAGAACCTTTTTCTTCCTCATCCTCTGGCTCTGAAATCTGCCGGAAGACTGCGATCTGTTCTTCACAGAGAATCTCTCCCTCTATGGAAAAAGAAAAGCCATTCTCTTGTATTTTAACATTATTTCCAATAATGTGTACCCCTTTTTCCAATAATTTTTCTTCTGCGGCCCATTTTTCCAGTTCTGCCTCCGCTTCTGCTTCTGCTTTGGTGTAAGGACGTTCCGAAACCTGGATTTCCTCCCTCTGGATCTTCCCATACCAGACAGGCAGATAAAAATCGCGTCCCAGACGCAGCTGCCGTTTCTCCGTCCGGCTGATCCATTGGGCTTTCTGAAAATCCGGCATCACCCATCCCCAGGCTTTCGCTCCAACACTTAAGCAAAATCCGCCGCTCTTCCTGCCAGTCTTTATCTGGATCTTCTTCATGGGAGCCAGCCGTTTCCGATAGGTATGGCGCACCGTTCCATACACTTCCCCATCTGCCCGGACATAGGTCTTACGGAGCAGTTCTCCATTGTCATTCATCAGTTCCAGGGTTCCTTCCGCCAATACCTGCCCCTGTTCCACCTGATCCCCTTCTTTTACCATAGCCTTCCCCTGGCGGATCACCAGCCTGGTAATAACCGCGTCCGAAGAAGCCACCAGATCGCCGGGACTGGTATCTTTTTCCGGGACAGAAAACACTGCGTCATTTTCCCGCAATTTTATGGAAAGCTGTGTACCGGAGATCTGGGCCGACACCCACAGAATCTCTGGATAGTCCAGACGGATCTGTTCCTCCAGCTGGCTGAGGGAAACCTGGCGTTTCAGAATCCCGGGATGGATACCCGCTTTCTCCAGATATGTCATCAGGGCATCGTCTGTATAACGGTTATTGCCTTCAAAGGTCACGTTCCATAAAAACATGGATAATACCATCAAAATCATTACGATCAGTAAGGGGCCCGCAAACAAAATCCATCGTTTCCGGTTCCTGTGAAGGAAAAATGGCAGGCCTAGCCGCTTCTGTATCCGGATGTGGACTTTGGTTTTCCGGACAACCGGGCGGATTCTGTGGAAATCTTTCAGTTCCATGCAGCAAAAACATACGGGATCGCAAGAGGTTCTCTCTGCCCGGACGCCCCAGATATCAATCCCCGTTTTCCCGCACACATTCAAAAAACGTTCCACGCCATAGCCCCAGATCTTCAGTTTCAGATATCCCCTCTTCCACTGCCCCGCCTCACGGATCACCCCTTTTTCCCTCCCCTGGCTTCCATATTCACGGAAATGATCTGACCTGTGATCATCATCTCGTCCCTGGTATAATATTCAATTCCAAGGCAGGTACCCAGAATCTGGATCCTGCAGGTCCGGGTCTGCAGCCGGATCTCATCCGGATCCAGACTGACAATCCGCTCATAATTTTCCAGATACACCCGCCTGCGCCCGGTGATGGTGATCACCGGCTCCCCAAGAGCCACATCTGCCGGTATATGAAGAGATTTGGCTGCCATCTCCTGAAACTGTCTGGGCATAGGATCACTTCCGACACTTTATCATTTTTATCCTATGTGGAAGAACACGAAAAAAGTCCTCAATCTTTCCGATTGAGGACTCTTGACATTCTCAGAGATCGGAAGAGCACACGTCTGAACTCCAGTCACTAGCTTATCTCGTATGCCGTCTTCTG
>ENA-USUG01007175-USUG01007175.1-human-gut-metagenome-genome-assembly--contig:-NODE-7175-length-11060-cov-356.133934_pt1 | contig 11060 bp, 8 predicted proteins | sample MGYA00250059_ERZ773394 | MGnify/ENA primary metagenome ERZ773394 (study PRJEB29103, sample SAMN06111957) | human gut metagenome | biome: human gut; feature: ankylosing spondylitis patient; material... | reverse complement strand
GTGATGTCTGCCGGTAATCAGATGTATTCTTACATGTGTAATGTCTTTAACTTCATCATAAGATATCACTTCATATTCAAGCTTTGAAAGCTTTGCTTCTTTATCATTAGCGGCGTCGTCTGCCGGAACTATGGCTGATGTGTTCGTTCTTCCATCTTTCTTTAAATAATCAACAAAAGTTCCTTTTAGTTCGGATAGTTTTCCACATATTAAAGCTTCATATTGTTTATTAAATCCGCCCTCCTTCTGCATTAGTGTGGAATACTTTGCTGCTGCAGACTTATTCTTTGCAATAAGCACAAGTCCCGAAACCGGCCGGTCAAGGCGGTTGATTATTGCTGCATATGCAGGCTTTCCCTGTGAAGCGTTGTAAGTCATAACTTCGCTTACAAGGTCTAAATCAAATCCTTTCGCACCCTGGGATAGCTGTCCGGCTGGTTTATTCACTATAATAATGTCTTTAGTTTCGTGTATTATATTAAGCATGGTTGTATCCTTTTTATGTTTTTATTAAGAATACATGCGTTTTGATAATTAATCAATAACATTGGGCGAATAAATGTCCCAGCCACGCACACACTAATTAAACGATAATTATTAGCAGGTGTGAGGTGGCATATGGTTGAAAATGTGTGGGATTTCAGAAAGCGGCTTACATTGCTTATTGGCAGTGCTGTTATTATTGCGGTGGTTTTCTTTATATTCAAGGTGCTTTTTTATTATGTGTGGCCTTTCTTGCTTGCATTTTGTTTTGCGGTGCTGCTTCAGAAGCCGATAGTTGGGCTGGCGAAACTTTTAAGGGAGAAAAAGACTCTTGCTGCGAGTATAGTTGTAACAATGGTGACGCTTATTATTCTTTCAGTGCTGTTGTATGTAGGTTATATGGCGTTTCGCGAACTTAAAGATTTCATAGCCAATTTTGATGAGAATATTAGCAGCCTTGATGGGCAGTTTAAGCTTGTATGCTGCCGTATTGATGGCTGGATTAAGTTGAAAGAAGGCTGCAGTTACGCATTTTTTGAAAAATGTAAAGGGATAATTATAGATGGAGACGGACAGCAGATGTTCTTTACAATTATGAGAAAACATTCCGTTCCGGTTATAACATGGTGCGTTATGGCGGTTGCCGGACTTGTGGTGTGCTTTATCGGGACAATATATGCGGCGGCTGGAATTGAGAAGTACAGGAGCTGGCGGGAGAACACTATATTTAAGGACGAAGTCGGGGCGGTGCATGTGGGACTTCGCAATTTGATAAATGTATATTTCAGGGTGCAGCTTATTATAATGTCGATAAATATTGTGGTGTGTTCAACAGCATTTTTAATGATAGGCAATCCATATGCGATTCTTCTTGGTGTGCTGACTGGGATTATTGACGCACTTCCGATATTTGGTACGGGAACGGTACTGATACCATGGGCTGTGGGAAGCCTGCTTTTTGGACATGTGAAAAATGCGGTGATTCTTGTGGTGTTGTATATTGTCACATATTTTGTGAGGGAGATTATGGAGTCAAAATGTATGGGTGACAGAATGGGAATTGCGCCATTTACAATGCTTGCGGTTATATATATCGGGATACTTGTGTATGGGGTTGTCGGATTTATTCTTGGACCAATATCATATTGTATAATAAAAGCACTTGTTCTTTACTTGAAAAGCATTTTAGAACATGATAAACTCTAGTGGTGCCGTCAATGGCAGGCGGACAATGCGAAGCAGCATTCGCATCAGGCTCCGTATGAAACGGGTCTGTAATGTCATAGAAAGAGGTTTATTATGGCAGAAGATAAGAAATTAGTAGAAGCGATTACATCCATGAAAGAGGATTTCGCTCAGTGGTACACAGATGTGTGTAAGAAGGCAGAGCTTATGTCTTACTCAAGCGTCAAGGGATGCATGATTTTTAAGCCGGCCGGATATGCAATCTGGGAGAATATTAAGAATGAGATGGACAGAAGATTCAAGGAAACAGGTGTTGAGAATGTTTATCTTCCAATGTTCATTCCAGAGAGCCTTCTTGAGGTTGAGAAGGATCATGTAGAAGGATTTGCACCAGAAGTTGCATGGGTAACTTATGGCGGACTTAATCCACTTCAGGAAAGAATGTGTGTAAGACCTACATCAGAGACACTTTTCTGTGATTTCTATAAAGATGAGATACAGTCATACAGAGATTTACCAAAGGTATATAACCAGTGGTGTTCAGTTGTAAGATGGGAGAAGGAGACAAGACCATTCCTTCGTTCAAGAGAGTTCTTATGGCAGGAAGGCCATACAGCACATGCTACAGCAGAGGAGGCTGAGGCACGTACACAGCAGATGCTTAACCTTTACGCTGACTTCTGTGAGGAAGTTCTTGCAATTCCTGTAATTAAGGGACGTAAGACTGATAAGGAGAAGTTTGCAGGAGCAGAGGCTACTTATACTATCGAGGCGCTTATGCATGATGGCAAGGCACTCCAGTCAGGTACAAGCCATAACTTTGGTGATGGATTTGCCAGAGCATTTGGTATCCAGTACACAGACAAGGATAATAAGTTAAAATATGTTCACCAGACTTCATGGGGAACAACAACAAGACTTATCGGTGCTGTTATCATGACTCATGGCGATGATTCAGGACTTGTGCTTCCACCTAAGGTTGCACCTGTTCAGGTTGATGTTATTCCTATTATGCAGAAGAAGGCAGGCGTTCTTGACAAGGCTTATGAAGTTGGACAGGCTCTTAAGGCAGCAGGGCTTCGTGTTAAGGTTGATGATTCAGATAAGAATCCTGGCTGGAAGTTCTCTGAGCAGGAGATGCGTGGTATCCCTGTAAGAGTTGAGATGGGACCAAGAGATATCGAGGCTAATCAGGCTGTTATTGTTCGTCGTGATACAAGAGAGAAGATTACTGTATCTATCGATGAGCTTGCAGACAGAATTCCAGAAATTCTTGATACTATCCAGAAGGATATGCTTGAGAGAGCAAGAGCTCACAGAGAAGCTCATACATATACAGCTCTTAATTATGATGAATTCAAGGATACAGCAGCTAATAAGGCTGGATTCATCAAGGCTATGTGGTGTGGAGACCAGGCTTGTGAGGACAAGATTAAGGAAGATACTACATGTACATCAAGATGTATGCCATTTGCACAGGAGAAGTTAAGTGATGTGTGTGTATGCTGTGGTAAGCCGGCTAAGGCTATGGTTTACTGGGGTAAGGCATATTAATTCTAAGAAGTGTTAATTAAAATAACCCTCATCGGATTTGCCAGTAGGCAGCCGGTGAGGGTTATTTTATGATTATATTATTTGATATGTTCAATCATTGCAATAAGAGTAGCTTTATCATTGAGCTTAGGGTTCTCTATAACGATATCAAGCAGGGATTTCAGTGTTTCACCAATTTCGTGTCCCTGAAGGCCATATTCAATAAGGTCATTTCCTGATATGTCGAGGGCTTTTATTGTAAAACAGTCACCGCGTGCAAGAATATCTGTTCCAAGACGCTTTAATGTGAGAAGATGCTTTACCTTCGCCGGATTACTTATTCCTGTGGTGTCTTCAGATGCCTGGATTACAGCCATCATAAGCTCATGCCACAGAGGCAGGAAATCTCTGCCATACTTATTAAGGGCAGTACGAACAGCCGGTTCAGTTTCTTCTATATCCATCTTTGATAATTCAACAAGCTTTGATACTGTGTTAACTGTCTTGTTATCCAGCTTAAGTGCACGGAGAGTCTTAGCTGCTTCATCAGGTGTAGAAGTTATGAAAAGTGCAGCGTAGCGTAAGTATATATTATCAGGTGTGTGTTGTAATGTTGCAAGTATTTTGCGCTTGTAGCGGCTCTTTAGAGCATTGTCAATTACCGGGAGTATTGGGGCAAAAAGTCCTGCTTCTGAATATTGCGCAACATAATCGGGATGTGCAGACATAAGCGTTTTGCCAAGCTCTACATGCACACGCTCCATACTTATTTTGCTGATTGAAGGTGAAAGCTTTTTAATTGCATTCCATGTTGCTTCATCAATGGTAAAGCCAAGCTGTGCAGAAAATCTTATGGCACGCATCATTCGCAGAGCGTCCTCTGTAAATCTTAATTCTGGTTCACCAACGCAGCGTATTATTTTTGCATCCAAATCATCAAGACCCTTAAATTCATCAACAAATCCATCAGTGTCGTTGTATGCCATGGCATTTATCGTAAAATCACGGCGGCACAGGTCATCAACAAGCCTGTCTGAAAATTCTACAGACTTCGGGTGCCTGCCATCCTCGTATTCGCCATCAATTCTGTAGGTTGTAACTTCGTATCCGGTTTTATCTATCATTATAGTGACGGTTCCGTGGGCGATTCCGGTATCAACAGTTCTTTTAAAGAAAGTTTTTATCTGTGATGGAACAGCAGAAGTGGTTATATCCCAGTCATCTGGGTTTCGTCCAAGGATACTGTCTCTTATGCATCCGCCAACGGCATATGCTTTGAAGCCGTGTTCTTCAATTGTATGTATAATGTTCCTGACAGCTTCCGGCATGTCAATATGAAAGTTTTCAGGCATGATTTCCCCCTATAATAATATTTATTATAAATGTGAAAAAAGCTCACATCTATCTATTATAAGAAAAAATTACATTTTCATCAAGATTATGATTTTCTTAATTCGTCGTATCAGTAAATCCAAGGAATATAGCAGCCATAAATGTCATAAGATAAGGCAGACGCAGGCGTATGAGCAAAGGGCGTCTGTATTAAGTGCGGAAATGGGGGATTATATGAACGATAAATCATTGGAATGTATTAGATTTTATGATATTCAGGTTAATAAAATGGTAAAAGGTCGTGGAGGAGTAATTCTTTTTACAGACAGAGGATGCAGACTTTTTCTCGAGTGTTCAAGAAATGATGGTTTTTATCTGAGAGATGAGGCAGTGACAAAAGCAGTTAGTGATGCAGGCTTTGAAAATGTGGATACATATGTGAGAAATCAGGATGGAGAGCTTTTTACTGTTGGAGATGATGGGCACAGATATGTAATGAAGAACTGGTTTGGAGGCAGGGAATGTGATGTCAAGTCTGTGAATGACGTGATGGAGGCGGTAAGGACTCTGGCAAGACTTCATATTTGTCTAAATGTTGTTTCGTCTAATGGTGTTAGATATTTAAGGAATAATGTAAATACAAATATTACAAAGCAATGGGAATGTATGGCGCTTGCAGAGACCGCAGATGAGCAGCCCGAGTCAGAATTAAAGGCCAGTGAAAGCATCGTACATAATGCTGTACATTTTGACAGGGGAGCAGGGTTACGCACCAATATGGAAAGACATACAAAAGAAATTAAAAAGGCAGCTAATTATATGCGTGGCAAGAAAAAGAAAAATGAATTTGAACAGATTGCGCTTGGTGCGGTTGATACATTTTTCAGGGAAGCGGATGAAGCGAGCAGGAATATTAATTCAAAACGTTTTGATGAGCGCTTTGACAGGATGGAACAGACTAATGAGCTTGTGCATGGAAGCTATAATTATCATAATGTGTTTCTTGATGTTGGTAATGGCGGCAATGCAGTGACTAATTTTGAAAAATGTCATAATGACTGTCAGGTTGCAGATCTTTACCAGTTTTTAAGAAAGGTTATGGAAAAGCATGACTGGAATATTAATGTGGCATACAGACTGGTTGATGAATATGACAGATTAAAGCCACTTGAAGATGATGATATTGACATGCTTGTGACATTATTGAGCTTTCCAGAAAAATTCTGGAAGATCATAAATCAGTACTATAACGCAGGAAAGGCGTGGGTTCCTGCTAAGAATATAGATAAATTAAAGATTGTTATTGAACAGAATATGCGCAGAAGAGAATTAATTGATAAAATGTGTGGTATGTGATAAAATCTGATGATACAAGGGTAAAAGTATTTGCGAGGAATGCTTATGAAAAGAATAATTGCAGTGTGTATGCTTATGGTGTTAATTGTAAGTCAGACAGCATGCACATTTTCCAGAAATAATGACAGGGCGGTGATACCAGGAAGCAGTATTACCCCTGCACCAGGTGCCGCAAAGGAGATTAAGGGTGATGGAGAGAATCCTACACTTACAGGAGTTCTTACATTGAGAGATGCTGACACGGGCAGAATGCGGTTTGTAGATATAAAGACGGGAACAGAATATGAAGTCCCTTATACAGGCAGTACAGATATTCAGGATGCTTACGGAAAGATAAAAGCAGCTTCTACCATGGATATGGGTGGAATATATGATGTATATGTGGATAAGAAGGGCAAGGCGGTGAAGATACACGGAAACAGTGATGCCTGGGTAAGATATGATGTTTCAGGAATAACCGTAGATGAGAATTCAAGGAAGTTAAGCATTGGGGCTTCCAATATGATATATGAAAGTTACACAGTTGTGCTTTCAGGAGAAGAACGTATAAGTATTGCACAGCTCGTTGACCAGGATAAGCTGGTTATCAGGGGCGTTGGAGAGAAAGTATATTCGGTGAATGTAACTGCAGGACACGGATATCTTAAACTTACAGGCGTAGATGCACTTATTGGTGGTTATGTAAGCATAGGTAATAAACAATTACTGGGTGTTACAAAGGATATGCTGGTGACTGCACCTGTTGGAACATATACGGTTAATGTACGTAATGGCAGCCTGTCAGCAAGTAAGACAGTGACTATAGCTAAAGATGAGACTACATCAGTTGATTTTTCTGAAGTACAAAGTGATCCGGTTAAGATGGGGGCTGTTAATTTTTCAGTTACTCCGAAGGGTGCGGTTATGAGCATTGATGGTGTTGAGGTTGATTATTCTTCCCCAGTTTCACTTTCTTATGGAACTCACAGAGTTAAGCTGGTAGCCAACCACTATCAGGAATATTCTGAGATTATAAATGTTAATTCAGCCTATGTTACGAAGGTTATCGATATGACTTCATCCGGTACATCAACAAGTACAGCGGCTGATAATACAAGTGGATATAAGGTATCAATAACAGCACCTAAGGGAGCGGTACTTTATGTTAATAGTGAATACATAGGAACTGTTCCGTGTTCATTTGATAAATCATCTGGAAAGAAGACGATTACACTTTCGCAGAATGGATATAATACAGTTAGTTATACAATATCAATTGCTAATACAGCAGGAGATCTGACATATGCATTTCCAGAAATGATAAGTGGAGGTACCCAGGAGACTACAACACAGGTACAGGTTCCAACAGTCACTCCTGCAACAACAAAGTCATCTACAAAGCAGAGTACGAAAAGGAGATAAGAGTTATGAATATTTTATTTTCACCACCAGATATAACCGAGGAAGAGATTCAGGCAGTTTCTGAGGCTTTAAGGTCAGGATGGATTACAACAGGTCCAAGAACTAAAGAGTTTGAAAGAAATATTGCTCAGTTTACAGGCTGTAACAGGGCGGCATGTCTCAATTCAGCTACAGCATGTTTAGAGACAGCACTCCGTCTGTTAGGAATCGGTGAGGGCGATGAGGTTATTGTTCCTGCATACACTTATACAGCATCTGCAAGTGTCGTTGCGCATGTTAATGCAAAGCTTGTTCTTATTGATGTTGAAAAGGACACATATCACCTTGATTATGACGCGCTTGAAGCTGCAATTAATGAGAGTACCAAGGCTGTAATACCTGTAGATATAGGTGGTGTTATGGTTGACTATGACAGGATAAGAAAGATTGTCGAGAGTAAAAAGAATATATTTAAGGCTTCAACACCGCTTCAGGAGGCACTTGGCAGAGTCGCAATTGTTGCTGATTCTGCACATGGTTTCGGAGCAAGTGAGGGTGGTGTTATGAGTGGAATGAAGTCTGACTTTACAAGCTTTTCATTTCATGCGGTCAAGAACCTTACAACAGCTGAAGGCGGAGCTCTTACATGGAGAAGTATTCCGGGAGTTGATGATGAGGATATATATAAGCAGATAATGCTTTACTCACTTCACGGACAGTCTAAGGATGCGCTTGCAAAGACTAAGCTTGGTGCATGGGAATATGATATCAAAGGAACTTATTACAAATGTAACATGACTGATATCATGGCTTCTATTGGGCTTGTACAGCTTAAGAGATATCCGGGACTTCTTAAGAGAAGAAGAGATATAATTGAGAGATATACACAAGGGATTGCAGCCGATGATGTGGATATTATGAAGCATTTTACAGATGAATATACTTCAAGTGGTCATCTGTATCTTGTAAGGCTTCTTGGAAAGGATGTTAAGGAGCGTAATGAACTGATTACAAGACTTGCTGAGGCAGGTGTTGCAACTAATGTACATTATAAGCCGCTTCCAATGCATACGGCATATAAGAACATGGGATTTGATATTAAGGATTTTCCACATTCATATAATATGTATCGTAATGAGATTACACTGCCGCTTCATACATGTCTTACTGATGAACAGGTAGAATATGTAATAGAGCAGTTTAACAGAATGAAATAATCGGACATTAGTTATACAACAACAAAAAGGGGATTGATTACGATGGAGTTAAGACCATGGCAGCTTCTTCCTGATGAAATGAGAACTAAGGAAGTAAGAAAATACTATAATATACTTATGAAACACAGAATGTGGTTAGAGATGAAAAGAGTGCTTGATGTTATTGTTGCTGGTATTATGCTGGCAGTTTTAATTATTCCAATGGGAATAATTGCACTTGCAATCAGACTTGATTCACCGGGACCTGTTTTTTTCAGGCAGGCGAGAGTAACACAGTATGGAAGAGCTAATACAGCAGGAGATCTGACATATGCATTTCCAGAAATGATAAGTGGAGGTACCCAGGAGACTACAACACAGGTACAGGTTCCAACAGTCACTCCTGCAACAACAAAGTCATCTACAAAGCAGAGTACGAAAAGGAGATAAGAGTTATGAATATTTTATTTTCACCACCAGATATAACCGAGGAAGAGATTCAGGCAGTTTCTGAGGCTTTAAGGTCAGGATGGATTACAACAGGTCCAAGAACTAAAGAGTTTGAAAGAAATATTGCTCAGTTTACAGGCTGTAACAGGGCGGCATGTCTCAATTCAGCTACAGCATGTTTAGAGACAGCACTCCGTCTGTTAGGAATCGGTGAGGGCGATGAGGTTATTGTTCCTGCATACACTTATACAGCATCTGCAAGTGTCGTTGCGCATGTTAATGCAAAGCTTGTTCTTATTGATGTTGAAAAGGACACATATCACCTTGATTATGACGCGCTTGAAGCTGCAATTAATGAGAGTACCAAGGCTGTAATACCTGTAGATATAGGTGGTGTTATGGTTGACTATGACAGGATAAGAAAGATTGTCGAGAGTAAAAAGAATATATTTAAGGCTTCAACACCGCTTCAGGAGGCACTTGGCAGAGTCGCAATTGTTGCTGATTCTGCACATGGTTTCGGAGCAAGTGAGGGTGGTGTTATGAGTGGAATGAAGTCTGACTTTACAAGCTTTTCATTTCATGCGGTCAAGAACCTTACAACAGCTGAAGGCGGAGCTCTTACATGGAGAAGTATTCCGGGAGTTGATGATGAGGATATATATAAGCAGATAATGCTTTACTCACTTCACGGACAGTCTAAGGATGCGCTTGCAAAGACTAAGCTTGGTGCATGGGAATATGATATCAAAGGAACTTATTACAAATGTAACATGACTGATATCATGGCTTCTATTGGGCTTGTACAGCTTAAGAGATATCCGGGACTTCTTAAGAGAAGAAGAGATATAATTGAGAGATATACACAAGGGATTGCAGCCGATGATGTGGATATTATGAAGCATTTTACAGATGAATATACTTCAAGTGGTCATCTGTATCTTGTAAGGCTTCTTGGAAAGGATGTTAAGGAGCGTAATGAACTGATTACAAGACTTGCTGAGGCAGGTGTTGCAACTAATGTACATTATAAGCCGCTTCCAATGCATACGGCATATAAGAACATGGGATTTGATATTAAGGATTTTCCACATTCATATAATATGTATCGTAATGAGATTACACTGCCGCTTCATACATGTCTTACTGATGAACAGGTAGAATATGTAATAGAGCAGTTTAACAGAATGAAATAATCGGACATTAGTTATACAACAACAAAAAGGGGATTGATTACGATGGAGTTAAGACCATGGCAGCTTCTTCCTGATGAAATGAGAACTAAGGAAGTAAGAAAATACTATAATATACTTATGAAACACAGAATGTGGTTAGAGATGAAAAGAGTGCTTGATGTTATTGTTGCTGGTATTATGCTGGCAGTTTTAATTATTCCAATGGGAATAATTGCACTTGCAATCAGGCTTGATTCACCGGGACCTGTTTTTTTCAGGCAGGCGAGAGTAACACAGTATGGAAGAATTTTTCGTATATACAAGTTCAGGACTATGGTTGACAATGCAAGTAAGCTAGGGGCAGCAGTGACTGTAGATAATGATTCAAGAATTACTAAGGTTGGTGCATTTTTACGAAAGTACAGAATGGACGAGTTTCCTCAGCTTTTTAATATACTTGCAGGGGATATGACTCTTGTCGGAACAAGACCGGAAGTTCCTAAGTATGTTAAGAAGTACACTAAGGAGATGTATGCGACACTTCTTTTGCCGGCAGGACTTACATCAAGGACAAGTATTGCTTATAAGGATGAGGACAAGCTTCTTGGTGAGGCTGTTGATGAAAAAAGTACAGATAATATATATCTGAATGAAGTATTACCGGCAAAAATGCGTTATAACCTTGAAAGTATGAAACATTTTGGCGTGAAAGCTGATGCGGCTGTATTGTGGGATACATTTACATCAGTAGTTGGAAGTGAAAGAATGACTGTTAAGAAGTAGGTAGAGTATGTTTATTACAATTGCCGTTATTGCATATAATGAGGAGAATACGATAAAGAATATTCTTGATGACATAAGCAGGCAGGATTATGATCATAATCTTATGGAAGTTGTGCTTGTTGATTCTGCATCAACTGATGGAACGAAGGCGGTTATGCAGAAGTTTGCTGATGAGAATAAGATGGGA
>ENA-USUG01007169-USUG01007169.1-human-gut-metagenome-genome-assembly--contig:-NODE-7169-length-11068-cov-18.123374_pt1 | contig 11068 bp, 16 predicted proteins | sample MGYA00250059_ERZ773394 | MGnify/ENA primary metagenome ERZ773394 (study PRJEB29103, sample SAMN06111957) | human gut metagenome | biome: human gut; feature: ankylosing spondylitis patient; material... | reverse complement strand
ATACATCGCAGCCGATTGACATAAAAGAGCCGCAAGTGGCGGCGTAAACATCAGCTACTTGTTTTCTAATATCAGAGGAACATCCCCCCCCGGTGCCCATTTGACCGCTTAGGGTCTGCACAACGCCGTCCTCGTTAATTTTCACACGGCTGTCCTGCGGGTGGTTTTCAACAGCAAGCTGCACAATGGCAATCCCACCTTGATTTTTTGCGGGGTCGGGGCGGGTAGCATCTAATGTTTTAGAAACGCCAACCTCACGGCATCCGCTGTGCGGATTTGTGCTTTTCATGCTGTTTGAGGCAAGGCTGTCAAAGCTAAAAGCCTTGGCGTGGTTTTCAATGACCACCGCACGCCCTGCACCTGTTGCACCAAGTATGTGGCATGGGTCACCAACCTGTGGATTGCTTGCGTTGGTCTTACTGGTGCCCATTTGACCGCTGAGGGTTTGCACAACGCCGTCCTCTAATATCTGCATCATGCTTTGGCATGCCGGCTCCGGCACGCAAGGTGCTTGCCACATCGTCCAGCGGCTCACTGTAAACGGCAGGGCGGTCAATCGTGTTGAGGGTGTAGCTTACGCCCTCTGTCCATCCTTTGCCGTTGCATCCTGCGGTGTCGGCTCTGTCGATGCAGTTTCCTTGGATGCAGAATGTAGACCCGCTTGGTTGAGCAGTGCCGTCTTGAGCAGGGGCGGCAGCTCTTTGCCACGGCGCTCCGCTCTGCGGACAATACCCAGGCACGCCTTGGCGCTCAAAGAGTATTTCTGGGGGCGGTGAGGCCTCCAAAATCTGCGACAAGTGCGATGCGTTTTCTACGCTGGGGCACTCCCCAAAACTGAGCATCGAAAACTCTCCACGCAACGCTCCATTTTCCTCCCAAGTCGGTGTAGCATCCGCTTGTGTTCCATCCATGTTTAGGGACATGAATAGGGGGAGCTTGCGGGCAGATGACTTTGATGGTTTCCTGGAGGACGGCTCCAAAGTCCTCTCCTTTGTTGGAGCTGAAAGCTCCGGGGACATTTTCCCAGACCATCCAACGGGGTCTGATGTCTTTACCTGTTCGGCCTCTTTCTGCATCTGCACACCTCATTTCTTTTATAATTCTGATTTGCTCCATAAAGAGCCCGGACCGTTCACCGGCAAGACCGGCACGCCTGCCGGCCACAGATAAGTCCTGGCAAGGACTGCCGCCGATGATGACATTGACGGGCTCCACCATAGAGCCATTGATTTGCGTTATATCTCCCAAGTGTTTCAATGGTGAGCCTCCTATCTTTTCTCAATTTCCTCAAACACCATCTTTTCCGGCAGCATTTTGTGGCACACATACACGCTGCTAAAGGGCGGATTGAGTGATGGTTTGGGGTCTTGGTAGCTTTGGAAATACGCCACTCGTCTGTTGAAATACATGATTTCAAACTCGTTTTCTCTGAACATTTCAAAACGCTCTTGGCTCTCAAACAGTCCTACAACGCCAACCAGCATTGCAAAGGGTTTTCCGATGTCAAAGAGCCGTTGCAGCACTTGCCCCTTTACGGAGTACGGAGGGTTGCTTATGATATAGTCACAAGCAGGCGGGACACATTGGAAAAAGTCCCCCCCCCGTAGCTATGTGAGAGTGAATGACTGACACGCCGCAGGCGGCATATTGGGAGAGCAGTTTGACAAAGTTGCTTTCCTCTGTGTCAAAGGGGCACCAGATGGTGCAGGGCATTTTGATGTACTTGAGTATTGGCTTTATTGCATATTCCGGCGTGTAAAACTCATCATTTTGGGAGGATGCCACTTTGTCCATTTTCATGTTGCGTGTACCTCCTCGGTGGTAAGTAAAATAATTTTTCAGTAACGGTAAATTGGTTGCCCTTGTTCCGGTCTAAAGTTCGGGTAAAGGGTTTTTCCCATATACATTGGATGTCCGGCGGCGCCTCCTGTTCACTGACAAAAACCGTGTGTCCTAAATCGGCAAGCAGCCGCATTGCTATCCAAAACTCTGTGGTGTCAAACCTGTCCCCGGCATAACCTGTTGTATTGTTATAGGGAGGGTCTGCGTATATCACGGAGTTTTGCGGGATGCACAAGTGGCGGTAATCGCCACATACAAATTGGGCATCTTGCAGGGTTGCCATATCTTTCAATAAGGAGCGCTTGCTCTGTTCGGCATAGTTGGTGCCGGTCTTATTCCTTGCATAGCCGCCAAACCATTTGCCTCCAAAGCTGCACCCAAAGCCTACAAAACCGGCAAGGACGGGGTCTGCATCCTTGTTTTCCCGTATGTATCGGTACTGCTCCGGAGTGATGTGCTCCGGCAGGTTATAGCCTTGTTGAACGCCTTGGAGCATCGCAATGAGGTATTCGTGCCGGTCATTGAGGATTTTGCGGGAAAAGCCCTGCACTTTGCTTTCCACAGCGCAACTGCCGCAAAATAAGCTGACAAAGCAATCCCCCCCCCGCAGCCTGCATGATTATCTGAGCAATGGGTTTGGCAATTCTTGATTTTCCACCTTGGTATCTCATTGATAATCTCTGCGATTGACCGGGCAATCCGGCTTTTGCCGCCCATGTATTGCATGGTCAATCAGTCCTTTCTAAAGAATTGCCCCACCCAACCGTCTGCGTTTAGCGGCAGTCCGGGCGCCCAGGGGATAGGCTGGCGCATAATGGAGCACACATACTCAAGCATGGTGTCCTCATCCGCCCACGGGGTCACATCAATAATGACCTCATCATGCACATGGAACACAACGGGCAGGTGCGCCGCCTCAAGCCGTTCTATGGTGTCGGCAAGGCAGTCACGGGCAATGGCCTGCACGCAGTTCTCCACCAGCTTGCCTCCGTAGGTTTCAATGCGTTTCCACCGTTTGGTTTTCTGGTCCATGCCCATGTAGGAGATGGACGGGTTGCCCCATTGGTTTTCACCAATGCCGGGGCTTACATAGTAGAGTTTGCGCCCGGACGGCAGTGTGATGGTCATGCAGTCGGTGCCCTGGTTATAATCAAATTCACGGGTGATAATTAAGCCGTTGATGCCTATGGAGCCGCCCTGTGTGATAACCTGGACGGCGGCGTTGTCCATTGCATACCAGAGGTCACGGATGCGCTTGTTTGCCTCACGCCAGCGGCTCACGATGTCGGGCAAGTCCTCCTCCGGGATGCCCATATCCAAAGCACCCATATTGATGAGCGCCCCTGTGCTGCCCTGGTAGCCAAGCGCCAACTCTGCAACCTTGCCTTTCTGCCGGAGAGCATACTCCGGGTTGCCTTTCTTGATGAGGTCAATGGGCACGCCAAACATCTGGGATGCGGATGCCTCATAAATTTTGCCATGGGTGCGGAACACCTCAAGCCGCCATTGTTCGCCCGCAAGCCAGGAGATGACACGGGCCTCAATAGCGGAAAAGTCCGCATCAATCAGCACATGCCCCTCTGGCGCAACAAAAGCTGTGCGGATGAGCTGGCTGAGGCTGTCCGGCACGGAGCCGTAGATGCACCGCAAGCCGTCAAGGTTATGCTTTCGCACAAGGTCACGAGCAAGGGGCAGCGGCTCTAAATAAGTGCGGGGCAGGTTTTGCACCTGCACCAGTCTGCCTGCCCATCTACCGGTGCGGTTGGCTCCGTAAAATTGGAGCAGTCCACGGACACGGCCATCCGGGCAGACAGCAGCCTCAATGGCATCATATTTTTTGGTGCTGGTCTTGCCTAATTCCTGGCGTATCTCCAGCATCCTTTGCACCTGCGGACTGTTGCCGTCTTTGTTCAAGAGGCGTGAAACGGTATCTTTGCGGAGGTCAGTGAGCTCCTCGCCCATTTCCTCCTGCAACCACTGTGTAAGCTGTCCAACGCTGTTGGGGTTGTCTAATTTGGAGAGGTCGGTTGCCTCCTGCATCAAGTTCTTGCGGACGGTGCTGCCAAGATAAAGAGCGCCGCTGACAAAATCCATATCCACCGCAACGCCACGGGCGTTGATGATGAGGTCGGTTTCCCACTGTTTCTGCACAAAGTCCGGCACGGGAAAAGCGGAAAGCCTCCGCTCAATTTCCATTTCCGTCACAACATCCTGGCGGCAGTATTCTTTGAACAACTGCCACTTTGCCGGGTCATGCTGTGGATAGTTGCGGGTACGCCCACCGTTGGCTTTAGTAGGGGCGCATGGTACGCAGAAATAGCGGATGAGTGCCTTGCCAGTATTCAGTTTGCGCTTGTCCTCCTCAAGTCCTAACGCCCGTCCCGTGGCATCCAAGCCCGCCGTATAGCCGCAGTAGAGGCCGTGGAACATGGTGCAGCGCCACTGCTCCGGCGGCAGATAACCAACAAACTTTGAGAGGCATCCCCATTCAAAGGGGGCGTTGTATGCGTGCTTGATGTACTCCGGACTGGTGAGAGAATTGACAAGCCACGGGGGTAGTTGTTCCCCCGTGGCCAAGTCAACGATTTCGACAGGGGCACCATCCAGGCTATAAGCAAACAGCAGGATTTCAAAGTCGGGACTGGAGATATACTTTTGAGCGCCGGCTTTGGCAATCGGTACGCTGGAATAAGTTTCAAGGTCTATACTGAGATGGTGCATGATGTCCTCCTTTTACATAGGCTGTCCTGTGATGGGGTTGATGCCGTTGCCGCTGTTCCAAAGTGCGGTGTTCATAGGCGGCTGAGGAGCAGCCGCAGGTGCAGTGCCATAGGCAACGGGCGTGGGCGCTCCATAAGCGGGAGCAGCCGCAGGGGAGGCACCGATGCCTGCAAAGTCGGAGGCGGCGGAGGACTGCCCACTCAGCGGCTCACCGTCACGGGTCTTGAGGACATTGCCCAGACCGCAGCCAACGCCCTTGTTGCCGCTGTTGGAGTAACCAAAGAAACGGACTGTGACACGGGCATACATGCCGCTGTAAATGTCAGCGGGGGACAGTTCGCAGTTGATGTTGTCGATGCCAACAACCTGCGGCTTGTTCTTGGTGGAGGCGGTAATCACCCAATGCCCCTTGCACTCATCGCCAAAGGGCACGCCGGACTTTCTCACGCCGTCACCGTCCCACACGGGGGTAGCAAGCTGAGGAGGGCGTGCGCCGTTCCACACCTTGGTCAACGCCTCGTTTGCGGCGGCGTTGATGGCGGCATCAATGTCCGCCTTGGTTGCCACATCGGTCTTGGGGATGAGCAGGGTCACGGAGTATTTCGGCTCACCGCCCTGCTGGGCGGCTCTGGGGGTGGTCAAGTTGGCATAGGAGAGGCGTACCTCACCGGTTAAAACTTTCATAGGGTCATTCTGATACATAGTCACTAATCTCCTTTTCACTTAAAGTTCATTTTTTGTTTTGTATCATTCCAATAGCCATAAATCCGCACCCAATGCTGGTGGATGCCTTTGGCGCTCTTTACGGCTTTATGGAGCCTGTTGTTTTGGGCCATGATGGCACGGCCCTTTTTGCTCTGCTTGTTCGGCACAAGCCGCCAACCGTTTTGAAAATCAACGGATGTCTGCCTCCACGCCTCTTTGCTTTCATCAATCTGCGCCGGCAGAAACGCCTCAACGGTATCGATGGCGGCTTGATTGTTCCAAGGCTCTGAAAGCATCAGCTTGAACAGCTTGCGGATGTTCGGAGCGGGTAGTCCCGTGAGTTTGTCCAGATAAAGCTCAAAACGGGCGGTGTCATACTGAAAGCGGACGGTTGTGTGGGTCATCGCTTGCCTCCCATCTTTCTATCCAAGTGGAAAAGTTCTTTTGTCATATAGTAGGAAAGCAAGCAGGCAATCCAACCGTCAACTTTGCTGCTGTGGACGGTGCCCTCAAACACATACTCAGCGCCTACCCAACAAAGGGTGAGAATGGTGAGTATAAAAGCATACATAAGGGCAAAAAGGGCAAGTTTAGGTAGTAGAGGTTTCATTGTTCGCTCACCACCCCGGCAAAGTCGGAGGCGGCGGGTGCGTAGGTTTCCCTCTTGTCTGTCGCAAGCGCAAGGGTAGGTTTGCCCAAAGGCTTGACCACAAAGCTGCCGATTTTCTCAGCAAATTCCGCTTTGCCCATCAGTTTCTCCAGTTCGGAGAGGGTTTTAGGCTTGCGGTCATAGACAAGCGCCTCATCATATCCGGCGGCAATGACAGCCTTGATGGCGGCATCCTGGTCCGTAAAGGCGCGGTTGCTCCGTCCTGCTACAAGTTTCCATCCGTCAATCGGCTTGCCGTCAAGCAGTGTCTTGAGGGCGTATTCCTCAAGGTCCTTGTACCATTGGACAAGCTGCTGCCCACGGATAAGCAGGTCACCGATTTCTGCATCAGAGAGGAGCGGGTGGACTTCATTGCCGTGCGGTCCGATGTGAGAAAACTCCTGCGGCACCAGACTGTCAGCAGGAACGCTGGAGGCAGGCACGCAGTCCTTGAAATCCTCCAGGGCAGTGTTGACATTAGCACGGGCACGGCACTGTGCCTTGCCACGGCAAAAGCGGCAGTGTTCGCCGGGAACAAACTCACCCAGACCGGAGAAAGCCTTTTGTGCAATCGGCTTGATACTATCGCCCCATGCTTTCAGTTCCTCCACGGTGATGATGTCGGTGGTGTAGCTGTCAAGGCGCGGCTGGTCAATGCTCATGCGTACCTTTTTGATGTTGTCCCCAAAGATAGGGGCATAACGCTTGAGAGCGCCCAGGGCGTAAAGCCGCATCTGAGGGTTTCCAACAGCGGAAACGGGCACGCCTTTCCCGTGCTTATAATCTGTGATGCTGAGGGTGTCTCCACCAACCATCACATTGTCACAGGTGCCAAAGCCCTCCGGTACATAGTCGTTAAAGTCAACCTTGACCTCTGCGGCAACGGTCGGCGCACTGTCATAAAGCATTGCCTGCTCCGTGAGGTGTTCAATGTAAAGGTCCGTGGTCTTGTCCATTTCCGGGTTATAAAGCGGCTCTTTCTTGAGCTTGTTGAGGCGGGTGGTGTAAGTCCGGGGTGACATCAAAGTGAATTTCTTGAGGGTCTTGAGTTCCGCAATGGCGTGAGCCAAGCGGCCCTCCTCTGCATATTCACTTGTGCTTTCTGGCAGACCCTCCTCAAAACGGGGAGCCGCTGTGCAGTTGAGCCATCGTGCTGCCGATGATGCAGACAGCAATGCGTGTTTTTCTGGAGGCATCAGAGCACCTCCTTAAATCTGGGCGCCAAGGGCACGCAGTTCCGTGGCAAAGGCGCCGTACTGGTCGGGGGTGAGCTGGGTGACAGCCTGCACGCCGTATTTGGTGAGCAGTGCAAGCAACTGCGCCATCTTGCCTGCATCCACAAGGTTTGCACCTGCTTTTGCAATCTGGTCAAGGGTGTAGGTCGGAGCGGTTACCGGCACAGCGGGTGCGGGAGTGGGAGCCGTCTGCACAGGTGCGGAAGCAACGGGAGCGTTGCCGGCCGGCATGTTAAAGTTGAGCGTGCCCTCATTCGGCACGGTGATATTGAGTGCGGTTTTGTCGATGGCGGCGGCGAGTTTTTCAACTGCGGCAACCAATTCCGGCACATCAATCTTGATTTTCATTTCCATCATCGTTATAATCCTCCTTAGTGGTAGTTGTTGTTTCACAATCGCAGCGCTCACCGGGGTCAAGGTTTGCGCCGCATTTTGGGCATGTCCAGTAGTAAGGCATCTTTATCCCTCCAATACGCTTGTCCAGTGTTCAAAAGCTGCCATCACTTTGCGGGAGTAGTCGGTTTGGAATGTTCCAGCATCCCAAAGTTTTTGTGCTCCCGTGGGGCCGGAGTTGTATGCCATCAAAGCCAACTCCGGCTCTCCGTATTTATTTAAGTGCTGAGAAATAATGTAGATACCAGCCTCAATGTTTCCCTCATAGGTCATTACATCAAAACCTATTTCAGAGAGCCATTCATGGTTGATGGAGTTAATCTGCATTAGGCCATAGTCACCGGTGCCGCTGACGGCATCCGGGTCAAAGTGGGTTTCCACCTCCGCAATGGCAAGTGCCAGAGCATACGGCACGCCATGCTCCTCACAGCAGTCCTGCATGGTTTTTTGGAGGTCATAGCTTAGGAGCCGCCCCTCACTTACGATGTCATCACGGGTGCGGCTGACAGGCGGCGCAGCGGTCACGGGCGTAGGCTCCGCAACCGTTGTGACTGTTGGCATCGGTGTTTCTGCCGCAACGGTCGGGATGGTTGGCTTGTCCTCCTTGCAGGTGCATAGCCAGACGAACACAACGCAGCACACAATGGTGATGAGGGCAACACGGCGCTGCCGTCTGATTTTACGGGCACGGCGGCATCTGCGTGAATAACGCCGGGCCTCTATCTCATGTGTGGTCATGTCAGTCACCTCTTACTTGTCGGCTCTGTTGAAAAGTTCCTCAACCAGCTCTCTTGTGGTGTAGGATGCAAGGGCGTTTTCCGGCTCCACAACATAATTAGAGGGGAGGAGGAAAGCGGGACGGGACCCGAGGGCATTGTAGCAGAGGCTGCTGTGGACATCGCCATTGGCGCTCAAGCCCATGACCCAGGTTTCATCTCCATTCACGCAGGGGGTGGCAGACCATTCCCATTTTTCCGGCTTGGGGATGATGTCATGGTACTTGCGGTACTCATCAAATGTAAGTGGTGCAATGCAGCAGGTGTCAATGCCATACTGCTTGCTGCCGTTGAGAGCAGTGAGGTCAATGGTGCGTTTCAAAATCTCACCACGGTTGCCCTGTGTGAGCGTGTCCATGTAGGCACCGTTGAGGTGTTCACGCAGGTAACTCTTGGCAAAATCGTTGTCAGAGCCAAAAGTGTGCTCAATCTGCTCAAGCACCATGAGCAGGGTGCCATCCTTGCGGTGTTCAAGGATGAGGCAAGGCTCACCGTGGTACTTTACGGTTGCACCTGCTTGAAAATCGGATAACATTTTCACAGTTTAGTCCTCCTCTCTTTCCTCGTTGACATCCTCAATGTCAATGAGGTTCTCTGCCTGCACGATGATTTCGCTCACGATTTGCCTAATAGGCAGTGCTGTCTTGGCACGCAGGCGGCGGATGACTTTTTCCGCCTCCGGGGTCAATCTGACGGTGCCAATGCACTCATCAGAAATACGGTTGCTTTTCAGTACAATGGGGTTTGCATTTGCTTTCATAGGGTTGTCCTCCTTTGGTTGTATCAATGTGGGCGGTTATGCCTCGGCAGCTTTGCGGCCCCTCCGTTCAATAGATTTTTGGACAGTGAGCTGTGCCAATTCCGCATCATAGCGGCGGCGCATATCGGGGAGCCGTGTGCCGTCATATCCACGCTTGAGCTCTGTGTAAATTGCAGACACGGACAAGTCAAAGTCCTGTGCAATCTCTTTGACAGAGGCACCGCTTTCCCAAAGGCTCTGAATTTTCTGGCGCTCTGAAATAGAACGGTAGGCGTAGGTTGCCATTTGTTTCACCTCCTCACGGCATAAAAAAAATTAGACTGCAAAGGGCTTGATGCCCTCTGCAATCTAATGATAATGCCTGCCTGCCAAAATGTCAAGAATAAATTGCAAAAATAGTTGTAAAATTTTTTAGAGTGGTATCATCAAAGCCTCTGGACGCATCCAGAGGCTTTGATTTTATGCGGTTTTCAAGAAAAAAGGCGCAGAAACGAAACCGGATGCATTTATTGCTTTCCGGCTCCCCGCATCAATGCTCTGCGGTTTTTATGCAGTTTGCAAATACTCCTGCATGACCTGGTTGGCACTTTTCCACCCCAGGATTTTGCGGGGGTAGTTGTTCATCCATTCCTCAGCCACACGCACCTCACAGAGCTGCACCTCATCAAAGTTTGTGCCTTTAGGGAAAAACCGCCTAATTATTCTGTTCATGTTTTCATTGCTGCCACGCTCATGCGGTGAGTATGGGTGACAGTAATAGAGCTTTGTGCGTTTTTGTTTTCGGCGGCAGGAACGCTCAAGGCCCTCATAGTCCGCAAACTCACAGCCATTGTCCACGGTGATGCTTTTGAATGTGTCATAGAAGTCTTTGCCATATCGGCGCTCCAGTTTGTCCAAAGCCTTTACCACGCTGTTGCTTGTGTGGTCCGGCAGGAGGATGAGGATGCCGTTCCGGCTCAACCGTTCGGTAAGGACAAGCAACGCCTTAGTGGTTCCCTGTGTGCCCATCACGCTGTCCATTTCCCAATTTCCAAAAGTGGTGCGCTGGAGGATTTCATCCGGGCGGTGTTCGATGCTTTCACCTTTTGGCGCTCTTGCGGCTTTTTTGTGGCATTGTTCGGTATAGTGCCGCTTGCCCTTTTCGTGCAGGTGCTCCGGAGCAAGTTCCAGAAACACATCCCCACGGTAAATGTAGTTGTAAAGGGTGCTTTCACAGATGTTGACCACTTTATTGGCGGCTTTTGCCTCCACCAACGCAGCACCGGGAGAAAAGTGGTGCTCAATGATTTGCTCCTCTAAAAAGTTAGACAGTTCTATGTTGTTTCCAATCTTGAGGTCTGGCCCCTTGGCTTTCAGATGCTCCCTATATGCACGCTCCGCAACCTCCGCACAATAACGCTCCTCAACAGTATAATCTGTGTTCCGTTGCGTGCACATTCCGCGCTTGATTTCATAGTAAATGGTACGCACTGACACGCCAAGCGCCTCCGCAATTTTCGCTTTTGCGGTATGGACTTTGAGCATTTTCTCAATGGTCAGCCTGTCATTCCAGGTGAGATGATGAAAGCCTTTATAGTTCATGGGGGTCCTCCTCGTAAAAGAAAAAGCGGGGTGCAACCACCCCGCCAAGTTCCGTGTCAACCAATCATTTTGGCATATCTCTTTAACAATTCTGCGGTTTCCCCATCTGGGAGGATGTCCTCCAGTTTGCAGTTGAGAGCCAAACAGATTTTTAAGAGGGTAGCCAGCTTTGCACCGCTAAGGTCACGCCCACCCTGTTCATAGGTTTGGAGCACTCTGCCGTTGATAGCGGCGGCGGTCGCAAGCTGTGACTGTGACATTTCTCTGGATAAGCGGGTGTTTTGTAAGTTTGAACGGGCCATATAGCAGCACCTCCTTTGTTATGCTCTAATTATACAACTTTTGTTGTATAATGTCAACGGTAAAAAAGAAAAACGGTCCCAAAATCTGAGCCGTTTCTCAATGG
>ENA-USUG01007168-USUG01007168.1-human-gut-metagenome-genome-assembly--contig:-NODE-7168-length-11070-cov-5.808515_pt1 | contig 11070 bp, 9 predicted proteins | sample MGYA00250059_ERZ773394 | MGnify/ENA primary metagenome ERZ773394 (study PRJEB29103, sample SAMN06111957) | human gut metagenome | biome: human gut; feature: ankylosing spondylitis patient; material... | reverse complement strand
TAATTTTACGATATCTCCCACTTCATATTGATATGCCATTCTGTCACCTCACTCTGCTTTTAAACTCCACGATTCTTTTATAATTTTAACATACTGCCGAAAAAACCTCTCCGATCGGTGCCTGGATGACCAGATCGGCACGGCTGTCCAATGGGGTTGCGGATTTGTTGATCAGTACCAGCTTATTACCTCTGTAATAGTCGATAAGTCCCGCTGCTGGATATACTGCGAGGCTTGTTCCTCCAATGATCAACACTTCTGCCTGGCTGATCGCGCGGATTGCTGCCTGCATGGTGGAAGAATCCAGCCCTTCCTCATATAATACGACATCCGGTTTGATCTGACCACCGCAACTGCACATCGGAACCCCGGCAGAATTCTTGATATACTGTGCATCATACAATTTTCCGCATTTTCTGCAGTAATTGCGGTGTACGCTGCCGTGAAGTTCCAGCACATTTTTGCTGCCTGCCGCCTGATGCAGTCCGTCGATATTCTGTGTAACCACTGCTTTTAACTTTCCTTTTGCTTCCAGTTCGGCAAGTTTTAAATGTGCCGCATTTGGTTTTGCATCCAGGGCCAGCATTTTATCCCGGTAAAACCGATAAAACTCTTCTGTTTTTTCCATATAAAAAGTATGACTCAGAATTGTCTCCGGCGGATAATCATATTTCTGATGATACAGCCCGTCCTGACTTCTGAAATCCGGAATCCCGCTCTCTGTGGAAACTCCTGCTCCACCAAAGAACACAATATTGTCATAGTTATCCACAAGTTCCTGTAACTTTTCAACTTCTCCTGCCATGATGCATCCTCCTGTTCCGTAGATTTATATGATACCGTGTGTTTACTCTGTCACATCCAGGGTATCTACCCTTTTTCCCTGCACAACATAACGGGTCGCCTCATTTCCTGTACAGGTAGATAAGGTAATAATCTTATCCTTAATAGTTAAATCCCCTGCATCCGTCTGGATCTCAGAATATCCTCTGATCTTATCCAGATATTCCTGAAATTCCTCTCCCGGTCCCTTAAACAGTGTATAAGTATCACTGTTTACTCCTGTCGTATACGCGGAAATAATCTCATATCTGTAGTTCTTCTCAGGTGTAAAAATCCAGAAATATTTACTCTTCTTATAGGTTTCCTCATTCTGTGAAAATTTCTTCAGCTGCGCAAACATGGAACCATTTTTCATATTGTGGCCATAGACCAGCGTATTACAGTCGCTGAAATCTCCCTTATTCTCATAATCCACAAAAATCGTTCCTGAGAAATTATAATTCTTTTCATAAGTTCTGTGAAGATAGGTTTCATTATCCGTTCCATGCACGATCGGATAATTAATGTCCGGAACTGCCTCCACATAAATCCAGCCTACCACATCCTCATTCACACTCTTCAACGACTTAAAATCAATATCCATCGGGGCCTTTAATCTTCCTTCATCGGACGGGCCTGCCGCCTCACCCTCAACATCCGGATTGCGCTCTGTGACTGCCATCTGTGCAATCTGATTATATTCATCCGTCCCCTTCTTATACTCTGTATAAATATGGAAAAGATTATATCCTGCATAACAGAACACGCAGACCGCCGCAACCAGAATGATGCTCAGAACAATATCCCCGGCTGTTTTCTTTTTTTTCGGTTTCTTCTCTGACATGATTCCTCCATTTCCCAGATCTGCCTGAACAGACCCGCTTTTATTTTTTTTCAACTCAGGTACGTCTCCCGTCAGGCAAATCCTCTGCTTCTATTGCAAATATCCTCCTGACTCTGTTTACTCCTGTTCTATTATATAGAAATGTCATCTGTATTTTGTAGTCATTACTGTTCCATACTCCTGTCAGCACTTCGTCCGTCAGAGTTCTTCCATTGCCTCCATACACGCCTGCCTCAGCTCTCTTTCTTCTCTGTTATATAAAAGCATTCCGCTATGCCGGAAATATGCCGGACATCCATTCTCAGCAATAAAATCCGTCATTTCCCGGTCAGCCGTCAATCCTGTCACGAAAAGCAGCATCTCCTGCTTCTCCCCGAAACTCTCTTCGATAAAAGAAAAGGCATTCTGTAACTGTCTCTGTATCTTCTCCACCAGAACTTCCCTTCCGGCAGCTTCTTCTTCAAAGCATTTACAGATTCGTTTAAACCCATTCTCTGCCGACCGTAAATGCTCCTTTTTCGCATTCAGAATATATTCCCGTAATTTACGGATCGCAATCTCCTGATATTTCTGTTCTTTCAGGGAAAGCAGTTCCATCTTTATCTTAACCTGCAGGCTGTTCTCCTGCTCCTGCACAAATTCTTCCAGTGAGGAAAGATCTGCACTGATCTGCCCCCTGCTCTCCAGATCCACGGAATTTTTTTTCACCTGCTTCTTCATATGCTGCAGCAATTCATACATTACCGTAAGCTGTCGGTCTGCGTGTCCATATTTTCCCACCGTTTCCTTCAAAGTACCGTGGATCAGATTCACAACTGCAAACCGTTCTTCAAAAGCTCCGCCACCGGCCATCTTCTGCTTCTCTTTCAGTTTCTCCGGACTGAGCCTGCCGTCCAGGATCTCCGGAATCTGATAGTCTTCTCCGTATTTCATATATAACTGATAAAAGCCTGCAAAATCTCTGGCAGTCTCCTCTTTCTGCAAAAATTCCCCGACCAGTTCGGCACTGATCTCAATTCCAAGTTTCTCATAACTCTGGAGCAGTCTGGAAAGATCCTCCCATCCTCTGGCAGTCACAAAAAATTTGCCGTCCACCGTGTTCTCCACAGAATAAAACCTTTCTTTTTTCATGGAAAGGTAAGAAATGATCGCCTGATGTACCTTCCGCTGTCCTGCATATTTCAGCCAGATATCACAGTCCGGCTCAATCTCCAGTTTCCGGACACGGTCCAGCGTAACAATGTCAAACTCCCGGACAGATTTATTATACTCCGGCGGATTCCCTGCCGCCACCAGAATCCATCCCTCCGGGATTTTATGACTCCCGAATGTTTTATTCTGAAGGAGCGCAAGCATTGCCGGTGCCAGGGTTTCTGATACGCAATTGATCTCGTCGATAAACAGAATGCCTTCTCTTTTTCCCGTATTTTCCATACAGTCATAGACAGACGCCACGATCTCACTCATCGTATAGTCTGTCACCATCATTTCTTTTCCCCCGTAATTGCGCTCCACAATCTCCGGAAGACCAATGGCACTCTGTCTGGTATGATGCGTAATCGTGTAAGATACAAGCCCTACTTTGCACTCTGCTGCCGCCTGCTCCATGATCGCAGTTTTCCCGATTCCCGGAGGTCCGATCAGAAGAATCGGTCTTTGCCGCACCAGCGGATAAACATAATATCCATCCTCATCCTTCGCCAGATATGCCCGGACTGTATTACAGATTTCCTCTTTTGCTTCCTGTATATTCATCTCTTTTTCCCTGCTCCTGTCAGTTATTGCTGCCGTTTGGTTACTGTTCACGCCGTTTGCCCTGTATCCGGCACAACTCATATTGTTCCTGCTTCCCTTGTGATCAGGCATTTCGCCCAGGAGGGAACCAGCTTCATTTTATCCGTACGTTTTAAGAACACAAACGCAGTTTCATAATCCGGTTTCTGTCTGGGATAGATCCCATCGCCGTCCGTAAAGTAGATCAGTGCCCGAAGATTTTTCAGCTCTTTTTTCTCCTTTTCCTGCCGGATCAGTTCAAACACCGGTCGAAAATCCGTGCCGCCGCGTCCCTGAATTGTCACATTTCGGCTGTACTCTTTCCATTCTTCCTCCGAATGGATCACATCCACTTTCTGGACAAAGCAGTCGCACTGGACGATATAAACTTTCATTCTGTTGAAAAAATTTTCCTTTTCACTTAAAATCGCATACGTTTCTCCCAGAAATCTCTGCACCGTTTCTCTGGAACATGATCCGGAAGTATCAATGGCGATCACCAGCTCCTCCAGACGGTTTACTTCCTTATATTCCAACGGCTCGATCAATGGCAGATTCCCGTAGTGCTCCATTCCGAAATGGTAAAAAATATAATCAAAACTCTCCGTATCCAGCTCCACTTCTTCCCTCAGCCTGCAAAACTGTTTCAGAAATTTACGGTAATCGTATTTGCTTCTGTAAATTTCATCCAGTTCCTCCTGTCTGCTGTTCGTCTGACTTCCGGCTCTGCTCTGTGTACCGGTCTTATTCTGTGACGTATAGGCAAGAATGCGCTCCCATTTTTCCTTCGTTCTCTTTCCACCGGATGCCTGTCCTGCATTTCTCTTCCAGAGGGTATGGTCGTCAAAGCTGTATTCCTGTCCGCTTATGTCGGTTTTCTTATCTGTGTTTTTCGTATCTGCATTTTTCCTATCTGCGTTTTTCTTGTCTGTATTTTTCTTATCTGTAGCTTTCATAAGGCTGCTGCATACTCTTTTTTCGCATGCCTCATTAATCAGATTCTCTACAAAAAAATCACATTTCCGGTTCCATGTTTCCGGCTCCTCACCGGACTCTGGTAAATTCTCTTCAGAAGACAGGCTCTCTTCTGGTTCCATAAAGATATGAAGATACAGACAATGCAGAAGCATATGCAGATACCCCCGCCGCACGGCCACCGGATCTTCCACATATTTCTTTAATAAAAATACCGGGTTAAAGTAAATCTTTTCCCCGTCTGTCCCAATCGTGGAGATACTGTCATCCACTTCATCTTCCAGACTTGCAAATGCACCGTCCAGATACGGAAAATCCAGATACAGCTCATTTCTGCAGTTTTGGAGAATCTTTTTTCCAAGAACTTCCTGTCTGCCTCTGTCATTTGTCTCACTCATAATTTCCGGTTCCTTTTCCTGATATTTCACTGCCGGGTTTTATCCGGTCACAGCGAAAAATCTTTCTTCTGATATCCGTATTTCTCATCTTTCAGATGAAGCAGCCACGCCAGAGAACGCAGTTTCTCTTTGTCCTGCGCACACCGGATAAATCCATCCAGCTCTTTTGCAGAAAACCAGCCGCATTTCTCAAGCTGCTCCATTTTCTCTGTATCTTCCTTCTCAATAAGAAATTCCATCGCAGGGCGTATTCTGAGTCTCAGATATTTCTGTATCTCCCGAAATTCTTCTGTTCTCTCATCGATCTCTCCCTGAAAATAAATTTCCAGTGCCTGCTCAAGCTTTCTGTCCTGCATTTTGTTTTCTGCCTTTCTTCCTTTTCTGTCTGTTTCTTTCTGCTTTCTTCTTTTCTGCCTCTTTTTACTGCTTTCTTTTGATTACGTTTTTTCCCTGGGCAAATATGTCTTTAACTGAAACTCCCTTTCCCGTAACTATAACACAAACATCCTCTGTTTTAAAGTCTTTACGCCCTCCTTCTTGACTTTAGCTGCTGTTATGGTTACTATGAAATCACCTGTATTTACTATGATAGTCACTTGTATTTCAGGAGGTTTTTACAAACGAAAGGAGTTTCATTTTTTTTATGAAAACAATTAAAAAATTCATTCACTATTATGGTCCGTACAAAGCGGTTTTTTTTATTGATTTGATATGTGCGGCCGTGATCAGTCTGGTGGATCTCGCCTACCCGCAGATTCTCCGCACCACAACCAGAACTTTATTTACCCAGGACAAATCTGACATCCTTCACACACTCCCGCTCATCGCCGGAGGTCTTTTTCTCATGTATATCATTCAGTGTCTCTGCAAATACTACGTCACGTATCAGGGACATATGATGGGTGCAAACATGGAACGGGATATGCGCCAGGAACTTTTTGACCATTATCAGGAACTGTCTTTCTCCTATTATAGTCAGAATAATTCCGGTCAGATGATGAGCAAGCTGGTCAGTGACCTTTTCGATATCTCCGAATTTGCACATCACGGCCCGGAGAACCTTTTCATTTCTCTGGTTAAAATCATAGGTGCCTTTATCTTTTTATTCCTGATCAACAAAAAGCTGGCGCTTCCTCTGATCATTCTGGTTATTCTGATGTTTCTGTTCTCTTTCAGACAGAATGCCCGGATGCAGGAAACTTTTATGGAAAACAGGCGAAAGATCGGTGATGTAAATGCCAGTCTTCAGGATACTCTCTCCGGTATCCGTGTTGTGCAGTCCTTTGCCAATGAAGATATTGAGCATGCGAAATTTAAAAAAAGCAATGAAGCTTTTCTTGTTTCCAAACGGGATAATTACCGTTGTATGGGAAGTTTCATGAGTTCCAATCTTTTCTTTCAGGGAATGATGTATCTGGTTACTCTGGTATATGGTGGATATCTTATTGCCAGCGGTGAAATGCAGACTGCTGACCTGGCCATGTATGCTCTTTACATTGGAATTTTTATCAGCCCGATTCAGATTCTGGTTGAACTGGTGGAAATGATGCAGAAGGGTCTTTCCGGTTTCCGTCGTTTTCTTGATGTCATGGAAACACCGACAGAAATCAAAGACGCACCTGATGCACAGGAACTCACAAATGTCGAAGGGCATGTCAGCTATGAGCATGTTTCTTTTCACTACAACGATGACGATACCCCTGTACTTAACGATATTTCCATTGATATCCCTGCCGGAAAATCTGTGGCACTTGTGGGGCCTTCCGGAGGCGGTAAAACAACAATCTGTTCTCTTTTGCCACGTTTTTATGATGTAACCGGGGGAAGAATCACCATTGACGGAAAGGATATCCGTGGGCTGACTCTGAAGAGTCTCAGAAGTCAGATTGGTACGGTTCAGCAGGATGTTTATCTTTTTGACGGGACTATCAGGGACAATATCGCCTATGGTAAACCGGGGGCTTCGGATGAAGAAATTGTGGAGGCGGCAAGACGTGCCAGTATTCATGATTTTATTATGGAGCTTCCTCAGCAGTATGACACTTATGTGGGTGAACGTGGAACCAGACTCTCAGGTGGTCAGAAACAGCGTATTTCTATTGCCCGTGTTTTCCTGAAGAATCCGCCGATTCTGATTCTGGATGAGGCTACCAGTGCTCTGGACAATGAGAGTGAGCGCTGGATTCAGCGGAGTCTGGAGGAACTTTCACAGAACCGGACTACGATCACGATTGCGCATCGTCTGTCTACGATCCGGGATGCGGATGAGATTATTGTGATTACGGAGAATGGTATTGTGGAAAGAGGGACGCATGAGGAGTTGTTGGATATGAATGGAGTTTATGCTGGGTATTATAATATGTAGCTGTTTTTTGTACTTGTCTGTTCGTTAAGGGACGTAAGTTTGTTCATTAAGGGACGTAAGTTTGTTCATTAAGGGACGTGGAGAAAAAGTAATTGTTCTGGATGCGGTTTCGGACACTAAGAGATTCTAAGCCGCCAAAAATCTGCTAAAACCATAAAAAAATCGACACAAACTCGCCTGCGGCTCAGACAGTGTGTCGATTTTTTTATAACGCAGCTTTTTGCCGACTAAGAATCTCTAAGTATCCTGCAAATGCATCCAGAACAATTACTTTTTCTCCACTGTTAATTCCCAGCGTTAACTGTTAATCCTCAAGCTAATTGCCAGCAGCACCTCTTAATATTTTTTGCTATCCTTCAAATTTATTACTTGTATTATAGCAATCCTCGTAAATAATGCATTTAAGACAGTTCAGCAGAGGGTGAAAGACAAGGAAGATATCTGCAGGCGTGCTGACGCACGGCAAAGATATCTGACGCAGGATTTCACCCTCTGATGGACTGGATTAAGATGCGTTATTTTGGAGGATCGCTATAATACTTATCGTCAAGTTTTAAGACTGCCATCTCAGATGTACAATTCATCCAGTTCCTATAGAGATTACGAAAATTCTGATTATATTTTTTAAACTTATTTACGATATACAAATGCTGGAAGTCCATCTTCTCCGTAAGGAATTTCTACTTTTCCCTGGATCAGAGGGCGGGCATAATTAATAAACGCTTCTGTGACATCAGATCCATCAGGAGTGATCCATTCTGTCGGAACGGTCTTTTCTTCATTACAGATAACATTAACATCTTCCAGGCCACATTCCATTGTATAGGTTCCATCGGATGTTTCTTTTCGGATGAAGGAAATCATTTTTCCGGTTTCTCCGTTTAATGCCGCCTGTACGCCGAATCTTCCGGCTGCAATGGCTTCCTGCTGGTCTGTTAAGGACATCATGGATGCCGAGCAGCGCTGGCTGACGTTAAGTTCTACGGAACGGGCTTTGACACCAAGGCGATTACGAACAAGATTTTCCAGATATTTGCCGCAGCCTGCCAGCATTTTGTGTCCGAATGTGTCCGTGCCTACGGAGTTGTCATATTCACAGATGAATGTTCCCTTTGCATCATGAATACCTTCGGATACGCAGACGATAACATTGCAGTTTTTCTCAAATGATTTCTCTACCGCTTTGAGAAATGCTTCCTGATCAAAGGCAGTTTCCGGAAGATAGATGAGAAGTGGATTATCACCGGTGTATTTGCGGGCAAGTGCAGATGCGGCTGTCAGCCATCCTGCATGGCGACCCATGATTTCTACGATCGTTACGGATTTCTTCTCATAGACATTTGCATCTATGGTGATCTCACGGACCGTAGACGCTACATATCTGGCTGCACTTCCGAAACCTGGAGTATGGTCTGTGTGAACCAGATCATTGTCGATCGTCTTTGGTTCTCCGATGATGCGGATGTCGCTTCCGGTCTGCGCAGCATAACGGGAAAGTTTGCTTACCGTATCCATGGAATCATTTCCGCCGATATAGAAAAACCAGCCAATGTTCATTTCTTCAAATTTCTTAAAGAGTTTCGGATAAACCGGATCCTGTAAAGATTCCGGAAGTTTATAACGGCAGGAGCCGAGATAAGCGCCTGGTGTAATTTTCAGGCCATCCAGTTTCTCCCCCGGAAGTACGTCCTCGAAATCAAGAACAGTTCCGTTCAGGAATCCCTCGATTCCATTTACCATTCCATAAATATGCTCGATTGTTTCCGGATGGCGTCTTCCTTCGGATACCACTCCGTAAAGACTGCTGTTAATAACTGCGGTAGGGCCGCCGGACTGACCGACGATCAGATTTTTTCTGGACATAAAAGACCTCCTGTGTTGTTTGATTTTTTATGTTGCATAATAATATGGGTATTATAACACATATGTGCAATAAACAGGCTGACTTTTTTATATTCTTTCAGACAAAGGAGATTCTGAGAGAAAAAAAGATATGCCCTTGCATCCCCCTGCAAAAGCATACCTTCTTATTCCCGTATTTCTATACGTTTATTCCTGTATTTAGTTTTCTGTATGAGTTTGGGACAAATGATGTCTTATCACATAAATTTCCGTTCCTACTCTCCAAACTCTCTGTGGTCTTCTTCCAGTTTTTGTTCTACTTCAATCTTTTTTTTTGCCTCTTCCTTCTTTTCATCCCGTGTTTTCGGAAGAATCACATTCAGAAGGACTGCGATGATTGTAGCGAGAACGACCGGAGATTTACCGAAAATAGTAGTTACCCATGCCGGGAAGCTTGCCAGTGCTGCTGTAGCCTGGGAAACACCCATACCAAGGGCTGCTGCAAGTCCTACGATAGAAGAATTTCTGTAGTCCATTTCCGCTGAAGCTACCAGTTTCATACCTGTCATGGCGATGGAGGCAAATACAGATACCGTTGCGCCGCCCAAGACACACTGCGGAATCGTTGTCAGAATCGCTGAAAACTTCGGAACAAGACCTGCCACACCAAGGATCGTAGCAGCAAGGCCCAGTACCCAGCGGTTAATAACTTTTGTTGTCGTAACAATACCTACATTCTGGCTGTATGTAGCAGTCGGAAGTCCGCCAAGAAGCGCACCTACCACATTGGAAATACCATATCCAACAATACCACGCTGAAGTTCTTCGTCCTTCGGAGTTCTGTCCATGGCACCGATCGTCGTTGCAGAATAATCACCGATTGCCTGAACGGAGTTAATCGCAAACAGGATTCCAAGTGCAACGCAGGAAGATGGCTCAAACTGCACTCCAAAATGCATCAGAGACGGAAGCTGACAGACACCAGCCTCTCCAATACTGGAGAAATCAACCATTCCAAACGGAATAGAAACCAGATATCCCACAATAATACCGATCAGGATAGAAGCCAGTTTCCAGATTCCTTTTCCAAAATGGTTCAGTGCCGTAACAACGATCAGGGTAAAAAATGCGATCGCCCAGTTCTGCCAGGAACCATAATTTGGATTACTGGTACCGCCCGCCATATAGTTGATGGCTGTCGGATACAGGGAAAGACCGATGGTAAATACAACGGTTCCTGTGATCAGCGGTGGGAAAAATACACGAATCTTCTTCACCAGAAGACCCATGACTACAGCAACGATACCACCTACGATCTCAGCTCCCATGATTGCTGCGATCCCATAGGACTCCGCTATCGCCTGCATACTCGGTACATAGGCGAAACTTACACCCATAATAATAGGCAGACCGGAACCGATGGCAAACTTTGTTTTACCACCGATTGGAAATAACTGAAGCAAAGTTGCTAATGCTGCAATGACCAGTGCTGACTGAATCAGAATCACCTGGTCCTCTCTGGAGAGCCCTCCCGGGACTGCTCCGGAAACAATGATCGCTGGTGTCACACACCCTACGATCATGGCTACGACGTGCTGCATGGCAAGGGGTAAAGCCTCGCTCATACGGGGGATTCCGTCAGTTTCAAAAATACTGCCTCTCTTCATAAAATGCCTCCCAATTTCTTTTGTATATTCTAACATTTTTCATCCTAAAAAACAATTAGATAGCCTAATTATTTTTGGCTGAAAACTATACAAGATTTGTCGACTGAATTTGGTGATTATTTTCCTGCCCCTGTAAAAATACTACCCGGAAGCAAGTCCCCACCCACTGCTTATTGCTTTTCGCAATTGAAGCAGGGGACTTACTTGATTTGGTTAAATGCATTATTTCCGAAGATTGCTATAATCAGGGCAGAAAAACAGTTTGTTTCGTGTGCATTTGCAGGATTCTTAGATATTCTTAGCCAGAAAAAATCTGCGTTATGAGAAAACAGAGACACTGTCTGAGCCGCAGGCGAGTTTGGCTCTGTTTTCTCATGGTTTTAG
>ENA-USUG01007161-USUG01007161.1-human-gut-metagenome-genome-assembly--contig:-NODE-7161-length-11075-cov-4.893799_pt1 | contig 11075 bp, 10 predicted proteins | sample MGYA00250059_ERZ773394 | MGnify/ENA primary metagenome ERZ773394 (study PRJEB29103, sample SAMN06111957) | human gut metagenome | biome: human gut; feature: ankylosing spondylitis patient; material... | reverse complement strand
GCTGGGGAGCATCCGGCATGAAGGGGTTGGGCAGGCGGCGGTTGATGACAGCACCGAAAAAATATCGGGATCTGATTTTTTTCCACAAATGTGTAAAATGTGTGCAGACAAAGGGTATACTATCTTCATTCTTGGTGCTGCGGAAGGGATTGCTGCAAAAGCTGCTGCAAACTTGTGTCAAAAATACAAGGGATTAAAAGTTGTAGGAACATATTCTCCCCCATTAGGATTTGAAAAAAACGAGAATGAATTAAGAACCATCACAGAAATGATTCACAAAACTAAACCAGATATTTTAGCGGTTTCTCTGGGCTCACCAAAAGGAGAAAAATATATTTATAGAAATTTGAAAGAAAACAGGGTTCCATTGAGTATTTCTATTGGGGCTACCATAGATTTTGAAGCCGGGAATGTAAAACGAGCACCAAAGTGGATGGCTGAGCATGGATTGGAATGGCTTTATAGAATTACACAGGATCCCAAAAGATTAGCAAAACGATATTGGAAGGATGCGCTGAAAATCGTTCCAATCATTAGGAAGTATAAATAATGTGGTGAGATATGAAAATATTAATTGATTTAACAGCATTAGCAGATAACTTTTCTGGAATAGAAAGATTTGCTTTATCTATCACGAAAGAACTGATTAAGAATAGTGCAAACCAATGGGTTTTGTTGTTTAAGAATTCTATTCATAGGGACTTCTGTGAAGAACAGGAAAATGTAGAGAAAATTGTGATAAAAGGTGGAAATAAACTTGTATTTAATCAAGTTGTTCTTCCAGCTAAATTGTCAGCAATCAGAGCGGATAAGTATTTTTTTCCGGCCTTTCCAGCACCGTTTTTCTTTTTTAATAAAAACACGTATAATACCATCCATGATTTGGGATGCTGGGATTGTCCCGGAACTAATAAGAAGCATATGATTTGGTACTTTAAACTGATGTACTGGAAGGCCTCTTTAAATAATAAAAAAATAATCACAGTGTCTGAATTTTCAAAGAAAAGAATTTGTACGATTCTTCATGCAAAGCCAGAAAATGTGAATGTAGTTTATAATGGAATATCCGAAACATTTAATGCGGAAATAAGGAGTGCAAATGAGTATAAGAAAGCGCAAGAAAAGTACTCCTTGCCAAAAAAATATGTACTGTGTTTATCAACAATGGAACCAAGAAAAAACCTACGTCTTATGCTAGATGTTTTTGCTTCGTTATATGAAGATGGTGTAGTAGAAGAGGTCGTGTTGGCAGGTAGAAAAGGATGGAAAATGGACGATTTTCTAAAAGGATATAATGCAAAATTCTTGCAACACATTCATTTTACTGGATTTGTAGATGATGAAGATCTGCCAACAATATACTCTGGTGCCAGTTGGTTTGTCTTTCCAACAAAATATGAAGGTTTTGGTATTCCACCGCTTGAATCTATGGCATGCGGGACACCTGTGATTTCGTCCGATGCGGCTTCCATGCCAGAAGTATTAGGAAATTCTGCAATCTATTTTGAAAACAATAGTTTTGATTCGTTGAATCAAAAAGTTAAAATTGCTTTGTCAATGAGTGAAATCGAAAAACAGAAGTTGATTAAACGAGGCTTGCAACAGGTAAAAAGGTTTTCTTGGCAAAACGAAGCAGCAAAGTTAAATGAAATTTTCAAAAGGACATGATAAATGAAAGGATAAATAAAAGGATAAATAAATGAAACTATTTGATCATAATTCTATACCACATTGGAAAAAGTATTTTTATTATCCCGTTATGCTATTTGGGAACGTTGTAATTAACAAAATTCCAAGTCGCAATATTAGAAAATGGTATGCACAACTTTGGGGAGTAAGAATTGGAAAAAGCTATTTTTAGAAGAGGTGAAATTCTTTTTTCAAAAGGATTGTTAATTGGTAATGATTCCGATATTGGATGGTTTACGTTGTTAGATGCTAGAGGCAGAATAAAAATTAGTAACAATGTAAGTGCTGTTAGCTAAGTAAAACTAATTACTGAAAGCCACGATTTAAATTCGCCTCACTTTGAAGAAGTTTTTAAACTTATATATGTACTGGAGCTATAATTACGCAAGAAGTTGAAGGTGGAAAAGGTGCTGTGGTTGCAGCTGAGTCTAGTGTCACAAAGAATGTTGGAGATTATAAAATAGTTGGTGGATGTCCTGCAAGAATTATAGGTCGTAGGAAACCAGGATTGATTATCACTCTGGAACCGACTTTTTTATATTGATTGGAGAAGGATAAAATGAAAAAGTGTGTTTTTGCAGGAGATTGGGTATTAGAGCAAGCGGTCGGTGTACAAAGATATACGCTTCAAATTTTATTGGAATTGGATAAAATGCTGTTAGATGGGAGAATCGACCTTGAAATAGAGTTATTAGTTCCTAAAAGTAGTGGCTGGAAGAACCCATTTAAGAAGATTACTGTTGTTGAACTAGGAAAAATTGGTTCTAAGGTAGAAAAATATATATGGCAGCAATTAGTTTTTCCAATATATGTGACTAAAAAGAAAGCGATTGGAGTTGATTTAGCAGGTGCTGTTCCAATATGGGGGTGTCGAATTTGTGCACTCCATGATTGTATAAGAGAAATATTTCCTGAAAATTTTGACCGACATAAATTCTACTTAAAAATGTATTATTTTAAGGCTAGATGTGTTGCAAAATCGAGTAAAGTACAAATTGTTACATTGACTCACGATTCAATGAAAGAAGTTCAAAACTATTATCATGTTCCAGATAATAGAATAGACATAGTGTCTTGTGGGTGGGAACATATGAATACCACTACTGAAGATGACTCAATTCTCAATAGATTAGAGTTAAATGATGGATGCGAGTTCTTCTTTTCACTTGGTTCCAAGTATAAACATAAAAATTTCAGATGGATATTAGAAGCTGCTAGATACAATCCTAAATACAAATTTGTGATAACTGGAACGGGGGCATTTTCAAATAATGAGAATGAACTTAAGATGGTAGTACCTAAAAATGTTATTTTTACGGGCTATATTACCAATGAGGAAATAAAGTCATTAATGATACATTGTAAAGCTTTGATTCAACCATCTTTATACGAGGGCTTTGGGTTGCCACCATTAGAAGCATTGAGTGTGGGAGCATCCATTGTTGTTTCAAATAAAAGTTGTTTGCCTGAAATATATAAGGGTGTGGCACATTATATTGATCCATATAATTATAATGTTGATCTTGATAAGCTGATGGATGAATCTGTTGATAATCCGAAGATAGTATTGGATGAGTATACATGGGAAAGGGCAGCTGCTCAGCTTTTGAATGTTTTATATAAAGAAGGAAATAGGTGAACGAAGTGAAAAAGAATGATTTGGTTTCAGTAATCGTAACGACTCATAATAGATGCACTCTTATGAAGAGGGCAGTCGAAAGCATACAAAAGCAGTCTTATACATATCTGGAAATAATTATTATAGATGATAATTCTTCGGATGATACCGAAGTGTACGCAAATGAATTGCTAAAAACCGATGACAGAATTAGGTATATCAAAATTCCGCAAAATGTATCTAAAGGAGGAAACTATGCAAGAAATATAGGAATTGAAAATTCCAGAGGGGAATATATAGCTTTTTTGGATGACGATGACGTATGGCATGCTGATAAGATACAAAAACAGCTGGAGTATTTAAAAAAACATAGTGAACTTGGTGCTGTTTCATGTGAAGTGAGGTTTGTTTATGATTTTGGCGACAAACAGTATTTTGACTTCTCGAATACAAAATTAGATAAGCGACCGTTTGGCTTTTTTATTAATAGTTGGTTGAATACAACTAGCACGATTATGGCGCGAAAAGCTGTTTTAGTAAATGTGGGAATGTTTGACTTGTTAATGCCTGCATTGCAGGAATGTGAACTTTCATATCGTATTTGCTTGAATTATAAAGTTGAAATATTAAAAGATGTTCTGGTGGACTATTATATTTTCCCCAATATATCTAGCCAAATAACAAGTAGTATGGAAAAAAATCAACAGGCACTTTCGAGAATTTCTTGCAAATACAAGAATGAATTGAATGAATTGTTGCCGGATCAGGTAGAAGCCAGAGTGCTTACTATAAAAAGAGGAGAGACTCTGCGGTACCTAAGAAGTGGAAAGAAGAAAGAGTATCGTACTGTAATGAGACAGATATGGAAAAACACATCAAAATGGGAAAAAATGGAATATTGCTTGACATATGTACTTGAATACCCACAAATTATCCGTTTGAAATGCAAATTGAAGGGAAAAAGAGGTAAATTAAATGCAGTATGTGATAGTTAATCCGTATGAACATCCAGACAATGATTATATCTGCCTGCAGATTGAAGCTATTAGAAAAGCTGGATATACGCCTGTGCCGCAAACTGGAAATATTATGAAAAGCGACTGCATTCTCTACAATTGGATGGAAAATGTAGATGGTAATCACAAAGCATTGATTATTGCCAAAAAACTTGTTCGCTTGATACAGTTCAAAATGCTTGGAAAAAAAATAGTATGGGTCATGCATAATAAACAGCCTCACGAAAATAGTTATAAGTTTGGTTTGTTTATGATGAAAGTAATGGCTTTTATGTCCGACAAAATTATGGTTCTGTGTGATGAGACAGTACCTGCTTTGATGAAAATAATAAATAGTAAAAAAGTCCTAGAAAAAGTTTGTAAAGTACCGCTAATTAGTTACGAGAGTATTGTTGGGGAAATGGATGAAGCTCCAATAGGTGGAAAACTGAATGTTTTGCTCTTTGGACAAATAAAGCCCTATAAGGGAGTGGAGGTATTATTAGAGGCACTGAAGGACGAATACTTGCAGCAGAATACAGTTATCACAATTATAGGAAAATGTAATGATCAGAGCTATTTGAATCAAATAACTGATAAAATAAAAACATTGCACAATGTTTCGTTCCAAAATCGTTTTATTGAACTTAGTGAATTAAAGAAAATTGTAAAGGATATTCACTTGTTAGTTCTTCCCATGGATATTAAGAGTAGCTTAAATTCAAGTGCTGCCATGATGGCGTTTTCCTTAAGGAGAACGGTGATTTGTCCTAATATTGGAACTGTCCAAGAATATTATGGACAGAATTATATGTATACATACGATTATCAAACAATAGAAGAACATGTTGGCCAGATAAAAAAATCTATAAGAGCTGCAATTGATGATTTGAATAATGATCCTGAATGCATGAGAGAAAAAGGAAATACGGCGTTTGAAATGGCACACAAGTACAATTCACTTGATGTTGTCGCTAAAGCAATTAAGGAGATGCTTGAAGAATAAGTACAGTAGGTGGTTTTATAGAATGATGAAAAAAATACTGAATAGTAATATAATATGGTCCATAGTAGCAATTTTAGTCAATACGGCGATTAACTTCTGTGTCGTTCCATATGTTAGTGAAAATGTAGGCGTTGAAGCCTATGGTTTTGTTACGCTGGCAAATACATTGATTACATATATCGACGTTATTTCGGTAGCACTCAATTCTTTTGCGAGTAGATATATTGCAATGGCATATCATGAAAAGAATTTTGAGAAAGCAAGAAAATATTATTCATCGATTTTCATTGCAAATATTATTCTTTCAGTAATATTCCTTGTTCTAGGAACAGTTATAATTTTAAATCTGCAAAATGTGATAAATGTGTCTTTGGGTTTGGAACATGATGTTAAAATATTGTTCTTCATTGTTTTAGGAAGATATATTTGTACACTACTTCGTAATGCGTTTGATGTATCTACATTTATAAAAAACAGGCTAGATTTAACAGAAAAGCTTCGTGCTTTTTCATATATAATTCAAGCAATAATCCTTTTGGTGACTTGTGTTAGCATGAAGCCGCATGTCTGGTATGTGGGAATTGCCTCATTTGCAGCAGCATTGATTATGCTGTTGGTACAGTATGTTTTTACAAAAAGACTGACGCATGAGCTTAAAGTAAAGACTTTAGATTTTTCAGTAAAATGCATTAAGGATTTTTTAGTAAATGGAATTTGGAATGCGATTAACAATATTGGAAATTTGTTGAATTCAGGTCTTGATCTACTCATCACTAATAAGATGCTTACAGAACTTCTTATGGGAATGGTTTCAGTATCGAAGACATTGGGATCATTGTGCTATACTCTTGTGGTAGCAATCAGTAGCTCTTTTAGACCAAAGCAGCTAGAGGCATATTCACATAAAGATAAGGAAAAGTTAATTGAGCTACTGAAAAATTCAATGCTGATTACAGGAACAGTCTGTGCAATTATTTTAGCTGGATTTAATGCATGTGGGGAAGATTTTTTACATCTTTGGCTTCCGTCACAAAATCATGAAATATTATTTCAATTAGCCATGATTACTTTAATGAGTGATATATTGATAGGAGTTGTTAATCCTTTATATTATGTATTCACGTTAACGAAGAAATTAAAAGTTCCATGCTTGATTACAATTATTATGGGCATTTTAAACATAACAGGAATGTATGCTTTAATAAAATACACAGATCTTGGAGCATATGCAGTTGTACTAACCACGATGGTGTTAAATTGTGTTCACTTTATAGATACACCGCTGTATGCATCATTTTGTCTGAATATAAAAATGATAACATTTTATCCGGTGATTATTTTACATTTTATAAACACGGCAGTACTGTTTTTATGGACAAGTTTAATAAATTGTTATTGGCCCAGTGTATATAGTTGGGCGATGTTGCTTGTTAAAGTGATATTTTTTGGAATAACAGAAATGATAATTGCAGTAGTTTTAATGACAACAACTGAGCAAAAAAAACGATTATTACAAATGCTGGGAAAATATGTTAAAAGAAAGGTGCGAGGCCAATGAAGGTAAAAGTAGATATAATTAGAGCAAGCTATGTTTCGATTATTATCGGATACATCTTGACTCTTACAACTATTCCGCAGGGAGATGTGATTGGTAGTGCTTTTACAAGTATTGGATTGATTCTTGCGCTGTATAAAATCTTATTTTTGAATCATTATAAAATCAAACAATATTTTTTGCTGATTATAGTAGGTATCTTATTTTTTGTGTCTGCGTATCGAACAAGAAACTATCAATTTGCTATTACGTTTATTTTTATTCTTTCTGCAACGAGAATGAGTATAGACAAATTGATAGCTATTGATTTAAAAGTAAGAGTTCCTTTGATTTTTATAGTGTGTGCACTAGGATATTACGGAGTGATTTTGAATCGTTTTGATTACGATATTCGTGGATTTGGACTAGATAGGCAGGCATTTGGCTTCACACATCCAAATAATCTTGGCGCAATGATGATGGTTATTGCAATTTATCTGTTTTATAAAAAACATAAGAACTTTAGGGTACAAGATTATTTGTTGTTACTGTTTGCTGATTATATATGTTGGAGTGTAGCTGTCAGTCGAACATCATCTATTATAATTACTGGTGTAATTTTAGTAGAATGCTTAGATTCTATTGTTTCTTTTTTTGTAAAAGGGATGCTTTTACAGAAGATAAAGCACATAGCAATTAATATTGCAGGTCTGTTGACTTTGGTTATTCCATTAGGATCAATTTACTTAGGAATGAATTATTCAACAACACCGTTTTATATTGCTCTGGATTCACTTTTTAATTCAAGATTCTATTTGATGCATACTGCATTCAAAAACAATGGAATCACATTATTGGGGCAATATATTAAAGTTATTTCTTGGACAAGCAATGTCATTGCAGAAGAAACGAATGCTGTTGATAACCTATATGGATATATATTAATAAATTTTGGAACGATTTTCTTTACGGTTGTGATTTTGACACTTGTTATTAGCTATATTTATGCGAGCAAAAAAGATGAGAGAAAGATTTGCCTGTGTATATTGTTTTTTATAATAGCTGGCTTCTGTGAAAATAAGATGCTTTATATCGGTACGAATATTTTTACCTTGTATATTGCTGTTGCACTCTACCAATCTAGCATGAAAATTAGAAAATAGCAAATGCTCTATAACAAGGCACGGTTTTTTACCTCGCTTTTTGTGATAAATTAATATTTGAGTGTTTTAGACGATTAACATTATCAACAATACGCGAAAGCAGTTCTTTTGCAAGATATATTACATTTAGGCTGAAATAGTCCCTTATTAGAATGAATTTTATGAGACAATTTTTAATACCAGTATGCTAAATGTACGTCTGGTACATCAACTACTAACGAACCTTGACAGTTTAACAATTGCTCTGAAATCTGACATGGCTTTTTTGACGTAAGTCCTCAAACATGAGTAGCGCAAATCGAGCGAATTGCATGAAATCATGTTTAGAAATGATGTTGGAGCGATTATCTCAGAAATGTGATAATGAACAGATACTGAGTATTGAGGATTAAGTTTTTGACGGTTACCCTGTGTGTTATGACTGCATGAATTATTTTTTCAGTTATATGGTATAGTTATCGGTTCAGATATTGTTCCGTGAATAATATGGGTTGGTTTTACAATCAGAAAACTGCCAGATAATAACCGTAAATCGAGAGAATATTTCGAGAAAATATGCAAAACGACATCCAGTTGAAAGAGTACTTGTTATAGAGATACAGAAACGACAGCTTTATAGCGGACAAAAAGAACATTGGGAGAAAGGTTATGGATAGAAAGGACAATAAAATGAAAATACTAAGGGTTATTGCAACGCTCCTCGTTGTAGTAGGTCATAGTAATTTTTATTTAATATCAACAAATATAAGGGGATTAGGATATGATGCTTCAACATATGTGATAGATCATTCAAGATTTTGGACATTATCATCATATCTAGTAGGTCTAATATACTCGTGTCATATGCAGCTGTTTTTCGTTATTTCTGGATATGTATTTGCACTTTGTCTAAAAAAGGGAAAATATAAAACTTTTACAGCGTTGACAACTGCAAAAGTTCACAGATTGCTTATTCCATATATTGCTGTAACAATATTGTATAATATCCCGATTCTTATGTGTGCAGACTATTTTTCTCACAATATTCGAAATGTGCTGCTTTATTTTATTGGGTATGGAAAAAATCATCTGTGGTATTTAAGTGCATTATTTTTAATATTCCTGCTTGTTTATAGTGTTCGTTTTTTGGGGAATAAAATGACTTTTATGAGTGAAAAAGTTACACTTGTTGTCCTCTTTTTTGTTGCTTTGCTAGTGTATATTCAAATTGAATGTAAAATTATTAACATAACTGAATTTGTCTATTTGGATAGAGTGGCAAAGTATCTGGTATGGTTTTTGTTCGGAATGATTTTGTATATAATAAAGGAAACTTCGTTTTACCAATATTGTAAACTCAGGCTAAATTGGTGTGATGTAATTATTTTGTTTTTTCTGTGGATTACATCGTATTTAATTGGTCTGATGGAGCAAAGTAAGTTCGCTGCAATTATTACTAGCTTTATAGGAGTGGTATTCTTTTATGAACTTTGCGAGTTTATTGCAAAAAAATATAAAATTTTAGATGCAAATAAGTTGATTAATTTGATAGATAAATATTCATTGGAAATCTATCTATATGGTGTTCCACTTAATTATGTCATTTTGACTGCTTTGATACAAATGTGTGGAAAAGTAGAGTTAAATGATGTTCAATCATCGCTTTTGTTTATACTACGTTTCCTCATTCAACTTTTAGGTGGTATCGTAATTGGAATGTTAATAGAAAATTTCCAGAAGGTAATCAAAAGGGGGAAAACACAAAGTGAAAAGAAACAGTAATTTTGAACTGTTACGAATATTTTGCATGGAGCCGAGGGTGCGGACATTTTCTTGGACTATCTAAGTGACCAATCCAAGTCTATGTCCGTACTCTATAGGACTCAAATATCCTAATGATTTTTTTATTATACCAATAAAGATAATCATTTAAAAGTAAGTGCCTCAAAACATGGCGTAGTGACGAATGGATTTCTTCTTGATATACTGAGAAAAACTTGATATTAAGGAGGCGAATCTTATGTCCAGAATAAGCCAGGAATCATCAACAGCTTTTGGCGAAGTCCTGCGGCCTGCATCTCAGAATTACTCCCATAATCCTCAAGGCCGTATCATATCTAATGACAACCGGCTGATGATCTATTCTCAGGGGTAAGTGCCTCAAACAATGATGTAGATATCATAACAGAAAAACTGTTATATTACACTACGCCATGTTTTGAGGCACTTACGGTCATGTATCAGAAGTTTGCCATGGGTCTGCCATTATCCAGACAGGAAAATGACTGGTACCGGCTTGGACTGGTACTGTCCCGAAGCAACATGGCCAACTGGGTGATCCGATGCAGTCAGGACTGGCTGGAACCGATCTACTGGAGGATCCATGAAAAACTGCTGGAGTGCGAACTGCTCCATATGGATGAGACAAGAATCCAGTGTAACAAGGAAGACGGAAAACTTCCCAGCAGTGATTCTTTTATGTGGGTAATGCGCAGTGCAGCCAGTGAAAAACTTCAGGTAGCGTTTTTCCATTATTCACGCAGTCGAAGCGGTGACAATGCGAAAAAGCTGCTGGATGGTTACAAAGGCTGCCTGATCACAGATGCCTATGCTGGTTATGAGAGAGTACCGGATGTAAAAAGGGCACTTTGCTGGTCGCATGTCAGGCGCTACCTGATAGACAGCATCCCTCTGGATGAAAAAGGAAAAGAGATCCCTGGTTCCAAGGGTGCCGAAGGAAGAGAATACATTGATCTTCTCTTTAAAATTGAAAACGAGGTTAAAGATCTCCCGTATGAAGAGAAAAAACAGAAGCGTCAGGACGCATCACGGTCTATCCTTGATGCCTTTTGGTCGTGGGTAGAAGAAACCTCCGCAATGCATACCGTAAATAAAAAACTGACCCAGGCATTGGGTTATTGCCAGAATCAAAAGAAATATCTGGAAACGTTCCTCGAAGATGGCCACATTCCTCTGAGCAATAATTACTGTGAAGCAAACATAAAGCCATTTGCCACAGCAAGACGTGCATGGCTATTTGCAGATACCCCGCGTGGAGCATTTGCAAATGGAGTGTTATATACTCTGGTAG
>ENA-USUG01007158-USUG01007158.1-human-gut-metagenome-genome-assembly--contig:-NODE-7158-length-11078-cov-28.320335_pt1 | contig 11078 bp, 8 predicted proteins | sample MGYA00250059_ERZ773394 | MGnify/ENA primary metagenome ERZ773394 (study PRJEB29103, sample SAMN06111957) | human gut metagenome | biome: human gut; feature: ankylosing spondylitis patient; material... | reverse complement strand
TCCTTGATGTATTTACCGAACCGGTAGTTCAGGAACCACTCGAAATAGATGACCTGTGAGGTCATGCGCGCCTCGATGTGCCGTTCCCTCGTGAAACTGCGGAACCACTCGTTGGTGCGTTGCAGCGGGTAGAGGCAGCTCTGCACGAACAGGATGAATTTCCGTCCCGACAGATAGTGCGGGACAAGGCGGTTTACGGTGCGGTCTATGGATAACTTATACCTCATGGTTTTCTATTTTCAGGATGATGGCCTCACGGAAGTTGGGCAGGCCGGCCTCCTCGTCCTTGCCGGATGATTCTTTCAGGTATCCCGATGCGGTATGGGTCATGCGGGCGACACGCTGCGGGGGCCGGATATGGCCGTCGGTATCGTGGCTGGCTATGAAGATTCCCTGTTCGGGTACCGCATTCTCGTCAATATGGACATCGGTCACATGTTCCGCACGACGTACGGCATCCGTCAGACGGGAGACATAGACGGCGGCATCGAAGTCGATTTCCATCATATAGGCGTTCAGCTGCTCCTCGATGGCGTCATATACCTCGGATTCAGGTACGGCCCCGTCATGGAAGACCGTCAGGCGCGGTATCAGCACATCGCCCTTGGTGGAGATGACCTCCACCCGTGTTCCGGCAAACTTCAACTTGCCGATATAGGCATTGATGGGTACCAGGTCTTCAGGCGGTATGGCGGAAAGGTTGCCTTTCGTGCCGGTAGCTACTTTCAGGATCAGCTTGCTGTCCAGGTTCCGGTCATCGGTACTCTCCACATACGATACCTGTGTGATGATGCGTTTGGTTTCGTCGACATTCGGATAGCCGAACGCCAGCCCGTCTTCCCGCACCGTCAGTTCGTCTCCCTGCTGGTACTGCAGCAGGGCGTTGGCATAATAGGCAGGCGTACCGTTGATACGCCCGTTGATGGCTTCGGAAATATCCACCGCGAAGACATCCAGCAGGGTCTCGAAACTGTATATGGCTGCCGCCACTACCCACAGGATGCCGTTCATGACGGACAGTTTGGAGTCGCTGGCAAACTCTGCCAGCTCCAGCCTCTGGTTGCGTTCCGCAACGGCCTCGTTGTATATTTCCTTGATCGTACGGCTCATTCCACTGTATAAGTTTTATTGTCGATGATAAACTCCCAGGCTCCGCCCTCGTTCCAGCTCTCCTCATGCAGGATGACCCATATGGCCTCCATACCCGATATGATACGGTAGCGTCCGGTCGTTTCGTCCCGGTCCGGCTCCCTGTAAGTCCCCGTCGGGGAAACAGGCAGTGTCATCCGGCAGTTACGCCGGTTGCCGTAGCATTCCACGATAGCCATCAGGTATTTGTCCAATACGGTCGGTTTGATTCGCACCTCCGACAGGTCGAGTTCCATCAGACCACGGCATTCGATGAGCGGCAAGAGGTCGGATACCATGCTTCCGGACAGGTCTATCCGGTAAGTGCCCGACAAAATCCGGAAACCGTCCAGTGCAAGCGTGCACCCCCGGAGCGTCAGTTCTTCCACATGCAGCTCACGGAGAAGGATGACGGACGAAGGGGTCATGCCGCTCCAGTCGATATGGCGGAACGAGGCATCGGCAAACCATCGGATTTTGCGCTTGTGGCGCACACGGCTGTCGAACGTATGGTGTAGCGTGTACGGTATATGGCCGAGAATGACGGTTTCCGCTGCACTATCATCGCCCCAGTCGATTTCCAACGTTCCCGTTCCGGAAACCTCGCACTGCACGGACACAAGTGCCGCTGACAACGAAAAAACGGCCGTCTGCGGGCAAGTGAAATGTTTGGGATAGACATGTCGTTCACCGTTGGAGGGTACAATGCCGTGCATCTCGTTATAGGCGACCACATCGGCATTGATGATGAATCCGTCGGTATAGGTCAATTCCTGCCCGGTGCGGAGTTCCGTTTCCAGTGAAAGACCCGGATTGTTGATAAGCAGGTCCACAATCCCTTCGATGCTCCCGTACAGATGCAGGGCGACATCATAGATATTTTGTCCGGTGATGACTCGGTAATTACCCATGGTTGTCCTCCTTCTCCTCGGTTTCCAGCAACAGTTCTCCCGTTGCCGAGTCTATATAGGCGTTCTTGATGACGACCTTGTCCGCACCAAACTCCGCCTGCAGTTTGGCAGCCAGACCGTTGTTCTCCATGTTGGAGTGCAGGAAGTCTATCAGCCCCACACCGGTAGTCGGATGCTGGTAGAGATTGCCGGCCACGGCCTTGAGCAGGAATGTCCCGTTCTGCATCTTGGAGGCTCCGATCCCGAAGTCCGTCTCCTCGCCGCTGTAGACAACCAGGCAGTCTTCCCTGATCAGCAGGTTATAGAGGCCGTCTTCATTCAAGGCATAGAGCGAAGGCAGGGTCACCGCCTGCCTCGTCCCGTCACCATATTCCTGCATGACAGGAAACCAGCATTTGCTGGTGGCTGCGCAACGCACATATTCCACGCCGCCGGACCCGCTTTCCATGGCAATCCGTACCGTCAATAACCGGTTGTCGGGCGTATAGGGAATACGGATATGAATACCTTTTGCATCGCTATACGATGAGAGGAAGTCCGCCGGTACGGTTATCTCCCCGTGGCGGAAGTCCGCATTGTCGGCATCTTCCACGCTGTCAAGCAGGCGGAAGTTATGGAAAGTCTTTCCGGCAACCCGTCCGGACATTTCCACTTCCCCGTATTCGGCATCCATTATGATATCCTCTCTGGCCATGGTGTTGATATAAAAATCCCGGCCGCACCCAAGAGTACGACCGGGGTACTCTTTGTGTAAAGAGTAGCGGCAGACAGAAATTTCGGTTTATGCGTTGGAGATTTCGTTATAAATCGCCTCCACGGTGCCCCACATATCGTCGGGCAGTTCCTCGTCCGAGATCTTCTCGCAGGCGGCTTGCAGGTAGGCCATCTCGTCGGCGGAGAACTCTACCTCCAAGGGATGCTCTTTCTCCACGTCCCACTCGATACGCTTGTCTTCCGCATTTTCACGAAGGTTGATGGCTTTACGTTCCTCGTCACCGATGGCGATTTTACGCAGGATTTCCTTTTTGAGGTTGAATTCCTTAAAGTTGCCACGTGCCGGCAGGAAGGTCGGCAGGTAAAGGCGGTCCTTGACACTCAGTTCCATTATGATTCTTTTTTAGGATTGATACTTTCACGGATATATTGCTGCATCTTGTCGAAATCCCGGAATATGGGACCCAGTTCCCTTCCAGCGGGAAGATTACAGGAGATGTTCCCCTGTTCCATGTAGATAATCCCGACGGGGGGTATGTTCCCTTCCGTATCGGCTTCCTTCTCATTCACGGAAACATGAAGACGGTTCAGCTCGTCATTGACAATAGAATACTCCAATACATAGGAGGCGTTCTCCGTTTTTTCTTCAGCGGTCTTGGTGACAGTGATGTTGGTAATGTTCATACGCTTTGGCTTTTTAATAAGTATAGGGCAAGGCTATGGATTCCGGTTACTAGCTGTTGTAATTTAATGCCTGATAGTGGAATGACGGGTAGTTGCAGCAAAGAAGGGTCAGTGAATCCCCTCTCTCCATACCGTAGTTTGTCGTGCCCCCGTTCTGGTTCCTCACATTCATGATATTCACGTGTCCACCCCAGTTATAACTGTAGAACAACGTGAACACGTAAGCGAAATCCGATGGAAGGCTCGAATACCCGAACATGCTCGCGACTGACGATGCGCTGGGGAGGCTGACATTATAGGTGGCATTGGCATAGATGCAGAAGATGTTGGCGGCGGAGAAGTCAATGGAATACCCGGAGCCCGTAAAATATACGGTCTTCATCTTGATGCCTATGGCGGCAGGACCGACCAATGCCGCGTTGGACCACACACCATAATTCCTGTATCCATTCTTTACCTCGATATACAGCCCGTAGTTGTTCAGGTATGAATTATACTTGTTGTTCACGATTCTGCCGGTGGCGCATGTACCACCTGTGGATGCCGGAAACGTGTTCGCCCCGAAAAGGACATAGGAGGTGGTGTTTCCCACGCGGAACAGGTCATTGTAAATGGCCAGTCCACCCCCGGAACCGCTACCCGAAGCGGTAGAGCCGATACGTCCCTGACCGATGGAAAAGCCCCCGATGGTCCCGGCGTTGGCATTGATCGTTCCGGTCATGGTCACGTTACCGCCGGCGTCCCACTTGATATTCTGGTTGGCAAGATACCCGGAACCGTCAGCTGCAAACGAGATCTTCCCGCATCCGAACGTGGCGGAACCGTCAGTCTTCAGACCCCAGTAATCTTTTCCCGAGGAAGGATTGTCATGATAGATATAGCCGGATGCACTGATGACAATGCGGTGTCCGGAACTTGGGGCGGATGCTGTAAGCGAGCTTGTTCCGATTGCCCACCCGCCGATCTTACCGGCCACGGCCGTGATGCCTGTCCTGTCAAGGGTCACTTTGACAGCGTTGTTCGCATCCCTGACGGAGACACTTCCGTTATAGGAACTTCCGCCAACCACCAACGCACTGTCCACGATTATCTGGTTCGCCTTCACGGTACCGGTGTATACCCCATTAGCGTCAATGGTGGTGGTATATTTTTCCGTCGATGTCAGGTCAAAGACCGTTGCATAGGCCACATACCAGGTCAGCGGGGTGGAAGCCGTTCCCTGTGCCCCGTCGATATAGAAGTAATGGGTGCTGGAGAAATTCGAGGTCCCGCAGACGACCTTGTAGATGTACTCCTTCCAGTCTCCCGTACCGGCCGTGGGGGTGAGCCAGCGACTTGAGCCGCCTGTGCCGATGCTGTTGGTCGCCCAACAGATGTTGCGTCCGGCCGGTATCTTGGCGATGATACGGGCGACCAGTACCTTGCGCGAGCTGCAAGTCGTTCCGAAATAGAATCCCCCGTTGCCGGGGCTGGCCGTACCCTTGGTTTGTATCTTCAGTACGTACTTGCTGTCATTGGGGGCGGCCGTGTCCTGCTCCCGGGTAATCGTCACCATGCCGTTACCGGAATTGTTATAGACGGCAGTGCCGTTGTTCCCTTTCCAGAAAGTGGGGTCACGGTAAAGCATCTTGCCGAACGCCATGGCCGAGGCAAGTTCCTGGGCGGTCGTGATTCCGGTCGTCCATTGGGCAGACACGGAAGAGGCGAAAATAACGGAACCGGAAGCGTTCCATGAGATATTACCTCCCGCAATCTGCCCGCTGCCGTCGTTGTTCAGTTTCCATTTTGTACCGTTCGTGATCGAACCGTCCGAGCCCAACGAGATGTTGTTCTTCCAGATGTGGTTATGGTCGAATGCCCACCCAGCAATGCGGTTATAGACCTCCTTCGCTCCGCTTTTGGTATAATTGGCCGACAGGCAGAAGTATTCCAGATGGTCCCAGGACATCATCTGTATGCCGATGAATCCGGTCTTGACCGTATTCCCGCTTGCCGCAATCTGTCCGAAGACAATATGGCCGGCATTGCTGCTCTGATGCCAGGTCAGCGTAATGCCCAATGGTTTGTACCCTCCCGTGTACCAGTAACCGCTTCCGGCTGATGCCGAGCGGATCTGCAAGGGTATGGCACCGGCTGTTCCGACACTGCCGACGGTGATGTTGTCGCTCCCGATGGTAAAGCCCCCGATTTTCCCCTTGGTGAAGGTACAGCTCAGACCGTTGATATAGGCCGTATTGATGATCGAGGATTTGATACTGGCCGCATCAAGTTTGGAGGCATTGATACTGCCCGCCGCAATACGGTCAGCCGAGAGTGTCCCGGCCTTGATGCTGGATGCGTTGATGCTGACGGCATTGACCTGCGCCGCCGTCAATGTTCCGGTGTAAATTCCCGTAGAGCCGATATAAGTCAACGGATGGGCGGCAAGGGTACTGTCGCTGCCTTGCGCCAATGCGATAAAGCGCCTGCGCCGTATCTCTTCCTCCACGGAAGCGGTCAGCGTACGGGGAGCCGGGGCGTTCGCTTTCGTGGAACCGCTCTGGAAAATCAAATCCGAGTTATAGGCGATTTGGGGAGCCGCCGGTATGGGGGACGGGCTCATTCATGGCACTGCTGACGATCGGTTGGTCGGAATAGATATGGTAGACCGCACCGCCCGTCCCGCCGCCACGCAGGAACACGGCGAACATGCAGTTGTTACCGCACAGGGCGGCCCCGGCAAACATGCGGCAGTACATCTCGGAAAGCTCGTAGATGTCCCAAGAATAGGCGATACCGCCCCAACCGCCGAAATTGGCCTTGACAAGCAGGATCAATCCGCCTTTATGGGTGGAGGTGTTCCAACTGTCAGGAGCCTGCTCGCTATAACCGCGACGGATCAGGATATCCCGCTTGACGGTTTGCTCGCCGCCTTTGAAAATGACAGGATAATACACGTCTTCCTCTCCGTTGATGACAATCTTATGGTAGTAAGGATAGCCGTAATTGGATTTCCGAGCCGCCTCTATGTCGTTTTTCCACAGCAGGGAGACAGCGGGGGAAAACGAGACTTTCCCGGCTGCATCCCACGAAATGTTTCCGGAAGCGATCTGACCGCTGCCGTCATTGTTCAGCTTCCATTTTGTACCGTTCGTTATCGAACCGTCACCGCCCAACACCACGTTGCCTTTCCGGATGGAAGACACATCTATCGTCCACCCGGCGATATTGTTCTGTGAACCGAGACGGGCGATACATGCCCCCGCGCTGTTGGTCGCGTACAGCCCGAAATCACTGTCGCTGCCATAATACAGCTGTACCCGTTGTCCGGCTGTCGCGCTGGAGTTCAATCCATAGACCACCAAGCGCCTGTTCCCGCTGTCAAGCAGGATATGGCTGCCGCTCAATGCCGTCGCTCCGATCATCCAGCCTCCAATCTTGCCCTTGGTGACATTCAGCGTAAGGGCTTCGATGTTGCCTGCCGTAACCAGCGAGGCTTTCACGCTGGCCGTATCCAGTTTGGAGGCATTGATGCTGCCCGCCGCTATACGGTCGGCGGAAATGGTACCGGCAGTAATCTGACCGGCGGTAATGCTCCCGGTATAAATACCTGCCGCGGTGATTTTGGTCAGTTTGGGGTAGGTGTTACCACCCAGAGCGGTGGTTATGGAATCAATCGGGGCTGTCCATTGAAGGGAAACGGAAGCGGCGAAAGTAACATTTCCGGAAGCGTCCCACACGATATTGCCGCCCGCCACCGCACCGGCTCCCGTCGATTCAAGACGCCATTTATAGCCACGGATACCCGTTGATCCGACAGTCATCGATCCGGATGCCGCCGTATAGGTATTGGCAGCATTCTTCTTCGTTCCGCGATAGATGCTGTCACTGTCGATACTCCACCCTCCGATGCTTCCCTTGGTGGTCGTGAGGGTCAGGGCATTGATGTTTCCGGCGGTGATGAGCGAGGCTTTCAGGGAGGCCACGTCGATACGAGAAGCTGAAATCGTGCCCGAGGTGATTTGTGTGGCATCGAGATGCAACGTTTTCACGGTATCGGCGGAGAGTTTTCCGGTAAAGATGCCGTCCTTATCGATATAGGCCGCACCGGCCCAGTTCAGGCTGACATCAGCCCCGAACTCGATTTTGCCGGTGGAAGCGTTGTATTTGATGGACTGGCTGCCGTTGCCTAACTGCACGTTGCCCCCGTTGTCCACGTAGAAGGTCTTGTAACCGTCCTTGAAGCCATAGATGCCGTTGACAGTTTCGACAGTAACCGTTCCGGAAGCTGTCTTTACGGAAAGTGGGAATGAACCGATGGCGATACCGGAAACAGTGCCGTCGCTGTTCTTGATGCCGGTGAACAGTTTCGGGGTAATGACCGTGTTGTTGTTGATAAGTGTCTTGCCCGTGTTCCACTCCTTGACCCAGTCGAGCATGGAGGCATCTGCACCGTCTTTTCCCGGCGTACCGGATTTGGCTTTCGACCAGACAAATGACAGGGTATAGGTAGCTCCGGATATGATGACGGGAATGGAAACCGTACCATGGTCGGCCAGCGTGGCCGTACCCGCCGCAATGTTATAGGTAATGGTCTTGTTGCTGTTGTTGACGGATATGGAAGAGAACCCGGCAGGTTTGACAACCGGTCCGATGGAGAATCCGTAAAAATCGGAATCCCCGAGCGTTACCTGGATGGTGGAAGTGACGGATACGGCGGAGGGTATCTTCCCGTCCGCATCCGCGGGGAAGACATATTCTCCGAGCGACTGGCTGATGGTATAGCCGTCTTTCTGTATGTGGATTGTCGCCTGCCCCCGGGCGACCAGTGTCTTTACCATATATGCTCTTTACGGAAAGTATAGGCCAAAAGAATGGTAGCAGGTTGCCGTCACAAATAAGAATATTGCCATTCAATAAATACGGCGACCGATTCATACCGGTCACCGTCCATTAAAATCAATAACGTTTCTATATTATTTCGATACCTCGCACATGAGTACGCCCTTGCCGGTCACATCCGCTTTCGATACGGTGATGGATTTTCCCGTATAGGTCTTTATGACCGATGTTCCGGCCGAGTTCCACAATTTCCATGTATAAGTATAGGCTGTGCCGTTCGCATCCAGTTCCTCTCCGTTGCGGTACAGTACCGCCTTGGCATCGACATCGTTGCCGTTGTTCTTTATCGTGAACCCTTTCTGGCTGACAAGATCCACCGTGATGGGGTCCGACATGTCCGTGAACGAGATGATATCGCAGACCACCTTGTTTGCCGAACTGTTGCCCGCTGATGTATCCGTATCCTTGATGGCGCATTTGAATGTCTCGAAATTCAGCACGGCATCCGCCGTAATGGTAATCTCGTTCGTGGTCCAGCCTGCCGTCACTCCACGGGGATTGGCGGAAGTCAGGCAGGCCCATCCGGCCCCCAGCATTGCATTGTAATACGGACAGGATACCGGACTGCCAGAAGCGCTGGTTCCCGTGAGTGCCGAAGTCAGCGTTACCACTTTGGTTGAAGCGCTTACTGCCGATATGGTGTACTGCACGGACCCGATAGAGATTTTACCCCCGGCTTCCATATTGGTGACGGAAGCGACGGTAACGGTGGTCGCACCGGTTTTTGCCTCGGCTGTAAGGGTCGTGTTGGCGAATACCGCAGAGTCCTTGATGCCCCAGGCATAGGTCACATTGGTCGTATCGATGGTGGCGCCCCGCCACAGGTCGCAGTGCGCCTTGAGCGTAGCCACTTCATCGTTCTTGAAGACAATGCCGTCGGGGGCATAAGCCACGGCGGCAATCATCGCCCCCGCGTTCAGATGCTGGGTGAACTGTACCTCCGCACGGAAAGGAATCTCCAGCCCGTTGGCATCGATGTAGATTGCCTCGAAAGTATACCGTACCTGCGGGGCGGAAACGGTCATGTGGTTTGCCTTGACGGTCAGGGCGTATTTGGCGGAAGCGGCGCCGATCGTGCAGCTGTCCTGTCCGGAAGTTATGACCGTGCCGTCCTTGTACCATTTGGCGGAACCGCTCTTGACACCGGCTGTCAATGTCGCCGCGTTGCCGACGGATGAGATCTGGTCTACGGCCGCCTTGCCGCTGACAAACAGAGAAGGGGTCAATATCAGGTACGGGGATGCCGCCCACGAGGGGGCATACGCGCCGGTATCCTTGTTGAATACCTGGGTCAGCGGTTGCGAGGAACCGATAAACGCCTGTAAGGAGACAGCATCATTCTGGTCGATGATGGTGACTTGTCCGCGTGCTACTTTGATTGCCATATGCTTATTGTAATGTTGTTGATATATTCACTTCACAGTCGAAAACGGCCTTGCACCACACGTCCCCGCCGGTTATCTCTATCTCCCTGCCGTAACGCGGTGCGGCGTTCCATATCCTGTCACTCTCCGTATCGCGGCTCGTCCGTATCCAGCGGAAATTGCCGTCGGGAATGAGCGATGTAATCTCTTCACCGCCCCTGTACACCCTGGCACGGAGTACCGTCGAGACGATTCCGTTGCGGAATGTCGTGCCGTTTTCAGACTCCACATAAACAGTATAGGAGGGAGATCCGTCGTAAAGTTTGAAAAAGGTATGGGTCGCACTGATTTTTTCATTACGGTATGTTGCCGTGTAGCGGAGGGTCAGCACGTCGCGCCCTTCCCAGCCATGAAACGGGGGTGTCATTTCAAATACGGCGGCATTGCATCCGGCATCTTTCCATATGCCGTCAACGGCAAGGTATTCCCACTGCCGACTTTCCGGCTCGAAATTGTATTCGGTCGCCACAAGCGGGATATTCTCCGGCTCGCATGCGCCTGAAAGCTCGTCCTTGAAATGGAACGCCGTGCCGCCTGTCAGGGAGACGGAACGGGGCTTGAGCAGTTCCTGCGCCTCCTCATCGAGGTCTTCCCAGCGGATGGTCACATCGCGCAGTTCGATGGTATCCTTGCCCCACTTGAACCGTCCCGAGGCGAAATGGCCCGTCCCGTCCGGATGGATGACGAAAGAACCGTCCCGTGAAACGATCGAGCCGTCTTCGTTCAGCCGCAACAGGGGATTCTGTATGGTACCCCCGATACCTCCCTTATTGAACCAGGCACCGTAATCGTCCGTGTAGGACAAGGCTTCATCGGTCGCCTGATAGGGGGTCACGTTCCTTCCGGCCTCCAATTGAGGGGCGGACAACGACAGGGGGACGGAAGCGGCAATGCCGAGACACATGACGGGGGAATCTGACCCGCGTATGAGGAACGGGACATTATAACGGACCCATCCTTTACCGGCAGCCACCGTCCGATCACCGACAAGATGTTCATCCTGATAGAACCGGATGGCTGCCGTATCTTCCGCTTTTATCCAGACTGAGAAACAATAACAGACTCCTGTATGAGCCTCCCGCCAGGCGGCACTTTGCGCACCAAGAAGACTGTCTCCGGCTATCCGTACACACCGCCCGAGTCCGGCGGGAGATGTTTCATCCAGCTCTTCCGAATGGCTGAACCGGCAGGACAGGCTGTCGGGTATGACATTCTTGTGGATTTTGCCCACATAAAACGTGCTTGAAAAACCGTTCTCGTCTCCCGCGGTAAGCGTGCCGGCTATATTGACATTGCGTGTGGCATAGAGATTCTGGAAATAGGCCCCGTAACCATC
>ENA-USUG01007153-USUG01007153.1-human-gut-metagenome-genome-assembly--contig:-NODE-7153-length-11082-cov-15.192549_pt1 | contig 11082 bp, 17 predicted proteins | sample MGYA00250059_ERZ773394 | MGnify/ENA primary metagenome ERZ773394 (study PRJEB29103, sample SAMN06111957) | human gut metagenome | biome: human gut; feature: ankylosing spondylitis patient; material... | reverse complement strand
GTGATGGATTTTTCTTTGTTCCTAATTGTTTTTGAATATATTTTAGATCTTGATTTCTTAATTGGATTGTGACATATTTCCAATCATGATTAACATATAATTTGATTGAAATTGTTCCATCATGATTATCCTTGTATGTATTTCCTTTATAGAAAGTAGGAAATGTTTGAGGATATATATTTAATCTTGGTGGGTTCTTTTTGAATTTTTTGCCATTTGAAATGGCATGATAGCGTTCTTCTTCATAGATTGCAAGTTTTGTTGTATAACTAGCAATAATTCCAATTGCTTCTGCAACAGCTGCACGTCTAAGATAAGAAGGCATTTTTGGAAAATATAAATCAAATGGGTAAACAGCAGAATTATGTTTTGTTGAATGAACTAATTTTTCTACATAATTATTTCTATCTGTTGAGTCTAATTTAGAAACAATGTCCCAATTATCTAAAACAATCTCAGCACAATAAGACACTGCATCTGAATAGATTTTGCGTGTATCATTTATTGCTCTTTTTGTCTGATAATTTAATTTAATTATCTTTACACTATATGATGCGAATGCCATATTATGATTTTCCTTTCTGTTTTAATTGCATTATTATAATTCTTGTTTGAATTATGCTGTATTATATATAACTTAAAAGAATAATATCATTAAAATGTGCATCATATTGTATTTTTTTGTCGATAATTTTTATAAAATTATATAATCATAGGCGATCTGTTTAGAAGATATTGTAAAAAGATACATAAATAATCAAGGAAAATCTAAAAATAAGTGTGGCTAACCCCTTCTAAATCAAAGATTATAGAAGGGGAATGCGCCACACATTTATTCAAATTGGTATGCTTGATTTGACATCTGTAGCAGCACTTGTTTAAGTATTAAGAACGTCGCTGTTTTTCGTACTTACAAGAAATCTCTTCTTAACAGAGGAGATTTTTTGTTATATTTTTTTTACAATTACATATGATTTTTTGATAGAATGAATAAGAGAAAATTAAAGAATAGGAGGAAATTACATATGTATGAGAAAATGTGTGAAATATTGAAAGAAAAAACGATAGGCGATTTTGCGATCCACCACTTTGAAATCGACGAACACGATTTATATGCAAGATTGCATGGAATCGAAAGCGGTAAATACGTGAAACTTACTCAAAACGAAGAAGTAGTAATGTCCGATACGAAAATGGAAAAAGAAACGAATGCTGCTTTTGTCCGAAGCGCGCATGGCAACGTGTTAGTCGGAGGCCTTGGAATTGGATTGATTGTTCTTGCAATTCAGGACAAAGAAGATGTCGAGACGATTACTGTGCTTGAGAAGAACAAAGAAGTAATCGATCTTGTACAAAATCAACTGCCGTTAAACGAAAAGGTAAGAATTGTCCAAGACGATGTATTCACTTACACACCACAAGACAAGTACAATACAATTTACTTGGATGTCTGGAATTACATCAACGAAGACATCTATGAACATGAAATGAAGCCGTTGATGTCAAAATACCGTAAGCACTTAGTTGCAAAGAAGGACGATCCGAATCGATACATCGATTGTTTGTGTCGCCTAGAAGCGAAAAATGGAATCCGTATTTGATGGGATAAGATATACCCTATGCATTGCATAGGGTATTGTTGTTAAAAGTTCTCATCCTTCTACCAAATCAAAGCATATAGGTGATTTACACCCTTCTGTTTTGAAACAAGCAAGAACATGACGTCCAAACCTATCACAAAAATGTTTAACTATACAAACTCAGAGTCGCAGACTTGTGGAGCATCTACGGGTGTCTATTGTTGTCTATGATAACCTAGATCTCGAAGATCTTAGGCTTGTCAAGATAGTTTGATAGAATCTACGAATGAGTAAATATCGTTCTAACAAACCCCAACTGACTTCTAACTAAAAAAATGGGGTTAGCAATTTTTTAGTTAGTGGTCAGTGGTTGGTTCTTGATCCTTACTATCATTTTCTATTTCCAAGATTTCTTCTTTTAATTTTTCAACTAACATATTTTTCCTCCTATTATCATGTCGCATATCGTTCTCGTTATTCTTTCTCAACTGTTATTTTGTAATATGTTCCATTGTTATCTTTGATAGTAAAAGTGTTTTCTCCAACCCATGAACCAAACGCTTGCGATAAATCAAAATCTCTATCGTCAAACAGAACATATTTAACATCTTCGGCAATCTGACTTGAATGATCTTCTTTTAACTTTTCAACTAACATAATTTTCCTCCTATTCATATGTCGCACATCGTTCTCGTGCGTCTTTCTATTTTTTCTTATTTTATACAGTCAGCACAAAATTATAATTATTCTCTCGTTTTTTCTTATATTTTTTCCACATTTTTCTATAATACAAAAACAATAGTATTATTTTGTAAGGACAAAATAGGAGGCGATTATAGTAATTTTGATACTAGTAAAGTTATAAATATGCAGTATATGTTTTGTGATTGTACAGCATTAACTACATTAGATCTTGGAAGTGAATTTTGCACAAGTAATGTTGAAAATATGTATCGTATGTTTTACTGTTGTTACAAGTTGATATTAAATTGTTCCACATGGAATCTTCCAACAGTAACTAATCATAATGAGTTCAACGCCTATGCGCCTAATGTCATCCCACCAACTTGGACATAGTCTTATGCCATCATACTCGTTTGTCAAGAGATAGCCATTTGCGGTTGTCTCTTCTTTTATTTTTTCTTACTTTTTCCAACAATTGTTTGTACAGATTAACTGTTCGATATAGAAAATTTCAAAAATAATCAAACATAATTTTGGAATAAGAAAAATTGTAATAGATAAAATAGTGAAAAGAATTACATTTGTGAAATGTTGTTATTAAACAAAAAACAAAAGAATGTTTACTGCATTCTAGAAAGGAAGAGATAAAATGAATACAAAAACACAAGATGTAATATGTCAAGTATGGAGTACTACTAACTATAGTGCGGTACTCCTAACCACGAAGAAAGCAGGTGAGATTGCATGAAAGGATTCTTAGAACAATATGGGACTGCAATATTTACACTTGTTCTTATGGCAATCTTAATTGCATTTGCAGGACCAGTAGGAAATATGATTAAAACAAATGTAAATACTCAGATACAAAATGTGAATGAAATTGGTAGTGAACGTGTTAAAAATGTAGGTAGAGCAGAAGAACCAAAAGAAGCTGTAGACCAAGTATATTGTATCCTCTATGATGATGGAGAATTAACAATATCCCAAACGGAAATCACTCCTGATGAAAATAGGACTGTGTTAAACAAAGGGTATTTTACAAGACCAAAAGATGTGGATACCACAGAAGGGAAACAACATATTCTTACTGTTCGATTTGTTGGTGGGGTAAAACCTAAAAGTTGTGCATATTGGTTTGGGGACTGGGTTAAGGATGTTAATACTAGTTTAATAAGTTGTATACATTTAACAGAAATAAAAAATATGGAAAATCTATATAGCAATGAATGTACAAATATGATACGTATGTTTTATAATTGTCAATCATTAACAACATTAGATTTAAGTAACTTTGATACCAGCAATGTTACAGATATGTCTTGTATGTTTGAAAACTGTATATCATTAACAGCATTGGATGTAAGTAATTTCGATACCAGTAAGGTTAGAAGTATGAGTTATATGTTTGAAAACTGTATATCATTAACAGTATTGGATGTAAGTAATTTCGATACCAGTAAGGTTAGAAGTATGAGTTATATGTTTGAAAACTGTATATCATTAACAGTATTGGATGTAAGTAATTTTGATACGAGTAAGGTTAGAAAGATGTCTCATATGTTTTATAATTGTAGATATTTAACTAGTTTGAATTTAAGTAACTTCGATACAAATAATATATTATATATGGATTCTATGTTTGGTAATTGTCAAACCCTAATACTCGACTGTTCTTCTTGGAATGTATCAAAAGTAACAAACCATGAATCTTTTAACACTAATGCCCCAAATGTAATCCCACCAACTTGGACAAACTAATTATATACCTTTCATTCCTATCAGTAATTTTCTGATAGGAATGTTTTTTAAAAAACTTTGAATACTATTCCATTCTTTATCTATAATATAAAAACTTTACAAATGAAAAATTCAAAATTTTAACAAGAGGAAACATAAAATGAGTTCACAAAAAGACATTGACATGATGGTAATGTTAAAAAAGATAAAAGAAATGAATATGGTAAATGTTATCCAAAATCAAGATTCTTTTTATCAAACACTGGATAAAGAACTAGAAGATTTGCAAGAAAAATTACAACACCATATTAGTACACACTATATTCCAAATTATATATCTGCAACAGATTATGTCTATGCATATTTGGATAAGAATCAAGAACTTGTAATCTCATCTGTTGATTTGCAACCAAATAATCTAGATTTATACGACACAGAAAGTAATTTTGGAAAATGTGAATTAGTTAGTAATGGCGATTCGGTCAAAAATGGTGGAGTAAAAAAGAACAAATACAAACTGTTCGATTTGCAAACGGAGTAAAACCAACCACTTGCTACGAATTGTTTGATAGTCATGTTAATTTGCATGAAATTAAAAATATTGAAAATTTATATACAAATGAATGTACTAATATTTTTTGCACTCACAAATATTTCATTCATATTTGACAATCATTTATCATTCATTCTGTGCAAAAGAAACAATTCCTTTGCGCAGATAAATCGGGCAACTTCCTTGTTTCGGGTTTCGTGAGAATGTGTGTGTGGTTGTATTAAAGAATGAATGTGAGAGAGTATTTTTGTACGAAGCCGAAATGAATGATGCATTTTGTCCAATGCTAAGATGAATGAAGAAATAGAACGACAGAGGTTGCATGTGGCGAGTGAAAAGCGAACAATTCAAATGCATGGAACGAGAGGGTTTTGCTGATGCATTAGATAGATATCTCAGATTGCTAGATGCTAAAAATATCGACTGCCTTGCCAAGAAGCTAAAGAAACGAGGAATTATTATGGCATGAAAGTTAATTTTCTTTCATATTTTTTTGTTAGTGTATATAATACAAAAAAATAAAGAAAAAAATGGAAAAGGAGTGTTATACATGATTGGTGGTAGTATTTATCGGATTCGGAGCAATTATAGTAATGTGTATGCAATTGTAATTGCATACAATAATAGTGGTTTGTTCTATTACGTACTTGACGATGTTCCATATTCATTTAACAACGAGATTAACGAATACATCGATGCAATGAGAACATGTGACAAAGATGATTTTTTGAGTAGTGATTTTCACCTTTTGAATCCAAACGAATCGACAAATCATTGTTTCGATGGTTATCTCGGACGCATAAGTTTTGAAAATCTAAGATACTTGCAAAAACAGTTTAAAAAAACAAATGTCTATCATAGATATTTTTAAGAAAGGGAATAACATTATGGCAAAACCAACGAGAGACGAATACAACAAAGCATTAGAAGATATCAAAACATTGAACCACATTATCGATCAATCCAAGCGGCAAATCGATATGCTTCTCGATCGGCTGTGTGCCGAGAAGAATGCACTAGATACGTACAAATTATCTTTGCAAGAAGCGAATGCCGTGAAAGATAAATTTGAGATATATGAGGGAATAGCGCATGAGTAGAACAGAGTGAATCATACTGTTCATAATAAATCATATAGTCATTGGACAAGTGAAAATGAAAGAAATATTAAGGAGAGAAAATTATGATTAAAAGAAATTTGGGAATGGAAAAAGAATTACAAGAATTAAATACAATAAAGAAGTTAGATAATAATTTACGAATGGAGTTTTGTGAAAAAGCTAACACTGAGTATATTGTTGATACGAGTAAAAGTGGTGGAAAAATTGAAGAAATGTGTAAGGATATTCCGAACTATTCTCATGAACTATTTTGCTTTATAAAAGAAATTCTGTATAATAATGAGTTTGAAAAAGTTGATAAGAAAATTTTAAAGAAGGATATCACTGCAGCATTTCAAGAATTCAAACTATGGAATGTTGAAGAAATTAAAGAAAACCCATATTTCAAAAATATTAAAATTCCAATAATACAAGAGGATAATTTCTCATTTACATATCAATCATTCAAAAAGCATGAAGTATTTGTAGATGATAACTCAATGTTTATAAATGATCTAATAGGAATTCCACATCTTGGAATGATTGATGGAGATATGGATTTCCCAGGGCTATATGAAAATGGATGTTGTTGGATGTCTATTACTCCAAATGAAATACAAACTATGCAAAATTCTATTAATCATTCAAAAGGGAAGATTTGTACATTTGGACTTGGATTGGGATATTTTGCATACATGGCATCATTAAAAGAAGATGTAGAAAGTGTCACAGTTGTTGAAATTAATCCAACAATTATTAAACTTTTTGAAACTTATCTATTACCACAATTTGAAAACAAAGAAAAAATTCATATCATCAATGAAGATGCATTGGAATATGTTAAAACCATTCAAAATGATCAATTTGATTTTGTGTTCGTAGATATTTGGCAAAATCAACGAGATGGCTTGCCACTGTATTTTGAAATGAAGAAAATATCCAATAGATTATCTATTCCATTTGAATTTTGGATTGAACATTCTATTTTGGAGGAATTACGAGATATGTGTTGGGCATACTTTCTTTTTTCTTTTTATCAAACACCATTGGATGATTATTTAAGAAATGATCCTGGTTTTCAATGTGCAAGAAAATTATTACTAACAGAAAATTTTAAATCAAAAAAAGATATTCAAAAACTGTTGTCATTTACAGAACTGATGAAAAAAGTAGATAAATTGCGATAAAAGGAAAGAACTCTCGAAAAAAGAAGAGTTTGACTTGAAAGAATCTAAGAAAGAACTTAAGAATATTTTCGATAAACATCAGAAATTTGCAATTCAGAAAAATGTAATGTTACCAAATGATTCGTTTTACAATTTCTTGTATATTAGACCATTCAAAAATTTCATTACAGAAAAAGATGTGGAATTATTTGTGAAAAATGCATTGATTGCGGATAATGCACAAATAGGAATGTTTGAAAGAATGGATGAGAAAGGAGGAAAAAAGGGGAAATATAACATGTGGATAAACAAATCTCAATGTCGACATTTATATCTAAAATCCATCTGTAAATTTTACCGTGATGGAAAATGTAATCTAAATTTACAAGATGGAAAACTCGCACCATGTGAGAAATTGATAGAAGAATACAAAGAAATTATTAAAGAAGTAGAGAAGAAATAATATAATAGAACTGGCTGATATTGCAGCCAGTTCTTGTTGATTACAAAATCTTTGTTTGTAACATTGGACAAGTGTCAGAATGATAAATTTCACCATCAGTACCTTACATCCATATACACGAAGGCGTGTGGGTTTTAACACAATTTACAAACTGATCATGCAAATTACATGATCGTTTTTTGATGTTTAAAAATCAATATGATAAGCTGTAGTTTTATCCTTTAGATAAAATACAGCAGATACAATCTTTCCCTCATCATGTTGGATTGATAGATATTTCAAATCATAAGATTCAATTGCTGTTACAAATGCATTATGTAATTCAAATTCAATTGCATCAATGTCTTCACTGTCAGCATCATAATGCAATTTAACTTCATCTTTTTCTTTTAAAAACAAACTCATTCGACGTCCTTGCATATACAAACAAAACAATGTCTCTTCATTAATCTTTTCATTAATAATATCAACCATTTTTTCCATTTTTTCTTTTTCTTCTGTTGTTATTTTTTCGAAGTACCAACTCATCATTTTCACTCCTTTATTCTTTTTTATTTCCATTATATCCTATTTTTTTCTATTATTTAAATATTTTTTATAAAAAAAAACACCTCCTGTTAAAGAGGTAGTTCTTGACTAAACGGATGGATAACAAGACTCGTTCCAACAGTCTTGTTCCATGGCATTCCATGCAGAATCATAGTCTTTAAAGACTATGTCTTTTAACTTGGAATGCGTCATAACATCGGAGCGTTCACAGTTCACTCGAACTATGTGTCTCCGACGTATTTTTATTGGATGTACATAGTACGATCCAGACTCATTCTTGATGGCTTCATCTCTGTAAAGAGATGGTACCTCATCAATTGTTTTGTATGCTAGGAATGTATAATTCCATACCATACAGAAATGTTTTCTTTATTTTTTTTGTTAATGCTGCCATAATTCCTCCTTTCCCGACTTTCACGGGCATACACTGTGGCAAACAGTGTATGATATTGAATACGTACCTTTGTGTTTTATCTATTAGTATTATAGATACTTGTAAAAAATAATATTCCAGTTTTTTTTAAAATTTTGAATCAGTTTGTATTAGTTTTATACTATTTTACCTTATATAAACTTTCTGTAATTTTTTCTCCTGCTTCTCGATCCATTTCTTTTAATGTATGAGCATATATATTAAGCGTAGTTGTAATATTACTATGTCCAAGCCTGTCAGATACAATCTTTGGATTCACATTCTTTTGAATTAACAATGTTGCATGTGCGTGGCGCAAATCATGAAAACGAATTTGTTTCAATCCTGTGTTCTTTAAAAATCGTCTAAAACGCTGCGAAATGCAATCTTCGCCAATTGGTCGTCCTTTCTTGTCAAAGAAAATTAATTCTTCATTTATTCTTTTACCTTTCAATCTTTCTTGTAATTGTCGCATTCTTTCTTTCTTTAATATATCAAAAATTTCTTGTGGTCCTGATAAATCACGGATAGAACTTTCTGTCTTTGGTTCTTTCAATATTACTTCACCATTTACTCTTGCAGTAATTTGTCTAACATGTATCACTTTATTTTCAAAATCAATATCTTGCCATCTAAGACCTAATATTTCACTAATACGAAGACCGAATCCAACTGCTAGATGTATTGGTAATTCAATATTTTTATCTTTCACTTTTTCAAATAATATTTTCAAATCTTCTTCTGTATAAATTTCATTTTTAAATTTATTATTCTTTGGTATCATAATCCTATCAACAATTTTATCATCAATTATTTTAAGTTTATATGCATAAGTAAGTGCAATACTTAATATATTTAAATGAATTTTTACTGTTTGTGGCTTTAATTCTAATATTTTTAAATCTACATATTTTTGTAAATGAATTGGTTGCAACTCAGATAGCTTCAATTTACCAAGTATTGGATAAATATGTTTGGTTAATATTTTTATATATTGTTTATATGTTGTAATACTTATATTTCGTTTATATGAACTCATAAATTCATTCATATAATTTTCTAATGTTTGTTCATTTGGTAATTGCAATTTATTTATATCTTTTAAATATAATAATTCTCGTTTTCGTTTTTCTGCATCTTTCTTATTTGTATAAGTTCCCATATTCTTCTGACTTCTTTTCTTAAACTCATCTTCAGATGTAAGATATACATAATATTTATTATTTCGTTCTCGTATAAATATACTCACGATTCTTTCCATAATATACTCCTTTCTATAAACAATTTTTAAAATTGTATATACTTATAATACAATTATATCATATAATCTGAAAATTAACATCTCTAGCCAGAAGTACTAGTTCGTTCAGAATATTTATTTGAATTTGAGTAAAGATTATTAATTTTGTTATATTTCTCATGTATTTATCTATAATATAAAAAATAATTTTAAGTTTTTGAAAGGAGAGAAATTATGATTTACAGAACTAGAAGATTTAAAGCATTAAATGGTGCAAAGGAACCTTATTCAAGAATTGTTGAAAAAATTGGAATCTACAATAAACGTGGGAAAATGATTGATTGTTGTGTCATTCATACAGATGAGAACAATAAAGAATTTTACTATCCTTCCAATTTTAAAGACACGTTTAAACTTTTCCTAAATAAACCAAAAGATGCATTAGATTGCATTAAAAATGGATTTGGCGATGCATTAACAACTTCAAGTTTTCTTGGCTTTAATTCTCTACATGTAATTAGATATATTGATAGAGAATATGGAGAGGAAATAAGAGAAAAAACTCTTGAAGGGTGGAAAGATACAAAATTTGCATATGGAATCAAATTTTCATATTTGAATTCATTTTCAGATGGACAACTTCTAATGAAAAATAATACGTTGATGAGTTTTGATGACAAAGAAGAAAATATTCTTGTTTTTGAAGATTCTAAGAGTGCAAGAGATTACATTCAAAAGATCAAGCAAAAAACAAAAATATACTACAATAAATATCTTGAACTTCCAAGAACAGAAAATCATGAATATGATTATCAACATACTATTCATCCATTCTTTGATAAATTTGAGAAAGAAATTGAAGGTGGATTAGATTCTATTTATTGGCGTGTATTTTCTGGAATGGCGCGAGAACAAAAATCTGGAAATCCAGAGTACAAATTATGTGTTGTGCAAATTGTTCTGCATTAAGTTTTAAAGAAATTGAGAATTTTAAGTTTTTAAAAGGAGAGAAATTATGAAAGTAGCAGTAACATGGCAAATGTGTGGATTTGTTGATATTGATGAAGATTCGATGGAAAAATGTATGAAAAAATTTGAAGAAACATCTGATCACATCAAACTTCCAACAGATGCAGAATATGTTGATGGCAGTTTTGAATTATCATCATATGATGTTGAAGAAATGGAAGAAATGAGTAAGCTAAAATAATCAAAAATCAAAAACAGATAAGTGTATTACACTTGTCTGTTTTTGATTTGTATAAATTTTTAAACAGTGTTTTTTAATTTTTGAATAATTTTACATCTTTCATTTATAATAAATAAAATAAAAATTCAAAATTTAAAAGGAGAGAAAATATGAAAGAAAATAAAGAGTCTGTAATTAGTAGTGAATTACCACACACCTCCCGTTTGGAGGAATGTGGCTTCCATTAAATGATTCACCAGACTAAGTACTATCAAGAAATTGAGATAGTCCGATAATTAGGTCATAACACCTTTGGTTGCCGCCTCAGACCAATGCTCTGTTGTGTGTGTTTAAGTAGAGTTGGAGTAATAGTAGCTCGGTGACATGCACGTAAGCAATTACAAAAACC
>ENA-USUG01007152-USUG01007152.1-human-gut-metagenome-genome-assembly--contig:-NODE-7152-length-11083-cov-8.313465_pt1 | contig 11083 bp, 10 predicted proteins | sample MGYA00250059_ERZ773394 | MGnify/ENA primary metagenome ERZ773394 (study PRJEB29103, sample SAMN06111957) | human gut metagenome | biome: human gut; feature: ankylosing spondylitis patient; material... | reverse complement strand
AAGTTCGCCGCCTACATTGGCAGCAAGCAGTCCGCCGAGCTTCAGCGGGAGATCCGCAGGCAGGAGAAAGAACTGGCAGCCATGCGGAAGCGGAAAGCAGAACTGGATGCAATCTTCAAAAAGCTGTATGAGGACAGTGTGCTGGGCCGCATCACAACAGAGCAGTTCCAGATGCTTTCCAGCAGCTATATGGAGGAGCAGAATCAAATCGCCGCAAGTATCCCGCAGAAAGAAGCCGACATCCAACGCCTGCGAGAAACGGTGAATGGGACGGATGGTTTCCTTGACAAGGCGAAGCGGTACACGGATATCACGGAGCTGACGCCAGAGCTGCTACGGCTGTTCATTGAGAGGATCGTGGTCCACGAGAAAGAGGTAAAGTGGTCTAAGCACGCGCCCCAGACCGTGGAGATCTACTACAACGGCATTGGCTATGTCGGCAGCGGTCAACAGGATATGGAAGAAGCACCGGAAACACCGGAACCCCTACAAACCCAGGAAACGGAAGAACCCCGGCAGGCATCGTAAACACGATGACCTGCCGGGGTATCCCAGGAATTACTTGTTACCCCTGTGAGGGGGGAACGTAAGTGTCGGAGCAGTTTTGTTTACCGGAAAAACCCAGATAGACGGGTTTTTTGCTATGCAAAAGCATAGAAAAATAAGAAATGTGCCAGTTCCTCGCTCCTGCGGGGCAGCCGGAAATGATGAAGAAAAACTATTTGTGCAGGTTCGCGGTGCGCTGTTCATGCATGAAGCTTTATGGAGAATGAGGCGGCATATTGAGATCCCGGCCCCATCTATCGCTCACGCCTTTTCTTCTTCCCGGATGAACATGATAAAAAAGCTGACGGCCAGCAGTACACAGGAGACCCAGATGCCCCGTTCGGCCATGTGCGCCGACAACAGCGCCCCCAGTCCCGCACCTATGGCAAACAGGCCGATGACGCCGAAATAGGTCAGCGCCTTACAGAGCACCTCCCGGTCATGGGTGTGGAAATAGACGCACAGGGCTTCCGTGCCGCTGCGCATATTGCCGATGCACATGGTACTGGCGTAGGCGTGGCCCCGGACCTTGCGGAAGGTCTGCACCTGCATGGCACAGACAAAGGACACAACGGCGTTGGCGAAGGTGTTGGCCTCCTGCGGCAGAAAGCCCACCGCAAACAGCAAAGCGATCTCCGCTAAAATGATCATCTGCCGCCAGTGCACCTTCTCCGTGTACTTGAAATGGCGGTGGATGCACTCCGCTGCGAAGATCCCCAGCAGAAATGACAGTACCGGGACGAGATACCGGGCGCTGTGCCGCCACTGGCCGTCAAACAGATAGGCGCTGCACAGCACGATGTTGCCCGTCTGGGCATTGGCAAACACCTTGCCCCGGCAGAGATAGGTATAGGCGTCCTGCAAGCCGCCGGAGAGAATGATAAATGAGGCGGTCAGCAGGGATTCCGACATCTGGCCGTGATGATTCCGGAGGTTCACGATCAAGACTCCTCTTCAAGTGTTCTCATAGCTCAGCGTCTGCTGTTCCAGTGTTCTTTGGTCCGCAGACGGCTGATGGCCCGGGCCAGCTGGGCCTCCGCGTTCCGGTGCTCCTGCATACTTTTCTTTTGCAGAAGGGCCTCCTTCGCGGCGTCCTCCGCCCGTCTTGCCCGGTTGACGTCAATGTCCTCCGGCCGTTCTGCCGTGGACACCAGAAGCATGACCTCCCCCGCTTCGACCTTCACCAGTCCGGCGGAAACGGCCGCCGTCCGCAGCGGGCCGCCCACCGGCTGAAACCGCAGCTCCCCCGGCACCACAGCCGCGATCATATTGCTGTGGTGGGAGAGGATCCCCATTGCGCCGTCCGTACAGGGAACCACCATAAATTCGCAATCACCGTCAAAGAACAGAGTGTCCGAGGCCAGGATCCGTGCGTGAAACGCGCTCATCAGACCTCACCCTCCTCAATTTTCTTCGCCTTGGTGACCACATCGTCCAGCGTACCCACATTGTAGAAGGCCGCCTCCGGATACTGGTCCATTTCGCCGTCCACGATGGCGGCAAAGCCCCGCAGCGTCTCCTTCAAAGGGACATACACACCGGGGATGCCGGTGAATTTTTCCGCTACATGGGTGGGCTGCGCCAGAAAACGCTGGATGCGGCGGGCGCGGTTCACGGTCTGCCGGTCCTCGTCGCTCAGCTCGTCCATGCCGAGGATGGCGATGATGTCCTGCAATTCCTGATATTTTTGCAGCGTCTCCTGCACCCTCCGGGCGATGCGGTAATGCTCCGCGCCCACAATGTCCGCCTCCAAAATCCGGGAGGAGGATTCCAGCGGGTCCACGGCGGGGTAAATGCCCTGCTCGGAGATCTTCCGGCTCAGCACCGTGGTGGCGTCCAGATGGGCAAAGGTGGTGGCGGTGGCGGGGTCAGTCAAATCGTCGGCGGGCACATAGACCGCCTGTACCGAGGTGACGGAGCCGTCCTTGGTGGAGGTGATGCGCTCCTGTAACTGGCCCATCTCGTTAGCCAGCGTAGGCTGATAGCCCACGGCGGAGGGCATCCGGCCCCGCAGGGTGGAAACCTCACTGCCTGCCTGCACAAACCGGAAAATGTTGTCGATGAACAGCAGCACGTCCTTGTGCTCCACGTCCCGGAAGTGCTCGGCCATGGTCAGGCCGGACAGCGCCACCCGCATACGGACGCCGGGAGATTCGTTCATCTGGCCAAAGACCAGCGCCGTCTTATCCGCCACGCCGCTCTCCCGCATTTCCCGCCAGAGGTCGTTGCCCTCACGGCTCCGCTCGCCTACGCCGGTGAAGATGGAATAGCCGTTGTGCTCCATGGCTACGTTGTGGATCAGCTCCTGGATCAGCACGGTCTTACCCACACCGGCGCCGCCGAACAGGCCGATCTTGCCGCCCTTGGGATACGGCTCCAGCAGGTCGATGACCTTGATGCCGGTCTCCAGAATCTCCACGGCGGGGCTTTGATCCTCAAAGGAGGGCGGGTCCCGGTAAATGCTCTTGCGGGGCGTTTCCGCCGGGAGCGGCTCTCCGCCGTCGATGGGCTGGCCCAGCACGTTGAACATCCGGCCAAGCGTCTGCTCCCCTACCGGGACCTCGATGGTCTTGCCGGGGGCGGTTACCTTCATGCCCCGGGCCAGACCCTCGCTGCCCGCCAGCATGATGCAGCGGACGACCCGCTCGCTCATGTGCTGGGCTACCTCCATCACGCGGGTCTGACCGTTCAGCTCCACGGACAGTGCTTCCTTGATCTTAGGCAGATGTCCGGCTTCAAACTCCACATCTACCACAGGGCCGGATACCTGCGTGATCGTTCCGATTTTCATACTGTTATCCCTCGCTTCCAAAGGTTCCCCGCTGTGCCGCCGCGCCTGCGGAAATTTCTGTGATCTCCTGGGTGATGGCCGCCTGCCGCACGCGGTTGTATTGCAGCCGCAGAGCGCTCAACAGCTCCTCCGCATTCTGGTTGGCGGCGTCCATAGCGGTCATGCGGGCGTTCTGCTCGCTGCAGAAGCTGTCCAGCAGGGCGCTGTACAGGAAACCGGAGACATAGCTGGGGATCATGCTGTTCAGCACCGCCCCCACGGACGGATAGAATTCAAAGGGTTCCTGCACGGCCTTTTCCTTGGCGGGCGGCGCGAACTGCATCCGGTGGAAAGGCAGCAGCCGGGTGGACTTGGCCTCGGAGAGCAGGCTGCTCTCCATATCGGTGTAGACCACGAAGATCTCCTTCAGCGTTCCCGCCAGGAAACCGTCCAGCAGCAGAGCGCTGATCTCCCGCGCCCGGTCCAGCGTGGGATTCTGGGCGGTGTAGAGAAAGCTGTGCTCAATGGGGATCTTGTGCTGGTCAAAGTACCGGCGGCCATACTCCCCTACCACATACAGTTTAGTGTCCGGGTGCTGGGCAAGGAGCTTTTCAGCCTCCTTGATGACGTTCTGGTTGTAGGCCCCCGCGAGACCCTTATCCGCCGTGATGACCAGACACCCATAAGTGCCCTCCAGCGGCGTGTTATTGTCCGGCGGGTAGAAATAGGGACTGTCCACGTCCCCCGCCGTGCGGAAGATGCGCTTGATCTCGCCCCGCATGGCGTCAAAGTAGGGCCGGGTGTTGGCCAGGTCGTTCCGTGCCTTCCGCAGCTTGGTGGAGGCGATGAGGTACATGGCGTTGGTGATCTTCCGGGTCTGCTGTACGCTTTCAATCCGGTTTTTGATCTCACGGGTATTGGCCATCTCACTCACCGCTCTTTTCCGCGGCTTCCGTCTGGAACCGCGTCAGAAATTCTCTGGACAGCTTCAGAATCGTCTCCCGGTCCTCATCGCTCAGCTGACCGCTCTCATCGATCCGGCGGCACAGGGCCTGGTCCTGGGTCTCGATATAGGTCAGGAGCCCGGTGCGAAAATCGTCCATCCGCGCAAGGGGCACCGTCTGCATCACATGATCCAGCGCCGCCACCAGCAAAATCACCTGCTGGTGCTGCTGGTAGGGGTGGTTCTGGGGTTGGCGCAGCAGGCGCATCAGGCCCTGTCCGTAAATCAGCTGCCGCTTGGTGGTTTCGTCCAGATCGCTGGAAAACTGGGTAAAGACCTCCATCTCCCGGTACTGGGCCAGATCCAGACGCAGGGCGCCCACCGCCTTTTTCATGGCCTTCGTCTGAGCGTCGCCGCCCACACGGGACACCGACAATCCCACGTTGACCGCGGGCCGTTGGCCGGAGAAGAACAGACTGCTCTCCAGAAAGATCTGGCCGTCGGTAATGGAAATGATGTTGGTGGGGATGTAGGCGGACACGTCGCCGGCCTGGGTCTCCACAATGGGCAGCGCCGTCATGCTGCCGCCGCCCAATTCCTCCGAGAGGTGGGCGGAACGCTCCAGCAGACGGGAGTGCAGATAGAACACATCGCCGGGGTAGGCCTCCCGTCCGGGAGACCGCTCCAGCAGCAGGCTCAGCGTCCGGTAGGCCACGGCGTGCTTGGAGAGATCGTCATAGACGATCAGAACGTCCCGGCCCTTCCGCATGAAGTACTCGCCCAGCGCTGTTCCGGCATAGGGGGCGATGTACTGCAAGGACGCCGACGCGCTGGCGGGCGCGTTCACCACGATGGTATAATCCATAGCGCCCTTGTGCTTCAGATTCTCTACCAGTTGGGCGACGGAGCTGGATTTCTGCCCGATGGCAACATAGATGCACACCACGCCCTTCCCTTTCTGGTTCAGAACGGTGTCCAGAGCGATGGCGGTCTTGCCGGTCTGCCGGTCGCCGATGATCAGCTCCCGCTGTCCCCGGCCAATGGGAAACATGGAGTCGATGGCGAGCAGGCCCGTCTCCATAGGCGCGTTTACCGGCTGGCGGTCAATGATGCCGGGGGCCGGGGACTCAATGGGCAGATAGCCCTCCGACGGAATGTCGCCCTGCCCGTCAATGGGCATACCCAGCGCGTCCACCACCCGGCCCAGAAAGCCGTCCCCCACCGGGATACCGGCGGTCTTACCTGTGCGGCAGACGATGCTGCCGGATTCAATGGCCTCACTGCCGCCGAACAGGATGCAGCCTACACGGTCCGGCCGCAGATCCTGCACCATGCCCTTCACGCCGGAGGAAAATTGCAGAATTTCACCGTAGGCCGCGTGCTCCAGTCCGCTGACGGTGGCGATCTCATCACCCACCGTCAGAACGCTGCCCACCTCCTCCGGCGCGGCATCCGGCTGCCAGTTGCGGACGGCCTCCCGCATCAGCGGGATCACGGAGACCCCGGCGGGGTTCAGCTGCTCCAACCGCTCCCGGAACTGCCGCAGACGGCCTTCCAGACTCCAGTCATACAGGTCGGCGCCCACTTCCATCCGAAAGCCCTTTTCCAGCGCGGGGTCCTGCTCCCAACGGAGGGGAACCTCCTGCCCGTACTGCTTTTTCAAAAAGGCCGCAAAACGGTTCCGCTGCGCCTCACTGGGGGCGTCCGCACTGCGCAGAACCGCTTCCAGTACCGTTTCACGCATGGGACTCCCCCCTCTCCGCCGCGTCCAAAAACTGATCGAACGCATCGCCGTCGGATTGCAGCACCAGCTTTTCCGTGGCTGTCACCGCCAGATCCTTCAGCTCCTTCTGCGCGTCGGACAGCAGCTTGTCATGCTCCCGCTGGGCAGCGGCATGGGCGTCCGCCAGAATTTGCTCCGCCTGTGCCCGTGCGTCGGAGAGCTGCCGCTGCATGGCGGCGTCCGCCGACTTCTGGGCGGCGGCGAGCTTTGCCGCAGCGTCGGCGTCGGCATTTTTCAACTGTTGACGGACCTCTGCCGCTGTTTTCTCCGCGTCTGCCAGCGTCTTTGCCGCTTTCGCATCCTGCTCCTGATAGTACTGCTGCCGCTTCTCCATAAACGTCTTGACGGGCTTGTAGAGCAGCAGGTACAGCCCGCCTGCCAGAATCACAAAATTCAGCAGGTGCAGCAAAATTTGCTGCCAATCAATATTCAACGGGATATTCACGGTTTCCCACCTGCCTTACTTATAGGACGAAGATGATCAGAATGACGACCAGCAGCGCATAAATGATAGCGGTTTCGATAAAGACCAGTCCCAGCATCAGCGTGGTACGGATCTTGCCCTCCGCCTCCGGCTGACGGGCGATCCCCTCCGCAGACTTGCTGACGGCAACGCCCATGGCCACGGCGCCGCCTGCGGCGGCAAGGCCGATGGCAATACCCGCGGCGATGGACTTGGACCCCGTGGCGTCGCTCTGGGTCTGGGCGGTTTCCGCCGCAGCGGGTGCGGCAGCGGTATCCGTGGAAGACGCGGCCAGTGCGGGGACCGTCAGGGACAGCACCACCAGCAGGATCAGGAACAGCGCGGGGACCTTTTTCTTAAGCAGTTTCATGTTTATTACCTCCAAAATGATTCGATCCGTAAATGATTGGGACGGTCATGCCCGCCCGGACGCCGGTTCGGGACGCTCCGATACCTCGCCGTAGAACAACGCTGTGAGCATGGTCAGAACATAGGCCTGGATCAACGCGTGAAGCAGGGTGAACAGAACGCCCACCAGCACCGGCAGCACATAGCTCAGCTGCACATAGTAATAGACCAGTTCCGTTACCAGCAGGCCGCTGAGCAGCGCGCCGAACAGACGGAAGCTCATGGAAATAGGCAGCGAGAATTCCTTCAATGTGCTGCCCACGCCCTTCAGACCGTTGCCCGCGATCCCGCCGGAGAGGATCACAAGATAGGATAAGCAGCCAAGGGCGATGGCGCCATTTATGTCCGACAGCGGCGCAGGAAGGGTCACGGAGCGGCCCATGGTGGTGACGGCCTGCAAGCCAAGTAGCTCAAACAGCGTCCCCACGAAGATATACGCGCCCGCGCCGAAGATGTAGGCCCCCAGAAATCCGTTTCGCTGAGGACTGCTGGTTTTGGCCATGCCGTCAAACAGGCTTACGGCCTGCTCCAGCAGCAGCTGGAACCGCCCCGGCACCAGCTTGAATTTCGGGATGACAAACACGCGGATACACGCCGCCGCTATCAGCAGGATAGCGGATACCGTCATGGCGGAGATCAGTCCCGGGTTGACGTTTTTCCAGCCGAACAGGCTGATCTGATTTTCCTCATGCAGGACCGCGTCCCGCATGGCGGTCTGAATGGTCTCCGTTTTTCCAGGCGGCGCCGTCAACAGACTGCCCGCGAACAGGACCGCGATGAGCAGGACCCATAGGATCATAAATTTCTTTTTGCTTTTCATGCTGATAGCCAGTCTCCTTTCCACACCGGAATACAGGCGCTGCGGTCTGCCCTGACCGCGTCCCATTTTTCAGCGTGACCGTTAAAGGACTTGTCTTCTAAGAACGCCCGTATTATACTGTTCTAACAGAAAGATGTAAAAAGTATATTTGATATGTTGGACATATCTGAATGATATGGCACGGAGGCGAAAAAAGTGGCTGTTCCCTACGATTATTACCGCATTTTTTACTATGTTGCCCAACACAAGAGCTTTACCAAGGCCGCCGAGGCTTTGGGCAACAACCAGCCCAACATTACCCGCTGCATGAATAATCTGGAACAGGATCTGGGCTGCAAGCTGTTTGTCCGCACCAACCACGGCGTCTCCCTGACCCCGGAAGGTCAACGGCTTTACAGCCGTGTTGCTGTGGCCTTTGAGCAGCTGCGCCTTGGCGAAAGTGAGGTCCGGGCGGATTGCAGCCTGCGGACCGGCAGCATTTCCATTGCCGCCAGCGAAGCCGCGCTCCATCTGACCCTTCTGAACCGCCTTGACGCGTTTCACCGGCGGTATCCGGGGATCCACCTGCGGATCACCAACGATTCCACCCCCCGCGCCATGGAAGGACTGCTGCGGGGACAGGTGGACTGCGCGGCGGTCACCACGCCCTGTCCGGTGAGAAAGTCCCTGCAGGAAACGGCGCTGGTCTCCTTCCGGGAGATCCTGATCTGCGGTTCGGATTTTCATGATCTGACCGCAGAAACGCGGAGTCTGCGGGATCTGGAAAATCTCCCCTTTGTGTGCATGAGCAGAGGGACCAGTACATATACCTTTTATCAACAGCTGTTCTTAAAGCACAATCTGGCTTTTTATGTGGAAATGGAAGCCGGCACCATGGATCAGGTCCTCGCGATGGTGCAGAGCAATCTGGGCGTCGGTTTCTACCCGGAGTCCATGGCCGCTCCCGCCCTTGCCGCTGGGACGGTATTCCAGATCCACCTTGCGGAGCCGATCCCGGAACGGTTCGTCAACCTGATCGAGGATACATCCCGACCTCAAAGCGTTGCCATGAAAGCCTTTAAGAAAATGCTGCTGGCCCCGGAGGAAGAGTAAAATACCGGAGAGGAAATCATTTCCTCTCCGGTGTTTTTTGGATGGTTTTGCGTCTGCCGGTATGGGGCTTTTGCGCCGTCAGTCACCCAGCGCCTGCTTCAGATCGGCGATGATGTCATCCGGGTCCTCCAGACCGACGGACATCCGGATCATGCCGTCGGTAATGCCGGCGGCCTCCCGGATCTCCTTGGGGATCATGGTGTGGGTCATGGCGGCAGCCTGCTCCACCAGCGTTTCCGTATCGCCCAGAGAGACGGCCAGCGTGCAGAGCTTTAGGCTGTTGATGAACTTCTTACCGGCCTCCAGACCGCCGGCCACGTCAAAGGAGATCATGCCGCCTCCGCCCTTCATCTGCTTCTTGGCAATGGCGTACTGGGGATTGGATTCCAGGAAGGGATAGCGGACCGTTTCGATCTTGGGATTGGCCTCCAGCCACTTGGCGATCTTCAGAGCGCTTTCATTGTACTGCTTCATGCGGACACCCAACGTCTTGAGACCGCGGCACACCAGAAACGCGGTGAAGGGCGCCATGACGGAGCCAAAGTGCATGAGGGTACCCAGACGGCACTCCCGCAGGAACTGCTCATCGTTGGAGATCACCGCGCCGCCCAGCAGGTCACCGTGGCCGCCGATGTACTTGGTGAGGCTGTGGATGACTGCATCCACGCCCAGATCCAGCGGGGTGGTGTTGTAGGGCGTGGCAAAGGTGTTGTCGATAAAGACCTTGACGCCATGCTTATGGGCGATCTCCACCACGGCGGCAATATCTACCAGCACCATGGTGGGGTTGGCGGGAGATTCCACATAGATCAGCTTGGTGTTGGGCTTGATCAGGCCCTCCAGTTGGCTGAGATCGGCGGCGTCAAAGGTATCGTGGGCGATCCCGAAGCGGGGCAGCCAGTCGCTGGTCACGTCCTCCGTGCCGGAATACTTGGCCTTGGTGAAAATAGCGTGGTCGCCGCTTTTCAGCAGCGCGAAAATCGCGCCGGAAACAGCGCCCATGCCGGACGCATAGGCCACGGCCCCCTTGCCGTGCTCCAGCGCCGCCAGCTTCTGTTCCAGATAATCCACAGAGGGATTGGTGATCCGGCTGTATGCAAAGCTTTCGGCGTAGTCATCGCAGGCCTTCACCGCATCGTCCGTGGAATCAAAATAGAATGTGGATGTCTGATAAATGGGCGGGATCAGGGCGCCGTACATATCCCGCGGCTCGCCGGCGTGGACCTCTACCGTGTTGAATTTCAGATCTTCATGCTTCAAATCAGGGTGCTTCAAAACTAACTGGCTCATTTAAAATACCTCCCGTCGGTTGTGTGACTGCGCAAATGAATGCCTACTAACTTACTTGGTTGCATTGAGCATAGCACAAACACCCATGGAAACGGAAATATCCGAATGTTATCGCTGGCAATAACATTCGGATATTCAGCTTCTGCGTTTTGCCGCACGGTGGAAATGCGTCTGGGACCTAAAGTCCCGGAAGCACCATCCTTAGCGTTTGCGCTTGGGTGGTGGAGTTCACGTTGAGGCTGTGGCTGTCTTCATGACAGAATATATTTTCAAAATATCGTATAAAAGCGTGATTATTAAGCATAAAACGCCAATAAAAATATGAGAAGCGATTCTGCGGAGCGATTTATCTCAAAAAAATGCTGGCTTGGAAGAATTTTCCCTACCGCAAGCCCTTGATCTTGAAGGGCGTACGTCAGGTGGGTAAGACTTGGATTCTGAAAGAGTTCGGCAGGCGCTGTTATGCAAATACAGCTCAATAGGAGCTGAACAGTACGCAGATTTTGCGTATTGCTTGGTTCTTTTCTTTTTTTAAACCCGCAATGACAAAATTCACCAGAGCAGAACACAGAAACATTCTCGGCGTCGCTTGCACCGAAGATATTGAGAATCGCTTAGTTGCGCTGCATACAGACTGCTGCCGCAGTCATGCCTGAGGCAATCTTCGGATTGTCTTTACATAGTATCCGCTTTCAAAAAATAAAATATTTTGTGTTTTTGAAAGCGACATCTTGCATATACTATTCGCAGGCAGTATAATGAGCACAACGGGGCGGTTTCGAGAAATAAAAAAAATTCAATTTTTGAAAGCTAGGCGACTATATGAAAACAATTACGAGAGCAAAGTATCTCGATAGAATCATTGAACTGAACGGCACTCCTGACATCAAAATCATCACGGGCATTCGTCGATCCGGTAAGTCCAAGCTGATGCAGGCGTATATTGAGTATCTGAAAAGTAATTTTGA
>ENA-USUG01007141-USUG01007141.1-human-gut-metagenome-genome-assembly--contig:-NODE-7141-length-11094-cov-49.512571_pt1 | contig 11094 bp, 17 predicted proteins | sample MGYA00250059_ERZ773394 | MGnify/ENA primary metagenome ERZ773394 (study PRJEB29103, sample SAMN06111957) | human gut metagenome | biome: human gut; feature: ankylosing spondylitis patient; material... | reverse complement strand
GTTTGACTTTATTTCTCATCAATCTTGCCAGCTCTTTATGCCGGTAGTCGTCGGACTTTTCCAACGCTTTTGCCGATATCGATAGCAAGCTGGTGATAGATGTTAGCTCTTGTGGAGTCATGGTTAAAAGGGTAAATCATCTACTACCGGATTCCGGGAATTGTCTTCCTGCGGTTTGGGCTTGATAGGTTTTAAATCGCCGATAAGATAATTCGTACTGTCTTTCCGTTCTTCCGGCTTGGGGGCACAGCTTATCGTGTGAGTATGCCCCCATTCAGATGCCAACTTTCGCTCCCATACCGTTATGTTCAAGTACTTCTTTCCGTTCTTACCTTCCTTGATTACCTCTTTGGGTATGTCGGAGAGGCAAATGCTTCCGTAGTAATTCATATTCTTATTATTTTATGTGATAGTCTTTTATTCGCTGGAATATTTCTCCACGAATCTTAATTTGATCTATAACCGTGTCGTCTCTGGGAATAGTTACCCGTGTGATTTCATTGTCTTTGATTTTACGGTTCCAATTTTTTTCGTCGTTGTATTCGAAAACACATAGGAATGCGAGGGAGGCTTGGTCGAGACCTGAACAATAGAGTTGTTCTTGCACTTGGTTGTAATAATGTTTCTTGTATTTCCTGACATAGGCCAGTTTTTCGGAGTCGCTTTCCAACGGGACGATTTTATCGAAATATTCATCGAACGAGACCGTCTTCAACTCGATGAATGTCTTTAACTTTCCTTCGTCTATCTCGGCAAAATCAAGAGAGGCTTTGAAAACGTCCATCTCAATACTCTGTACCTTGTATTGGCTGACATAGCAAAACGGAAGTATCTTGCCGTACACGTCTTCGAGAATAGCACCGGTGCGCAACGCATCTATGGGACTTGCCAATGCGTTGTAGTGGGGCTTTTCTCCGCTTACGAAACGCTGTAACAGTTTGGCATAGGAGGACGAGTGTATGTCCGACAATAACGCCGTGATGTCGCCGCTTCCGATATACATCGTGTCTGTTATCATATCGTTCCTTTCTTTTTCGCACTGGTGTACAAGGTGTCTATTTCGTAGTCTGTAAGCTCGTCTATCGATTCCCTTCCGAACATTTTCAATGCGGCTTGGTAGTAGGTGCTGTTTTTATAAAGAAGATTGTATATTATAGCTCTCTTTTCGGAAAGTGGCGTTTCACTCTTTTCTTCCTTCGATTTCTCGGCATCGGGATCTTCGCCGGTGGCTATCTTGTAAGCGTTCAACAAGGCGTATTTCCTTGCATAGGTGGAAGCCTTGCCAAAGCCCTTATCGCCAGAATCAAGTCCCCTTCCGAATGTCTCTATGTCGATATATTCAGAAGGGTTGTCTATATTGTAGATTCGGGTCGTCATCTTGACTATATCGACATATTTTATCGTTTCCATACCTTTGTTTGCAACCCGTAGTATCTCACTTTTGACGAGTTCTTGTTTGAAAGGTACGCTCACGATACCATGTTTGGATTCTGCTTCTTTAACAGCTAGTGTAACATCTTGGTCTCCTACCGCATTGTAGGCGTTTTTCCCTTCTCCGACAACCAATTTTTTTTCTATATTTTTTATTTCGTTGGCTACGGATTGTATTTTTTGGAATATGTTCTTTGTTTCCATCTCGTTTCTTTCTTTTTATACACCGCATATCCTCCCGGACGGGCGGTGAATATGCTTGATTTATATGGAACTATAATTTATTTCCTCTTGCTTTGCGATCGCCCGGAGTATCGGATTTGTTCCCTCTATTGACGGATGCGGGTTTATATCTAAGGCCGTGCTTGGTATGACAAAGGTCTTTCCCAGCTCGGCTTTCTTTCCCATATCGCTTGTCGTGTTCCCGATTGGCTTTCGCCAGCTGCGCCCGTTTGCGTTTTTGCTCGGGACGGGCGTTTATTTTTTTGTCTGTCTCGGCTTTCTTCTCCCGGGCTTCGGGGTGTGTGCGATAATATTCTGTGGATTTTCCCATTGTGATAGTGATTTTGTTATAGTTTCTTATCGGTTTGTTGTTTACCACTTACATTTAATAGCTTTATTTACAACTACTCTATCATCTTCGTCTTTTGACAATTCTATCAACACATCGATTGAGGTGGCGGGGTTGTGCGCTACTGACATGCGGACTCTCCAATCTCTATCTTTTGCTAATTCTCTCAACACACCGGCGGGAGTGTTGGGATTCCCTGCCGCATTCTTGCGGACAACAGAGTTACCTGACTCTGCCAATTTCATGAGTACATCGGCGGGAGTGTTGGGATTCCTTGCCGCATAACAGCGGACATACCATTGGCTATCCTTTGCTAGCTCTGTGAGCATATCGGCGGTAGTGTTGGGATTCCCTGCCGCATGACAGCGGACATCACAGTCACTATTTAAGATCTCATTTTTGTCCATTGTATTTCTTATCTTTTTTTTGTTGCCCTGTAAGAGCCACCGACGACAGTGCGAACAGGGATATGCTTATCACCAGTTGCCAAAGGTTGGCATTGATGAGCGAAGCTACTACCCCGAATATCGAGGAAAACATAAGCAGTATGGTGAGCAGGGTAAATAACTTGTAGAATATCATGACTGTTATATTTGGAAATTACCGTTAAACTCAAATTCTTCATTTCCGCATTCGTCGAATACGGTTACCGTGTATTCTGTATCGATGTAGCCACTACTAGAAGATGGCGTTAAATAGTTGCCGTTGTCCCATTCCTTGTGATTGTATGCGTCGTAATGAATGCGGACGTCGGCGTTTTTGTCGATCAAATCTATTTCATAGTTTATATCTCCGTCGAGATAATGACCGTCCATGTTTTCTCCTATATGGTCGTCAAGAAAACTTTCTACCTCGTCCTGTATGGTTTTTAGTTTCTGAATATCGGCTTTTACCATAGCGATAGCGGTTTTGTAGATGTCCGTGGCATCACACATGAGGTCTTCCCGGTATCGACGCATGCTCTGCCAGTCTTTCGGGTCGCAATCTTCGAGGTAGGATTTGGCTATTTCTTCCTCGTTCATCGATAGTATCTTGTTGGCGACCTCGTAGTTTTCTACCCCGCCTCCCAGATAAAATTCCTTACATTTCAATTTGTAAGGGGAGTTGTCGTATTGGTCGTTGAAATCTTCCCTTGCCTTGTCGTATCGTTTCTCGATTGTTGACCGTGGGATAATACAGGTTGTGTTCATGTTCACAGGCTTATTTAATTTCGTTCCCCTGCAACAGATGACTGTTTTTTCAACCCGAATCCAACGGGCAGGGGAAATATAGGGTAATGGAAAGCTGTCTGAACTATTCTTGCCTAGAAAGGCAATCCCTTTCTCTCTCCATTCTTTTTGTTCGTTTCTATTCATTGAACTTGGTGAAGCGTGCCCGGTTGCCGAATTACCAGATATTACTTACACGTCACGACTTCGTTACTTCACCCCGACCCGTCGCAAGTCTCGGCGTTCCCGCTATTGCGACTCTCGGTGTTCTTCACGTACGCCAACATGTCAATGAGCTTTTTTGTGGGGAGGCGGGAATCGAACCCTTGCTCGCTCCGAAGAACCGATACCCAACATACTGGTTCTTTTATTCGGTTGCTCTACCGTTGAGCTACTCCCCTTATTGTCGTTATTTCTTTTTCTTGTGGTGTAGTTCTAATGCAAGTTCAGCATCGACTATGATTTTACGCCCGATTTGCGTGACTGCCTTGTCAATAACTCCGCTTTCCTTTATCTTGATTGCGGTTCCTTTGGAGCAGGAGAACAACTCACATAAACCTTTCAGCCCATATACATATTTTTTATCTGTGTGTTCCTCTTTATGGGTGTCATTCTTTGGCATACAATTTTCGAGGACTTGCATGAACTCACTAACCGTGAGTTGCCAAATAGGTGTGTCAGAGCGTATCATATTGTTTTGCTTTTTATCGTTTGCCCCCGTAGGCTAATTCGATTCAGCGACTCTCGCCTTTTCTACGGGATTTCTTTTTGTAGTACCAAACCAAATAGTAATGAGTTATACCATGTGGATTACTATAATTGTGCGGTTCTATTAGCTGGTTTATCCTACCATCTTGTGTGAGACGATTCCGCCCTTTTTGAGAGCAAGCTCCCTTATTCGTTCTGGCTGCTCTCCGTCCGTGCGAAAGTTTATCGCCCCGTAGACAGTACGGTCTGTACAACCTACCTCGGCGGCTATCTCCTTAATAATCTTTGATGGTATACTGATGTATTTTACTTTTCTCATTGCTTTTTTACATTTAATCGTTTATATTTGCACATTATGGTTTTTGTTTCAATCTTGAAATAGGTTCGTTTCAATGATTACAGAGACAAAGATACTAACAGTTAGTAAAAACACAAACTATTTTCTTTTAAAAGTTAGTATAATAACATTAATTAACTAACAGTATTATGGAAGGCTGGGAAAGAATAAAATTAATTATTGAAAAAGAGGGATTAAATAAAAACTCTTTTAGTGCAGCAATTGGATTAAACAATAATGTTACAATCACAAGAATTATCAATGAACATCGATCACCATCACGTTCAACATGTGAAAAAATAGTTAGTGCTTTCCCAAAATACAAATTAGAATGGTTGTTGTATGGAGAAGGAGAAATGCTAAGCAATAATTCAGGAATTATCGGGAACAATAATAAGGGCAATATCTATCGAGGAGATGTTAATAATAACATCTCTATATCATTGCCGGAAAAAGGTACTCAAAAAATTATTGACCCTGACGGAACAGTCACAATAGAGAATACTAGTTCAGGCGTCCAAAATAACCTGAACGAAATAGACATGCTTAATCAAAGGATACAATACCTCGAAAGAATCGTTAGTGGACATGAGGCTACAATAAAGTCTCTTGAAACAACAATAAAATCCAAAGATGATTTAATATGTATTTTGAGGAGCTCATTAGATAAACAAGATTAGATGGTTAACAATCGCAATATACTAAATAATTTCTTAATATAAGAAAAACTAATATAATAGTAAAGTCATGAAAGAATTAATTAAGAAAATACTTAGTGAGAAAGATGCAAAAGAAGGTCTTCATGTGAGAATGATCGCAGAAAGAATATTAATGAGTGGAGCTTCCGGTGATATGTCAATTGACGAAGTTCTAAGGAAAGTTACTCAAATATTAAATAGAGAAGTTAAAAAGAAAAACGCTGCTGATAAAGATTTTGCAAGAGTAAAAAATCCAAAGACCGGTAAATTTAGAGCTGGTGTATATAAGTTGAGGATAAAAAAGAAAGAACCTCTCCCCATTCCTATTATAGAAGATTCGCAAAATGAGGAGACAAAAGAGATAGCATCTCCACAAGCCCAAAGAATAACGACAAACTACATGGGAAAAGCAGGAGAATATGCAGTTATGTCAGAACTACTATTCAGAGGATATAATGCAAACAACATGAGTGTTGATGAAGGCGTGGATATTGTTGCAAGTAAAGACAATGTATTTTTCTTTGTTCAAGTAAAAACCGCAGAATTAAAAGGGAATTATACAGCTCACACCCAAATAAAAGTAAATAGATTTGACGCTTTTATAAATGCCCAAATAAGATACATTATAGTAGTGCGATGTAAGGAGAATAATGCTTACAAAAATATATTCTTTACTTTCTCTAATAGTGACATTGAACAATTCAAATTTCACAAATGCGTAAACACGTCTGACGATTACATCTATATTAAAATAAGGTTTGATGTGGATACGCATAAGCCTGTATTATATCATGAAAATAAAAGTCTTGATATGAGTTTCTTCATGAATCGATTTCAATTATAACACAACATAAATTATGAAAAACATAATTCTACTAAGTATTTTACTCTGTTCCTCATTCAATATGATATTGGGACAAGAGATTTGGGACAAAGAGACCTCTACCTATGTGAATCACAATGTGGGGTTTCATTGGAATTTGATAAGAGGGGTTGATTGGATTAAAATCCCGACTAATAATGAAAATACGGTTTTCAAAGCGACATCGGATGTGGGGATAACAGTCTTTGTATCTACAAGAAATTTGGGTGTAGATAGTGGAGAACATGATGCGTGTGACTTTATAGAAGAGCTCAAACAAGAGTATGGAACGATGTTAAGAAAGAGAGACGCTTTTTTGGGGTCGAAATCGGAAATTAAATATATTGTATGTAGCAACTTTTCAGGAAGAGACGCAATAAAAATTGTTATCAAATGCTTATTATCTGATGATATTCATAACGAATCTTATTATGAAATAAGCTATAATTTTTTAAAGGGAGAAATATTGTTTGGGGTAGTTGCTCAAATAATGGAAGAAGCATATTATTACTTGGACGAGAGTGATATAAAATCTATTTTTTATGGATTTGGGTTGAATGCAAAATAAAGAGATGACATGGGAAGATTGAATTTAGCGACCGTGATTATTTTGATATGCGCCATAGTAAGAAATGTGATGGGAATAATAACGGCAGCTATGAAATATCAAATTGATAAAACTTTATATAATTTGCCTGAAAATTATACTGGACTACTTGTATGCGACATTGGAGTAGCTGTTGTTTTTGTCCTATGTTTCATATTGATCCTACGGTTAAATAAATGGGGCTATTATACTTTTATAGCGACCAATATAGTGTATATGATATTAGTTGCCATTATTGGTGGAGACACGGTTAAATGTACATTATTGGGTATATTGTACATGATAGGAATGTCGTTGTTAATGCTTTTGAAAAAGAACGGTATCAATGGCTTTGTCTCTTTGGGAATAAAGGAGATGCCAGTTTCTTTGAAAGACGAGAATGAGGATTTCGAAGAGGACGATACATTTATGTCGGAAGGAAAATCGAAAGAGAACATAGTTAATGAAAATTCTTACTCCTACAATAAAGAGGTTGGAGAATTGGATAACGAGAAAAAGACAGACGATGAAAGGTTTGACAAAGAAGCTATTAGTTTCAATAATGCTCTTGGTTTGATAGTGAAACATAAAGATTTTACACTTATACTGTTACTTATTATTATACTTATTACTTTATATTATTTTTCAATCAAATAAATATATTATGGAGGCATTTATTTTATCTTGGGCATTCCCCGTCCTCATATTAATAATAATATCCTGTATTACTTTCTTATTAGTAAAAAAATACATGGATAAAAAAATAGCAAACATTGTATTTGCTATTTCTTTATTTCTTAGCGTTGCAATAGGGCTTTATATTCAAAACAATAGGTTTGTAGTCGAAAATTACAAATATGTTGTTTTTACAGTATATGATAAACTTACAGGAAAAACACACTCAACATACGATAACAATCATTGATATGAAAACAAGTCTGACATCACTAATTTTGTTATTTGCATTGTGTTGCCCTGCTATAACTTCCGGCGAGCCAACTGACAAAAAGAAAAAACAAGAAACGGTAAATTAGTAACCAATGCCTTTGAGCTTAATGACAATTGAATATGAAAGTAGAGGAAATACAAGAGCTGTTCTGCAGCTTCGAGTCCATAGCTAACGAATACGAGGGTGTGGAATGTTGGAGCGCAAGGGAACTTTCAACCTTATTAGGATATGCAAAATGGGATAAATTTAGCAATGTAATAAACAAGGCAAAGGATGCCTGTCTGAATGCGGGTGAAAACTCCGAAGACCATTTTCTCCACGTGGGGAAAATGGTTACGCTTGGTTCAAATGCGCAACGTGAGGTTGATGACTATATGCTGACACGCTACGCCTGTTACTTGATAGCTCAGAACGGAGATCCTAGAAAGCCAGAAATATCCTTTGCGCAGAATTACTTTGCCGTACAGACCAGACGTGCGGAGCTAGTGCAAAAGCGCATCCTCGATTACGAACGTGTACAGGCAAGAATAAAACTTGCCGAAACCGAGAAAGTCCTTTCGGGTGTACTGTATGAACGTGGTGTGGACAACAAAGGGTTTGCCGTCATTCGGTCAAAGGGCGATAAGGCATTATTCCGTCTTGACACCGCTTTGCTGAAACGCAAACTGGGCGTTCCGAGCAGCCGCCCTTTGGCAGACTTCCTGCCTACTATTGGTATTAAGGCAAAAGACTTTGCCGCAGAAATGACCTCTGTAAATGTGCAGCAAAAAGACCTTTACGGGCAGCAGGCTATTGAGCAAGAACATATAGACAACAACCTTGCCGTGCGACAGATGTTGTTGAGCCGGGGCATTGTCCCTGAAAGATTGCCCGCCAGTGAAGATGTAAAAAAGGTGGAACGCAGGCTTAAATCAGAAGTGAAAAAGATAAACAAAAAGAAATAGATATATCTGCACCGGTCCAAAAATCTAAAAGATTCCATGACCACGGAAACTGCCGAGGGTTAAACAAGTGTAGTGCAGAAATAGTCGCTATATCCTTAGACAAAGCTAAAAATAACGGATATACACCTTGTAAAATTTGCTATCGATATGAGATTTAACCGAATTTTCCTGCTAAACCACATTAGTACCAACGAATCTTATCTGCGTATGAGAGTTCAGTGGAAAGGGAATACTGTGGTACTGAATCTTGGTTACAGAGTAGAACGAGCTAAATGGAACTCCGATACACAACGAGTTAAGAACGGCACTACTCATGGGAAAAAGAAAGTACCTGCCTCAAACATAAATAGGGAAATATCACGCTACGAGATGGCAACCGATAAGTTATTCGCAAGGTACGAAATGGAAGGAGTATTACCAAGTGAGAAAGATTTCCGGGACGCATTGATCCGAGAAATTAGAGGAGAATATAAGCATGAGGAGAAAGACAATCCTCATATAATTTTTGTGCAGGCGTTTAACAAATATCTTTCTGATAACAGAAATAATTGGGCGTTGTCCACTTCGGATAAACGAAAGGCTTTATTGAAGCATTTGCTCGATTTCAAATCTGATATACAATTTTCAGACCTGTCAGAAAATGGGATTTCAGATTATCTACAATTCTTGCTATCCAATGGAATGAGGAACACGACAGTAAAACGTCAGAACGGATTTGTAAAAAGTTTCCTAAGATGGGCTAAGGCCAACGGATATAATATCGGAGAAGCCTCTTTAACACACTCCGTCAAGTTAAGAGATACACAAAAGAAAGTAATATACCTTGAATGGGACGAATTGATGAAGTTGTTTTCTTTCGAGTTCCCTGAGAGCATGAAACGACTTGAAGTTTCGAGAGATGTTTTGTGTTTATGCTGCTTCACTTCGTTGCGATTTAGCGACGCAAAGAACTTGAAAAAGTCAGACGTTTACGATAATTATATATCTGTCACAACAATAAAGACCTCAGATACTGTGAAGATAGAGCTTAATAAATATTCCCGCTCGATACTTGACAAGTACAAGAATTCACAGGGGGTATATGCAATTCCTACTAACAGCAATCAGATAACCAATAAAGACATTAAACAGATAGGGGAACTTTGCGGGTTAGATACCCCAATAGGCCTCACGTACTATATAGGGAATAGGAGGTATGATGAAGTGAAACCTAAATATGAACTGTTGACTACACATTGCGGTAGGAGAACATTCATTTGTAATGCTCTTATGCTTGGTATACCTCCCCAAATTGTTATGAAGTGGACTGGACATAGCGACTACAAGGCGATGAAGCCCTATATCGAAATTTCAGATTCGGCAAAAAAGAACGCCATGAAACTATTCAACAGATAAAAAGAAGTACCTATTTCAGTACCATTAATCAGCAATCTATTGAAAAACAATATATATAGCGGAGAGAGAGGGATTCGAACCCCCGGAACCTCTCAGTTCAACGGTTTTCAAGACCGCCGCAATCGACCACTCTGCCATCTCTCCATAGTCGACTTCTCTATTTAAGCGGTGCAAAGATACGACTTATATTCGAAAAATAAAAAAGATTTCATATTTTTTCTATCGACACCTCACTCTTAACAGTACACTTCTCTCATAAATACTCAAAATAGCTCCTATTTCAATAAATGTGTCACCCTTCTCGGCTCATCTAGTACGATAGAGAAGGTAGTACACAGAGACGGAGTGATTAGAAAATACCAACAATTACTATTACGTTCCCACGTTTTACATCGCAGACGAAAAGGAGCACGAGGGCGGTATCTATCCCAACGAAGTCGAAGCTATCTTCAAAAAGGCTTTGGTACAAGAATAAGGTTCAATCGAAATCACCATCAAAGGTAATTTGTTATATCTTCGATATGATTTAACTGGATAAAGTTCCTGTATTCTACCTTTCCCTCATATTGCTCGTATGCCCAAGTGACATGATGGGGTACATGAGCGGCATAACCTCCGAGTTCCAATACAGGAATGATATCGGCTTTTATTGAATTTCCTATCATGAGAAATTTCTCAGGGGAACATTCCAATTTATCAAGTAGCTTTTTATAGTCTGCCTTTTTCTTATCGCTCATTATTTCTATATGGGTAAAATATTCTTGCAACCCGGAATTTGCAATTTTTCTTTGTTGGTCAAACAGGTCTCCCTTAGTCGCTAACACCAATTTATATTTCCCTTGAAATGCAGATAAAACCTCTTTTACTCCATTCAGCAATGTAACCGGCCTTTGCAAAAGCTCTTGACCTAATTCAATGATTTTGTTTACAAGACCGATATTTCCTTCTCCTTCCGTCACTTTACAAATTGTCTCAATCATACTAAGCATCATGCTTTTCAATCCATAGCCATACATATGGAGATTTTTCATTTCCACTTTAAATAAATCTTCCGATATAGATGATGACATCTGATAGGGACTGAGGAGATTACAAAATTCCTTTTCAAATTCTTGAAAATACAATTCATTCTCCCAAAGCGTGTCGTCGGCATCGAAAGCTATGTATTCGATCGTTTTTTTCATAGGTCATTTTCTTTATCGTAATAATCGGATAATTTCCCCACCGTTTCATCTGCCCCTCCGGCTTTTGGATAGGACCGGGGGTTGTGAGGCCTATATACAAAAAGAGAGAAAACCGAAGGGGTTCTCCCTCTCCGGCTTTCTCTTCTATAAGTTGGCGGCTACCTACTCTCCCACTTGCGCAGTACCATCGGCGTGGCGGGGCTTAACTTCTCTGTTCGGAA
>ENA-USUG01007139-USUG01007139.1-human-gut-metagenome-genome-assembly--contig:-NODE-7139-length-11096-cov-6.986296_pt1 | contig 11096 bp, 9 predicted proteins | sample MGYA00250059_ERZ773394 | MGnify/ENA primary metagenome ERZ773394 (study PRJEB29103, sample SAMN06111957) | human gut metagenome | biome: human gut; feature: ankylosing spondylitis patient; material... | reverse complement strand
GTCATCTCCCTGCTGAACATCGACTTCGGCTCCATGCTGACCCACGAGTACAACGCTCAGGTCAAGGGCGACCTGTTCACCACGCCCGAGCGTCCCTTCGAGGGTGCTGACGATTACGAAGTCGGCTCCAAGGGCAAGTCCTCCGTTCTGGACCTGCTGCTGCCCGTTATCGTGCTGATCATCACCTGCATCGTCGGCCTGATCTACACCGGCGGCTACTATGATACCAAGAGCGGCAACTACCACGCTTTCATGAATGCCTTCTCCGATGCGTCCTCCGGCCAGGGCTTGGCCATCGGCTCCATGATCGCGCTGGTGTTCACCTTTGTGTACTTCTGGCTGCGGGGCTCCATCGGCTTTGAGAAGTCCTTCGAGTGCGTGCCTCAGGGCTTTATCCAGATGATCGCGCCTATCCTGATCCTGACCTTCGCGTGGACCCTGTGCGGCCTGACCCGTTTCGGCATGTACTCCGCCAATTTCGTTACCAACGCCATGGCCGGTGCCGGCGAGCTGAAGATCTACCTGCCTGCCGTGATCTTCATTATTGGCTGCGCCATCGGTTTCGCCACCGGCACCTCCTGGGGCACCATCGGCATCATGGCCCCCATCGTTGTCTCCGTGTTCAACTATGATGTGGAGCCCATCCTGTGCACCATCGGTCTGGCGGCTGCCTGCTCCGGCGGCGTTATGGGCGACCACTGCTCCCCCATCTCCGATACCACCATCATGGCTTCTGCCGGTGCCCACTGCTTCCACCTGAACCATGTGTTCACCCAGATGCCCTATGCCCTGACCGTTTCCGGTGTGGCCTTCGTCAGCTTCATTCTGGCGGGTCTGATCCAGAACGTGGTGATCTGCCTGATCATCGCCTGCGTCCTGATGGTCGCTACCCTGCTGGTCATCAAGGCTATCGTCAGCAAGAAGCACGCTGGCATCTTCGAGGAAATGGCCGAGGCCAACAAGGCGCTGGCCCACCAGAAGTAAGCGGATTTCTCAAGCATATTGATACTTCCAATAAAAAAATCACCGCAGGCACAAAGCCTGCGGTGATTTTTTATAAAAGCCTCGCAGAGTTTGCGCCCGCAGGCGCAAAAAATTCGGACGTTTTTCGCCGCGACATGTGCGTGGCGAAAAACACTTTGCGCGGAGAGAGTATTCACCCGCACATTTTATGTGCGGGTGAATGCGGGTCGGAGCGAATCTTAAACTTATTTCAAAGGGCAATAGCCCTTTGAAATAAAGAAAAAGGGGCGGGAACATTTCCCGCCCCTGATGCGTCTCTATTATGTTTGCGGGCTTTTACACCTCGATGCCGAACTTCTCAAACCGCGGGATCAAGCCCTGCCGGGGATGGGGATCGCCGTCGTCGGGGATCTGCGCCAGATCGTAGCCGGGATAGTCGTTGCCCTCGATGATGGCGGGGCCGTTCTCCGTCATGCAGATGTCCCAGCCCACATAGTGGAACTCCGGATACATCAGCGCCGCCTTCAGCGCCAGCGCCTTGACCTCCTCGTGCATGGGCATCTGATAGCCCTTCAGCTCGATACCGGTGGTGGGGTGCCGGTCGTACTTCTTCAGCTCCTCGTCGTGGCCCTGTCCGGCGATCTTGCCGGTGTCCAGATCGAACCGCATGGTGATGCCGCCCCGGCCCATGTTGTCAAAGGCCATTCCGCCGGTGCCCGCCTTGCAGGCGGCGTAGATCACCAGCGGCTCGCCGTCCTTTACAAAGGTGGCCACGCGGATGCAGTTGATGGAATCGGGATGCAGCGCCGCCGCCTGGGGATGCTGGCGAATGACCTCCTCGCAGATGCCGAACCGCTTCTCCGGCCGCTTCACATAGGCCCACATGGCATCCACATCGTCGAAATCCTTCTTGTACAGCTTCTCAATGCCGCTGCCGCAGTCCCCGTCGATGGGCTTGACGATCACCGCGTCCTTGTCCGCCAGAAACGCCTTAAACTGCTCCGCGTCGGCGGTAAACAGATTCAGCGCCTCACGGCCCATCAGGGGCCGGAACTTCTCAAAGAAGGCGTTCTTGTCGTTGAAGATGGCGGCGTCGGTGCGGTTGTTCACCCGCTTCACGAAGGCAGCCGACCGCACACGGGTCAGATACGTGGAGCGCTCCGCGTCGTTCAGGTCGTAAAATTCAAACATCATATAGTCCGTCGGCCCGGCGCCGTAGCGCTTGGCGCACCGCAGCATGTCGGTAAACAGCGCCGCCGTAGGCTTGCCGCAGATGGCGTGCGCCTTCTCGGCGGTCTGCCAGACCCGGCGCAGCGGCACGTTCTTGGCCGCCTGACGAATGGAACTCAGTTTCATAAAGGCAAAACATCCTTTCATAACAGGTGCTTATTATTATATCGAATTTGCCACAAAAGAAAAGCCCCTCCCGCATAAAAAATTGAAAACCCAGCCATAACGAAGGCAGATTTTACGAAAAAACTTCCCCGCCCCTCTTGACAGGTGTACCGCATCATGGTATAAGTGTATTAACACGCTTAATACACTACACTCGGAAGGAGTGACACTATGATCCATCTGGACTATCGGGACAGCCGTCCCATCTACGAGCAGGTGAAGGATGGCCTGCGGCGTTTGATGGTGACGGGGGTGCTGGCGCCGGGCGACAAGCTGCCGTCGGTGCGGGCCATGGCCTCGCAGCTGTCCATCAACCCCAATACCATCCAGCGGGCCTACGCCGAGCTGGAAGCCGAGGGCTACGTGGTATCCGTCACTGGAAAGGGCTGCTTTGTGGCGGAGGGCGATACCCAGAACACGGCCCGCCGTGCCGAGCTGACCGGCAAGCTGAAGCCTCTGCTGGAGGAGCTGAAGAATTTGGGCATGACCCGCGAGGAGCTTGTGCAGCTTTGGGAAGGAGAGAGAAAGTAATGTTAGAAGCAAAGAACGTCGTCAAGACCTTTGACGGCTTCCGCGCCCTGGACGAAGCCAGCCTGACCGTCCCCAAGGGTGCGGTCTACGGTCTGGTAGGCCCCAACGGCGCGGGAAAATCCACCATCATCCGCCATTTCACCGGCGTATACCGTCCCGACAGCGGCTCTCTGACGCTGGAGGGCCAGCCCATCTACGAAAACACCGCCGTCAAGCAGCGCGTCTGCGTCATCCCTGACGACTGGTTCTATTTCTCCCAGTGGTCCATCCGGGAGATGGCCCGACTCTACAAGGGCATGTACCCCACCTTCAGCCAGGAGCGCTACGACAAAATGCACGAGGTGTTCCCGCTGGACGACCGCCAGATGATCCGCCGTATGAGCAAGGGCATGCAGAAGCAGGCGGCCTTCTGGATCACCATGAGCTGCATGCCGGAATACCTGATCCTAGACGAACCGGTGGACGGCCTTGACCCCGTCATGCGCCGTCAGGTGTGGTCGCTGCTGCTGGGCGACGTGGCCGAGCGTGGCACCACCGTTCTGGTGTCCAGCCACAACCTCCGCGAGCTGGAGGACGTCTGCGACCACGTGGGCATCATGAACAAGGGCAAGGTGCTGCTGGAGCGCAGCCTGTCCGACCTGCAGGACAACACCGTGAAGCTGCAGGTGGCCTTCGGCGGCGAGGAGCCGGAGCTGCCCGCCAGTCTCAACGTCCTGCATCACGAGCGCATCGGCCGCGTCCATACCTACATTGTCCGCGGCAATCAGAACGACATTCTGGCGCAGGTGTCCGCCCTCCAGCCCATTCTGCTGGAGGCCATCCCCCTGACGCTGGAGGAGATCTTTATCTACGAGATGGGAGGTGCCGATTATGCGGTTCACGACATCGTCCTCTAAGTGGGCGCTGGTGCGCTCCGACCTTCGGCGCTTCTGGCCGCTGCTGTTCGGCTACGCCGTGCTGTGGCTGTGCGCCATGCCGGTGGCCCTGTGGAGCCATCGTGACTATGCCCGGACACTGGATCACGTGAGGGTCCTGTGCGACATTGTCAACTCCTATTTCAGCAATGGCGGCATCGCCGCCGCCGCCATCGTGCCCGCCTGCTTCACGGTGCTGCTGGCCATGGCGCTGTTCTCTTACCTGATGAACAGCCGCAGCGTAGGCCTGATGCACGCGCTGCCCATCACCCGGGGCGCGCAGTTCGGCGTTCACTTCGCTGTGGGCGTGGGGATGTTCACGGCGGTGCACGTGGTGACGGCGCTGATTTCTCTGCCGGTGCAGGCGGCGCTGGGTGCTGTGGACCTGCAGGGTACGCTGGAGTGGCTGGCGGTGGCGGAGGTCAGCGGACTGCTTTTCTTCTCCCTGTCCACCCTGTGCGCCATGGTCACCGGCTGGCTGCTGGCTATCCCGGTGATCTATGCGGGCGTCAACTTCCTGTTCGCCGCCTTCTACCTGCTGTATTCCGCCATCACCCAGATCTTCTACTGGGGCTACGAGGCCTCCGGTTGGCCCGGCTGGCTGGATTGGCTGACCCCCACTGTCCGCCTGACCCGGCAGGTCACGGACAGCAAGGCGGTGCTGTACGGCCTTAACGACAGGGGCTTCCACTGCTATGTGGATCGTCTGTCCTCCGGCGCGTGGACGACGCTGGCGGTCTATCTGGCGGTGGCCGTCCTGCTGGCGGCCGTGGCGTATTGTTTCTATCGTGCCCGTCACAGCGAAACCGCCGGTGACGCCATCGTGTTCCCGTGGCTGCGTCCTGTGGTGCTGTATGTCATCGCGCTGGCCGGCGGCATGGGTCTGGGTATCCTGCTATGGTACATGATCAGCGCCGCCAAGGGCTTGGCCGCTCTGCTGGTCTACCAGATCATCAGCGGCCTGATCGTCTATTTCGGCGTCCAGATGCTGCTGCACAAGTCCTTCCGGGTGTTCACCCGCCGGGGCTGGATCGGCGCGGCGGCGCTGGCTGTGGCGCTGGTGGTCATCGGCCTTGCGGTGCGGTTCGATGCCCTCGGCGTCAGCCGCTATGTCCCCGACGCCGATCAGGTGGAGAGCGTCAGCTTCGGCAGCTATTACCAGATGCGGTATGTGGATAACCTGACGGACGAGGAAGCCATCGCGCAGGTGATTGCCCTTCATGAGGCGGTGCTGGCCCAGGGCGAGCCTACCGAGAACGAAATGAATCAGGCAGCTGAAGAGATGCGCGGCAGCGGTGCCGATGTGGATCAGGAGACCATCGAGTTCTGCTATCAGATGAAGAACGGCGGTTTTATCCGCCGCCGCTTTACCCAGATCATTCGGCGCGATACGCCGCTGTATGAGCAGATGAACAGGGTGTACAACATGCCGGTGGTGCGCAAGGCGCTGGTGAACAACTACTTCAGCGTCAATCCCGATATCACCGTGGAGAATATCACCGGCGGCTGGTTCAACAATTACAAGCTGGGCGGCGATTCCGTGGAGCTGACCGGCGCGCAGGCCCGCCAGCTGTTTACCGCCGTACAGCGCTATCTGGACAGCAAGATCCAGACGTCTGCTGACGTGCTGGATTTCAGTGAGAGCAATGTGACAGAGAGCTGCTTCATGCTGCAATTCAACTATACCGCCGCGCCCGACACGGATAACAGCAGTGGTAATTCCACCACCCGCGCCGAGCTGGGCGACAGCAACGGCGGCCAGAGCTGGGTGATCGACTGTATGCCCGGCGACTGCACCGAGCTGATGGATCTCCTGATATCCTTCGGCCTTGCCGACACCCGCGCCGATTTAATGTACGACTAACGCAAGGGTTTGATAACCATTTCGAGGGTGCCCTCACCCCGCCGCCCGCTGAACGCCAATGGCACGATAAACCTTTCGTAGGGGGCGATGCCCACATCGGCCCGCCCAATGAACGGTAAAAGCTCAATAGACCCTCCGTAGGGGCGGACGACTCTGTCCGCCTGATCGGTAGACGTACAGCCCCCAAAGCCTCCCTCCGACGAGGGAACCAAGGAATTAACCTGCAAGCTGACCCCGCTGCCCGACAGACGCAAAGACTTCTTCTCCGCATCGGCCAGCGGCAGCGGCGCAGGAGCAGAGACGATCCTTTTGACGAATCGAAAAGGAAATTCTCCTGCAAACGCGTGGTAAACGCCCCTGCTTCTGCACGCGCTATAGCGCGTCCGGAAGTGAAGGAACCGGAGGTTCCTTCCGGTGCTTTTGCCTACTTTTGGCACTGTAGCCAAAAGTAGGTCGCGCTCGGAAGCGCGAAACATTTCCCAAACCCTACCGCGGCGCACGACACGCCGCGCACCACAACTACCTACACCCGATGGGGCGGACAAAAAGTCCACCCCTCCGCAAAGCGTACCCATTTTTGGGTCAGCGGCGCAAAGGAGGCCGTATCCCATGACTACCCTACAGATCATCAATCTCGCCATTATGCTGGCGTTTTTCCTCTGCTATTCCTACCAGTTCTTCTATATTCCCGTGGCGTGGTTCAAGAAGGACGCGCCCCACCGCGAGCCTTCACCCCACCGCATCGCCGTCCTCATCGCCGCCCGCAACGAGCAGTCCGTCATCGGCAACCTGATCGACAGCGTCAAGGCGCAGGACTATCCCACCGAATTGGTGGACGTGTTCGTGGTGGCCGACAACTGCACCGACCTGACCGGCAGCGTGGCGGGCGCTCACGGCGCCAATGTCTACTTTCGCAATGACCAGACGCAGGTGGGCAAGGGCTACGCCCTCCAGTACCTGCTCCACTGCATCGAGGAGGACTTCGCCCCCTACGACGGCTATCTGGTGTTGGACGCCGACAATGTGCTGTCCCCTGACTATATCACCGAGATCAACAAGACCTTCTCCGACGGCTACCAGATCGTCACCAGCTACCGCAACTCCAAGAACTACGGCGACAACTGGATCAGCGCCGGTTACGCTCTCTGGTTCCTGCGGGAGAGCCGTTACCTCAACGGCGCGCGGTGCCGTCTGGGCAGCTCCTGTGCCGTCAGCGGCACAGGCTTCCTGTTCTCCCGCCGGATTCTGGAAAAGTGCGGCGGCTGGAACTTCTTCCTGCTGACCGAGGATATCCAGTTCACCATTGCCAATGTCATCCGGGGCGAAAAGGTGGGCTATTGCCCCACCGCCGTTCTCTATGACGAGCAGCCCACCACCTTCCGCCAGTCCTTCCGCCAGCGTCTCCGCTGGTCCCGGGGCTACCTGCAGGTGTTCGGCAAATACGGCGTGTCCCTGTTCCGGGGCATCTTCCGGGGCAGCTTCTCCTGCTACGATATGACCATGAACATCATGCCCGCCGCCGTGCTGTCCGGCGCGTCCATCGCGGTGAATCTGGGCGCTGCCGTCTATAACTGCCTGAACGGCGGCGACTGGTCGGTGCTGGCCGCCTGCCTGCTGCAAGGCTTCCTGAGCCTATACCTCACCGTGTTCGTCCTTGGCGTTATCACCACCATCACCGAGTGGGACAATATCTATTGCTCCGCCACCAAGAAAGTTTTCTACGCCATCACCTTCCCGGTGTTCATGTTCACCTACATCCCCATCGTCATTGTCTCCCTGTTCCACAACCCTGCCTGGCGGCCCATCCACCACAGCCGCAGCGTAGATCTCCAGCAGATCTGCGCCGGAAAGTAAGGGCAGGCGCATTGCAGCTGCGGAGAAATTCCGTAGGGGCGACCCTTGCGGTCGCCCGCTGCAAAAGTGGGCGGCGGGTCTCACGCTGCCCGCCGCCCTGATGCCTCTCACGATAAACGCGGTGGCCCCTGCCTCCCTCTGACGAGGGAGGTGTCAGCTACGGCGGCATAGCCGCCGAGATCGGAACTAAAAATATGCCCCCGGCATATTTTCTTAACGTTCCGACAGAGGGAGAGACGATGGACACAAGGAATGCGGTGGAACGCCGGTCTCTCCCTCAGCCACCTTCGGTGACAGCCCTCTCGTCAGAGGGGGCCAAGAGAGAACGCGCCTTCTCTCAACTCACGCCGCTTCGGCAGCGGCTAATTTTTGCGCCTTTTTGCCCCCATAACCCCCGTTTATGCACCCATAAAGGCCCTTAATGTACCGATTAAAACGCATAAAAATCCCATAAAGGAGCAACTGCTATGAATATATTGGAGGTCAACGATCTGCGTAAGGTCTACACCACCCGCTTCGGCGGCCAGTCCGTGGAGGCGCTGCGCGCCGTCACCTTTGCCGTGGAGGAGGGTGAATTCGTCGCCGTCATGGGCGAGTCCGGTTCCGGCAAAACCACCCTTTTGAACATTCTGGCGGCGCTGGACAAACCCACCTCCGGTCAGGTTTTGCTGGAGGGAAAAGACATTGTGAAAGGAAAAGAAGCCGACATGGCGGCCTTCCGCCGGGATCATCTGGGCTTCGTATTTCAGGATTTCAACCTGCTGGACACCTTTACGCTGGAGGATAACATCTATCTTCCGCTGGTGCTGGCGGGGAAGAAATACCCGGAGATGCACCGTGCGCTGCTGCCGCTGGCGGAGCAGCTGGGCATCAAAGAGCTGCTGAAAAAGTACCCCTACGAGGTGTCCGGCGGCCAGAAGCAGCGTGCCGCCGTGGCCCGCGCCATGATCACCCATCCCCGTATCCTGCTGGCCGACGAACCCACCGGTGCGCTGGACTCCAAGTCCACCGACGAGCTGCTGGATCTGTTTGCCGGACTGCATCAGGAGGGCCAGACCATTCTGATGGTGACCCACTCCGTCAAGGCGGCCAGCCGCGCCGGACGGGTGCTGTTCCTGAAGGACGGGCAGGTGTTTTACCAGCTCCACCGGGAAAACGACACCGACACCCAGTTCTACCAGCGGATCTCCCACGCGCTGACGGCGTTGACCACAGGCGGTGATGCGCAATGAGCCTGTACGCACGTCTGGCGTGGGACGACATCCGGAAAAATAAGCGGCTGTACCTGCCCTATATCCTCACCTGCGTGGGCATGGTGATGATGCACTATATGATGAGCGAGCTGCGCGCCAGCGACCTGCTGCGGTACATGAAGGGCGGCGGCGCGTCCCATATTATTCTGGGGCTGGGCAGCGGGGTCATTGCGGTGTTCTCGGCGCTGTTTCTGTTCTACACCTATTCCTTTTTGATCCGGCGGCGGCAGCGGGAGTTCGGCCTGTACCACGTGCTGGGTCTGGGCAAGCGGCATCTCGCACTGCTGTGCGCCATCGAGACGCTGATAACGGCGGCCGTTGCGCTGGCGGCGGGACTGATTCTGGGCGTGGCGTTGTCCTTTGCGGTGGAGATGGGCCTGCGCTCCACCGTTCAGGCGGAGATGGACTTCACCTTTGCGGTGCGGGGCAGTGTTGTGGCGCAGACGGCGCTGGTCTATCTGGCTATCTTCCTGCTGACGCTGGTCAGCACACTGATAAAGGTGGGGCGGGGGAGCGCCGTCTCCCTGCTGCACAGCGAGAATTGCGGCGAAAAGCCGCCCAAAGGCAACCTGTTTGTGGCGCTGCTGGGTGCGGTGCTGCTGGGGATCGCCTACTTTATGGCGGTGTCCATTCAGGAGCCGATGAAGGCGCTGGCGCTGTTCTTCATCGCGGTGATCCTGGTGATTTTGGCCACCTATCTGCTGTTCATCGCCGGAAGCGTGGCGCTGTGCCGGGTACTGCAAAGGAACCGGAATTACTACTATCAGCCCCGGCATTTCGTGTCCGTGTCCTCCATGGCCTACCGCATGAAGCGCAACGGCGCGGGGCTGGCCTCCATCTGCATTCTGGCCACCATGGTGTTGGTGATGCTGTCCTCCTCTGCCTGTCTGTACTTCGGCGCGGAGGACAGTCTAAAGGCCACGTACCCCCACGAGTTTGCACTGGAGGTGTGGCTGGAGAACAGCGCTGACATGCCGAAATTGCAGGAGGCTCTGACCAAAGCGGGCGCGGCCTATGGCGTGAACGTCTGGGAGAAGGGCACTGTGGAACCGGGGAGCGGCAATACGTGGAGCGCCGCCTTTGACACCGGACTTTCTCAAGAGCAGCAGCTGGCGTTGAGCCGCGCCATTGACGAGGCGCTGGGTGACACGGACATTACGTGGAACTACTTCCGCTCCTACCGGGCGGAAGCCGCCGATGATTTTTACGGCACCTACGGCAGCCTGTTCTTCATCGGTATCGTGCTGAGCGTGCTGTTCGTCTGCGCGGCGGTGCTTATCATCTACTACAAGCAGCTATGCGAGGGATACGAGGATCAACCCCGTTTCGCCATCATGCAGAAGGTGGGCATGACGGCGGCGGATATCCGGAAAAGCGTCAACTCTCAGCTGCTGACGGTGTTCTTCCTGCCGCTGGCAGGCGCGGCGCTGCATATGGCGTTCGCGTTCCCTATGATCCGGCGGATGCTGCTGCTCTTTGAGCTGCACAACACGGGCCTGTTCATCGTCACGGCGCTGGTCAGCTTCGCGGTACTGGCGGTGGTGTACACGCTGGTGTACAAGGCCACGTCAAACGGGTATTACCGGATCGTGAAGGGCAGCGTGTGAAATCAAAAAAATCCTTGCCCGGAGAGGCAAGGATTTTTTTGATGGTTTGCTGGAAAGTTTCGCGCTATACCGCACTGTAAGAAATGTGTGTAGAGGTGGGGTTCTACTCCGCCTGTTGTGAAATTATGACTCTTATGACCTGTCCGCGCCGTCCATTCTGCCTTCGATCGTCCGGACGATCTCGTGAGGCGGGATCTCCAGCGCCTGCGCGATCTTGAACAGCGTATCCAATGTGGGGCTGCGCAAGCCGCGCTCGATCTTGCTGTAATGCGTCCTGTCCAAACCGGCCAGACCGCTCAGAAGCTCCTGAGACATGCCCTTTTTGACCCGGTATTCCTGTAAAATCTGACCGATCAGCACCGCGTCTACCACAAGATCACCCCCTTTTATCCACCATGATAACAGGAAGAAGCTTTTTCTTTGAGGTCACTTGACCTCAAAGAAAAAATCGTATATACTGGAAATAAGGAGGGGATGCTGTGAAAATGGTTACGATCCGGATGGAAGATTTTTTGTATGACTTTTATGAAAAGGTAAGGCGGCAGGCAAACCTGCCGCCGGAGCAGGTCATGGCGGACGCCCTGTTCAAGCTGGCGGGGGAATTGAGCCTGCACGCGCTGCACGACGCGAAATTTCCCCGTAGGGGCCGATGTGGGCATCGGCCCCTAACTTCATTTAGGTATTTCCACGCACCTGACTTCTCCAAAAGTAACAA
>ENA-USUG01007138-USUG01007138.1-human-gut-metagenome-genome-assembly--contig:-NODE-7138-length-11097-cov-4.582849_pt1 | contig 11097 bp, 5 predicted proteins | sample MGYA00250059_ERZ773394 | MGnify/ENA primary metagenome ERZ773394 (study PRJEB29103, sample SAMN06111957) | human gut metagenome | biome: human gut; feature: ankylosing spondylitis patient; material... | reverse complement strand
TCATCCTTTTGAATATTAAAGCAGACAAAATCCAGATATTCTTCCTCCGTATCCGGATACCAGAATGCCGCTGTCGTATTTAAAAATGCATCGATATATGTCTTTTTATTTCTCCATCCAATCTGAAGCCACGCCTTTAAAAATGCTCCTTTTTCCTCGTTAAAAGCATCCGTATGGAATTGATTTTTAATGGGGTCGGACAGGTTCGGAGTATACTGGGCCAGCGTTTCTTCATCCATCACCGGACGGATTACCTGCCACTCTTCCTCCGTGATTTTCCCGCCGCTTACATAAGTGCGTCCCAGTGTCTGCATAACAATACTGTAAGCTTCACGGCTGTTGCCGGGTTCCGCATGCAGTATTTTCAATAATGGTCCGTTGTAAAAAATGTATGCCAGAAGTACACACAGAAAAATAGCTGTCAGTGTTTTCCGGTATTTTTTCAGAAAAAACAGCAGAAACGGCGCGCACAACAATAACGTATGCATTCCGTTATTCCGGAACAGAAATAAGAGGACAAACAAAAGCACCGCTCCCATAATCCTTACGAGCCCATTCAGCCAGTTCTCCGGACGGGTACACATACGGTAAATCCGGATCACACACAGGACAAAGATTCCTGCAAACACGGTATCCTTTGTTGTATAAACCGCCATCATTCCATGAAATGGGAACAGGCATAAATACACGACGGTTCCGATCTGCAGCCACACCGGTGCATGTTCTTTTCTTAAAAAACGGGAAATTGCCGTAAAAATCCCCGCCATCACTGCCATCTGAAGAAGCGAATACACTGCCGCTGCCAGATTATCACTGCCGCCCAGATTTCTGACCACCGTAAAAATTCCGCACAGAAGACCGGTATGAACCAGCGGATGATGGGCTGTCAGCCATCCGGAAAACGTCCATCCTACCTGGTTGGGTGCATCCGCCGCAAAAATCCCGGGAAATCCTCCCAGAAATGCAGGCAGGAAACTGACAAAATAAACACCCCACATGACCGCTCCCCAGTATCTCCACCTGCAGAACAGTTCCCAGCGGATATTCCGGATACTGCCTCTCCTGCCAAATCTTCCCCGCAGGAAATCCATAAACAGAACTGCCAGCAGCATACCTGCCAGATAAAAAGGAAGTACACACAGAATCCTGTGAAAAATGGTCCGATGCAGCGGATTTTCCGATACAGCCCAGATGGAACCATACTGTTTCAGCATATATCCACAACGATCAAAGGCGGCAAATAATATGCCGCCTGTTACTGTAAAAATCCATAGTCTGATATTTTTCAGATGCCTGATCAGTCTGTCACTCATCTTTCTTAAGCTCCTTATAGCGTATATCCACCTGCATCAGATGCATCTCAAACTCCTGCCGGCTCCTCTGCGCCCCTGCTGCCAGAATGAGTCCAGCAAATACAGACTGAATAGCTGCCATCAGCGTAAAGCCGCAGACAATCAATGTGGGGAACTTTGGCACCAGTCCGGTCGCCACATACTCTGCCAGCACCGGACAGAAAAATCCGGCACTGATAATCGTGAGCAGCAGTGCCATAATTCCAAAAAAATGCATGGGCTTATAATTCCGGTAAAGCTTTGCAATGCTCATCAGTACCTTGGCTCCATCAGAGTAGGTATTCAACTTTGACTCACTGCCCTCCGGACGGTCACGGTATTCGATAACCACATTATCCACCTGCATATTTTTATCTGCGGCGTGGATGGTCATCTCTGTCTCAATCTCAAATCCCTTGGAAAGTACCGGGAATGTCTTCACAAACTGATAGCTGAATGCCCGGTATCCGGTCATGATATCCTTGATCTCCGTGTGGAACAGCTTGTTGATCGTGCCACGCACCAGTGAATTTCCAAAATTATGGAACGGACGCTTGTTCTCCGTAAAATACGTAGAAGAAAGGCGATCTCCCACTACCATGTCAGACTGATGATGAAGTACCTTGTCCACCATCTCTCTGGCAAACTCCGCCGGGTAAGTATCATCACCATCTGTCATAATATAAACTTCCGCATCGATCTCACGGAACATCCTGCGGATAACATTTCCTTTTCCCTGCAGATACTCATGACGAACCACTGCACCTGCCTTCTCAGCCAGTTCCACAGTCCGATCAGAGGAATTATTATCATATACATAGATCACTGCTTCCGGCAGCACCTGACGAAAATCACGTACTACCTTTTCCACGGTTTTTTCTTCATTGTAGCACGGAATTAAAACTGCTATTTTATCCAAGTTTGCTTCTCCCTGAAAACCACCATAAGACCGGCTTTGTCCCACGAAGGCACAAAACCGGTCCTGTCGATGTCTTTTTTATGATTGTAGCACATCCGCGCTATGAACGCAACGACTATTCCCTGCGGTCATCCAGTGCAATGTAGCTGCGGTGATGGCCTACATACTTGTATGCCGGACGGATAATCTTACCGTTGTTGACAACTTCCTCCAGTCGGTGTGCACTCCAGCCGGAGATACGGGAAATAGCAAAAATCGGCGTATAAAGTTCCTCCGGGATTCCAAGCATGGAATATACAAATCCACTGTAGAAATCCACGTTGGCGCAAATAGGCTTAAACAGATGACGCTTTTTCGCAATAGCCTCCCCTGCCAGACGCTCCACTCTCTCATAGAGCCCATACTCCCGCTGCATGCCTTTTTCTTCGGAAAGACGTTTCGCATACTCTTTCAGGATGACTTCACGAGGGTCGGACAAGGTATAGACGGCATGTCCCATACCATAGATGAGTCCTGATTTATCAAATACTTTCTTATCCAGCATATCTTCCAGATACCGGGTCAGCGTCTTTTCATCCTCATAATCCGGACAATGTTCCTTGATATCCGCAAACATCTGCTGCACTTTCAGGTTGGCACCACCATGACGGGGACCTTTTAAGGATGCAATGGAAGCTGCCGTCGCGGAATACGTATCTGTTCCGGAAGAAGTAACAACATGGTTGGTAAATGTGGAGTTGTTACCACCACCGTGTTCTGCATGCAGCACCAGCGCCACATCCAATACCTTTGCTTCCAGCTCCGTGAACTCTCCATCCGGGCGAAGCATCTGAAGAATATTTTCCGCAATAGACATCTCTTTATTCGGAAGACGGATGACCAGTGTATCATCCGCATGGAAATGCCGGTAAGCACAATAGGAATGAACAGCAATCTGCGGCATCTTTGCAATGAGCTGCAGGGACTGGCGCAATACATTGGGCACCGTCACTTCATCCGGGTTCGCATCATAGCAGTACAACGTCAGAATACATCTCTGCAGTGCATTCATCTGATTCTTATTGGTTGCCTTCATAACCACATCCCGAAGGAACTGTCCGGACAGCTCCTGAAGACTCTTGATAATACGGACAAAGCTTCTAAGCTGTTTCGGTGTTGGCAGACTTCCGAACAACAGAAGATAGGTTGTTTCCTCGAATCCATACCTGCGGTCTTCAAATCCGGCAATCAGATCCTTTACATTATATCCTTGGAAATAAAGTTCACCATTTGCCGGCATCTTCTTGCCATCCACACTCTTATAAGAAAGGACATCGGAAATCTCGGTAAGACCTGTCAGCACACCTTTACCATTGGCATCACGCAGTCCTCGCTTTACGTCATACTCTGTATATAACTCCTGATCAATCTCGCCTGACACCATACATTCTTTCAACAGACGATCAAACTGCTCATCCAGCTCTCTCGATAACTCCATCATGGTCACATTGCTCATCTTCGTCACATCCTATCCTTGCGTAAGGCAATATTTTGTATACATGTATTCATATTGGGTTCTATTATAGCGAATGATTGTTATAAATTCAAGGGTTTTCTATATAAAAAGCCTGACGGGATGCATGACTTTTGCCGTGGGGCTCTGGTCTGGAGCTCCGGTCTGACTTGGTCAGTCATCATATTTTCCATTTTTACAGCATACATTCATTATCAAGAGACTCTCTCTGGAGTAAGTATATGAAATTATTTCACAGGAAGCACGTACTTCCTCTGTCATTATGCCTTATCATTACCCTTTTGGGTGGCTTTTTTATCTCCCATTCCTCATCCGTTCCCGCTTCTGCCGTTATTGAAAATCGGAAGCTTCCCATCTACTGTGTCAGTACAGAAAAGCCGCAGGTATCTATCAGCTTTGACGCAGCCTGGGGAAATGATGACACGGAAGAACTTCTTTCCATATTAGCGCAGTATCAGGTAAAGACAACTTTTTTCATGACTGGCGGATGGGTCTCCGCCTATCCAGATGATGTAAAAGCAATTGCAGCTGCCGGACATGATCTTGGTAATCACAGTGAGAATCATAAACAAATGTCCCAGCTCAGTGCTGAAGAATGTCAGAAAGAAATTCAGTCTGTCCATGACAGGGTTAAAGAGCTGACCGGACAGGAGATGTGTCTGTTCCGCCCGCCTTACGGGGATTACAATGATACACTTATTGAAGCTGCAGAAGCGCTTCATTACTATACAATTCAGTGGAATTGTGACAGTCTCGACTGGAAGAATTACGGAGCCGATGCCATTGTCTCCCGTATTCTGGACAGTGAACATCTTGGGAACGGTTCCATCATCCTCATGCACAACGGTGCCAAATATACAAAAGATGCCCTGCCGCGTGTCATCGAAGGACTTCATGCAAAAGGCTATGAAATCGTTCCTGTTTCTCAGCTGATCTATCGCGATCATTATGAGATGGATCACGAAGGACGGCAGTTTCAAAATTAAGTTTTTTGTACGATGAACAGTAAAAAAAGAGCTGTTGCTCCATAGATGACTCCTCATCTATTTTGCAACAGCCTCTTCATCCTGTAACCGCTTCATGACAGTCATCATCTTCCTGGCCATTCTGCGATTTTCTTCATTCAATGCCTCATAGGCAGCAATCAGCGCCGCATGTTCATCCATCTTCCGTCTGACCCGTCTGTCCTGTGCAGTTCCCCTCTTCTCATCTGACAGGCAGAGGAGATAATCGGTAGTAACCCCGAAATAATCTGATATCTCTATGAGCAGGTCAATTCCCAGTGACTCTGTATTCCGTTCTACCTTGCTGATCTTCTGCTGGGACACTCCGACAAGTCCGGCCAGAGCATCCTGATTCATTCCTCGTTCTTCCCGAAGCTCTCTGATCCTGTTCTGCATAACATACCCTCCGTTGAGAATATGTTACTATTCTGGCGCTTTTCGTTTACTTTAATACTCTGTATTTCACTACTCTATTTTAAAGTATTACAAGAAGATCGTCTTTCCCAAAGAGAAGGAATAGATCAGCTTTTCTTTCACTGTTTTACCGGTTGTCTGGGCAACCGCCCGGGCATAATAGTCAAGCTGTGCCTGATACCGTTCTTTCAGTTCTTTCGCTGCATGTACCCTGTCTGTCTTATAATCCAGAATGACAACTCCATCCTCTTCTTCGAAAAAGGCATCGATAATTCCCTGAATCAGCACAGTTTCCTCCGGGTCAGAACCATCCGCCTCATCTCCCGGAAGACCAATAACGAATGGCTGCTCACGCCACAGCTTTCCCTGTGATTCTGCTGCTGCCAGCTGCTTCAGAAGATCCGTTTTACAGAATCTCACCAAATCCTGCTCCCGGACTGCCCTCCGGTCCTCTTCTGAAAGCTTTCCAGCTGCACAGAGCCGGTCCAGCTCTTCTCTGATGATGTTCTCCTGATCTCCATGTTCAAAAACTTTCGCCATATGAACAACATCCAGCCATTCCATGACCGTATGATAAACCGTTCCTCTTGCAGCTCCTGTTTTTTCTTCTGTCTTTTCAATAAACTGCGGTACCAGAGGCACAATCTCCTCTTCCGGATACAGTTCTTCCCCATATTCCATCTCTTCCTGCAGCCGCTGTTTTTTCAGCTCCGTAACAGTATATTTCTGTTTGGCGGCTGTCCGGTCTTTCCATGCATAGGTCCAATTCAGGAGACTTTCTATCCGATCCTCGCTCTCTTGGTCCCGCATACCATATAACAGTCTCCGTTCCAGTTCATCCCTCGACAATTGTTCTGCCATCTGCTCCCGAATGGCTTCCCGAATCACCTGTTTCATGGAAACGATGCTGATCTTCACACTGCTCTCCTGCTCCTCCGGATTCAGTGCGGGAAGTATCCACGCAAGCGGGCACTCAGCTCCCATCAGATCTGAAAACAGAAGTCGTTCTCCCTTTCGTCCGGCAGCGATCAGTTTTTCCGATGCCATGCCGGTAAGAATCAACTTTTCTTTTGCACGGGTCATAGCTACGTAGAGGACACGCAATTCCTCACCAAGCCCATCCATAAGATTCTGACGCCGAATCAACTGCTTCATCAGTGTCGGGCATTTCATTCTCACTTCTGTATCCACATAATCAAGACCGACACCCCAGCGACTGTGGAAAATCATTTTCTCCCGGCCATCCTGACGGTTGAAGCTTTTCCCCATACCTGCTGCAAATATCACCGGATATTCCAGTCCCTTGCTGTGATGGATGCTCATGATCTGTACGGCTTCCCCACTTTTACCGGAAATATCCGCTTCTCCAAAATCCATCTGATACTTCTGCATGCGTTCAATATAACGAACAAAATGGAACAGTCCATGGTAACTGATCTTCTCATAGTCCTGGGCCTTTGCCAGCAGCATCTCCACATTGGCCTGCCGCTGTATTCCTCCCGGCAGTGCCCGGACCTGAATGAGATATCCGCTTTCCATCAGAATTCTCCAGAGTAGTTCATGAACAGAGAGAAAGGAAGCCTGCTCACGGTAACGATCCACCTGCTCAAAAAAGGAAATAAGACGATCCCGAAGTTCTGTTTCCTCTCCCTGTTCCCGGTACTGTCTGCAGGCAGCATAAAATCCGCTCTCCGGACTGCTTGCACGGATCTTTGCCAGCTCTTCCGAGGAAAATCCTCCCAGCAGTCCATGAAGAGATGCTGCCAGCGGTATTTCCTGTGTAGGATTATCAAGTACCCGCAGATAAGCCAACAGGGTCTCCACTTCCATGGTCTGAAAATATCCTTCCCTTGACTGGGCGCTTGCCGGAATTCCTTCTTCCTGCAGCACGCGCACGAATGTCTCGCTCCACCCGGACATGGTTCTCAGAAGAATCGCAATATCACCCGGACGAACCGGTCGCAGCTGCCCGTCTTCCGTGACCTTGCCCTCCCTGAAAAGGTATCTGATCTTTCCGGCAATCATATGGGCCTCTGCTTCTGCTTTCGTCCATCGACATTCCCGCTGAAGCTGTTCCCACTCTTCTTTCTGAAGCAGCAGGAGCTCCGCTGTCATATGATCTTCCTCCGGATAAGACGCCCCCGCTTTTAATGCCGCATCTTCGTCATAGTCAATCCCACCCAGTTCCGGCCTCATTATGCGGTAAAATGCTTCATTGACTGCGTCAAGCACCGTACTGCGGCTTCGGAAATTCTGATGAAGATCTACCCGGATTCCTCCGTCTTTCTCTCCGTAATGCACATATTTTTCCAGAAAAAGTCCAGGCTCTGCCTGGCGGAACCGGTAGATACTCTGTTTGACATCTCCTACCATAAACCTGTTTTCCCGTCCAAGACGGCTTCTGCTGATGCTTTCCAGTATTGCTTCCTGCACCAGGTTGGAATCCTGATACTCATCCACCATGATTTCTTCGAAGTATTCTGCAAATACATCCGCTGTCTCGGACGGCAGCAGCTTTCCATCCTCTTCCCTCGTCAGTATTTTAAGTGCCAGATGCTCCTGGTCTGCAAAGTCCAGAATGTTTTTCTTCCGTTTCTTCTCCTCCAGCCGCTCCATAAAGGCAAGGGCAAGCTGTACATAAACCTGTACATTTCCTGCCGTTTCACGAAGCTGTGCAAACTGTTCTTCGTCCGATATCTGAAAATACTGTTTTCCCAGTCCCTTCACTGCTTCTTTCATCCGATTTCTGAGATCCATCACATTCTGACACAGTTCCTCATCCGCATCTGCCATCACTTTAGCTCTTTTGCTCGGAAGGCGTGCCCAGGAAATTCCTTCCAGTCGTTCCCTGAACCGTTCCACTGAAACACATTCTGCCAGTTCTGTCAGCTGCTGCTCATCCGACAAAAGCGCTTCGCAGTAAGCCGCAGGTCCACCCGGCATCTGCGCCACGTTCTTCGCCTCCCGGATCACAGAGAGCACATCCCCTGCTGCCGTACGAAGCCCCTCAAGAACTGCTTCATTTCCGGAAAAATCCTCCCAGGTTCCATCCTCCGGCATCTCATACGCGGATACACAGTTTCGAAGCCACTGTTCCGGCTGCGGACTGGCAATGGCGTACTCATAAAGACTGATCACCAGCTCTTCCAGACCATTTCCTCTGCTGCCGCTTCCATAGCTGTCCGCGAATTTCCGGAATGCCGGATCACCCGAGCGGTGAGATTCATCAATGATCTCTTTCGCCGTATCCTGCTTCAAAAGCTTCATCTCTCCTTCATCCGCAATCCGGAAATTAGGATTCAGACCAATTGTATGAAAATAATTTCGTATCACATAGAGACAGAATCCATGAATCGTCGTGATCTGCGCGCGGTGTACCAGCGCTTCCTGCCGCTGAAGCCATTCATTTCCCGGATCCTCTTTCAGCCTTTCCGCGAGAGCCCTGCTGATGCGCTCCCTCATCTCCCCGGCTGCTGCTTTGGTAAATGTAGTGATCAGAAGTCTGTCCACATCCACAGGATGCTCTGCGTCCGTAATCAGAGAAAGAATCCGCTCTACAAGAACTGCTGTCTTGCCAGAACCGGCTGCTGCAGATACCAGCAGATTAGTATTTCTTGTATCAATGACCTTCTGCTGATCCTTCGTCCATGTCATACTCATGACTCTTCCTCCTCCAGTTTCTTCCATACTTCTGCCCTCTCCAACGGTTCCAGATGCCGTTTCTCACAGCCGTCCAGACGCCTGTCAAATCCGCAGATACTGTGAAAACTGCAGAATCTGCAGGCATCATCATCTTTCAGTTCATAAGGAGACAGACTGATCTCTCCATCCAGAATCCGCTCCCCGTATTCTGAGAGTTTTCGGCTGACATGACGGGAAAGACGCTGCAGCTGCGTTTCTTCCGCTACCGAAGAAGAAGCCGTATAACCGCCGTCTTTTTTGAACTTTACAGGAAGCACCGATGAGCCTCCTCCGCTTTCCCGATCCATCAGATTCACAATCTGCGGATCCGCGTTGACAATCCCATTGAGCGCCAGCTCTTTCAGAATCCGAAGAACAGGATCACTTTCTTCTTCATAATCCAGCATGGGATCTTGAATATGATAGTAGAACATTCCCGCCGGATGTACTTCTCCTGTACTGTCCCGCTGTTCCATCTCCATTGCCGCATTCAGGTAGACTGCAAGCTGCAGCTGTAATCCATAATAGACGCTAGTCAGATCGAATTTCGTCATGCCGCTTTTATAGTCAATGACCCGGACATAGACATTACCGTCCTGCCTGCACACGTCAATACGGTCGATGCGTCCCTGCAGGCGCATTCTTTCATCTTCCGAGAGCAGCACCGACACGCTGGACAGCTGCTCCAGATTTCGGAAAGATACTTCTGTCCGTTCCGGCACAAACATTCCCTTTTTCAGCTGTTCCATCACTGCCCATGCCGTCCGCTTTCCGATCCGCTTCATGCGCTCCACAGCATAGGCATCCTGTGCATCCGTATCCAGTCCCCGCTCTGCATACTTCTCCAGTGCACGCTCCAGCGACTCTTCCATCCAGCTGTCCCTTTTTTCATCCGGTACATGGAGCCAGTCGTATTCACTTCCACTGACCGTATCAGAAAAATATTTCAGTGCATCGTGAAATACATTTCCCATATCTACTGCCTGCAGGCCGCTCAGTTCCCGCTCTCTGAGCCGGAGACCATACTGTAGAAAATGCGCATAGGCGCAGGCCGCAAACTGTTCCAGCCGGGTGATGCTTCCTTCCAGAAGCGTTCCATACAGCGCTCTTGCCACCGCATGGCCGATGGGCTGCTCTTTTTTTACATAAAAAACCGCATCCAGCAGACGGTCCAGCTTCTGCTGCCACTCTTTGTGTTCTGCATACCAGCGGATCAGTGCCTGCTGAAGCCTGGTTTCTTTCTGTTCCCGCGCCGCCTGCACCGCCTCTGTCAGCTCCGTAAGGCTTCCTTCCGGCAGCGCCAGAAGTTCGGTAAGCGTTCTGTCCGCTTCTGTCCGGATATCTACTTTCGGGAACAGTTCTTTTATGGAAGCAATCAGCCAGGAAGGCCGGAGTGATTTTCCATCCGCATCTGCCAGGCTCCAGGACAGGATCAGCCGCTGTGATGGTTTGGTAAGATTAAGATACATATAAAATTTCTGAATACATGTCTCCTGTCTGGATGTAGGAGCAAGCTCCACCTCCTGTTCCGCCAGACGCTCACGGTCCATCTCGGAGAGCAGACCTCCCCGGCTCTTCTCCCTCGGTACACTGCCCTCGTTGACTCCTGCAAAGAACAGTACCTTTACATCTTTCAGGCGGCTTCGCTCCATATCTCCGACCACCACCTGGTCAGTTCCGGCCGGAATCAATCCGACCTTCATCTCCGAAAATCCGGCATCCAGAAGTTCCGCATATTCTGCAAGATCCATCCGGCATGGACCAAGAAGCTGCACCAGCTTGTCAAAAAGTTCCATGACCATGCCGTAGATCTGGCTGTATTCCTTTGCCAGACTAAAACTTCCTTCCTTCTCAAACCGAAGTTCATACCCTTTCAGTTTTTCCTGAATTCCAAGCCCCACCAGATAATCATAGACCCCTCTGGTCATGGACACTGCATCCCCGTCTTTTTTCTTCAGACAATCCCTCTGTGTCTGCAGGCCGCAGATAGCTTTCTGCCGCAGCTCGTTTAAAGCATCCAGTTCTTCCTCCTGCATGCCTTTTAACGGGTACTTCCACTCTTTCTTCCAGCCGGATATTCCCCGGATACCCCGTGCCAGCACGTAATTTTCCAGCTGATCGGTCTCTTCCGATGTCATCTGCGTCATTCCGCTCCGCAGAAACCGGAACATGGATTCATAACCAGTAACATGAGATTCCACCTTCTTTTCCCTTATTCTCTGAACATATTGCAAC
>ENA-USUG01007129-USUG01007129.1-human-gut-metagenome-genome-assembly--contig:-NODE-7129-length-11105-cov-8.725970_pt1 | contig 11105 bp, 16 predicted proteins | sample MGYA00250059_ERZ773394 | MGnify/ENA primary metagenome ERZ773394 (study PRJEB29103, sample SAMN06111957) | human gut metagenome | biome: human gut; feature: ankylosing spondylitis patient; material... | reverse complement strand
CAAATCATACTTTGGTTCAGGAGCAGAATGCATGGAAAGAGGCTTTATATGCATGGAACAGATCGAATACAGAGCTTATTCTTGATTCGGAACAGCTGAAAGACTGTAGCAGATATGCACAGGATTTTAAAGAAACTTCTGATTTTGCGGAGGTGCGGAAAACGGTAACAGATATCTGGTTTTCTTATAAAAACCCGCTGGAACTGCAAATGCAGGAAGAAGAAAAAGAGTATGAGCAGAAACGTCTGGAAAAGGAACAGACAGAAGCAGAACTCACAGAATGGGAAAACGCAAAAGATCCACAGCCGGAACGTTCCGAAGCGGTTAGAAAGAACCGGCAGCGTCTGGATGCATTGAAGATTCCGTATCAGGAATTTTATAAAGCAATCGAATTTGGGGATTCCCTGACAGAACAGGAATGCAATCATTTGGAAGAGGCTTTGCTTTCGATGGGGATTCTGGATGCACTGGTCGTGGATGCGTCTTACCGGGAACAGGTGCTGACGATGGAAGAAGGCTGCGAAGACCGTTATCTGTTCGTCCAGAAGTCTTACAGTGGAAAGAGTCTGCTGGACGTTTTGGAATTGAATGATTCCATGAATGATATTTTCTCAAATCAGCGTCTTACTGGTATTTTGTCTGGTATTGCATATAATGAGGAGAGCATGATTTCGGTTTCTTCAGAAGGTATTTATCAGATGGGCGTTTTGTCTGGAACGATTACAGGAGAGCATGTAGCAGGATTCCTGGGTGCGCGGGCACGGGAACGCAATCGTCAGGAACAGATCAGAGTCTGCAAAGAAAAAATTCAGGGATTGCAAAGCAGCATGAACCAGTTGGAAGCAAAAAAGGCTGGGATTGTAATCCGGATGCAGAAGCTGGAGCAGGAATATCAGGCTTTGCCGCAGGATACGGGTATACGTACAGCTTTCAAGATGCTTGTGCAGGAGCAGCACAAATATGAAACGAAAACGGCAGAGTGTAAGGAGATCGAGGAGCGTTGGAAGAAACTTTCAGAGCAGATACAGGAAAAGAAAAAGAAAGCGATAGAAATTGCGCAGCAGTTGTATCTGCAATGTACGTATGCCATATTTCAGGAAGCAAAGGATGCGGCAGCAGAGTATGAAAAGAATCTGATCGCGTTAAAGTCTGCGCATGAAATGTTTTTACAGAGTGTAAGGCATATGAAAGATCTGACCAGGCGTCTGGAAAGCATTGATGCAGATTTGGATGAAATCCGTTATGATCTGTCGGGTGCGCAGCGTCACCTTGTAAAGCTGGAGCAAGAACATGCATCCATCGTGGAGCAATTGAAACTGACGGATTACGAACAGATCAGGGAACGGCTGGATGCCTGTATTACATGGCTGAAGGAATATCCAGAGCATCTGAACCAATGCTTGCAGAAACGCGCCGGAATAAAGGAGCATCTGGATACATTGCGTAAGCAGGAAGAAGCAGGCGAAAGCCAGAAACAGATTCTGGAACAAAAGCGTATCTGGAGGGGGAATGTTACGAGGCAGAATTTGCCCTTGCTTATGTCAGGTTTCCAGAAGAAATGCAGACGGACGTAAACAGTATTTGCGAATATCTGGAGGCTGATACGAAATCGCTTGGAAAGCAAAATGTAATTACGAGTTTGAATCAGATTTATTTTGAAAACCGGGGCTTTTTAAATGAGTATCAGGTGATGCAGGGGGAATTATTTAAAGAACTAGATGAAAACCGGCCATTGGGAGAAGCCGAGGCTGTCCGTCAGAATTTCACAGCGCGTTATCAGGGGATAAAGCTTCCATTTTCACGGCTTTTGGCACATTTGGAAGAAGATATCGCACAGTTACAGGATCTGATTAAAGCGGGGGATCGTGAGTTGTTTGAAGATATTCTGGCCAATACGGTCAGTCGTAAAATCCGCGGCAAAATTAATGCTTCCAATGCATGGGTAGAAAAGATGAATGCACTGATGGGCAGCATGAATACATCGAGTGGCTTAAAGCTGAGCCTTCGCTGGCGCAGCAAGACGGCAGAGAGTGAAAACCAGCTGGATACAAAAGAACTGGTAGAATTGTTAAAGAAGGATTACCGGTTAATGAGTGAAGAAGAGGCCGCACGCCTGTCTACACATTTTCGCTCAAAAGTCGAAGAAGCAAGAAGGAGAGCCTCGGACAGTGGCGGTATGATTTCGTTTTACCAGGTTATGAAAGAGACGTTGGATTATCGTAAGTGGTTTGAATTTCAACTGTTTTCCCAGAAAAAGGGAGAGCGGGTTAAGGAGCTTACCAACAGTGTATTTGGAACCTTCAGTGGCGGAGAAAAAGCGATGTCTATGTATGTACCGCTGTTTTCCGCAGTTGTTGCAAAATATCAGGGAGGACGTGCAGATGCACCGCGTCTGGTTTCGCTGGATGAGGCATTTGCTGGAGTTGATAACCGTAACATCCGTGACATGTTCCGTCTCATGACAGAGTTTTCCTTTGATTTTATTATCAATTCACAGGTACTTTGGGGAGATTGTGATACATTGGACGCGCTTGCCATCTACCAGTTAATACGACCGGAAAATGCAAAATTTGTGACCGTGATGCCTTATGTGTGGAATGGGCATTCCAGAGAACTTATGGAAAGTGAAGAGGCTGTAGAACAACGGAGGGCAGAGATTGAACAGACAGCAGGAGAATAATTGTATCGCATATTTTAAATCCAATCCCGTGTGGGATAGAGTTTTTCGTGGATTTTGGGAAAAGTACCGGTCTTATGGATCTTTTTCGGGAAAAGTTGTGCTACAAAAAATTACAGCGGAGGAAGTCGAAGGACTTGAGGGATTTTTTGCAAAGAGTTACCATGGGAAAAAGAGTGTGACGGTATCAGCGGAGCGTTTTTCCCAGGCATTGCTAAGCAGCAGGTTTTCTAATATGACACCAGAGCATTTGCTGGAGTTATATTTTCGGGAAAAACTGGTAGGTAAAAAAGAAGAACGACAGTTGGAAGAACAGAAAAAAGACCGTTTTTTACAACACTGGAAGGAAAAATATCAGGGAACACCTGTGGAAAAAGTCTTGTCAGAACTGCTGGATGTGATAAAGGCAGGTCATATAAAAAATTTAAATGAGTGGGAGCAGTCATTGATGCTTGGTGCAGAAATCTATAATTGTTTTCCATTCAGAAAAAACGAGACAAAGTATCTTGCTGTTTTTGCAACGGAAATCACTGGAAATCCACATGCATTTGATCAAAAAGGTTCCTGGGGAACTTTTTTGTATCAGGTGATCCAGATGGAATTGCGGCAGAGAAAGGTATTCCCACAGAAATCGGAAATTTTTCCGGCATTTTTCCGGCAAAGATGTTTTCTGGCAGAGGGAATCCTTATTGATGATATATCAAATTATGTGATGTTATCGCATGTAAAGGCTCAGAAAAAGGATGGTGATTTGCATATGGGGATGGAAGGGTTCTGGCAGGAGGATGATATGGTACAGATTCCGCTTGCAGTCCTTTCAAAGTGGAACAGCATATTTTGCAAAGATAATGAAATGTATATCGTGGAAAATCCGTCCATATTTGCAGGCCTTTGCGCAGGGCACACAAAGCAGGTTTCCTGTATGTGTATGAACGGGCAGCCGCGATTGGCAGGGCTTGTTACGTTAGATCTTCTGGCGGCATCGGGAACGGTGGTATATTATGCGGGAGATCTGGATCCGGAGGGGCTTTTGATTGCGCAGAAAATTTCTGAGTATTATGCAGGAGAATTTCATTACTGGCACATGACAGTTGAGGATTATGAAAAAAGCAAGTCGAATGAAACAATTTCCGAGAAACGGATAAAAAGTCTGGAACGCATCACGGATACAGAGTTATTTCCGGTGGCAGAAAAAATGCGCCTGGACCGGCTGGCCGGATATCAGGAAAAAATAGAAATAAAATAGAGGCTTCTGGCATAATGGTGAAAGCCCAGCACCATAAATTAATAACAACATATTGAAAAAACCACTTGTGTCCCTTAATGTATTAACTGCGAAGAAAAACACAAAAGAAGTATTCACAAGTGGCTTTATTCTGGCGATAGCGGCAGGACGTGAAGATGTTTTTTGACAAAACGCGAATTGTCAATTTGATAAAATAGTATTGTGCTGGAAAATGAGAAGGCGTATGATAAAAATATAAGACATGTTTAAAGCGGAGGAAAAGATAAGGAGGCAATTGATGAAAACAATCAAAAAAACAATTCTAAGTTTTACACTTGTATTTTTTATGATGATTTTGCCAGTCGGTGACAGTGCCGGCATGGTAACGGCACAGGCACAGACAATGGTCTATGTGACGCCAACCGGCAGTAAATACCATACCCACAAATGCGGGCGGGGAAATTTTTATCAGACGACACTTTCCAATGCATTGGCACGCGGTCTGACACCGTGCAAGAAGTGTTTTGGCTCATCGGGCGGATATTCGCAGACGCGGAAATCTTCCACGACAACCACGAAGAAGACAACGAAGAAAAAGAACACCCGACCGAAGATAAGTCCGCTGTCGATCAGCAGTACAAAGATTGTGCTTGTAAAAGGACAGAGCAGGAAACTTACGGTAAAGGGTGGTGCAGGAATCGTTTCCTGGGGCAGCAGTAATACAGCGGTGGCTGGTGTCTCCGCCGGAAAAGTGGTTGCAAAAGGAAAAGGCAAGGCAACCATTACGGTAAAGAAGGGAACGCAGAAAAAATCCTGTCAGGTGACAGTAGAAACGCCGGAACTGAATAGGACAGCAGTGGAGATGGACGTGGAAGATACGGTTTCTCTGGATCTGAAGGGATGCAGTCATGACGTGGAATGGACATCTTCTGATGACGATATATGCGAGGTAGAGGATGGCATACTGATACCATATAGCAGCGGTACGGTTACAGTCAAAGCAAAAGTACATGGTATGGTGTGGAAATGCAAGGTTGTTATCACAGACAGCACAGAGGATGACTGGAACGATGATTTGGATGATGATTCGGAAAATGCCGATGACGGATATATGGATGACGAAGTGGACGCTGCTGCATAAACCAGTTGACAGATTCCTTTCGGAAGTATAATTATAAAAAACAAAGGGCGATGTTGTTCAGACACTGCCCTTTTTTTATTCTGGGGAAAGGAGATGAGGTACGTGAGCCCCATGAGCAAGATAATTGCTCAGAGTAAGATGAAGGAGAAAAACAATGAGTGTGGGAAAGAACTTTTATGCAGCAAATGCCGTAAAAGAGTTTTATACCATATTTTCAGACGTCCTGCAAAAACTGTAATTAAAGATATTGAAAAAAGACCTTTATCAAAACTGTTGGGGTTTGGGGAACTTACAATAACAAGATATCTGTTACTGCAATATTAAAAATAAAAGAAACACTTGACAAGTTACCAAACGGTTACTATAATATAAAGTAACCGTTTGGTAACTTATACTGTTATAAGACAGACGCAAAGACGCAGTGCTTATTTTCCTGATGTGGATTTTAGGTGCTGCTTTTTTAGTGAATTTGATGGAGGAATCAAGAATGTTTTGTACAAAATGTGGTAAAGAAATGAGAAAAGGATATTTATTTGCAAGCAAAGATGGAGCATTCAGTTTTGCTAATGAGGTGCCGGGGGTGTTTGAGAAGGCAGACAAAGCGGATGGATTTATAGAGATTACTTCTTTAAAGCCGGGGCATAGGACAAGTATAGCGGCTGAGTGCTGTGAGTAATGTCGTATGCTGGTAATTGGGTATTAGGACCATACATACAAGCAGTTTTCTTATATTTATTAGAAAACCGCTATAAAAAACATGTTTATATGGAGAAAGCAGATGAAGGTTTCAGTCATTTGTCCTTCTTCGGATGAGGAGGATGAAATAATATTTAGGTGTCGTACCTTATCAGATGACATGGACAGGTTAATACATAGATTACGATATGGTGAAATAAAGTTCACCGGATATGATGAGCATGGAATCAGTACCATTGCAGCATCAGATATCTATTATTTTGAGACAGTCGATAACAAAGTATTCGCTTATTGCAGGCAAAGTGTTTATGAGGTTAAGGAAAGACTATATCAGCTAGAAGAGGTGATAGAAGAACTTCCATTTATGAGGATTTCAAAGTCTATGATTGTAAATATTTAAAAAATCCTGCATATTTCGCCTGCACTTGGTGGCAGATTTGAGGCAGTGCTGGAAAATGATGAGAAAGTAATTATTTCGAGGCTGTATGTGCCAATTTTGAAAAATAAATTTGGAGTGAGGTAAGTGATGAGTATCAGAGAAAAGAATACAAAGGAAAGAATTTTAGACGAAGCATTAAAGCTTTTTGCCCAGAGTGGTTATATGGGAACTTCCATGAATGATATTGCCGACAGGATGGGAGTGACGAAAGCTGCTCTATATAAGCACTATAAAAGCAAGCAGGAAATCTTAGACAGCATTGTGGAGAAAATGAACCGGATGGATCAGGAAAGAGTGAAGGAATATGATATGCCAGAAGGAAATATGGAAGAAGTGAGAAAAGGCTATCAGACAGCCGCACTTGATAAGATTAAAGAATTTACGAAGGTGCAGTTTTTACACTGGACGCAGGAAGAATTTCCATGCTGTTTTCGTAAAATGCTGACATTGGAGCAGTACAGAGATCCGGAGCTTGCAAAACTTTATCAGAAATATCTCTCAGGTGGTCCGCTTTTATACATCGAAGAGGTATTCAGAGGTTTTACGGATAATGAAAGGGAAGCAAAACAGCTTGCCTTGGATTTTTACGGACCGATTTTTTTGCTTTACAGCATTTATGATGGAGCTGAGGATAAGGAAAGAATTATTGAGCTGGTTGAAAAGCATGTAGAGCGTTTTTCCGGGCAGTTTATGGATAAGAAAGAAGGGATGGCAGATGCAAAATGAGAATCAAAATGGGAAGCAGGAATGGGTGTACTGCCCGGTCTGTGGAAATAAAACCAGACTGAGACTTCGGGAAGATACAGTTCTTACGCATTTTCCGCTATTCTGTCCAAAATGTAAAAAAGAAAGTCTGATAGATGCAAAGGAATATGTGGTAAAAGAAATAAAATAAGCCAGACGCTAAGACGCAGTGCGGATTGTAAGTAATACTACAATTCACATTGCGTTTTATTTACGCGAGCAACGAGCCAAAGTCCGTGCTTGCACGAGACCTTGGCGATTGCCGCGATAACTTGAGAAACTCGCGAAGCGTGTTTCTCATAGTTTATACGCATGAACGAGGAGAAAAGAACTATGAGAGCAATCGTTTATACATCAAATACAGGTAGCACAGCTAAATATGCAAAGCTGTTGTCATACCAGATTTGCATTCCGTCATATAGCATGGAGGAAGCAAAGACAAAGGTGAAGCCGGGAGCAGAAATCATTTATATGGGATGGATTATGGCAGGAAAAATCAAAGGATATCCGGAAGCTGCCAGAAAGTACAATATCCAGGCAGTATGCGGTGTTGGAATGGGACAGACAGGAACACAGCTTGTTGAGATCAGAACGAAAAATAAAGTGCCACAGAGGATTCCACTTTTTACACTGCAGGGAACCTTTGATGTTAAAAAACTTCATGGTGTTTACAAAATGATGATGAATGTCATGGTAAAGACCGCCGGAAAAGCATTGGCGGATAAATCCGACAGGACGCCCGAGGATGATGACATGCTGGATATGATGCTGAATGGAAGTGAACGTGTGAAAGCCGAGAATCTGAAACACATAATTGACTGGTATGATACAGCAGAACGAGGTGAAAAGTAAATATGAAAAAGTAAATCTGATAGAAATCACTGAGTAGAAATGAGGTAAATATCTATGAAATTATATTTTGGTAATACGGTAACGGCAGTTACAATAATTATGATTCTTGTATTGCTAGGTTTTATTGGAGAATCCATAGTTAATCGTTCAAACATTAACTACTGGGGACGCAGAAGTCTGTTTCTTCTGGTATATGGACTGGTTATATGCTGCTTTGCAGCTGCAAGGGACGGACTAGACAAGACGATTCAGAATACGATTGACGGAAGCTGCGCACAGGGAGTATTCCCGCTTATCAGCATCCCGAATCTGATTGGCTGCGTTGGTGCTGCAATCATAATCATTGCAGCTATTGCAACACCGATAGCAAAGTCGCAGCATATGAGACAGATTTGGTTTTATGTGATGTCCGGCGGAGTAATGCTGAAGATTCTTGTAATGGAATCAGCAAGAATTATTGTCAGAGTGTAATAATTTTATTGTGTTAAATAAATAGGAGAAAGCGACTATGAGTAATATCATTATTTTGGCAGGAAGCGAGCGAAAGGATGGCAATACAGACATGCTGGTTGATGCTTTCAAAAAAGGTGCCGCAAAGAAAAATAAAGTAGAGGTTATTTCGGTCAGAAGTCATGACATAAACCCCTGCATTGGCTGCAATTCATGCTTTACCAGACTGGGAAATGAATGTTTTCAAAAGGATGATATGCAGATGGTATATGAAAAATTGAAAACTGCAGATGTATTAGTGATAGCCTCACCTGTGTATTTTTATGGTATCAGTGCGCAGCTGAAAGCAATCATTGATCGCCTTCATACTCCTATGCGAAATGAATTTCCGATTAAAAAACTGGCACTTATATTAGTTGGAGCAGCTACGCTGCCGGAACTGTTTGATTCCATAAAATTGCAATACAAGCTTGTACTGAGTTTCTTTCATCTTGAAGATGCAGGGATGGTACTTGTGCAGGGAGCAAAGGATATTGGTGATGTAAAAAATACGGATGGACTGGATAGAGCATACGAATTAGGACTTTCTATTGGATGATTTAGAGGGGCGAATGACAATGAGTAAAAGAACAAGACAGTGTATAAGGTGAACTAATATGAGAATGGAAACGGAAAGGCTTTATTTATATCCAATTAGTAACGATGAGATGAGCTGTCTGATTGAAAAGGAAGCGGACGCAGAAATGAAGCAGGCGTATACCGAAATGTTGGAGGGGTGCCTTATGGAACCTGACAACAGAATATGGTATGCAGTCTGGAACATGGAATTAAAAAATGTTCCGGGAACGATTGTCGGCGATTTCTGCTTCAAGGGTCTTGGAAAAGATGGCGTAGTGGAAATCGGATATGGATTAAGGAAAGAATTTAGACATCAGGGGTATATGGTAGAAACTGTAAAAGTAATTACGGAATGCCTCTGATTTTTCATGCGCAACCTGGTGGGACTTTTGGCGGAGTGTTACGATAAGCACTTCGCCATTTTTATTTTGATTAAGAACAGTCATCTTTTTATGTATAATCGCACAATTAGAACGAAAAAAGCCTCATGATCATGTGCGAAAATGAAAGTAAAACTTATTAGACGATATAAGGTATAAACTCATCATTTGAAAGAATATTAGCTATTTATAGCATCCGTTTTAATAAAGCTATTCGACTAGGAAACAGTTGTTATATCGGCTAAAAAGTGTGATAAATAGGTAAAAAACGATAGTGTTTTTGCCGATAGTGTGATATACTAGTCAGTAGATTAGTATGTTTTGGATTTAATTTATAATGGATGGGGGATGGCAGATGAAATACCTTTTAGTTGCTGATATAGCAAAAAAATGGAATATGTCAGAACGCAGTGTTAGAAATTACTGTGCAAAGGGGCGTGTGAACGGCGCGTTTCTTACTGGTAAGACATGGAACATTCCAGAAAACGCAGAGAAACCGGAGCGCACCAATAAGAAAAAAGAAGAACCGATTACGCTGCTAGATATTCTAAAAGAGCAGAAGACCAGTAAATATACTGGTGGGATTTATCATAAGACACAGATTGACTTGACCTATAACTCTAACCATATGGAAGGCAGCCGCTTGACACACGATCAAACCAGATATATCTTTGAAACCAATACTATTGGCGTAGAAAAAGAAGTACTGAATGTGGATGATGTGATCGAAACGGCAAATCACTTCCGTTGCATTGACATGATTATTGATCATGCAAAAGCGACTTTGACGGAGAAGTTCATCAAAGAAATTCACTTGGTTTTGAAGAATGGCACCAGTGATTCCAGAAAAGATTGGTTTGCTGTTGGCGATTATAAGAAACTTCCGAATGAAGTCGGCGGCATGGATACCGCCCTTCCGGAAGAAGTTGCCGATAAAATGAAGGCATTGTTAACGGAATACAACGCCAAAGAAGAAAAGGCCTTTGCGGATATTCTTGACTTCCATGTGAAGTTTGAGCGAATTCATCCGTTCCAGGATGGTAATGGACGCGTGGGCAGATTGATTATGTTTAAGGAGTGTCTGAAATACAATATTGTTCCGTTCATTATTGAGGATAATTTGAAGCTGTTCTATTATCGTGGATTGAAGGAATGGAACAACGAAAAAGGTTATCTGACCGATACCTGTCTGACAGCACAAGATAAGTATAAGGCGTATTTGGATTATTTTAGGATTGAATATTAAACGAGCTAATTTCCAGACTATATAATAGGTAAAATGACTTTTGGAAAAAGGCAAACAAAGAATTAAGTTATAAATGGAGAAAGCGGATATGAATGACAAAAAAGGCGTAATATACATTCTCACAAATCCTTCTTTTCCGGATTATGTGAAAATAGGATATGCAGATGATATAGATAAACGATTGAAACAATTGAAAGATGACAAATTTTAATATCATTATCGACGATATATTTCCACTGGTAGATAAAACGGAATATATCAATGCATTGGCTTCCTATCAGCTTTTGATTATTGATGATCTTGGAGTGGAACGAAATTCAGAATATGCATTAGGAATTATTTTCAGTGTCATAGACCGCAGAATCCGTTCGGGACGACCTTTGATCATAGCGACAAATCTTCCGTTGAGTCAAATAAAAAGCGAGACCATGTTGGATAAAAGGCGTATGGCATTATTGGAGAAATTAGATCTTGCAGTAGATAAAGATGCCAGTGATATGTGCGGTAGAGTTGGACTTGGGACAAGTAATATTACAGCACATTGGGGTCTGACCCCGTTAATCATGGAAAATACGAAAACTGCTTTGTAATAAGGTGGGACTGCTTGAGAAGTTCTCAATAATTTCTTAAGAATTAG
>ENA-USUG01007124-USUG01007124.1-human-gut-metagenome-genome-assembly--contig:-NODE-7124-length-11108-cov-3.526879_pt1 | contig 11108 bp, 8 predicted proteins | sample MGYA00250059_ERZ773394 | MGnify/ENA primary metagenome ERZ773394 (study PRJEB29103, sample SAMN06111957) | human gut metagenome | biome: human gut; feature: ankylosing spondylitis patient; material... | reverse complement strand
ACGATTTTTTATCCAGTACGGATTCTGATCCCATTCGCTGAATGAGCCGTCTTCATTTTTTGTATACCAATTCTGTAGATTTCTGCACCGGCACGGGCCACGTGTCGACCGTTATTATGTCGTCGAAAAGATTGGGCAGAAGCCGTTTTCCGGTGGTGCTTATCATGCCGTATTTGCCCCGGTAGGAAGTTTTGGCGCGTTTGTTTTTAAATCCTAAGGCAGACATATCGCCGAAAGATGTCATATTGACCGCGATAACTTCTTTGCCCGCCGGGTTTATGTAGCCGTATTTGCTGCCGGTCTCGACTGGGGCCAGCCCGTCTGAAAAACGTCCCACGGCATCGTATTTCTTTGTCGAGCGCGGTGTTCCCGAAAGGTCCGTCACGGTCCACTTGGACAGTGAGTCCATTATGAACAGCGTGCTGTCGCCGGCTATCATGATGTCCGAAAAATTACCGGAGAGAATGTCCATCCCCCGGCTGTTTATAAGGCGTGCGCGTCCTGCGGATTTTACTACCGCCATATCCCCGGTAAACGGAGTCGCCGAATCGAATTCGTCGAAAAGCATACGTCCTACTCTGGAGTAATACCTGTATTTACCGTCTTTGCGCGCCAGTATAGGGCCGGCGGACGAGAGGGTTACATCGTCGAATACGCAATCCAGCACCACTCCTCCCGCTTTGTTTATGACCCCGTCGTAATCGCCGCACGAAACTACTGCCAGTTCGCCTTCGAACGGACGCCCGTCATCCCATACGAAATCGGTCAGAAGGTCGCCTTTGGGGTCTATGTAGGCGACTTTGTCGCCGCGTCCTACCAGCGCCGCACGCGAAGAAAAGTCATCGACGAAATCGTACTGCGGATTTACGGTTATTTCTCCTTTGGAGTTGACGAAACCGTACATCTTGTCCTTGGACAGTATCGGGAAATACTTGAGGCCTTTCGTTTTTATATCGGCCTCTAGCCTGGCGCCGAGCGGCGAACGAGGAAATGCCGAGCGGAAGCTCATGACTTCGGCATCGGAGAAGTCCGAGAACCATAGTTTATATATCGAGTCCCATGCTTTTGCAGCATAAGGGCTGTCCGGGTACAGGCGCACGAATGCGGTAAACTGTTCCAGGGATTTGTCGGGTGTGGTAAGTTCGAATATGCGGTCCTGGGCCTTCCGTACATAAGGGCTCGAAGGATATGCTTTTATGAATACCATGTACTGTTCCGGGGTGTCGCCTTTGGTGGTTTCCTCGAAAAGTAGTTTTTCGTACATATCGTTGGCGCGTTTGGCCTGCACGGCTTCCGGGTACGTATCCGCGAATGCCTTGTAAGCTCCCCATGTGTTTTTCGCCTGCGCCAGCGAGAATGCCAGTTCGTCGCGCCGGCGCACGGACTCGGCGTAACGATTGCTGAATTTGTATTTTCCGACCACGTAGTTAAGCGCAGGTACGGTGTTTTGTTTTATGGCCTCGTCAAGTGCCAGCGACGCTATGTTCTGTTTTTGTGCGCGGATGGTGTCAAGGTCGATACCTTGTTCCTCGAATATCTTTTTGCGGTCTTTGGCTTTCGTGTCGCCGTAAGCCTGTTCGCTTTTTTCAATACGGGAGAAAGCGGAATCGAGCTGGTAGAACGGGTTGTTGGAACGCGAATATATTATGCTCAGGCCGTAATTGGCCAGCATCGGATCGCTTTTTATCGATTTTTCGAACAGGTCCTTGGCTTTGAAATAGTCGTGTACGTCCAAGGCCTCGAAAGCCTTGTCCAGCCTGCCGGCCGAGAGCGTGGCCGATAGCAAAGCCAATATAACCACGAAGTATGTTCTTTTCAGAGATACCATTTCGAAAATTATATGTGATGATATGAGAGATATCAGGTGAAAAATTCGTTTTTACACCACCTCGAAAGTGGTGTCCGTTATTTCGTCTCTACCAGGGCGCGGAGTTTTTCCGTCAGTGCATCCACCGAAGCGTCGAATTCCTTCCTCACTTCTTTGGCGTGCGCTGCCGTTCCTTTTTCCCTGTCTTTCGAGCCGAGGCGGTCGGCCATGTCGTCGTATGCCTGTTCTATTTCCTGGCAGAGAGCCTGCAGTTTTTCCCTGTCCGCTTTTGGACACACCATTTCCACGATGTAACATTCGTCCAGCAGAGCGCCGTAGGTGTAAACCAGTTCTTTTTTGAAATTCTTTATGCTTGCCATTTTCTATAAAGTTTATCGCAATGTTTTAACTGGTACAAAGATAGGTTTTTATTCCGTGATTTAGACAACAAATGCGTAATTTTGCAAAGCTCAACGGTGCAAAACGGCGTTTTTTTGCTGTTTGCGGGAAAAACGGCCGTGAGGGCCGAGCGTGAGGGAACGAGGATTATTATGGAAAAAGGTAAAAGGGTGGTTGTCGGGCTTTCCGGCGGTGTGGACTCGGCGGTGGCTGCTTATTTGCTGCTGGAACAGGGGTATGACGTTGTCGGTCTTTTCATGAAGAACTGGCATGATACGTCCGTTACCGTGTCCAAGGAATGTCCCTGGCTGGAAGACAGCAACGATGCAATGATGGTGGCCCAGGCTTTGGGTATACCGTTTTCGGTGATAGACCTGAGCGAGGTGTACAGGCAGAAGGTGGTCGATTATATGTTTTCGGAGTATGAGAAAGGGCGTACGCCCAATCCGGACGTGTTGTGCAACCGGGAGATAAAGTTCGACGTTTTCCTCAAAGCGGCTATGGAGCTCGGTGCTGATTATGTGGCTACGGGTCATTATGCGCGTATAGGGACTACGGAAAAAGGCGGACGGACGATATACAGGCTGCTGGCCGGATCGGACCCGAACAAAGACCAGAGCTATTTCCTGTGCCAGCTTTCGCAGGAGCAGTTGTCAAAAGCCCTTTTTCCTATCGGCGATATGCTGAAGCCGGATGTGAGGGAAATAGCGGCCCGTGCCGGGCTGGTTACGGCGGCGAAGAAAGATTCGCAGGGGATATGTTTTGTCGGGAAGGTGAAGCTGCCGGAGTTCCTTAAGCAAAAACTGGCTCCGCGCGATGGCGATATAGTCGAAATACCGGCATCGCATCCTATGTACGCTCAATACGAGGCTGAGGTCTCATCTGCATCATCGGCCGAAGAGCGTCTGCGGGTGTCGAGCCGCGCTTATTCTTATAAGCCGTCGGACGGTATTGTCGCCGGGCGGCATCACGGGGCGCATTTCTTTACCGTAGGGCAGAGAAAAGGACTGGATGTCGGCGGACGGCCCGAACCTCTTTTCATAATAGCAACCGATACGGATACCAATACCGTATATGTGGGCCAGGGAAAATCGCATCCGGGGTTGTACCGCCGTGCGTTGTTCGTGCCTGTTTCCGATATGCATTGGGTGCGCGGGGACGTGTGTCCGGGCGTAGGCGGGACGCTCGATGTGAAAGTGCGGATACGCTATCGTCAGCCGTTGGAAAAAGCCGTGTTGCATTTGTTCCCGTCAGGGGTGTATGTGGAGTTCGAACGTCCGCAGAGCGCGGTGACTCCGGGGCAGTTCGCTGCGGCGTATATCGGCGACGAATTGGTTTTCAGCGGTGTAATAGCTTAAAAAACATAAAAAAACGCATAAAAGGCGGTGTGAAAACTCCTTTAAACCGCATAAATTTCGTAATTTTGCAGTTGCACGCTTTGTTTCCCGTTTTTAAATCCCCTGGAAAACGTGCCCAATACGACAGTCGGGAAACATTTTCAGGGTTAAATTTTTATTAAAAATAATATAATGAAAAACAAGAGGATTTTGTACGTTTCCTCGGAGCTTACACCCTACTTGCCTTCGACACACATATCGGAAACATCGTTGGAAATTCCCAAATACATGCAGGAGCAGGGTTGCGAAGTGCGCATATTCATGCCCCGTTTCGGGAATATCAACGAACGTCGCCATCAGTTGCACGAGGTGATACGTCTGTCCGGTATGAACCTTGTGGTGAACGATATAGACCAGCCGCTGATAATCAAGGTGGCGTCGGTACCCAAAGAACGCCTTCAGGTATATTTTATCGACAACGAAGAATATTTCAAAAACAAGGAACGCGAATATGCCCCTTCCGGCGAGCTTTATCCCGATAACGACGAACGGATGATATTCTTCGCCAAAGGCGTGCTGGAAACGGTGAAAAAACTCAACTGGAGCCCCGATATAGTTCACGTGAACGGATGGATGAGCTATATGCTTCCCGTGTATGTCAAGACTATGTACAAGACCGATCCTGCCTTTGCCGATGCGAAGGTCGTGGTATCGGCTTTCGGCGGGTCTTTCGACGGGGCGCTAAATGGGTCGATGGTTGAAAAACTGGCTTTCGACGGTATAGAAGAGCCTCTTTTGGAAAACCCCACCCATGCCAATTTAACAAAAACTTGTCTTAAATACTCCGACGCCCTTATCGTGGAAGACGAAGAAGGCTCGAAGGAGGCTGTCGAAACGGCAAAAAATCGTAAATTGCCATGCTTTAATCATCCTGCGTCTTCCGACGGGGATGTTTGCTGCATGTATGCGGATCTGTACCGTAAAATATTAGACCAGGATATCGAATAACATACGATGATAAACAAAATGTGTGGAAGCATGACATCCGATAGCTTTCGGAAAGTTGTAAAAGGGGCTGTTTGCGCAATATCGGCCTTGATTTTGTCCTTTTCCCTGTATTCCTGCAACGACAAGGAATTCCGTATGGGTACGGACATTGTGGACGGCGACAAGGTAGGTACAGGCGAAACGACTTTCCCTGTGAAAGCGTGGACCGTGCGGGATTTTACACGGGATACCCTTTCCGGGCGCGCATATCTGGGAAAGATATTCAACCCGCAGAGCGCAGGCTCCGGTATAAGACAGTATTTCTTCAATATCGTGGGGAACTATTCGGTTCCCGATCTGTATGATATAGAGGCCGGTTTCGCAACCAGACTTAACATTTCCAACAATATTCCGGTATTCGGCGATATGGTGGTTGACTCCGTGTTGTTTACGATAGCTTATACTCCGGTTGCTGAACTTTCTGCTTCATCGACAGAAGGGTATGTGGGATTCGAGACCAATTCGCAGACATATACCGGGGTGTTCGATCCGTTCACGTATGTGATATACGGAAATTACCTTTCAAACAACATAGCTTTGGAGATTTACAGGTTGGGTGAAAAATTCCCGGACCAGTATTCCACGATATCAGGTACGAGCATACAGAAAGAAAACCATATCCCGCTTACCAAGAAATGGGCTACGGCCGAAATGATACACGAGGAACTTTTCCAGCCGGTTTTCGACACTATAAAATCGACTACTGACATTACCGATTCGACATATACGTATGACGACGATGGAAAGGTGATAGATACCACGTACATATATGCTGACTCGATATACCCCCGTCTGCAGTTCAAAATGGACAAGGATTACTGGCAGAATGTAATCGACCATTTCAAGGGATACATAATAACTCAGGATGCTTTCAATGATTATTTCAACGGGTTGTATTTCAGGGTGAAAAAAGGGTTTAAGTCCCCTCTTCTGATGTTCGACCTGTTTCAGGAGGCCTCCGGATCGAACGGACGCGGAAGCAATATCACCATTTACTACCATTCGTCGAATATAAGCGGAGGTACCGTGTCGTTCAATTTCCTGAACAGCCTGTCCAACATGCCGTTTTCGGCAAATTCCATACAGACTACTTTTTCCCCGCGTCTGGAGGCGATGATGGAAAATCCGGATACGGTAAGGGGCGAGAAGAGCCTTTACATAATTCCTTACGGCGGTACCGAGGTGGTAGTGGATGTCATAAGCGAAGAAAATATCAATTATATACGCGACAAGGGCTGGATAATAAACGATGCCTATATAGAATTTACCAACAAGGGATATAATGAAAGCGCACGCAATTTCCCCGTGGTGGAATTGTGGATGTACAAGTATCCGTACGGCGACCAGTTCGTGTATTATAATTCCTCGTTGGGGTATCCTTTGGAAAAGGTGGACTTCTACATCCCCGACCAGGCTACCTTTACGTACAACGAGGCTTCGGATACATGGCAATATACTCCAAGGTACAATTATGGCCTGAACGGGATAATAAACGAAAATTCGGCTTCGGCGAAATTTTCTTATCCCGGAAAGTATAGGATGAGGGTTACGCGGACCCTTATAGATATGGTGTACGGAGATGCAAAGAACGTCAAGCTGGGTCTCCGTCTTCCGTTCGGCGTGACTCAGAACGCACCGTTCATGTCCGTGCTTAACGGCGAAGACCTGAAACTGGTCGTCAAGTACACTGAAAAGAACGAAGGGGAATAACCTGGCTGCGTAAATAGAAGTTTGCGCACGGGTCGGATTAAGAACAAAAAGAGCGTCTTGCGGCGCTCTTTTTTTTGTTTTGCCGGGCATTATCTGCCTTCCGCCTAAAGACTATTTTGCATACCTTTGTAACTCCAAAACACTAAATATCTATGCATACCATATCAGACGAAACGATACTGGAAATATTGCGCGCCGATACGGGCATGGCGTTGGGATGTACGGAGCCGATAGCGGCGGCGCTGGCCGTTGTCAAAGCCAGAGAGGTACTCGGTGCTCGGCCGGAGCGTATAAGCTTGAGGGTCAGTGGCAACATATACAAGAACGGTATGGGGGTGGGCATCCCCGGTACAGACAAGTGCGGGATAAAAGTGGCGGCAGCACTTGGCGCCGTTACCGGTTCGTCGGACAAAGCGCTGGAAGTGCTCGAAGGTGTCTGCGACAGTGTCGCGGCCTCTGCTGTGGAGTTTGTGTCTTCGGGAGGCGTGGATGTCAGCATTGCCGAAAATGTGGACAAATTGTACATAGAAGCCGAGGTTTCGGCCGGAGGGCATACGGCTACGGCTACGGTGGAAAAGACTCACACCAATATCACGCGCGCCACTTTGGACGGTGAACAGGTGTATAAGGCCGAGGAGAAGGAAAAATCATATTCCATGGCGGACAACGGGCGTATAGAAGGGCTGTCGGTAGCCCGTCTGTATGATTTTGCGTGCAGCGTGGATGTGGAAAGACTGGACGATATAGCGCGCGGAGCCGAAGCCAACTGGCGTATAGCCGACGCAGGGCTTAAAAAGCGCTACGGTTATTGTCTGGGCAAGATGCTTTCGGCAAAATCACGTACGGATTCCGACCTGATGCGCTCTTCGATGTCGAAAGTGGCTGCCGGAATAGACGCGCGTATGTCTGGTTCAATACTTCCCGTTATGACAAACAGCGGGAGCGGCAACCAGGGCATAACCATTTACATACCTGTGATAGACCTGGCGCTTTCAATGCAGGCTACCAATGAACAGATGCTGCGCGCATTGGTTTTTGCCAATCTTGTGCCGATACACATAAAGAAACGCATAGGTCCGTTGTCGGCTCTTTGCGGTATAGTCCCCGCTTCGATAGGTGCGGCGTGCGGTATAGCTTTCCTCAAAGGAGCGACTCTGTCCCAGATAGAAAATGTGATACAGCTGATAATCGCCAATATATCCGGCTTGTTCTGCGACGGGGCCAAGGCTTCGTGTTCGATGAAGGCTTCCGTGGGTATTGCAGCGGCTTACGAGGCTGTGTATATCGCTGTCGATAACGATATTGCGGCCCGTTGCGACGGAATAATAGATAGCGATGTCGAACATTCGATAGACAATCTCTCGCGTATCGCTGTGTCGGCAATGGACTATACGGACCATGAAATAATAGAAATAATGACCTGCAAATAAACAGGGAGAACAGCCCGTTTTAAATTTGAACCGCAAACTATGACAGAGATACTTATCCTTATAAATCCCAATTCGGGTACGCACCAGCTTTCGGAGCTCGTTTCGGCGGCCGATGCCCTTTCGCGTTCGACTTCGCTTTGCCGGATAGATACCGAAGTGGTACAAAGCGTGGAGCATTCACAGGAACTTACCGCTGCTGCCGCTGCCAAAGGGTATTATGCGGTGGTGGTGATAGGCGGCGACGGAACGGCCAATACGGTGGGCAGCGTGCTGTCGGGTACGGATACTGCGCTGGGGATAGTGCCTGCCGGCTCCGGCAACGGCGTAGCGCGTCATATAGGGATGTCGATGGATATAAAAAAAGCCCTCAGACAGATATTGCTTTCCAAGGTGTACGACATAGATACGCTCAGGGTCAACGGCAGTTTCTGCCTTGGCGTGGCGGGTACGGGGTTCGAGGCTGCGGTGGCCCAAAGTTTTTCGATGAAGAAAAAAAGGGGCCTGATATCGTATTCCACGGTGGCCATAACGGAATTTTTCAAGTACACGCCTTCGCGTATCCATTTGGACATAGACGGGCAGACGATAAACCGCACCCCGTTTACGGTGGCGTTCGCCAATTCGTCGCAGTGGGGGAATGATTTCAAGATAGCTCCTGACGCTTCGATGACATCGGGCAGTATGAAGCTGGTGATAATATCGGACATAGACCAGATAAGCGTCATGCCGTGCGTGTACGGCCTGATATCGGGAAATATAAACACCATACCTAATTGCGAGACGATAAATGCTTCCCGTGTGAGGATAGAAAAACCGGGCATATCGTATCATATAGACGGAGAACCGATGCCGCCTCAGGATAGTCTGGAAGTCGAAATAAGGCCGTCCAGTCTAAAAATACTCTCGCCTAAGAAGAGGGCTTTTTAGTGTGGTTAAGTGTATTGAGAATAAAAAATATCGAGGCGGTTATGGCGGTAAGAAACAACGATGATAAAATGACGGCAAAAACATTCGTGCCGCGTTATGTGGTGTTCACCGCATTGTGCTTTATGGTTTTCCTATTGCTGATGCAGGTGTACAAAGCCGTGTTTTACGGGTATTTTTCAGCACAGTTCGCATCGGCCTCGACGGAGGAAATCCGTCATGCGTTAGGGGTATCCCTGCGGTTCGACATAAGGTTGGCGCTCATGACAGTGTTGCCTGTGGCTATTCTGCCTGCGATAGTGCCAAGGGGAAGGTTTTTCGAATCGGTTGTTTTCAGGCGCATAAGTGCCGTTTATCTTACTTCGGCGGCGGCGCTTTTGTGTCTGGCGCTTATGGCAGATGCCGGTAATTTCGCATATACGGGCGAAAGGCTAAACTGGTCGCTGGCCGAATTTGCCAAAAATCCGCTCATATCGCTCGGAATGTTGTGGCAGACATACCCCGTGATATGGGCAGCTGTAGGATTGGTGGCGGCAGGATATGCGTTTTACAAATTGTTCGGGGCGATATACCGTTTGTGCGCGTGGCTCAGGCCGGCAGTACGAAAAACGGTAACAAAGGCCGTTTGGGCGGTGGTATGGGTGCTGTTGTGCGCATGGGGGATTTACGGTTCGGCCACGCATTACCCTTTGCGATGGAGCGAGGCGTATTTTTCCAAAGACAAAAATGTCAATTCGCTGTCGTTGAATCCGGTGTTGTTTTTCTTTTCCAGTTTTACCTCGGCCGATACTTCTGTGGATATGGAGTCTTTCGGCAGATATTTGCCTTCGATGACACGTTATTTGGGTACGACAGAGGAAGCGCCTTTCGACCGCGTTTCGGAAGGTAAGGCGGGACCCCGTCCGAATATTGTGTTCGTTATGCTGGAGTCGTTCGGAGCGGCGCCGATGAGCGTGTTCGGCAACCCGATGAACTCTACTCCTTGTACGGATTCGCTTTTGAAGAAATGCCTTTTCTTCAGCAATGCCTACGTGCCGCGCTGGGGGACTGCATTCACCGTATTCGGTTCGACTACGGGCATACCTGACGTGACGTTCGGGACTACTGCCTCGCGCATACCGCGCGCGATAGACCAGCGTATTCTGATGGACCAGGCAGAAGGCTACAAACGTTTTTATATGTTGGGCGGAAGTGCGAACTGGGCCAATATACGGGCTATTTTCCAGAACAATGTAGATGATATAAAAATATACGAAGAGGGCTCTTACGACACTGAAAACCGTGTGGATGTGTGGGGGATCGACGATTACGACCTGTTCAGCCAGGCTGCGGGTATTTTCGACAGTCTCAACCGTGCGGGCGAGCCGTTTATAGCTTATGTGCAGACATCTTCAAACCACAGGCCGTACACAGTGCCGGACGAAAGGGACGGTTTCCGGCCTTTACGTGAAGACGAAATAGACATGAACGTGCTGAAAAAAGCGGGATTTCTCGAACCGGCTCAATTCAATGCATTGCGATACCTGGATTTCAATATATCGCGGTTTATAAAACGGGCGGAAGAACAAGGTTGGGCCGAAAATACCGTATTCGTGTTTTTCGGCGACCACAACATGAGCATGGAACCGTTTACGCACATGGGCCGTCCTGAATATGAAGCGGAACTCGCCCTTTACCACGTGCCGGTGTTCATTTACGCACCGTCTTTTGTCTCCCCGCGCGAAGTGGACGTTCCGGTTACTCTTATGGACATTTTCCCGACGGCTTTTTCCGTAGCGGGATTGCCTTATGTGAATCATACTTTGGGGCGCGACATGAGCGATACGCTGAATTATAAGGATTCCTATGCTTTCGTGTGCCAGCCTTATATGGGAGGCGACGGGCTTACGGTCGTTTCCGACGGTGCCGTTTACCGCAGGGCTGTGGACGGTAGCGGTAATACGGCGTTTTTCACGTATGTTCCCGGCGGGGAAATAAGGCCTATGGATACGGGTTCCGCTCAGGCGCAGCGCATGGATTCGCTCGCAATGGCGTTCTATCACAGTGCGCGCTACCTGTATTTCAATAACCGGAAACAGTAACGGTATGTTCCTGTATTATTCGTGGTAATAAATCTTTAAAAATACGGACAATATGAACTTCTTTTTAAACATCATCATGCAGGCCGCTCCCGAAGTGGCCGATACGTTGCATAAATCCGCTTTCAGGGAATTTTTGCAGACGATAAAAGGTATGACTGGCGAACAGATAATCGATATGGCCATACGCGGTACGCTCGATGCGATAGTGCGTATTGCCATAGCTTGCGTGATATTCTACGTAGGCCGCTGGATAGTGCGCAGACTCACTACGGTCATACACAAGATATTCATAAAGCGTGATGTGGAAGCGTCATTGGCGACGTTCCTGCTCTCGCTGGTCAATATCTCGATGACTTTTATACTTATTATCATC
>ENA-USUG01007122-USUG01007122.1-human-gut-metagenome-genome-assembly--contig:-NODE-7122-length-11116-cov-32.250566_pt1 | contig 11116 bp, 7 predicted proteins | sample MGYA00250059_ERZ773394 | MGnify/ENA primary metagenome ERZ773394 (study PRJEB29103, sample SAMN06111957) | human gut metagenome | biome: human gut; feature: ankylosing spondylitis patient; material... | reverse complement strand
TTAGCCATTTTAGTTTCCTCCTAAAATTAGTCCTTATTGGGTTTCGGGATCAGCAGAATGGACATCGTGCGGCCCTCAAGCACCGGCGGCTTATCCATGCTTGCCTGGGGCAGAGCCTCGGCAAAGCGTTTCAGCACGTCAGCACCCAGAGCACTGTGCGCCATCTCACGGCCGCGGAAGCGGATCGAAGCCTTCACCTTGTGACCAGCGGCCAGGAACTTGGCGGTCTGGTTCAGCTTGGTGTTGAAGTCGTTGGTGTCAATATTGAGCGAAAGGCGGGTCTCCTTGACCTCGACCACTTTCTGGTTCTTCTTGGCTTCCTTCTCCTTCTTCTGCTGTTCAAAACGGTATTTGCCGTAATCCAGCACCTTGCACACAGGCGGGGTAGCCTGCGGTGCGATCTTGACCAGATCGAGCCCGGCTTCTTCTGCAGCGCGCATGGCCACCTGAATGGACACAACGCCCTTCTGCTCGCCATCGGCACCGATCAGGCGAACTTCACGATCACGGATCTGACCGTTGATCTCCAGTTCCTTCGACTTTCCAGCGGTAGCGATAATGAATGCACCTCCAAACAATAATCCATAGTGTTGCAATATTTGGCATAGAAAACGCGGTCGCCCATTTGCAGGACAGCCGCGCGAAATTTCACACAAAAGCGCAGTTCGTTCAAAGAATCGAACCGTGTTTGGGTATAGCCCGGGGATTCCGACCCCACAAGGCGAGCGCGGCACAGGCCGTAGCTGCTTTCTTTACCGGAACAGTTTACCACATCCACAAAGTCCTGTCAAGCACTTTTACGCGATTTTGCAATAAAATATTCGTACAGAGCATCACTTGACCTCGATCAGCTTCCCCAGTTCCAGCGAGTAGATGCCCTTATAGGTCACTGGCTTCGGGGCAAAGCGCTTGCTGATGGCAAGGGCATAGAGGTCAAGCTGGGCGCGATAGGCGGCAAGGAAGTCGTCCTCGGATTTTCGGCGGTCCGTCTTGTAATCCAGCAGCTCCAGGTGATCCGGGAACACCAGCACCAGGTCAGCGATGCCCTGCACCAGCACCTTTGCCTGTGCCACGGCAGCGCTGTCGGCGGGGGCAGTCCCCTGAGCGGTCAGCACCTCGGCGGCAGGCAGGGCCGTGATGAAGTCCAGCTCCCGCAGCACCTCATCTGCGGCACAGATGCGCGCAAAGGCTTCGCTCTCCACAAAGCGGCGGATGCGCCCTGCCTCCAGCTTCTCCGCAATTTCGGGCGCGGTGAGCTTTGCTTCCACCTGCCGGTCACGCTCGGCGGGGATCGCCGTTTCCAGCGTGCCCGCCTGCTTTGCCGCCGCAAGGGCCGCAAAATCGGCGTGCTCCAGGAAGGCGTGAAGGGCCGTGCCCATCTCGGCGGCGGTCAGTCCGTCCTTTGCCAGAAAGCCCGGTCGCTCCAGCGTGGTCTGCTCTGCCTTGTGGACGATGCCGGTCACGCTGACCTTGGCGGGCACTCTGGCCAGTTCTGCCTCCGGGTACTGCCAGGCAAAGCCCTGCCGCAGTGCCTCGGTCAGGGCCGGGTCTGCCTGGGCCAGCGGCCTTTCCTCCAGTTCTGGGTCGGGCGGCTCCACGCCCTCGGGCAGCGCCTGCTGCACCGTCAGGGTGATGGTGCTCCCGGTATCCGCAAAGGGCAGTTCCAGATCCTCGGCCAGTCGGCGCAGAGGGCCGCCGTTGGGGTGGACGAGCAGGGCCGTGCGGAGCCAGTCGGCAAAGCTGTTCGCCTGCCGGCAGAGTGTCTGCCCCGCCCCTGCTTCAAGGAAGGCCGCCGCTCTGGTAAAGGGGTTGGAGGTCTTCCCGATGCCCAGCGGCACGGTCAGGATAAGCTTATCCTGCGCGCGGGTCAGCGCCACATAGAGCAGGCGCATCTGCTCACTGCGCATCTCGGCGGCGTGGACATTGGAAAGCGCCGTGTAGGCCGCTGTCTTGTACGCACCCTCGCCTTCCTCGGGGCGCAGGCGCAGGCCCGCCCCATACATCCGATGCAGGAGCACCGGCTGGCGGGTATCGGCGGCATTGAAGCGACGGGCCGTGTCGGCCACGAACACCACCGGGAACTGCAGGCCCTTGGAGCGGTGGATGGTCATCACGGTCACACAGCCGGGGCGGGAGCCGCCGGGCACGGTATCCTGCCCCGTGGAGCCTGCCAGCGCCGCAGCGTCAATGGCCCGCACCAGCGCCGAAATGCCGCCGGAACCGGCCCCGGCGCAGAAGGAGGCAAACCGCCGGGCATCCTCCCGGCGGCGGGCACCGTTTTCCATCACGCCCAGTGCGGCAAGGTAGCCGGTGGAAGCAAAGATCTCCTCCAGCAGCTGTTCTGCCGGGGCACTGCGGGCCATCCGGCGCAGCTCGGTCAGCCGGGCATAGAACGCCCGGACTTTTCCGGTAAAAGGGGTGTCTTCCCCGCTGTTCACGGTGAGCAGCAGCGCGCCGTAGAGGCTGATGCGCTGGGGGGCGTTTTCCCCCTGCTGCTTCTGGATCTCTTCGGCTCTGGCCCGCAGGCGGACAAGGTCGTCATCAGTAAAGTCAAACAGCGGGCCCAGCATGGCGGCGGCAAGATAGATATCCTGCGCCGGGTTGTCAATGACCTTCAGCAGGGCGATGAGGGGCCGGATATGAGGGGCATCCAGCAGATTTTCGCGGGCATCCGCATACACCGGGATACCCCGGGCAGTCAATGCTTCCACATAGGCCGGAAAATCAATGCGCGCCGCCAGCAGGATGCAGCAGTCCTCGTACTGCACCGGGCGGGTGGCACTGCCGTCCCGCACCGGCTCGCCGCTCTGCACCATCTCCTCGATGCGCCGGGCGATCCAGCCCGCGTCCGTTTCGGCGGCATCATCGGGCAGGAAATGCGCCTCCACGCTGCCCGTGTATTCCCCGGGTGCCCCGCAGACCAGCCGCTGGCCGTCGCCGTAGGCCGTGTCACCGAGTTCCGGGGACATGAGCCGCTCAAACAGGAAGTTGATCCCTTCCACCACCTGCGGAGCCGAGCGGAAGTTGGCATCCAGCGCCAGCATGGCATCGGTGCCGGGGGTTCCCTCTGCCGGGCGGGGCCGCGCTGCGCCGCCGGGCAGGGCGGGCCAGCTGTCCAGCTTTTCCCGGAAGATGCTGGGGTCTGCCTGCCGGAAGCGGTAGATGCTCTGCTTCAGATCTCCCACCAGAAAGAGGTCGTCCCCTGCCGGGGATGCAAGGCACCGGTACAAGGCATCCTGCAGGGCGTTGGTGTCCTGATATTCATCCACCATCACGGCGGCGTAGTTCTGCCGGATGACCCCGCACAGCGCAGTGGGGGTGCCGTCCGGGTCACGGAGCAGGCGGAGGGCCTGATGCTCAAAGTCACTGAACTCCAGCAGCTTCCGGTCCCGCTTTTTGGCCGAAAACCGGGCATCGAAATCCCGCACCGCCGCAAACAGCGCCCGCAGGCGGGGCTCTGCGGCCCTGCGGTCTGCCTCAGCCTCCTCCTCACTGCAGGGGATCAGCTCAAGGATCTGCGTAAACAGGGCCGCGCCTTCATCAGCGCGGGTGCGGATGACTTTTTTGTGTTCGCCGTTCAGCCGCTTTTTCATTCCTTTCAGACCGGGCAGCTCCTCCATGCCCAGTACATAGGGGGTCAGCAGATCGTAAAGCGGGGTCCATCCCCCCGCCACAGCCAGCTGTTCCACCCTGCCCAGCAGGGCGGCAGCCTTGTCCAGCCGTTCCTGTGCATCGGTATATTTTTCCAGCACGGCATTTTTTGCCTTTTCCCGGGCAGAGGGCGTTTTCTTTTCCTCGGCATCGGCCAGCTCCTGCTCCCGGTCGCCCGGGCAGTCAGCCAGCGCGGCGCGGAACAGCTCCCCTGCCGCCCGGGCACTGCGAGCGGCTTCGGCCAGCAGCAGATCATGCCAACAGGAGGCGGCAAAGCCGTTTTCCTCCTGCCACGGAGCCAGAAATTCGTCCAGCTTTTTGTCGTAATCGGGCAGGGCGCGCAGGAAATCGTAGACATGCAGGATCGTCTCGCCCGCCGCACGGTCGGTGCGGCCCTTGCCGTAGAGGTCGGCAAAGGCGCAGAAATCCGGGTCGCGGTAGGCATTTTCCAGCGTCTCGCTCAGGGCAGAGGCCCGCAGGAGCTCCACACTGCCGGGGTCTGCGGGGGAAAAATCCGGCGGGATATCCAGCGCTTGAAAGTGCTTGCGCAGCAGATCCAGACAGAAGGCATCGATGGTGCAGATGGGTGCACGCTGCAGCAGCATCCGCTGGCGGCGCAGCGCGCCATTGCCGGGTTCCGCCTGGCTGCGCTTCAGAAGCGCCTGCCCGATGCGGGCCCGCAGCTCTGCCGCCGCCGCATTGGTAAAGGTGACGATGAGCAGACGATCCGCATCCACAGGATGCTCCGGGTCGGTGATGAGCCGGACAGCCCGCTCCGTCAGAACAGCCGTTTTGCCGCTGCCCGCCGCCGCGCTCACCAGCAGCGCGCCGCCCCGGTCCTCGATGGCGGCCCGCTGGGCGGGGGTCCACTTGGGTTCACTCATGCCTGTTCCTCCTCTCCCTCTTCGGGCTGCCCGGGAGCCTCAAAGGGCTTTGCGGGGGCCTCCAGCGCCCGCTCCCCGATGCCGGTCTCGTGGCAGCAGACAAAGCCATAATCACACCACTGGCAGGGACTCCGGCCCGTGACCAGCGGCTCGGCGGCGATCTGCCCCTCATAGAGCTGCTGCCCCATCCGGGTCACAAGATCATCCAGATGCAGCTGGATGCGGTTCAGCTTGGCGATGTCTGCCCGCTTGTCCTTCTGGTAGGGGCTGGGCACGCCTTTGTAATAGGAGAAGGGCAGATATCTGCCGGTCTCGTCGGCATCCATGGCATCGAACAGCTTCTGCTCGTCCCGCACCAGGCCGTCCAGCTTGTATTCCACACTGTGGGCCGCCTTTTCGCGGGTGGTGGTCTCAGGGGCCGGGTCGGCCAGCAGGTAGAGCACACCCGCCGGTTCCGCCCCCGTAAAGCGGCCGCTTTTATCCCGGGTCAGGCTGAACAGGTAGAGCAGCATCTGGCAGTCCAGACCGCAGTAGACTTCCTTCAGGTCCAGCTTTTTGGTGCCGGTCTTGTAGTCCACCACCCGCACCCAGCGGGTGCCGTCCTCCTCCACCCACTCGTCGGCACGGTCCACGGTGCCCACCAGCTGGACGGTGCGCCCGTCCGACAGGTGATACACCTGGGCAGGCACGGCATCCTCGCCCCGGCCGATCTTCAGCTCACAGGCCACGGGCTTGAAGCTGGACTGCCGCTGCTCATCCCGCAGGTAGAGCAGCAGGCTTGTCATGCTCTTTTTCAGGCGGGAGAGCAGATAGGCAAAGCGGGCGGTATCCTCAGGCAGATAGCGTTTGGCGTACTCATCCACCAGCAGCGCGGCAAGGCTCGCCATGGCCTCATCGTCCAGCTCCATAAAGGGCTGCAGCGCCGCCATGGGGTTGTCCGGGCCGGGGTGAGGGTCCAGCGCCATCTGCAGCACCCAGTGCATCAGGGTGCCGCTCTGGTCGGCGGAAAGCTCGGCCCGGCGGCGGGGCCTGAGCCCCAGCACATACTGCAAAAAGTAGCCGTAGCGGCAGGTATAATATTTTTCCAGCTGGCTGGGCGAAATGCGCAGCTTCCGCCCCAGCAGCGCTTCCAGCGCAGGCAGGTCATGCACCTGCCGGGGGGCAGTGTCGGCCATCCGGCGCAGCAGGGCAAGGCCCTGCGGCTCGGTCTCGCCGGGGGTGTGCAGGGCCTCTGTCAGGCTGGCATGCTCGGTCTCCGTCAGGGGCCAGCCGCCGCCCAGACAGTCCAGCCCATCTGCAGGGGTGGCCGCAAGGTCCGTCAGTTCCAGCTCCGGGGCAGCGGGGGCCAGCGCTTCCACGAGGGGTTCCAGTGCAGCGCAGAGGGTCTGCCCCTGCCCCTTGGGCCAGCTGAGCCACAGCCCCTTTGCGGGGGCGGTCAGGGCCTTGTAGAAGCAGACCTGCTCACGCACCACACGGTTCTCAAAGCAGTCGGGCAGGTCGATCTCCTGCGCCATCAGGGCATCACGGTCGGCGTGGGTCAGCAGACCCACCTCGCCGGGCGCGGCCGGGAATTCCCCCTCGGCCAGCCCCAGCACGAACACATAATCCGGCGCGTCCAGACGCATCTTGCCTGCACTGGCCAGCACCACCGCATCCAGGGTCTGGGGGATGTGCCCCAGGTCGGACGAGCGGAGCAGCAGCCCGAACAGGTCCTCGTATTCGGCCACGGTCACGGTCTGCTCCCCCAGCAGATGGGCCATCTCGTTCAGCAGCCCCATGACCACGTTCCACTCCCGGGCGGCTTCCTCCGCCGCCGGGATACCCCGGCCCGCACGGATGGCCTTTACCTGAGCAGCCTGCTGTTCCTCAGCTCCCAGCGTTTTCAGGCAGAAATACACCGCCCGGCTGATGGCCTCGGCGTTGACCCCGCGCACCTTGGCCCGGAATGCATCCACCGCCCCCACAAGCAGGGCACGGGCATATTCTGCCTGCTCCCGGTTGCGGAGGTCCTCTTCGGTCAGCTCCTGTTCTCCAAAGCCCTTGGGGCTGCGCTCGAACTTCTCCCGCCAGGCCGCCGCCGTGGGGGCCCAGGTGTAGGCATAGTTTTCCAGCGCGCAGACCTGCTCCTCGCTCAGGGCACACAGGCCGGTCTTGGCAAGGGTGGTCAGGTTCTCGGTCAGGTCGGCTCCCCGGGCGATCTCCAGCAGGGCCCGCACCGCCGTGGCCGGGGCGCTGAATTCCGGGGTGGTGGGTTCATCGCAGTACAGGGGGATTTCCGCCATCCGAAATTCATACCGGACTGCGGCACGATACTTGGCGATATCGCGGCAGACCACAGCGATCTTTCCGCACCGCACGCCCTGCCGCATCAGCCGCCGGATGGCACCGGCAGCGGCACGGGCCTCCTCCTCCCGGCTGGGCGCGGCAAAGAGCCGCACCTCGCCCGCCGGGGCATCCGCGGTGCAGCTGCCGGTTTCCAGCAGCTCTGCCACTGCGGCAAGGCCCGGGGCGTTCCGGTGGCGCAGATCCTTGCGCAACAGCTGTGGAACAGCCACCTCCGCCCCATTTTTCCGGGCCAGCTGGCGCAGCTGCGCCGCCACCTGCTTGGCCCCGGAGAACAGGCTCAGGTCACCGGGCAGCAAGGGGGCTCCGTCATCGCAGAGGGCCACCGTCACGCTGGGCAGCGCCGCCAGCATGGCCCCCAGCAGCCGCTTTTTGGGGGCGTTGAAGGTATCGAATTCATCAATAAACACCGCCCGGTCCCGCAGAAACTCCGGCAGGCTGTGCCGGGCCAGTGCTTCCTCCAGCCGGGCTCCGGCCAGCTCCAGCCGGTCAGAGGGGTCCATGCCGCTGCGGGCCAGCAGGGTCTCGTAGCCCTGAAAGATAAGGGCCAGCTCACTGAGCTTACCGCTCTCGGCTCCGCAGGCACCGGCCAGCTGTGCCAGCTGCCGGCCGGAAAGGCCCGCGCTTTTCAGCTCGTCGATGGTCTGAGCCGCCATCTGGCAAAAGGCCGCACTGCGCCGGTGGCGGTGATAATAGTGGACATTGTCCTGCAGCTCCTCCAGCGCCCGGCGCACCAGCACGGCACGGCCTGCGTCAGAGAGGGTCTGCACCGCCGCGCCGCCCTCGGTGGAAAGGATCTTTTCTGCCAGACTGGTAAAAGAAAAACTCTCCACCATGCCGGACAGGGCATCCCCCAGCTCACGGTAGATGCGGCCCTCGGTGCTGGAAGTGAATTGTTCCGGCACCAGCAGGATGCTTTTTTCCCCTTTTTCGGCCCGGGCGCGGATGCGCTGGTACAGCAGCGTTGTTTTTCCGCTGCCGGAACCGCCCAGAAGTAGCTGTAACATTGTTTTCTCACTTTCTATAACGAGCTCACCCTCTCAGTCAAAGCCTGCGGCTTTGCCAGCTCTCCCGAAGGGAGAGCCTTTGGCATATCGGGTCAGCCCTGCGCAATGGATAATAATTGAGTTTATTGTACCGCAAAATTGAAGAAAAATCTATTCTGTGGTAAACTGAGGAAAAACAGCAAAACAGGAGGGGCTCTCCCCATGAAGATTCTAGCAGTTGATTACGGTGCCAGCCGCACGGGGCTTGCGGTCTGCGACCCCACCGAGTTCCTGACCACGCCCATCACCCCCCAGATCACCCTGAAGGCCCGGCCCAAGGTAGCCGCTGAGGTCTGCCGCATTGCCCAGGAGCAGAAAGCAGAGCTCATTGTGGTGGGCCTGCCGCTCAACATGGACGGCACCGAGGGCGAGCGCGCCGAGAAGAGCCGCAAGCTGGGCAAGACTTTGCAGATCTGGAGCGGCCTGCCCGTGCGGATGTGGGACGAGCGGCAGTCCACCTGTGAAGCCGCCGATATCCTGGACGAGGTGGGGACTTTTGGTGCCCACCGCAAGGCCATTCTGGATTCCGTCAGCGCCACGGTCATTCTGGAGGATTACCTTGCCTGGCGCAAGGAGCACCCCGGCGAAATGTGAGCCGGAACAGCACAAAACCGGCTTTTCTGCTGCCACAGGAAAGCCGGTTTTGTCATTTTCAGTTGTTACTGCGCCTGATATGTCTCTATGCTGACGCTGTTGATGGTGATCGTTTCCGTGGGCTTCTGGTTCTCATCCACGGCGGCCTGAGCGATGGTGTCCACCACGTCCATCCCCTCGTACACCTGCCCCAGCACGGTATCGGTGTAGTCGAGGTAGGGTGCGCCGCCGGCGGTCTGGTAGGCCGAAACGACCTCAGCGCGGTAGCCTGCACTGTTCATCTGGTCAGTGAGTTCCTGGGTGATGGAATCCCCGCCGGGCAGAGTGGACATGATATAAAAGACGCTGGCGCACTGGCCGGAGGAGTCCGCCGCCATGCAGAGGGCACCGGAATAATGGTGGAGCTTGTCGGTGGCCTCAGCCGGGTAGCGGCTGCCATTCCAGATGGTGGTGCCCTTGCCGTCAGCACCCTGACCGGCTTCCACCACAAAGTCCTGCTCCACACGGGTCACGGTCAGGCCGTTATAGTAGCCCGCCTGCACCAGACCCACAAAGTTATCATAGGCCTGCGGGGCCTGCTCCGGGAAGAGCACCGCCCGGAACACACCCGCCGTGGTATCGAACACCGCCACGGGTTCCCCCGCTGCCGGATGGGTGAACTGCAGCTCGGCCGATTCCACCGCCGGGCGGGTGATGGTCTTTGTTCCGGCTCCGCTGCTGCCGCCGATGTTTTTCACAAGGCTGCAGCCGGACAGTGCAAAACTCACGGCCAGCAGCAGCGCCGCCAGCCGGACACGGGTCTTATTCATAAACAGATCCCTCCGTTCATATTCTGATAGCAGTTCCCCCGCACGCGGGAGATACGCAGAATTCAGTATAGCATATTTCTGCCCGGGAAGCGAGAGGGAAATGCGTGAAAATTTGTCGCGCATTTTCTGTGCGAAAAACATCTTGACGAGCAGGCAAAAAAACGCTACACTATAAGCACAGCAAGGGACGGCGGAAACGCAGCAGATCCCGGGCTGTGTGCGTAATTTTATTTGAGTACCATCCCTTTGATTGGGTTTGGATAGACAGGAGAACGTATCTTATGGCAGAAGAGATCAAGAACCCGAACACCGAAGAGGAATATCAGCCCGATCTGATGACTCTTGAGGATGAGGACGGCAATGAGGTCACGTTTGAAGTGATCGATGCACTGGACCATAAGGGCGTGCATTACCTTGCAGTTGTCGAATACGCAGAGGATGAAGAGGATGTCAACGAGGACGCACAGCTGGTCATCCTGAGTGTTGGCGAGGACAGCGAGGGCGAATATCTGGACGTTGTGGAGGATGACGAGACTCTGATGGAAGTCAGCAAGCTGTTTGAGCAGCGCCTGAGCGACCAGTTCGAGATCGAGTAATTCCCCAGCACAGACAGATTCCCAGGCAAGACTTCCTGCCCGGCGCGATTTGTTGCGGTTTATATGATCCTACTAATCATTCAACGGGAGCCCGGAGTTCTCCGGCGGATTGCAGACCTCCCCGCCATGGGTCGACCATGGAGGTTCGATGAGGAAGCGTGAATCCGGCGACAGGGCACCCACCTGTCCGTAAGGGTAGGTTTGATTGCCGCAGACGACCGGGCGGGATCTTTTTATAGCATTGCATCCACCGCTGGCCTGCCACAAGGCCAGTGTGTGGATTTTTTTATAGGACGACCTCTCAGGCGCTGATGCCCCCGCATCCCAGCAGGGAAGGCGGCATTGTGCAGCGATGCCGGAGAGGTTCTTGCGGAAAGGATGTGCATTGCGGTATGAAAAGCGAACATCTGGTGGGGACGAGCATCCCCCGTTTCACCTACGACACCCCCACGGTGCCGGGCAATGATTTTTACACTCTGTGCGAGGGGGAGCATCCGCTGTGCATGATCTTCCTGCCCGGGTTCGACCACCCTGTCAGCCGCGAATATATCACCCGTTACCTGAAAACGCTGCCCCAGCTCAAGGGGGCACGGCTTGTCTGTGTGGTGCGTTCCTCGGCGCAGGCGGTGGCAAAGGCCACCCACGGCTCAGATTTCCCCTTTCCTGTCATCTGCGACGGCCCCGGCGTACTGTACGGCTACCTGGGCGTAGAGCAGACCCGCGGCCTGCTGAGCTGGAGCTTTGCGGCCCAGAAGATCTACAAGGCCGCCAGAGATGCCGGTTACCACTACGACACCAAAGCCCCTCAGTTGCTGCCGCTGACGCTGGTGGTGGGCCATCTGGGCAAGATCCTGTTCACCCACTCGGGCCGCAGCCAGACCGACCTGCCCGAGGACTGCGCCGCCATCAGCGAGATCGTGCGGGCTGTGGAAAAGGCAACCGCCCCCACCGACGGCCCCGCAGACCCCCACTGCTCGGATGAGACCCTCACCCTGCCCGATCTGGTGGGTTGGGATAACTGAATGATCCACAAAAAACGGCTGCTGCACATTTTTTCCGTGCAGCAGCCGTTTTTTATTCTTCCGGTTCTTCTGCAAACAGCCCCGGGATGCCGCAGACAGCGGCCACGCCCACCACCGTAAACACGATGCGCGACCAGATGGAGCTGCTGCCGCCCAGCAGCCAGCCCACAA
>ENA-USUG01007114-USUG01007114.1-human-gut-metagenome-genome-assembly--contig:-NODE-7114-length-11135-cov-150.225448_pt1 | contig 11135 bp, 8 predicted proteins | sample MGYA00250059_ERZ773394 | MGnify/ENA primary metagenome ERZ773394 (study PRJEB29103, sample SAMN06111957) | human gut metagenome | biome: human gut; feature: ankylosing spondylitis patient; material... | reverse complement strand
TGCGACTTTCTTATTTTCAATTTCTTCCTTTATCAGACTTCCTACACTTGAAAAGTGCGAACATAAAAATAGTTTCACCAATATTCTCCTTTATAAACTCCGATTTGTTGAACTAAGCCGAGTATATCACACTTGCCAAGGAAAGAACACCCCCGATAAAGTGAAATTTGCAGGCTGAAAAGCGCAGAGCCGCCCTGTTCGAGTCCTGTCCCGCCCAACCGAGGCGGTGCAAATGGTGCTCCGGCAGGCGGAGCTTTCTTGGTAGACATTCCTACGGAAGCTGTAGCTGAGGTGCGCGGCCTTGACGAGTTGCGTTTGCTGATTTTTCCGCAGCCCCTTGGCGGGGCCTTGAAAAATCAGAACGCGGCCCCAGCCTCGCCTCCCTGTTTCCGCCGCAGGCGGCGGTCGGCTCCGCTGCTGTTCGAGTCCTGTACCGTCCACCACAAAAAAATCCCCAGACCGAATGGTTTGGGGATGTGGTGGAGCATTGTCCACAGCACTCGAACCCAACACTTCCTCACGGGTGACCGTCTTGGCATCGTCCGTGAAGTTGAAGTTGAGTACGACCCGGTCATCAAAGACGTAGACCGAGTTGACAAAGGTATCAATGATCTGCCGCTGGTGTTCCGTGCTGCCCACGTCACCCTTGCGGAATTTTTCAAGCCAGAACCGAATCCACTCACGGGTCAAGACGGGCTTTTTCAGCTCTTCTTCCAGAATGCTGGTGTTCAGAGCTTCTTTCCGGGCTTCCAGCTCGTCCAAACGCTGTTTGGTGGTCGGGGTCAGGATGCCCTGTTCAATGGCTTCCAGAAGGTTTGCCAGCCGCTTCTCCGTGTCCCTGAGCTGGTCTTTCAGGACAGGCAGCCGGGTGTTCTCCTTCTGCTGGGCTTCTATGACCAAATCTATCAGCCGTTCGATGATTTCGTCGCTAAAAATCACCTTAATGGCGGTGTCCACCACGAACCGCTCCAACGGCTCCTTGCGGATGGCTTTCAGGTCACAGTGCGCCTTGCCGTGGCGTTTGGCGTTGCCGCACTTGTAGTAATAGTAGGTGTTTCCCATGTGGCTGGTGCCACTTTCGCCACCCATCAGGGTGCCGCACTTGCCACAGAACAGCTTGGTGGTCAGCAGATAGCTCACATCCTCTTTTGCAGGCCGACCATGGGCGATCCTGTTCTGCTCGAAACGCTGCTGCACCCGGTCAAACAAGTCCTGGTCAACAATGGCCGGAATGCCACCCGGCGTCACAATGTCCTTGTAGCGGTATTCGCCGATGTAGCGGCGGTTGCGGAAGATCTGGAAGAAGCTGTTCTTTACGAACGGCTTCCCGGTTCGGGTGCGCAGGCCGCGCTCGTTCAGGGATGCCGCGATTTTCTCGGCAGGTTCGCCATCGGCGTATCGGGTGAATATTTCCTGCACAATGGGAGCCGTTTCCGGGTCGATATGGTACAGCCTGTCCTCCTTGCCAATGGTGAAGCCCAGTGGAACGATACCGCCGTTATACTTGCACTGGAGGGCATTCTCGCGCTCACCGCGCGCTACTTTCAGGGCGAGTTCGGCGGAATAGTATTCCGCCATGCCAATCAGCATACTCTCCACCATAATGCCTTCAGGCCCCTGCGAGATGGGTTCCATGGCAGACACCAGATGGACACCGTTCTTTTCCAGCTGGTACTTGTAGTTCACGGCATCGAACCGATTCCGGGCAAAGCGGTCGAGCTTCCAGACCAGAACCACATCGAAGATTTTCTTCGCGCTGTCCTTGATCATCCGCTGAAAGTCCGGGCGGTCATCCGTTTTGGCAGAGTAGGCACGGTCAATGTAGGTGCCGACCACGGTGATGCCGTTCTTCTCGGCGTAGTCCTTGCAGTCGCGCAGCTGTCCCTCAATGGACGCTTCACGCTGGCTGTCGGATGAATAGCGGGCGTAGATCACGGCGGTCATGGTTGCACCTCCTTGGCGTGTATTCGACTTGCCTTTATAGTATCGGGTCAAGCGCAGCTTGTCAACAATCTGCGAGCAGATTGAAATGTGAAAATTGCGAAACACAGCGAAAAAGCTGAGAGCAAGGAGATCTTCCCCATGGCCAGGCGGCTGACCGAGGCGCTGCCCGGCAGCTTCCCGGTGTTCGTCAAGCCCAATGCGGGCCTGCCCCGTGCGGACGGCTCCGGCTACGACATCACCCCGCAGCTGTACGCCATGCAGATGAAACCGTACCGGGAGCTGGGCCTGTTTGCGGCGGGCGGCTGCTGCGGCACCACGCCGGAGTTCATCCGGCTGCTGAACGGCGTATTTGAGGGCTGCGTGCCCGGCCGCCCGGAGCATCCGCTTCCCTCGGTGGTGTGTACCCCGATGGACTATGTGGTGGTGGACGGGATCACCGTGGTGGGGGAACGGATCAATCCCACCGGAAAAAAGCGGTTCCAGCAGGCGCTGCGGGAACATGACATGAACTATGTGCTGGAACAGGCCGTCAGTCAGGCGGAGGCCGGGGCGCAGATCCTGGACGTGAACGTGGGTGCCCCCGGCGTGGACGAACCCACCCTGATGGTGCAGGTGGTCAAGGCGCTGCAAAGCGTGGTCAGCCTGCCGCTGCAGCTGGACTCCTCCCACCCGGAAGCGCTGGAACGCGGCCTGCGCGTTTACAACGGCAAGCCCATCGTCAACTCGACCAACGGCGAGCCCGAAAAGCTGAAAACCATTCTGCCGCTGTGCAAAAAGTATGGCGCGGCCATCGTGGGCCTTGCCATCGACGAGCGCGGCATCCTGCCCAAGGCCGAGGACCGCGTGGCGGTGGCCCGGCGGATCGTGGAAGCCGCGCTGGAAGTCGGCATCCCGCGCGAGGATATCTACATCGACTGTCTGACCCTGACGGCCAGCGCCCAGCAGGAAGATGTGCTGGCCACGGTGCAGGCGCTCCATACCTGCAAGCAGGAGCTGGGGGTGCGCACCATCCTGGGCGTGTCCAACATCAGTTTCGGCCTGCCCTGCCGCTCTTACCTGAACACCACGTTCCTGACCATGGCCATGTACGCCGGGCTGGATCTTGCCATCATGAATCCCTCCAGCGAGGAGATGATGGCGGCGGTCTATGCTTATAATGTCCTGACCAACCGGGACAAGCAGAGCACGAAATACATTGAGCGCTATGCCAACCGGGTGCCCGCCTCGGCCGCGCTGGCCAAGGCGGTGCAGGCGGCCCAGTCTGCTCCGGCGGCGGGGGACACCCCGGAAGCCACCGGCCCTTACGCGGCGCTGATGAAAGCCGTGGAAAAGGGCCTGAAAGGGGAGGCCGCGGCCCGCACCAGGGCTTTGCTGGAAGAAAAGGAGCCGCTGGAACTGGTGGATGAAGCCCTGATCCCGGCGCTGGACATCGTGGGTGCAAAATACGAAAAAGGCACCCTGTTCCTGCCCCAGCTGCTGCAGGCCGCCACGGCTGCCCAGGGAGCCTTTGACGAGATCAAGACGGCCATTGCCCAAAAGGGCGGGGCCGGGGCCAGCAAGGGACGGATCGTGATCGCTACGGTCAAGGGCGACGTACACGATATCGGCAAGAACATCGTCCGGGTCATCCTGGAAAACTACGGCTTTGAGGTCATCGACCTGGGCCGCGATGTGCCGGTGGAAACGGTGGTCAATACCGTGCGGGAGAAGAATGTGCATCTGGTGGGCCTTTCGGCCCTGATGACCACCACCCTCAAGAGCATGGAGGAGACGATCGCCGCCCTGCACGCAGCCAAGCTGGACTGCAGGATCATGGTGGGCGGTGCCGTGCTTACCCCCGAATATGCCAAAAAGATCGGGGCCGACTGGTACGCCAAGGACGCCAAGCGCAGCGCCGATATCGCCAAGGAGTTCTTTGGCGTGTGATCCAAAACACAAAAAGGCAGGATGTCCGGCGGACATCCTGCCTTTTTTGTGTGCGCGGCTCAGGTGAACCCGTATTTTTTCATCTTCCGCCACAGGGTGGTGGTGCTGATGCCCAGGGCCCGCGCCGTCTGGGCGCGGTTCCCGTCGTACAGCCGGAGCAGCTGGCGGAGCCGCTGTTCCTCCGGCTGCAGCAGCAGGGAAGCGGCGGGCGCATCGGCGGCAGGGGCCGCCGATGCAGGAAGAAACGAGCGCACCGTTTCCTCGGTGACGGTGCGCCGGGGCGCTTCTACTAAAATGCGCTGGCACACCCCGTATAACTGCGCCTTGTTGCCGGGCCAGGAAAAGCCGCGCAGGGCTTTCCAGGCATCCTGTGTCAGGTGCAGGTAGCGGCCGTAGCTGGGCTGCAGCTGCTTGAGGATGGCCTGTGCCCAGGCCAGGGCATCGTCCGGGCGCTGGCGCAGCGGCGGAATGGTCAGGCAGAGCGGGGCCAGAACGCAGGCAAGGTCCGGCTGCACCAGCCCCTGCGCCTGCAAAGCATCCAGCGGCTGGTCCGCAGCGGCGATCACCCACAGCGATGCAGGGCACCGCTCCGGGATGCGCTGGCTTTCCAGAAAATGAGCCAGGGCACTCTGGGCCGGGGGGCTGAGCGCCTGGACCTGATCGAGGTAGAGCACGCCCCGGAGCTTGTGAATCAGTCCGCTTTCCCCAAACAGGGCAGTGTAAAGGGAATCGGGCAGTTCGCTGGAACAATGGAATGAGACAAAATCTCCGTCCTGCAGGGAGCTTGCGTTGTACATGCAGAACGCAAGCTCCTCTTTTTCGGTGCCCGCTTCGCCGGAAAGAAACACCGGCATGGCAAAGCCGGAAAAGCGGCGCGCCTTTTCCACTACGGCCTGCATCCGGGCGCTGCGGCAGGGCAGGGAAGCAAAGGTGGTGCGGGCAATGGCCGGGCTGCGGGCGGTGTCCTTGCGGGCATTTTCGGAATACAGCGCGATCTGCTGCCCCTCGGTGATGGAAAGCACCGCGCCGGAAAGCCCCTCCGGGGTGCTGACCGGTGTGAGCGAGAGCATCAGCGTGGCTTTGCCGATCCGCTGCCGGAGCGCGTAGACCTCCTCGTGATCGGTCAGCACCCGCTGCAGCACCTGCGGGCTGACGGCGGAAGCAAGCTGGGTGATGCTCTGGCCCACGGGGCTGCCCTGTGTGCAGCGCAGCATCTGCTCGGCCGGGGGATTGAGCTGCTCGATGCGGCCGGTCTGGTCCAGCAGCACCAGGCCGTTGACGGTGTAATCCAGCAGTGCCTGCTGCCGGGCATTGTAGGACCTGGTCATCTCCAGCGTGTAGGAGATCTGCTTTGCCATCTGCAGCGCGGCCAGCACGGCCTCCCGCCCGGAGTGGAAGCGGACGCAGGGGATGGAAAACTGCTGGTTCTGGTCGCTGAAGCCGACACCGGTGATCAGGCCGTCGGCATGTTCGGCGACCGCCTGTTCCAGCAGCAGGGGCATCTGGTGGATCTCATCGGCCAGATAGGGAACCAGCTCGACCCTGGCCAGGGCATCCAGCCCGGCGGTGTCGCAGAGCATGTTGCGGGAGCAGACGATGGCGATGCGGGGGCGTTCTTTTGGGGTCTTGGCTTTGGCGGCGCAGATCAGCTCGTAGACCTCCATCCGGGTCAGCCGCAGTTCCACCACCGGGGCTGTGGTCAGGGCGGTGAGCTCTTTGGCCAGAAATCCGCGGGAGATAAAGATCTCGGTGCCGTTTTGCAGCATCTGGTCCACGGTCTGCCGCAGGGTGCCCTGATTTCCGGTTTTGACAAGTTCCAGTGGCTGGTCCTGCTCCTGTGAGATGCGGTGTACCTCGTTCAGAGTGGCATCGTCGGGTAGAAGAAAAGAAATTTTTACCATAGTCCGCAGGATTCCTTTCAAGCGTTTCAATATGAAATTATCATTGATTTCAAAACCGTTTCAAAAAAGCCGTCTCGCTTTTATGTACAGAGAAAACGACAGCTTTTCTTCCATTATACCAGTTGATTTGCGGCTTGTCATCTGTTAAATTGAACATGCAAAAGGGAATTCCCCCAAAAATCGTGCGGATGTGGGCGGCGCAGGTACCGGCGCTGGCCGCGATAAGAAAGGAAATGGAAACCATGTTAAGCTTCAAACTGATCGTCACATTGGCGGTCGTGGTCTTTATGACCATTTCGCTGGTGATCCACAAGGTCCCCTACGGCATCACCGGTATGACCTGCGTGGTCATCCTGGCCTTTGCAGGCGCTCTGGATGCCAAAAGCGCATTCTCCGGCTTCTCCAACACCACTGTGATCCTGGTTGCGACCATGATGGTCATTGCCGGTGCCCTGGGCAAGACCAGCGTCGTCAGCCGGGTGCGCAAGCTCATCGGCAAAGCACAGGGCAAAAAAGGCATCGTGCTCATCCTGATCCTGAGTGTGATCACCATCGTCCTGACCCAGCTCATGGGCATGACCGCTGTCATGGCCATCCTGCTGACCTTTGTCCAGACGCTGGATCCGGACGGCGAACTGTGCCCCTCCCGGATGCTGTTCCTGCTGGCATGTGTACTTTGCACCTGGTTCGGCCGTTTCCCCGTTGGTATGGGCGCTGCCCTTCCGCTGGCGACCAATGCCTATTATGAGGGCCTGGTGGAGGGCCACCCGGAGTATCTGCTGGGCGTGTTCGATTTCTTCAAGGTCGGTATCGTTCCCTCCATCGTCCTGACCATCTATTGCCTGCTGGGCTGGAAGCTGATCCCCAAGGGCCAGCTGGATGCCAGCGCCCTGAACATGCCCACCGGCGGCCAGAAAGAGGCCGAGCCGATGTCCGGCAAGAAAGAGGCTGTGGTCATTGGCGTGTTCCTGGCTACCATGGTGGGCTTCTTCCTGTCCAGCCAGCTGGGCGGCCTGATCTATATCATCCCGGTGGCGGGTATCCTGCTGTTCTACTATTTCGGCGTAATGACTGTGCCGGAGCTGGTCAACGGCCTGACCGGTGATATGATCTGGATGGTGGCCAGTATGATGGCCGTCACCAATGCAATGAGCGCTTCCGGTGCCGGCGAGCTGATCGGCCAGACGGTGCTCAAGATCCTGGGCGACAACCCCAGCGGGATCATGGTCGTGACCGTGTTTACCCTGGTCAGCGTCCTGATGACCACCTTTATGTCCAACAACGCCACCATTGCCATCCTGACCCCGATCGCGGTCAGCACCGCTCTGGCAGGCGGGATGAACCCCCGCGCCATTGCAACGCTGGTCAGCATGGCCTCTTGCCTGGCCGTGGCATTCCCCACCGGCTGCGCCGCTTCCATGATCGCCTTTGGCGCGGGCGGTTACAGCCCCGCAAAGCTGCTGAAATTCACCATCCCGTATCTGATCCTGGGCACGGTTTCGCTGATCATCAGCGCAAACATCTTCTTCCCGGTATACGGCTAAAACACAGAAAGAGAGAAAGAAACGACCATGGCATTGACACATGAAGAAAAAGAAACCCTGCGGGCTGTGATCGACCGCACCAGCGGACACCGGGAGACCGGTGCCGCCACGCGGGTGGTGCCGGAGGAATACAAGGCCTTTCAGGAGCAGGTGGAGCGCAAAGAGCTGACCCTGCCGCTGGAAGCCCCGGCGGCCCCGGTGCGGCTGGTGATCTCCACCGCAAAAGAAAAAGCTGAAAAGTGCCCGGTGCATGTCAACATGCACGGCGGCGGGTTCGTTTACCCGCAGGACCCGGACGACGACATGTACTGCGCCCACATCGCGGCGGCCACCCACGGCATCGTGGTGGACATCGACTATGCCACCTCCTGGGAGGGTCCGTTCCCGCTGGCCTTTGAGCAGTGCTACGCGGTGATGAAATGGGTGTACGCCCAGTGCGAGGCCTGGGGTGCTGACCCTGACCGCATCTCCATGGGCGGCCACAGCGCAGGCGGCACGCTGGTGGCAGCCATCTCCCTGCGGAACGCCGTCAAACAGGATTTCCCGGTCTGCCTGCAGGTGCTGGATTATGCAGCGCTGGACAACAACAACGCGGTCCAGCCCGGCGGCAACGAGCGCTCCAGGGCGTTTTCCACCCTGTACTGCGGCGGTGACTTCCGGGTGCTGAAGCTGCCCTTCTGCAGTCCCTGCTTTGCCACGGATGAGATGCTGAAGAACAATCCCACGACACTGGTGATCAACGCCGGGCACTGCCCGTTCCGCGAGGTCAATGAGACCTACGCTATGCGTCTGGCCGCCGTCGGCTGTGAGGTGACCATTCAGGAGTACCTGGAAAGTCCCCACGGCTTCACCGTCCGGATGGCCGGACAGTGGCAGCAGGCACAGCAGCGGATCATCCGGGCGATCCGGGAAGCACATCTGTAACACAGGAGGCAGAGACAATGGCACTTTCGAAAGAACGGCATCAGGAGCTGATGGACATCCTGGAGCGTACCTCGATGCGCCCCAAGGGGGCCAAGGCACCCGAGTACCCGCAGGAATATAAGGACTACCGCACCCTCTGCACTGAGGAGATCGTCAAGCGGACGGTGGATGACTATGAGTATACCTTCTATATCTACCGCGCCAAAAACCGGACCGAGAACTGCCCGATCCACATCAACATCCACGGCGGCGGTTTTGTGGCGCCCCACATGGAGTGCGACACCCTTTACAGCTGCTATCTGGCCGACCGGCTCGGGGGCATCGTGGTGGACCTGGATTACACCACCTCTCCGGTGGCTCCGTGGCCGGTGGCATTTGACCAGTGCTATGACGCATCGGCCTATACCTTTGTCCACTGTGCCGAGTGGGGCGGCAATGAGCGCTGCGTATCCATTGGCGGATACAGCGCAGGCGGCGCGCTGGCGGCCGGTGTGGCCCTGAAAGCCGGGCAGACCGGGGATTTCCGGTTCAATGCCCAGGTCCTGGGTTATCCTCCGCTGGACAATATCATCGACCCGGACTACAAGAAGGATTCCCTGATCCGTGTTCTGCCCCGGGAACGGGAGCTGGCCTTCTCGGCCCTCTACTTCGCGGACGACCGCGAAGCGATGGCACACCCCTACGGTTCGCCCAGCTACGCGCCGGATGAGATGCTGGCCAAGCTGCCGCGCACCCTGGTCATCACGGCAGGCAGCTGCAACTTCCGCTTTGAAGACGAAGAATACGCCCAGCGGGTCGCCCATGCCGGTGTAGAGGTCGTGGTCAAGCGTTTCCCTGAAATGTTCCACGGCTTTATCCCTCACCTGATGGGTCAGTGGAAGAAAGCCGCAGACCTCATCGTGCGCACCGTCCGGGTGGAAGCCTGAACACCGGGAGCACCGCAGCACCCGGTATGAAACGAGACGGTTTCTCTCGTTCTTGATCCTGCGTTTTTTCTCTCCATAAAGTTTTTTCTCTCCATAAACCGGCAACGCCCCCTGTGCAGCCACTGCACAGGGGGCGTTGCTGATGGTAAGGGGCACGTTGCGCAGAGGGTGTGCCCTTTTTGGTTCGTACACGGCGGCGTCGGCCTGCTTTGTTCAGCATGGCACCGATCCGGTCGGTTATCTGCCCCAAAGCAGAAAAAATGGACAGACCGGGTGGAAAAACGAAAAAAATCAAAATGTCAGCCGCATCTGATGCCAGACGACATTGCCGTGGGTGGATTTGCTGGTCACGCCCTCGTCCTGAAAACCGAGGGCCGCATAGAATGCGAGCAGTTCCGGCTTGCAGGTCAGCACAAGGCCCCTGCGGCCCTGCGCTCTGGCATCGGCGATGGCGCGGCGGAGCAGGGAGCTGGCGTATCCGTGCCCACGGTAGGCAGGCAGGGTGTTGACCCCAAAGATCATCTGCCAGGCTCCGTGCGGGTCGTGCAGGGAAGCCTGGGCATACATCTCATCCGTCAGGTCCGGCTCATTGGTCACAAAGCCGTCCACGAACGCGATCAGGGTTCCGCTCTCAAACAAAAGCCAGAAGTGGCTGCCGTAAGCCTGGATGCGCTCGGCAAATTCGGCTTTGGTGGCAGCTTCCGCTGCCGGGAAGCATTCAGCCTCCACGGCAGCCACAGCGTCCAAGTCGGCCAGGGTGGCATATCGGATGTCCATAAAAACACTCTCCTTTATAAATAGGGGCTCAGGATCTGTTGGATCTGGGCCAGGTCTGCGGCAAAGGAGATCCCGTTTTGCCGCTCACGGGTGGAAAGCCCCTTTTCGATCATCTGCAAAAGGAGCTGCTGCAAGCTGTCATAATAGCCGTTCAGGTTGTAGAGGATGCAGGGGGCGTTCAACTGGTTCAGGGAGACTTTGGACATGACCTCCGCGATCTCCTCCAGGGTTCCGGTGCCGCCCGGAAAGGCGATGAATGCATCACCCAGCTCGATCATCTTGTTCTTGCGCTCGGTCATGTCGCGGGTCACGATCAGTTCTGTCAGGCCGTCGAGCTGAAGTTCTTCGTCTACAAAAAACTGCGGCTCAACGCCGGTCACGTCTCCGCCCTCGGCCAGCACACTCTCGGCAAGCAGACCCATCAGGCCTGCTTTGGAGCCGCCGTAGACCAGGGCGTTTCCACTTGCGCCGATCCATCGGCCCAGCTCCTGAACAGCCCGGCGGAATGCGGGGTCATTGCCCTCGTTTGCGCCCAGATAAACGGTAATGTTCATGGTAGATCCCTTTCCTTGTTCCGCTTTTGTGTGATACCCGCTGATAAAGAATTGGTTCATCGCATCCAAACGGTTTTGTTCCATTCACTTCCATGCTTTCGGATCCTTCCGGGCAGCGATCAGAAACCCTTTTCCAAAGCTTGAGGGTGTGTTTTCCCTCTTTCTTCATCTGATCAAACTGGAAGTTAGTAACGCAAAAGGAAATATATGACATATACCCAACTAAGTAATCCATGAAATATTGCCCAACCGACAGACTTCCATGTGGTATAACTGATAACCATAGCCAATGCACTTCCAAAAGTTATTCCCGATTTTACCGTTTTCTTGACAGTCGTTGATTTATGATCTTCCATGTTTGTTTCCTCCACAACTTCCGATTTGTTGGACGAAGCCAAGTATACCATACACGGTTAAAAATAGCAAAAAACAGGATGCCATCGTAAGGACGATCCTCACCTTTGCTCGTTGCTGTTCGGGGACGGCGTTCGGACATTTGTTGGACTTCGATAGTGCTCTTGTTGGAGAGCATCTGCCCTAAACCCTGCTGGAACCGAGTACGGCAAACTGGAAGTTAGCGATTTCTTTTTCCGGTATTCTCTGTCCCACGGATTTCCTCATGATAGAAATAATCTACGA
>ENA-USUG01007112-USUG01007112.1-human-gut-metagenome-genome-assembly--contig:-NODE-7112-length-11139-cov-4.562918_pt1 | contig 11139 bp, 13 predicted proteins | sample MGYA00250059_ERZ773394 | MGnify/ENA primary metagenome ERZ773394 (study PRJEB29103, sample SAMN06111957) | human gut metagenome | biome: human gut; feature: ankylosing spondylitis patient; material... | reverse complement strand
ATTCCGGCAGGAACTTATAATGGTCAGGATTCTGATGTGACAACTATTGGTGTTAAGGCAGTTCTGATTTTGGCCATGTGCAGGATGGTCCCGTCGCCGCCGAAGCAGATCACCAGCTCGGCATTGGGCAATTCTCTGTCCAGCCGGGAAAAACGCAGATCTTTCGGCAGCTCGTAATTGCGGTCTACCTCAAAGGGCAGGCACAGTTTGGGCTGAATGCCCGCGTCTTTCAGAATCTGGATAGCGCTTCGCACCGTCTGAAAGTTCCTGTCCCGGTAGGGATTGGGGGTCAGAATGACATTTTTCATGAATTTTCCCCCTTGTCCAGCGTCTGGTGTGCCAATTCCGCCACCAGCGCTGTATCCGGCCGAATGCCCGCCACATTGTCCAGCGTCAGATGCCCCAGAAATTCAATATTCCCCTCCGGCCCCTTCACCGGGGAGAAGGTCAGGCCGAGAATTTTGAATTGCAGCTCGTCCGCAAGGGCAACAAAATTGTCCAGCACCTCTTTGTGGGTGGATTTTTCCCGGACGACGCCCTTTTTGCCCACCTTCTCCTTCCCCGCTTCAAACTGGGGCTTGATCAGGCAGAGCACCTGCCCGGTGGGCTTCAACAGTGTTTTGATCACGGGCAGAACCAGCTTTAACGAAATAAAGCTCACGTCCACCACGGACAAGTCCAGCGGCTCCCCCAGCTGTTCCGGGGTAACATAGCGGATATTGGTGCGCTCCATGACCACGACTCTCGGGTCGGAGCGAATTTTCCAGTCCAGCTGACCGTAGCCGACGTCGATGGCAAACACCTTTTTCGCCCCGTGCTGCAATAAGCAATCCGTAAATCCGCCGGTGGACGCGCCGGAATCGCTGCACACACAGCCCTCGGTTTTTACGCCGAAGTCCCGCAGCGCCTTTTCCAGCTTCAATCCGCCCCGGCTGACGTAGGGGCACGCCGCGCCCCGCACTTCAATTTCCACCGTTTCGTCATAGGAAACGCCGGGCTTGTCTGCCTTCTGGCCGTCCACATATACAAGGCCGCTCATGATGACGGCCTGTGCCTTGGAGCGGCTGTCCGCAAGGTTCCGTTCCGTCAGCAGAACATCCAGTCTCTTCTTTACCTTCACTTAGGACAGCACCCCCTGCGTATAGTTTGCGATGGACTCCCCGTCCAGACCGTAATGCCGGTAAAGCTCCTTCGTCGAACCGTGGGTAACGAAGTCCGCCCCCAGATCGACGCCGTCCACCCGGCAGTCCGGGCAGAGCTTCCGCAGCTCCCATGCCAGCGCCTCCCGGATACCGGAGCCGGTGCAGACTTCCTCCGCCACGATCACGCGGCATTTTTCGGACATTTCCGTCAGAATTTCCCGGGCAGGCAGGGCGGACACCGTGAGAAGCCGCAGAACGGTCGCTTCAATGCCCCGCTGGGACAAAATCTCCGCCGCTTCCAGGACATTATCCAGCATGGAACCATAAGTCACCAGTGTCACGTCCCCGCCATGGCGGTGGCAGCACAGAAGCCCTTCCGTCTCCACATTTTCGCCGGGCTGCCACGCGGAATCCCGGTAGCTGCCCTCCCCGCCCCGGGGATAGCGGACTGCCACAGGGCCGTTGTATGTTTCCGCCGCCCAAGAAAGCATATCCTTCTGTTCGGCAAGACTTGCGGGCGCCAGAATCAGCATTCCCGGCACCTGCCGTAAAAATCCGACGTCAAACACGCCGTGGTGGGTGGCGCCGTCGTCCCCCACAAGCCCCGCCCGGTCTACAGCGAGGATTACATGCAGGTGCAGCATGGCGATATCCTGCATGATCTGGTCATAGGCGCGCTGTAAAAAAGTGGAATAGATCGCCGCCACCGGCACCATTCCCTGCTTGGCAAGACCGCCCGCCATGGAGATCGCGTGTTCTTCCGCAATGCCTACATCGAAAAAGCGTTTGGGGTATTCCCGCATGAACTTCAGCAACCCCGTGCCCCCCGGCATGGCGGCTGTAATTGCACAGATGCGGTCATCCTTCTGAGCAAGCTCCATCACAGCCTCGCCGAAGGAATCGGAATAGGACGTAATTTTTTTTGCCAGTTTTTTCCCGGTTTCCGGGTCAAACGCCCCGATTCCGTGGAATTTTGCCGGATCTTCCTCGGCAAAGCGGTAGCCGCAGCCCTTTTTCGTGACCACATGCACCACCACCGGCTCGGCAAGGCCCTTGGCGGTAGTAAGCAGAGAGATCAGCCCCGGCAGGTCATGGCCGTCCACAGGCCCCAGATAGGTAAATCCCATATTTTCAAACAGGGACGCGGGCAGCAAAAACCGCTTCAGCCTGTTTTTCAGCCGCCGGGTCACCCGGTACGCCGCCCGGCCGACGGCGGTCTTTTTCATAATTTCCCGGTACCAGCGCTTGGCCTTCAGATAATGGCCGCTGGAGCGCAGACGGGACAGATGCCGGGACACGCCACCCACGTTCCTGCCGATGGACATTTCATTGTCGTTGAGGATAATGACCATCGGCTCGCCGCTCACCGCGGCGTCGTTCAGCCCTTCATAAGCCATACCACCGGTGCAGGCGCCGTCCCCGATCAGAGCGACCACATTGTAGTCCTGATGCAGGAGCGTCCTCGCCCGCGCCATACCCAGAGCGATGGAAACGGAGCTGGAAGCATGTCCCGCCACGAAGGCGTCCGTATTGCTCTCCGAAGGCTTTGGAAAACCGGACAGGCCGCCGTACTGCCGCAGATGCGGAAAATCCGCCTGGCGTCCGGTCAGCAGCTTATGCACATAAGACTGATGCCCAACATCAAAAACCAGGCGGTCTATCTCGGTATTAAAAACGGTCTCGATGGCCACGCTCAGCTCCACCACGCCTAAGTTTCCGGCCAGATGTCCGCCGGTTTTGGAAACGTTGGAGATCAGAAACTCCCGGATCTCCCCGCAGAGCTGGGTTCTCTGCCGGTCATCCAGAGCGGTAAAGTCGTCATGGCCTTTGATTTTCTGTAAAATGCTCACGTTCGACACAACCTAACATATCACTTTTTCTTTTTACCGTGCAGGCCATTCAGGGCATGAAGCACTCTGCCCACCGTGTGAACGATCTGCGTGCAGGAATTGACGGCGAAGGTCTTGCCGATGGCCTTGCCGCCAACGGTCAGCCCCGCCACAAGGGCGGACATGACCAGCGAAACGCCCCGCGGCCAGCCCACGTCCACCTGCGTCAGGATCAGCGCCGCAATGGTCGCCGACGCGCTGCCGGAGACAACGCCGCAGATATCGCCTACCACGTCGTTACAGATGGAGCTGACCCGCTCCGCGTTGCGCAGAAGCCGGATGGCTTCCTGAGAACCCGGCACCTTCCGGGCGGCCATGGAATGGAACGGCTTTTCATCCGCCGAGGCCACCGCCATGCCGATGATATCGAAGATAATGCCCACCATCACGATGGCAAGCAGAATAAGAAAGGCCACGGGAAGGCTGCTGCTGTCCATCACCTCGTCCGAGACCAGAGAAATGATGCCGGAAATCACAACCGTAATCAGGAAAACGGTGACGACCCAGCGGATCGTCTTATGCCGCTGCCGTCTGGCAGCCTCAGGGTCGGTTTTCGCCACGAAAACATTCTCCTTCTGAGAAATATCTCTCAATTCGACTTTATAATGTAAAAACGGCGGCAGGCAGAGTAAATCTTACGGCTTAGGTCGGGTTGTTTTTCACCGGATGAAACCTGCCGTTGCCGCACAGGCCGTTTCCATTTCATTCATCCGCCCAAGTGTTGCCATGATAATGGGTACCCGATTGCCACTTAGTCCGTACTGCAATCCCCTGCCTGCCCTTTTACGACAGCCTAGGTGTTTTCCACAACGAGGGAAGCCATGATCTTAGCCTCTTTTGCAGAAATGGTTTCCAGAAGCGATGACAGCAGCCGCTATGGCCATAGCGACCGGCCGTCTGGTCTTCTTTTCCCGCATTTCCACGCAAGGCAGGCTACGCTGCACGCAGCACACGATTCTGTGCACCGCCTTGCAGGTTCATACCTGATTCGTACGCGATCGGAGCCGCCTAAGGGCTTCAACCGTCGTCGCACAAGCTTCAAGTCTCCACGGAAACCGGGTCGTATGCGTCATGCCGTTGCGCGCGCCCGGAATCCTTAACCCCCAGCATCCACCCGAAACTGGGCGTAACAAGCAAACACCAGGGACTTCATCGATGTGCCCTTCAAAGGATTTTTAGGCCCTTCCTGGAAGATGGCCACCCCGACTAGGATACTGCACCGTTTACCTTGTATATTAGCATACTTTCCGTGAATATACAAGTATTTTTTCAATAATTGTATAAGGAATCCTTTTTCTTTTCCGTTTATTCACAAATTGCCTTGACAAACCAGTCGTCCACGATATCCCTATGGGTGATCGCTATTTCAATATTCCCGATTTCCTCCCGGCTGAAAAAGCGAAGATCCTTGGATTCTCTGCTGATGTGCATTTCCGGCTCCTCCTCCAGTTCCAGCGCGTATACCACGATCACCATGCGCCAGATGCTGCCGTCCCGGAAGGCGGCGATCCGGCCGGGGTTGTCGTACACCGCCAGCTTCCGAAACCGTTCCGGGGCGATGCGCAGTCCCAGTTCTTCATAGACTTCCCGAACGATGGCCTGCCGGCCGGTCTCCCATTTTTTGCAGCCGCCGCCGACCAGTCCCCAGACGTCGGAATCGCTGCGCTTTTCCAGCAGCAGGCGGTTTTTGCAGGTGATGATGGCGTTCGCCCCCAGATGGGCGGGCATGGTGGTTTTCGGCGCGTCCTTGGGAGCGCCGTTGTAAAAGGTCACGATTGCCATAGTGCTTCCTCCCGGACAGTTTCTTACCACCATAATACAACAATCTCCCCATAATTTCCACTGCGAAAAATCAATACACCCTGTCCATCAGGCACCAGCAGTGGGCGCGGATGAGGTATTTCAGCGCAAATTGCCGCTGCCGCCCGTCCACCGTCCCCCGGCACAGAAATATCCTCGCTTCCACGCCCACGTAGGGGACTTCCTTCACGCTGATCACTTCGTCAATATTCACCCGGATAAGCCCCTGTTCCTCGTCCTCCACCCGCAGCCGCAGCGGGCGGATATCCCCGCTGGCGCTGCATACCGATATCACATCCACCGGGCACGTTTTCCGCACCATCGCGCCCACCTCCTTTTGTTTTTGTCATTATAGCACATTTGTTCTATATACGCAAGAGGAATTTTGTGGTTGCGCCGCCGCCCGGCGTCTGGTATAATGAGAAAAGATAAAAATATTGGGAGAACTTCTATGCTGAAATACCCCTGTCTTGTCCTCGACCACGACGATACCGTCGTGCAGAGCGAGGCCACCGTCAATTATCCCTTCTTCTGCTACATTCTGAATCAATTCCGCCCGGGGGCGAAAATCACCCTCCACGAGTACGCCGAGGGTTGCTTCCGTCTGGGCTTTGCCGACATGTGCCGGAAGTGGTACAACTTTACCGAGCAGGAAATTGTGGACGAATACCACGGCTGGCAGAAATACATCGTCGATCACATCCCCGCCCCCTTCCCCGGCATCGGGGACATCATCCGCCGTCAGAAGGAAGCCGGCGGCACAGTCTGCGTCGTCTCCCATTCCTGCATCCAGAACATCACACGGGACTATGAGACCCACTTCGGCATCCTCCCCGACGACATTTACGGCTGGGACTTACCGGAGGAACTGCGCAAGCCCAGCCCGTGGCCGCTGGAGCAGATCATGGCAAAATACGGCTATACCCAGTCCCAGCTGCTGGTGGTGGACGATGTGAAGCTCGCTTGGAAAATGGCGCGAAGCGCCGGTGTCCCCATCGCCTTTGCCGGTTGGGGTCGGCGGGATTGTCCGGAAATCACGGAGGAAATGACCCGGCTGTGCGATTTTTCCTTTGCATCCACGAAAGATTTGGAACATTTTCTGTTTGACGAGGTGTAACGATGGCAGAACAGGCGATTTTCACCGTGCTGGTCATGGTGTCCGACGGCAGCGGCAATCTTCTGATGGAGGATCGCAATGACCCCGGCTGGCCGGGCATCTGCTTCCCCGGCGGACACGTGGAGCCGGGCGAAGCCTTCACCGCGGCCGCCATCCGGGAGACCCGGGAGGAAACCGGGCTGACCATCGAGAACCCGACGCTGTGCGGGGTCAAGCAATTCCAGACCCGGGACAACGCCCGGTATGTGGTCTTTTTCTACAAAGCCGACCGCTACACCGGAGATTTGCAGTCCTCCGACGAGGGCGAGGTGTTCTGGCTGCCCCGAGAGCGTCTGCCGGAATACCCTCTGGTGGAGGATTTCATGGACATGCTGAAGGTCTTTGAATCCGACACGCTGAACGAATTCCAGTACTATCAGGAAGATAACGGCGAGTGGGGGCTGCGTCTGCTGTAAGCGGAAACATTTACTTTTCCGGGCGGTATAATCCCCTTGACAGTTATGGTATAATGACCGTAGAATTGCGTGGGGGGTGAGACATCTGGAAAAGGCAAGCGTAAAGGTCATGGCGCGGAACCGGGAAGCCTATCACGAATACTTCGTGGAAGAAGAGATCGAGGCGGGCATCGAGCTGGTGGGCACCGAGGTCAAGTCCATCCGGGCAGGCACGCTGAACCTGAAGGACGCATGGTGCGGCATCAAGGACGGCGACATGCTCTTAAACCAGATGCACATTTCCCCCTACGACCACGGCAACCGCTTCAACGTTGACTCCCGCCGCCCCCGCCGTCTGCTGCTGCACAAGCGGGAGATCATGCGGCTCTACGGCAAGGTCAAGCAGGACGGCTACGCCCTGATCCCCCTGTCCGTCTATTTCAAGGGCAGCCGGGTGAAGGTCAAGGTCGGGCTGTGCAAGGGCAAAAAGCTATACGACAAACGACAGGCCGCGGCAGAGAAGGACGCCAAGCGTCAGATCGACCGGGCCATGAAGGAGAGAAGTCAATGAATCCTACATTCAAGATCACCATGGAAAACGGCGGCGTCATCGAAGGCGAGCTGTATCCCGACAAAGCGCCCCAGAGCGTCCGCAACTTCATCGACCTGTGCGATCACCATTTTTATGATGGTCTGATCTTCCACAGAGTCATTCCCGGCTTCATGATTCAGGGCGGCTGCCCCGAGGGCACCGGCATGGGCGGCCCCGGCTACTGCATCAAGGGCGAGTTCTTTTTCAACGGCGTCAAGAACGACCTGAAGCACAAGCGGGGCGTTCTCAGCATGGCGCGTTCCTCCTCCCCCAACTCCGCGGGCAGCCAGTTCTTCATCATGCACGCCGACGCCAAGCACTTGGACGGCCAGTACGCCGCCTTCGGCAAGGTGACTTCCGGCATGGACGTGGTGGACGCCATCGCCTCCGTCCAGACCGACCGCAGCGACCGTCCTCAGGTGGAGCAAAAGATCGCCTCCATCACCGTGGACACCCACGGCGAGACCTACCCGGAGCCGAACAAGCTCCCCGATCCTTACGGAAGATTCTAAGTCAGCTGTCGGCTGCAAGATACCGATGGTATTTTGCAGCTTCCCATGGGGCCGTACTGGTTTCGACGGGGGTAGTGAGGCTGGAATAGCGGGCCGTGGCGCCTGGCCACGATAAAACGGGCAATTTTTTAAATTTAACTGACAACACTACTGTTGCCCTGGCTGCCTGATTAGGCGCCCATCCGCCCCGGGAGTTCCGCTGACCCGGGCTCGGGTGTGATTTAAGCGGAGAACGTGCGTATGGTAAGCTTTGCCCATACCACGCATGATGAAGCTACCGATTCTCGTAGGGTGTTTGTTCCCGCCGGGGAAAGGGAATGCAAATAACAAACTGCGCCCGGAGAAGTTCTTTCCAAGTTGCTTTCGGACAGGGGTTCGATTCCCCTCGGCTCCACCAATGCAAGAGAATCCGAACCTTAGGCCAATCGGTCAGGGGTTCGGATTTCTTGGTTTTATCAAGGTTCCGCATTATGATAGCTGCGATGGTTGGCAGACAAGGCGGGCAGGCACTGATTGTGCCTGCCCGCCTGTATGGATTCTGAGTTTTCGCTTACGGCTTTGTGAGAATGGCGCTCACGTCGGTCATTTTGTCGCCTAGGGTGAACGTGACGGCCTTGGTGTCGTGGGTGAGGCGGTAGGCCTCGCTGCTTTCGCCCTTTTCCGTCAAATCGGAGAGCAGGAACGCTGACGTTGCGCCCCTGGTGACAAAGACGATTTTCTCCACGCCTCGCGCCCGGAGGGTGCGGAGGCCGCTGAGTCTGCCCGTGAGCACGGCAAAGTCCTCGTCAACGGTGACGGTCAGCACGCCGCCCGTTTGCTCCGCCGTGTAGGCGATGTCCCTGCCGTCCTTGTCGGTCACGCGGTAGAGGGGGAGTTTTAACCGGCTTCCCTCATCCGGTACGGTGTGGGTTTCCCCGCACTGGTCATACCGCACACACTTTGCGGTTTTCGTGCCGTCGCGCGCATAGGTCGCATCGTTGTTGGAAACATAGTTCTCAAAGAGATGCCCCAGCTTGCTGTCCGTGTCCGTTACCGTGTCTATTGCCATACAGCCGCCAGTGCCGTAGCGCACGCACTTTGCCGTCTTGGTGCCGTCCTGTTCGCAGGTGGCGTTGTTGTCGGAAACATACGCCTGCCCTGCAAAGCTGTGGTTCAGGGCGGGGATATCCTCGGTTCTTGTATGGGAGGAGCTGGTGCAGGTGTAAGTCCTGACCCCCTTTCCCGTGCAGGTGGCGGGCGTCGTCACCGTGCCGCTGTCCCATACAAAGTCTCCGGTGGGGTTGGTGACCGTTTTGTTGGGAGTTCCCGACATGGGTTTGCGGGGCGCGTAATATTCGATTTTTCCGCCGGGGTTCAGCGCGCAAATATCCGGCTCCACCTCTGCGCCGTTCACCGGACCGTTTTGGTCACGTACGCCGCCATTGCCGATAGGGGCTCCCTGTCCGTCGCTGTCTGCCTTGCCGCCCCGCACCTTCAGCTTCGCATCGCCGGAAACCGTGACGTCTCCGCTGCCGCGTGCATCAAGGCCGCCGCCAATGCCTGCGCCGCACTTGCCTCCGGCGGCACTGACCTCGCCGCCGGAGATCGTGATGTCATTTCCATCCCGATGCATTCCGCCGCCGATACCCGCAGCGAACATGCCGCCGGTGGCAGTGACCTTGCCGCCAGAGATGGTGATGTTATTGCCATTGCCCCAACCTCCGCCGCCGATACCGGCACCGTAGTTGCCGCTATTTGCGGTGACTTCGCCGCCGGTGACAGTGATGTCGCTGCCGTTACCGTAAGCACCGCCACCGATGCCAGCACCATAATTCCCGCCCCGCGCCGTGACCTTGCCGCCGGTGATGGTGATGTCGCTGCCAGCGCCGCTGCTTCCTCCGCCGATGCCTGCGCCGTCCTGACCGCCCTTGGCGTTCAGGGAGCCGTCTTTATCCTTGTCCTGAATGGTCAGATTACCGTCGTTGTTCTTTTCCAGGCCGGCATGAGAGTGACCGCTCTTAAGCGCGTTGCTTCCGTTCAGCTCGATGTTCACATTGCCCTCGCCGGTCGTGGAAACGGCGGCCTTGCCCGCGACGCTCATGTCAATGTTTACATCCTCAATGGTGACGTTTGCGGTCTGGTCTTTCTCCGCATTGATGGTGACGGTGTTTTCCGTCGAGCTTCCCTTAATGACGGGAGCGTTGTCCTCCACAGCGGCTCCGCCTCCCTGGGTGACCGTCTGCCCGCCGCTCCCGGCGTTTACGATGATGTCGCCGTTGCTGATGTCCCAAGTCGCCGCCAGCGCCGACATGGGCAGGCTGACGAAAAGCAGCAGTGCAAGGAGCGTTGATACGATGATTCTTCCCTTCATGTGCAAATGCCTCCTTTGTTTTTCTGGTCGATCGCCTCGATTTCTTTTTTTCGTATACACAGTTATACTATCAGACAATTCGGATATTTGCAAGAGCCTGTTCGGGCAAAAATCTGCTTTTGATGCTCTCGCCGTATGCCTGCCAGTTTGCTGCTGGTATGTATAGAATTGCTCCTTTGTCATTTCTGCACCTCTTTTCGTTTCCTGCCCATATCACGCCGGAAAAGGGACGTTTCGGAGAATTACTTTCAAAACTTCCTATAAAGTTCGGAAATAAAGAAAAATCTGCCTTTTTACCGTATAGTTGTCTCGATATAATCCAACTGGGGATGAAGAAAAGGACGGCGGTAATTTACCGTCGTCCTTTTCTGGTAATTCCAAATTGCAGAGTAAAACCAAGCGCAGAGCCATGGAAAAGGAAAACGCCGAAATCCTCTAGAGATTTCAGCGTTTTTCCTTATTTGGTCGGAGTGTCGGGATTCGAACCCGAGGCCTCTTGGACCCGAACCAAGCGCGATACCAAGCTTCGCCACACCCCGTTAACTCTGGTATTATAATGAATTATTTCCCCATTGTCAAGTGCCAACCGCCGCTTTTTCCGCCTGTCCGTATTTTTGTCACGCCGCGCTCATACACTTCCCCGAGGTGGTTTACATGAGTTACCGGGTAGAGTACTCTTCTTGCGGAATCAAAAGAACGCAAATCCGGCAGAGAAACGGCAGAACCTTGCTGCTGACGGCGGTCTGCTTCCTGATCTTTCTGCTGATCGCCGGCGGATTCTGGCCGAGAGGGGCGCAGGCGCTTCGGGAGATACTTCTCCCCGGCGACAGCGCGGTGACGGCGGCCGCGTGGGCAGAATTGACCCATGAGCTGCACGCCGGAGCGTCGGTGGGCAGCGCGGTGGAGAACTTCTGCCGGGAAGTTTTTGCGAATGCAGGACTTTGTCCGGGTTGACGTTTCCGCCTGCCTGATGGGCGCGTTTCTGCTGCTGGCACTGCCTCTGAACTGGCTCCTGTCCGCGCTGGCAGCGGCGGCGTTCCATGAGTTGTGCCACGGGGCGGCAATACTCCTTCTTGGCGGGCGGATCTGGGGCGTTCGCATCGGCGCGGGCGGGGCGGTGATGGAGACGGAACCATTAAGCAGCGGCAAAGAGCTGGTCTGCGCTCTGGCCGGTCCCGCAGGAAGCCTGCTGTTGGTGCTTACTTTCCGGATATTCCCACGGGTTGGACGTATTCCTTTTCCAGCATGCTCCACAGGCCGATGGAGACCGTGAAGTACTGCGAATTGGTACGGCAGATGACCT
>ENA-USUG01007110-USUG01007110.1-human-gut-metagenome-genome-assembly--contig:-NODE-7110-length-11141-cov-5.384219_pt1 | contig 11141 bp, 9 predicted proteins | sample MGYA00250059_ERZ773394 | MGnify/ENA primary metagenome ERZ773394 (study PRJEB29103, sample SAMN06111957) | human gut metagenome | biome: human gut; feature: ankylosing spondylitis patient; material... | reverse complement strand
CAGGCAAAAATCCCATTGCCGTAGGCAATTTTTAATGGATTTTTGCGCGTGACTGTGAAGGTACTGAACAGTTACAAAAGAGGATAGATATGTTTGGTATCGGTTTTGCATGGGCAGTGGGATATGGGCATGGATGACAGGATGCCAGAGTGAAAACCGTTCATTGACAGGAACGATGGATTGGGAGGAAAATGCATGAAATACGATTTTGACAAAGTGGTGGACCGGCATGGTACCAACTGTTTAAAATATGATTTTGCCATCGAGCGAGGAAAACCAGCGGATATTTTACCGCTTTGGGTGGCTGATATGGATTTTCAGACGGCTCCGGCGATTTTAGAGCGGCTGGAAGAGACAGTAAAACATGGTATTTTCGGCTACAGTGATGGAAAAGAGGGCTATTTTGCGGCAGTCCAGAACTGGTACCGGGAGCGCTTTGGCTGGGAGACGAAACCGGAGTGGCTGGTGAAGACACCGGGCGTTGTATTCGCGCTGGCGGCGGCTGTCCGGGCGTATACAAAGGAAGGTGACGGCGTACTGCTTCAGCAGCCGGTGTACTATCCGTTTTCGGAAGTAATTACGGACAATGGGCGTAAGGTTGTCAACAGCCCGCTGAAAATCACGGATGGCTATTACACGATGGATTTTGACGACCTGGAAACGAAGATCGTCGAAAATAAGGTAAAATTGTTCCTGCTTTGCAGTCCGCACAACCCGGTCGGACGTGTCTGGAGCGAGGAAGAACTGCGCCGGGTTGGCGAGATTTGCCTGCGTCACGGTGTGCTCGTGGTCAGCGATGAGATCCACAGTGATTTTACCCGCGAGGGACATCCACACACAGTATTTGCGAAGCTGGGTGCAGAGTTTGAGCAGAACTGCCTGATCTGCACGGCACCATCCAAGACGTTCAATCTGGCGGGACTGCAGATTTCCAATATCTTTGTGCCGAACCCAGAGCTTCGGAAGAAACTCTTAAAGGAGATCACGGCGGCAGGCTACAGCCAGGTCGGTCTGATGGGACTGGTAGCATGCCAGGCGGCGTATGAAGAGGGAGCGGAGTGGCTTGCACAGCTAAAAGCGTATCTGGAGGAGAACCGGAAGTTTGTGAAGGCGTATCTGGAAGAGCATCTGCCGGAAATCCGTCTGATCGAGCCGGAGGGAACTTACCTTCTGTGGCTGGATTTTAAGGCGCTTCATTTGAATGAAAAAGAGCTGGAACATCTGATCGTGGACAAGGCACATCTGTGGCTGGACAGCGGCGCGATGTTCGGACCGGACGGCGAGGGCTTCGAGCGGATCAATATCGCATGCCCGCGGGCGACGGTGGAGAAAGCGCTGAAGCAGCTGGAAGCGGCGATCCGCGGATAAAATTGATTGGGTCACGAATCAGAACCCGTATAAATAAAACCTGCCGCAGGCAGACTGTATCCCCCATATAAACAGTCTGTCTGCGGCAGGTTTTTTGACTTCATAGGAACATTATTTTATGAGAACCGGAACACCGCAGTTCCATACGCCGGAAGCGGGTACGCGAAGGAGTATGGCTGTCCGTCACATTCGCTCTTGATGGAGCGGTAATGGCTGATCTTATCGCCGCGCTTGTAGTAGCCGTGTTCCTGGTCAAGCAGCAGCGTGTAGGTGCCGCGTTTCGGAACACCGACGCGGTAATCGTCGCGGTCTACCGGGGTGAAGTTGCAGATGAAGAGAAGATTCTTTTTCTGTGTTTCATCGCGGCGGATAAAGCTGAAAATACTGCGGTCTCCGTCGTTGGCGTTGATCCACTGGAAGCCGTCATACTCCTCGTCCAGGCGGTAGAGCGCCGGATATTTGTGGTAGAGCGTCAAAAGCCCTTTCACATAATTCTGGAGGTCGGCATGGAACGGCTCTTTCGTAAGGTACCAGTCGAGGGAGACTTTTTCATCCCATTCATGGAACTGACCGAAATCCTGTCCCATGAAGAGAAGTTTCTTGCCCGGATGTCCGAGCATGAAAGTGTAGCCGACTTTCAGGTTGGCAAATTTATCCTCGTATTCGCCCGGCATTTTGTTGATCATCGAGCATTTGAGGTGGACGACCTCGTCGTGCGAGAGCACCAGAATGAAGTTTTCGCTGGTGCAGTAGGTGATGCCGAAGGTCATTTTGTTGTGGTTAAATTTACGGAAATACGGGTCGAGCTTCATGTATTCGAGGAAGTCATGCATCCAGCCCATATTCCATTTGAAGGTAAATCCAAGACCGTCCTCCTCCGGGCTCTTGGTAACCTTCGGCCAGGCGGTGGATTCCTCGGCAATGATGATGGCGCCATCCTTCCGGCCGCGGATCACGCTGTTTAAATGTTTGAAAAACTCGATGGCTTCGAGGTTTTTGTTGTCGCCATATTTATTTGGTACCCACTGTCCGTCCTGGCGTCCATAGTCTAAGTAAAGCATGGAAGCGACGGCGTCCACGCGCAGACCGTCGATGTGGTATTCATCGAGCCAGTAGAGCGCGTTGGCGATCAGAAAATTGGATACCTCGTTTTTGGCATAATCAAAGACCTTGGTACCCCAGTCCGGGTGCTCGCCTTTGCGCGGGTCGGCGTACTCATAGAGCGCCTGTCCGTCGAAATCGGCAAGTCCATGTGCATCTTTCGGAAAATGCGCCGGAACCCAGTCTAGGATGACACCGATGCCTTTTTTATGTAAGTAATTGACGAAATACATAAATTCCGCCGGGGTTCCGTAGCGGGAGGTCGGGGCAAAATAGCCGGTTACCTGATAGCCCCAGGAGCCGTCATACGGATGTTCGGCGATTCCCATGAGCTCTACATGGGTGTAGCCCATTTCCAGGACATAGTCAGCCAGCTCATGCGCGGCTTCCATGTAAGTGTAGTAACCGTCCTTTTCCGGGCGGTTTTTCTTTTTCCAGGATCCTAAGTGAACCTCGTAGATAGAGATTGGCGCCTTGACCGGATCGGTGCCCGCGCGCGATTCCATCCATTTGGAATCGTTCCATTTGAAGCCGCGGATATCGGCGGTCACGGAAGCGGTTCCCGGGCGGTATTCTGCCGAAAATGCATATGGATCTGCCTTAAATAAAATCGTTCCCGTGTGCGTGGTGATGGCGAATTTGTAGAGCTGTCCCACGCCAAGTCCCGGTACGAAGAGCTCGTAAATGCCGCTGTCTGCGACCGGCTTCATCGGGGTTGCATCCGGATTCCAGGCGTTGAAGTCGCCGACCAGGCTGACGGCGGCTGCGTGCGGCGCCCAGACCGCGAAATAGTAGCCGTCCTGTCCGCGATATGTATAAGGGTGTGCGCCCAGCTTGTGGTAGAGCTGGTAGTGGCGGCCTTCTCCGAAGAGATACCGGTCAAGCTCGCCGATCACGCCGAGTCCCTCTGTCTTTGGTTTTTTCGATGTGGTTCGTTTAGTAGTGGAAGCTGCTTTTTTCATAAGGTTACCCCTCCGTGATTCCGAGAATAACAGCGCTGTTACCCTCTAATTCTATCTGAATTTTGTTTGTATTCTTATCGATCAAAAACGATTTTCCGGTAATCAGATCCGTAGCTTGTTCCGTTGTCGTGTGGAATGGAAGCGGAACTTGTAAATAAGCGGCGTTGTCATCGTTGTTGGCAGCGGTAAGGATCGCCTGGTGGTCACCGTGTCTGGCAAATGCGTACTGCCGGTTTGTCAGCAGAAGTTCCTGATAACGCCCACCGTGAAGCGCCGGTTCGGCGGCGTGGATGGCGGCGAGTTTCTGGATCAGAAGTGTAAGCGGTGTCACGGTGCCTGCGCTGGTATCTGTGTTTGAGCCTGTGGTGCTTGAAGTGGTCTGGCAGCAGGTGTTTGCGCCTGCGTGTATGTTTGGGCCTGTGGCGCTCGAAAAGCTCTGGCAGTTGCCATCTGTGCGGATGCCGGTGTTTTGTCCGTCGCTGGTCTGCATTTCTTCTGCAAGCGGTCTCGGCGGCAGGATTCTCGGACGGAGTTCCGTATCAGAGTTGTGTCCGCGGCGTCCCTGAATGCCCCATTCACTTCCATAATAGATGGACGGAATGCCCGGAAGAGTGAACAGCAGCGTGTAAAGCGGCGCAAGATGTGCCGGATTTAACAGTTTGCTTGCGATCCGGTCTTCGTCGTGGTTGTCCACAAAGGTGTAGAGATCCCGCCCCACCGCTTCGAGGCGGCGGACATTGTGTGCCAGTTCGAAATAATTGTGGTCGTTGTGCGCGGAATAGATACTTTTGTGCATCTCGTAGTTGGTGACGGAATGAAGCATCTGCGGATTGACCCAGCGGGCGTATTCGCCGTGGATGACTTCGCCCATCAGCCAGAATTCCGGCTTGATTTCATTTGCCAGCCGGCGCAGTTCCTGCATAAATTCAAAGGAAAGATCGCCCGCGCAGTCGAGGCGGATACCGTCGATGTCAAATTCCTGCACCCAGAAACGGACAGTGTCAAGCAGATAGTTCCGCACTTCCGGGTTTCGGTGGTTTAAGCAGGGAAGCTCCCAGATGCCGTGCCAGGATTCATAGCCGAAGGAATCGCCCAGCGGGCTGCCCCAGCCGAAATTGACGTTCCTGTACCATCCGGCGTAAGGGGACTGGTCACGGTGCGCCTGCAGGTCGCGGAAGGCGAAAAATTCGCGACCGGTGTGGTTGAACACGCCGTCCACGACGACGCGGATGCCATGCTCATGGCAGCAGTCCACGAAAGATCGGAACGAAACGTTGGTTCCCAGCCGCCGGTCGATGAGCCGGAAATCGCGGGTATCATAGCCGTGCGTGGATGATTCAAACAGCGGTCCGATGTAAATCGCGGAAATATGCAGGCTCTCTAAATAGGGAATCCACTGCATCAGTTCGTCCATGCGGGAATCGGAGGAAACGTCCCTGGTGCCATCCGCTGTCCCATCGGAGACAGGATAGGGATTGGCAAACGGTGCTCCGGTCATTCCCAGAGGATACATATGGTAAAAGATAGCTTTGTCGTACCAGGCTGTCATGAGAAAGGTCCTCCTTGTGTCGGTTAAATGGTATTTTCCTGTTGTTTAATATGTCGTAAAAGGAACTGATACCGGAGGTGTGCGGCTTTCAGTTCGTAGATATAGCAGTCAATCAGAGTCGGATCGACGACCTCTTCAAAATGGTTGAAAACGGTGTTGATCGTGCTCATGGTCTGTCGCAGTTCTGTCAGCAGCTCCGGGTCAGGGTGGGCGGAAAAAATGTCCGTGCTGGTGCTCCCGGAGCAGTGGGTGCGGTTGTGCTTCATGGTTTGATGCTCTCTTTCTGAATCCTATAAATTGGTACAACGATCAGTATATTCAGAAAATGGAAAGATATGCATCCTGGTTCAGGCGTTCATGGAAAGCACGGATTCCAGCAGATGTCCGAGCTGCATCAATTTCCGGGTGCTGTCTTCGATCGAGAGGTAATAATAATTGCAGGTTCCCTCCCGGTGGACGTCGATCAGCCCGGCTGTCTTTAAGATCTTCAAATGGTGGGAAACTGCCGGGCGCGACAGGCTGGTCCGTTCGGTGATTTCCCGGACATTTAAGCCGTGCGGACGGGGCTGGGTGGGCAGGCTGATTGGACGGTCATCGTTTTTATCAGGCTGATTTGTGTTCATAGGGGTGTTTTTTGTGCGTCCCGTGAGGGCTTCGTCCGTCAGTGCTTCGATGATCGTCAGCCGTATTTCATCACCCAGCGCGATAAAAAGAGGCATACAGGTATGAAAATGCTGTTTGAGTTCTATTCCTTTTTTCATCGCGGCTCCTCCTTCTATAATGGTTTAAAAATTTAAACTAATAGTATTTTACCATTTTTTGTTTCGTCAGTCAATGGAAAGGAAAATGCTGGAATGGGTATTTATAGACAAAAAATAAAGAGATATTTTGGCAATTATTTTCAAATAACGAAATTGTCTAGCTAAAACAATGGGTTCAGATGCACAAAGTTTTTGAGATGTTTTTGGCGCATATTTCGGGTGTTTTGGGATTGACTTTTGACCAAAAACTGTTCATAATGGAGGAACATTCATGGATGGGTTCTTCCATCTGTCACGGGAATCCGGATTTCTCGTTGATCTATTATTAAGATTCTAAAAGTTAAGTTCAGAGAAATGTTCGATAATTTTTCAGGAATGTTTGAAGTGCATACAGGAAATGAATGGAAAAAGGTGGCGGTAAAAGCTGGCGCAGGACTGGCAGCTATCGTTTGCGGCAGGAGTTTTGAAAAGAGGACATACAGTGCAGAAATTGTTTGTTTCATGTATGCGAAAGAGAAGGAGGGGATGGATTGACCTTTTTGCTGCTGTTGTTTAGTGGCGGCTGTGCGTTTTGGGATTTGAAAAAACGCCGTATTCCCAATGGGATGCTTCTGCTTGGCGGCCTGTTGTTTCTTTTGATTCGGTTTGGTCTGGGGATGAAGATGGGATATACGGCCGGATGGGACGGGCGGCTGCCGGGATATGGGGCGGCGCTTATGATGGGGATTGGCGAGACTTGTGGATATTTGATTCGTATCGGGAGTTTACTGATTGTCCTGTTCCCTCTGTATCTGTTTCGCATGATAGGTGCGGGGGACATCAAAATGGCAGCCGTCCTGTTTGGTGCCGCCGGGCTGCGGCAGGGCGGGCGGATTTTCCTGTGCGGGATGGCAGCTGCCGGAATATGGTCGCTCGTATTACTTATCCGGCGTGGGATTGCCAGGCAGCGACTTACATATCTTGTGTTTTATTTGTACCGGTCCGCGCTTGGGGGAAGCGTCGAGCCGTACTATCTGGAAGCGCGGGATGGAAAAGAGGCATCTTTTTGTCTGGCACCGTGCCTGTTTCTGGGGGTGATTGGGGCGGAGCTGATTCGGTATCTGTAGGGGAAATGGTTTGTGATTAGGGAGGTGGCGGTGCGATGAAGCATATTCTGGCGGTGTATGATGTGGATCCGGTCTATGCGGCGCGGTTTGCAGAGGTAGTTAACCAGAAGGAAAAAATACCGTTTGAGGTGGTGGCGTTCAGCTCGATCGAGCGGCTGCGGGCATTTGCGGCAGAACATCCGGTAAAGCTTCTGTTGTTGGGCGAGCATGTTCCGGCGGAAGAAAAGGAGTCCATCCGGGCGGAAAAGGTTATTCTTTTATCGGATAATGGGGGAAAACCGGTCAGTCCGTCAGTTCCCTGTGTCTACAAATACCAGTCCAGCGATGCGATTGTGCGCGACGTGATGACCTGGTATGGGGAAAGCCCGGGGGAGCTGCCGGAGGTGTCCGGGCGGGGGCTGGCGAAGGTCTTGGGAGTGTATTCGCCGGTTGGACGGTGTTTAAAGACCTCGTTTGCCCTGACAATGGGAAAACTTTTGGCACAGGAGGAGCGGGTGCTGTATCTGAACCTGGAGGAATTTTCCGGTCTGTCGGTTTTGATGAAAGAAGAATATAAGAGTGATTTGTCGGATCTGTTGTATTTTTACAACGGTGGAAGCTATAATTCGCTTCGTTTGAGCAGCGTTGTCCACACGATGGGGGAGCTGGACTATATTCCGCCGGTGCGCTATCCGGAGGATCTGGATCAGGCGGGAGAGGAGGCAATCGCGGGGCTTATACGGGCAATTGCCGGGGAGAGTGCGTATGATACGCTGGTAGTGGATATAGGAAGCGGGCGCAGGACGGCGCTTTCGGTAATGAAGCTGTGCCGGGTAATTTATATGCCGATCCGGGAAGATCCGGTGTCTTTGGCAAAGCTTAAGGAGCTGGAGCAGTATTTTTCACAGACAGGAAATGGCATGCTAAGGGAACGTATTAAACGCCTGAAGCTTCCGTATCACGGCAGTTTTGGACGGGGCGATTATATTGACCAGCTCTTATGGGGAGAACTGGGTGATTATGTACGGCAGCTGCTGCGGGGAAGCAGTGTGGGCGGATAATGTTCATTGTGGGTTAAATTAGAAGGGGCAAAGTCTTTTGACAGGGATAAATGGAGCGGGATTTTGCCAGTCATTCTAATAGAGTAAACGGTTGTGAGAGAAACAACTGGCAGGGGGAAGTATGCAGGAGCAGAAAATGGTTTTGAGGCAGCGTCTGATGGAGCAGATGGAGAGCCGTATGCAGGTGGAGGATGAGGAGCTGCGCGACCTGATCGACATGGCGATTCTGGAAGCGGCAGAAGGGGCGTATCTGCCGTTAAAAGAGCGGCTTTGTTTGAGAAAAGAGCTGTTTGATTCATTCAGACGGCTGGATATTTTGCAGGAGCTGGTCGATGATCCGACGATCACGGAGATCATGGTAAATGGCACGGAGCACATTTTTGTCGAGCGGCAGGGGCGTGTGGAAGAGTTAGAAAAGCACTTTGATTCGGTAGGGCAGCTAGAGGATCTGATTCAGCAGATTGTAAGCCGTGTCAACCGGACGGTCAATCTGGCATCCCCGATTGCGGATGCGAGACTGGAAGATGGTTCGCGTGTCCACGTGGTGCTGGCACCGGTGGCGTTAAATGGCCCGATTGTAACGATCCGGAAGTTCCCGGAACCGATCACGATGGAACGCCTGATTGAGTTAAAAAGTATCAGCCGGGAGGCAGCGGCATTTTTACAGAAAGCGGTCGAGCGGGGACTCAATATTTTTATCAGCGGCGGAACCGGATCGGGAAAAACGACGATCTTAAACGCCATGTCCGGCTATATTCCCCAGGAGGAACGCGTCATTACGATCGAGGATTCGGCAGAGCTTCAAATCCGCCATGTAACGAATCTTGTCAGTCTGGAAACAAGGGTAGAGAACCGGGATGGTTCGCAGGAGATTTCCATGCGCGATCTGATCCGGGCGAGTCTCCGAATGCGTCCGGACCGTATCATCGTTGGGGAGGTCCGGGGCGGCGAGGCGCTGGAAATGCTGCAGGCGATGAATACGGGGCACGATGGCTCGCTCTCAACCGGACATGCAAACAGCGCCAAAGATATGCTCTCAAGACTGGAAACGATGGTTCTGATGGCAGCAGAGCTGCCGCTTGCGGCGGTCCGGAGCCAGATCGGTTCAGCACTCGATCTGATGGTCCATGTCGGGCGGATGCGGGACCGGAGCCGGAAGGTGCTGGAGATCACGGAGGTGATAGGCTATGAAAATGGGGAAATCCGCCTTTCTCCCATCTATCAGTTTCAGGAAAGCGGGGAGACTGCTTCCGGACAGGTGGAAGGAGCACTTGTCCAGGTTGGCAGATTTGAGGGGCGGCGCAGATTCGCGGGAGGAAGTGCTTTCTGATTACCGGGTTTACCACCTGACGGGGCAGGAGTGGATACGTTACCTTCTGGAGGGAACAGCGGTGTGCGCCGTGACGGCATATGTATTCTACCGTTCATTTCTGGCGTTCGTTCTGATGCTTCCGGCGGGGATGCTGCGGCCGTTTTTTAAGAGGCGGGAGCTCTGCCGCCGGAGAAAAGAGGAGCTTCGGCTCCAGTTTAAGGAAGCGATTCAGATCGTGGCTTCGGCGCTGGCTGCAGGCTATTCGGTGGAAAATGCGTTTATTGCGAGCGTGCGCGATCTGGAAGAACAATACGGAAAAGAAGGGATGATTACCCGTGAGTTTTCATATCTGGCAAGCCAGCTTAAAATGAACCGGACCGTGGAGGCGCTGCTTTCTTCCTTTGCGAAGAGGAGTGGTCTGGATGAGGTGGAAAATTTCTCTGTTATTTTTACTGTATCCAAACGGAGCCGGGGCGAGCTGGCAAGCGTGGTTCACCATGTCGTTCACGTGATTTCGGATCGCATTCAGGTGCGGGAGGAAATTCTCACGATGACGGCAGAAAAGCAGTTTGAACAGAGAATTATGAACCTGATGCCGTACCTGATCGTGCTCTACGTGGATTTGTCATCGCCGGGCTTTTTCTCACAGATGTATGAGACAGCGGTGGGGCGGGTGGTGATGACCGGGTGTCTGGTGGTCTATCTGCTGGCATGGAGGGTATCGGGGAAAATTCTTCAGATTGAGGTGTGAAACAGCATGGGAAAAATGGGGAAAAAGCAGGTTTTATGCATTCTTTTGGGGATAATTCTGGCAGTTGCGGGATATCTGGTGGAAAAACGGGATGGGGCGCTGGAAGATGGGAACCGGCTGAACCGCTATGCATACGGAGAAGGGGAACGACAGCAGGAAGTGTGGGTGCGCGGACTGTGCGAGAAGGAGATTCCAGTGGAGATTTCGCTCGGAGAGCGGGAATATGCGGAAGAGGATGCAAAAAAAGCATTGCTGGAGGCGGGAGGTAAACTGGCGGATTTAATTCGGGGAAACAATCCGTCCCTGCAGGAGGTAAGGGAAGATCTACATCTCGTTGGCTGGCTGGAAGAAGAGGGCATCCGGGTCCGCTGGACACCGGAGGATGCGGAATGGATTCAGACAGATGGGACAGTTTTAAATGAAGAATGCCCGGAGAAGGGGATTCAGACAGAACTGACCGCATCCCTGCAGGCGGGGGCATTCAGCCGGGAGTACCGGTTTCCGGTCACGCTATATCCGCCGCTTCGGACGAAGCAGCAGGAAAAAGAGGCAGGTTTTAAGCAGCTGTTAAAGCAGATGGATGAGGCGCAGAGAACGGAAGGTCAGCTGGTTCTGCCAAAGATGTATGAGGGGAAGAATTTATCTTACCGGGTGCGCGGAGACAGGGAATATCTGCTGTTTCCGGTGCTGGGGATTGCGGCGGCAATTCTGCTTCCTCTTTATGAAAAACAGAAGGAGAGTGAGGAGAAAAAGAAGAAAAAGCGGGAACTGATGGAAGACTACCCGGAGATTGTGTCAAAGCTGACCGTATTTTCCGGGGCGGGGCTTCCGGTCCGCCGGGCATGGGAACGGATTGTGCTGGAATACGAGGCGGCATGCCGGGCGGGAACACAGACGGAGCGGGCGGCATACCGGGAAATGGCAGCGGCATATCACCGGATGCAGCGCGGTGTCCCGGAACTACAGGCATATGCGGAATTTGGTGCGGGCTGCCGCCTGAGACCGTACCGGAAGCTTTCCGGGCTTTTGGAGCAGAATGTCAGAAATGGGGCAGAAGGACTTCGAAAGGCGCTGGAGACAGAGATGGAGTCGGCGTTTGAAGAAGAGAAAGCACTGGCAAGACGCCGGGGGGAAGAGGCATCCACAAAGCTGATGCTTCCATTGTTTTTGATGTTGATGATTATTATGGTG
>ENA-USUG01007108-USUG01007108.1-human-gut-metagenome-genome-assembly--contig:-NODE-7108-length-11148-cov-5.205763_pt1 | contig 11148 bp, 14 predicted proteins | sample MGYA00250059_ERZ773394 | MGnify/ENA primary metagenome ERZ773394 (study PRJEB29103, sample SAMN06111957) | human gut metagenome | biome: human gut; feature: ankylosing spondylitis patient; material... | reverse complement strand
TATACTCCATGAACTTTGCATTAAGAGCACTGCTTCCAATGCTGATCGCTGGTATCGGTATCAACTCCCTGAAGTTCGCAACCTTAGCTGAGTTCTTCAGCATCGGTTCTTTCATCGTGATCTTCATGGCAGTTCTGGGCGCATTCATCGGTGCGATGATCTTTGGTAAGATCTCCGGTCTGTGGTCTTATGAGGCGGGTGTTACCGCTGGCCTTTGCTGCTGCAACATCGGCGGTTCTGGCGACCTGGCAGTGTTATCTGCAGCAAACCGTATGAATCTGCTGGCATTCGCATCCATCTCCACCCGTATCGGCGGCGCACTGATGGTCATCTGGATCGGTATGTTATATCCACTGTTCCACTAAAATGGGCTAATTCAATATCGTTAAAATCAATTTTTGCCAAATAAATAGGGCATGGCGAGGCGGAGACGTCCGCCATGCCCTATTGCTTCATAGGAAATTTTCTATTTTAAATAAGAAGGAGAACATAAAATATGAAATCATATAAAGTATTTGCCATCAACCCAGGCTCCACATCCACCAAGATCGCCATGTTCGAGGGCGACAAAGAGGTATTTTCCAAAAATGTTTCCCATGACGCGGAGAAGTTAAAAGAGTTTAAGGAGATCAGTGATCAGTTTGATTACCGGAAGGAAACCATTTTGAAAGAGCTGGCAGAGGCAGGACACACCTTAGAGGGTGTGGATGCATTCTCTGCCCGTGGCGGCGGCCTGGTAAATGTAGAGGGTGGCGTGTATAAAGTAGGCGAGAAGCTGTTAGAGCATGCCCGTGTCGGTTACACCGTAAAGCATCCGGCAACCTTAGGTGCGCAGCTGGCTGACGCATTTGCCAAAGAGTACGGCGGTGTGGCATTTGTGGTCAATCCTCCGGATGTGGATGAGTTCACAGATGTTGCCAGAGTGACTGGTCTGAAGGGAATTTACCGGGAAAGCCGGATCCATGCATTAAACCAGAAAGAGATCGGCATCCGTTATGCAGCAAAACTGGGCAAAAAATACGAGGACTTAAACCTGATCATCTGTCATATCGGCGGTGGAATCTCCGTAACAGCCCATAACCATGGAAAAATGGTAGATTCTAACGATATCGCTAATGGTGACGGTCCGATGGCACCGACACGCTGCGGACAGCTTCCGGTAAAGGATGTTGTAACGATGTGCTTCTCTGGAAAATACACCGAGAAGGAGATGCGGGAGAAGATCACAAAAACGGGCGGTCTGGTGGATCATTTAGGAACTTCTGACGCAAGAGAAGTCACTGAGATGATCAAAAATGGCAATCAGTACGCAAAACTGATCTATGATGCCATGATCTATGAGATCGGCAAGACCGCAGGCTCCATGGCGGCAGTTCTGTGCGGAAAAGTAGACGGTATCATTTTTACCGGCGGTATTTCCCATGACAAATATGTAGTAGAGAAATTAACGGAAATGTTATCTTTCATCGCCCCGATCACCGTTATGGCAGGTGAGTTCGAGATGGAAGCCCTGGCAGCTGGTGCGATCCGTGTGCTGAGCGGAAAAGAAGAGGCTAAGACTTATACCGGAATTCCGGTATGGAATGGGTTTAACGTATGATGTCTTTTAAGAGAGTGATTTTGCGATCCCCACGTATGCGGGACAGCTTCTGATGCTGGCAATCAGTATTTTACTGGTGGCAATCGGTGTGAGCCTTTATATGGGGGTCAAGCTGGTAAATATGCCCATGGAGGGCATGACCCATGCCATATCGGAGAAAATCCTGAAAAAACTTCCATTTCATGATGTAAAGGTGATCATGGACTGCCTTTCTGTCGGAATCGGAATCGTTCTTTCCTTCGTATTTCTTGGGAAACTGGAAGGAATCCGGGAAGGTACGGTGATCTGCGCGTTGTTGGTTGGAAAGATCATGAAACCGTTGAAAAAAGTGATCGATCCGATGGTACAGAAGTTCTGTTTTCAGAAATAAATGGAGGAAAATAGGATGAAGATGACGAAAATGTCACGGGCAATTATGCCTGGAATGACTAATCAGAGAGGAATCCTGTTCGGTGGTCAGATGATGGCGTGGATGGATGAGGTCTCTGGAATTACGGCGAAGCGGTTTACTGAATGCGAAGTAACTACGGTAGCTGTGGAACAGATCAAATTTCTGGCTCCGATTCCATGCGGAGTGTTTCTGGATGTGTGTGGAGAAGTGGTTTCCGTGGGAAATACTTCGTTAAAAGTTCAGATCGAAGCGTGGATGGATGTTTCAAACGGAGAATCAGAAAAAGTTGCAGAAGGATTGTTTGTCTATGTGGCTTTGGATGAACATGGAAAACCGAGAAAGGTTGGAAAAACTTTATGAAGATCGAAGCAGCAGTGATCTGCGGAGACGGCGTCGGCCCGGAAATGATGGGTGCGGCGCTGTCCGCGCTTAAAGCAGTATGTAAGAAATATCATCACGAACTGGTGACGTATCTGGTGTGTGCCTGCAGCGAGGCGCTGGAGCTGGGGAAGGAGCCGCTGCCGGAGGAGTCGTTACAGCAGTGTCTGGCGGTTCCGGCAGTGCTGTTTGGCAATACCGGATTGGAAAAATACCGGGATAAGCCGCTTCAGGAACGGCCAGAGGGGGCTCTCATGGCACTTCGGAAAGCTCTTGGAGTCACCACCAACATCCGTCCGGTACGCTATTACCCGGAGTTATCAGAATTTTCTCCATTAATTGAAAGAATACTTTTTTATCAAAAAGATACCGCCCATATCGCCATGGCAGAGCGATACGGACGGTATTTTTTTGATTTATTCACATTTATTATTTAGGGTTTGGGTTTATCAAAATGGTCTTATATTGGGATTAAGCTGGTTTTATTCATTTATTTCTCCGGCAGGTCAACCGGTTCGAAATATTCGCCCAGGGTCTCCAGGGCAGGTAATAATTTGGTGACGCCGCAGGTAAAGAAGAGAATACGGATCACCTCGAAGATATCATCGATGGTCGCACCATTTTCCAGGGCGATCTTTGCATGAACCTTCATAGTGGTTTCTGTGCCGGTGGCCATGCCAATGGCCATAACGATCAGTTCACGATACTTCTTGGGAATAGAAATATCTTTCTTGTTGCAGTTGACATACTGCTGCAGGAACATATTGATCAGGTTTGGGTCATTGCCCATGACACGGTGGGAATCTAACAGTTTACCGCCTCTGGCGTCTTTTAATTCCTCCAGGATCGCGATGGAGCGTTCCAGTTTCTGTTCATCGGTCTGTCTCAAGATAGACACCTCCTTTCGTAGGTTAATGGGGGAAATATATCATTATAACCCGTACTTGGCACGCAGGAAGTCCGGTGCGTAATTCGGGAACAATGCGTAAGTGAGGACATCTTCCTCAGTCCTTGCCAGGTTTCCGGCTTCTGCCTTCGCAGCTTCAAAACCAGGCTGTAACATATCACCTGGACGTGGGAAGGTTGGTTTCTCATCGCCAAGGGCTTTTTCTGACAGTTCTGGGGAAATTGGTCCCGGCGGCATACCGTACATACCACGGCAGTATTCTTTTAATTCCTTACTGACCATAGCGTAACGCTTGCCAGTCAGAACATTGGTTGTCGCCTGGGCACCGCACATCTGGCTGGATGGGGTTGCAAGCGGCGGATATCCCATGTCTGCGCGGACGCGGCTGACTTCTTCCAGAACCTCTGGAAGACGGTCGTATAACTTCATAGCGGTCAACTGGCTTTCCAGATTGGAGAGCATACCGCCTGGAACCTGATGCTGGAGACATCCCACATCGACGCCTACCAGTTTGGTCTCAAAATCAGCGTATTTTTTACGCAGCTTCATAAAATCGTCATTGATGGATTTGAACTGTTCTAAATCAATCTTTGGATCGCGGCTGGTTCCCTTCAGGGCAGCTAAAAAGCTTTCAATTGGAGGATGGGCCGGGCCCATAGACATAGAAGAAACACAGACATCCAGTCCGTCTACGCCTGCGCGGATCGCCTCCCAGTAAGTCATTTCCGCCATGCCGCCGGTACAGTGGCAGTGGAGATGTACAGGGATCTTCAATGCTTTCTTTAATGCGGAGATCAGTTCGTAAGCGGCCTGTGGAGTCATCAGTCCAGCCATATCTTCCACATGCATCAGGGAAGCACCCATTTTCTCCTGGTCTAAGGCGTTCTGGACAAATACTTCTGTGGTGTGGAATGGGCTTACGTTATACTGAACAGAACCCTCGATCTTTTTGCCTGCTTTTTTTACTGCATTGAAAGCAGCTTCACAGTTTCTTAAATCCTGAAGGGCATCGAAGATCAGGAACACATCAATGCCTGCCTCAGCAGCCTTCAGGACAAATTTTTCTACAATATCATCTGGATAAGCCTTGTAGCCTACCAGGTTTTGGCCTCTGAGGACCATCTTTAATGGAGTTTTCTTGACATATTTTTTGAATTCCCGGACTCTGTCCCATGGGTCTTCTTTTAAAAAGCGGACTGCCACATCAAAGGTAGCGCCGCCCCACATCTCCATACTGTCATACCCCACCTGATCCATACGGGTCAGAAGCGGAACCATATCTTCTGTAGTCATGCGTGTGGCAAAGAGAGATTGCTGTCCATCACGGAATTCCACACTGTTAAACTTTAATGGAGTACCAGCTCCGGCAAAATCAGCCGCACCGATCCCGGTTGGAAGAATAGCTGCAGGGGTTGGTTTTCGATTCCAGAACAAGTGATCACATCCTTTTCTTATATTGATTGTGTTTCGGTGTTATCGGTGTCAGAACAAAATTGGGAAGTATTTCGTTTGACTAAGATAAGTAAAACGTTAAACTAAATCGTTAAAACAAATGTACATCATTTTTGGAAAAATGTCAAGGGGAGAATGGGAGAAATTTGCGATTGTGCTGTAAAAGAAAATCCATTATAATAAGAGCACAGGCGATTATACTTGGAGAGTTCACACGGGAAAGGAGAGAGAATGACCGGTGAACGAGAAGAAGCGATGCAGATTACGGACCAGGAGGCCCAGTATGATGCAAGCGCAAAGCGTCTGCTGGCACAAAAATATGTGTTAGCGCATCTGCTGGTGAAAACAGTAAAAGAATTCAGGGAAATGGATACGAAAGAGATCATTCCTTTAATTGAAGGAGAGCCATACGTTAGTGCAGTTCCGGTGGATGGAGGACTTACGAATCGAGAAATGAAAATCCATGGTTCCAGAATCGTTGGAATGAATACGGAGGACATGGAAAAGAAGGAGGGCATGATTCGGTTTGATATTATCTTTTATGTTCGTATGAAAGATGGACTTTCACAGATCATTGTAAATGTGGAAGCCCAGAAGGATGAACCATATCAATATCGGATTTTGAACCGAAGTATTTACTATGTCAGCCGGATGATTTCTTCGCAGAAAGAACGGGATTTTGAAAATACGAATTACGATGATATCAAAAGTGTGTATAGCATTTGGATCTGATCAATATTGTTATGATCGGATTGGCGAAAGAACTTCCAGAACAGGATCCGGAGTATGAATTGCATAGACTGTTATGTACACTTTTTTTGCCAGAGATACCACAGGAAGAGAGAATTACAATACTTGAAAATGAATATGATATTCCGGTGGAAGAAAATTTCAGAAAGGATGTGAATGTTATGTGTAATTTGAGCCAGGGGGTAAAGGAATATGGCATGATGGAAGAAAAAGTAAAAGTGATTTTAAAAATGCATCAGAAAAATTACACAACCGCGGAAATCTCTGATATTGTAGATATTCCAGAAGATGAGGTACAAAGGATTATCGAAGAACAATCGACGGCAGTATCATAAGGTCATGAAAACGCATGGATTGCAGTGAAAAAACTGCGCCATGCGTTTTTTTCGCGATTTACTTGCCAGTTCCTGTCGAACAGGTTACAATAGGTGAGGAAAAGGCAAGAGACAGCCTGGAAAGGAATATAGATAGATGGAGAAAAAGAAAAGCGTTCATACGGATGAAGGCTTACAGGGAAATGAGCGGATCGAGGAAGCGATCCTGGCGCTGCAGCAGGAGCCGACGGAGGAGTTATTGGCTCACGCACTGACGGTTCTCCGGAAGCGGATGCAGGAGAAGGGGCAGTTTATCGTGGCGGTGGAACCTCCGGTTGGAGATGGGACCATGAAGCTCCAGACCATCCGGACAAAGGATGGTGGACTCTGGTGGATGGCATTTACCAGTTTTGATGAGGAACTGCGGGGAAGCGGCAACGTTATGTCTACCTTCATGGCAGATATAGGACAGTTATTCCGGTCGGCGGTTTCTGTGGAAGATATCCAGGGAGTGATCGTAAATCCGTGGAACCGGACGCTGATGATGGATAAAAATCTGATAAAGATCACGCTTGGAGAAGGGAATCACTGATGGATCAGAAAGAAATCGAAGAAAAACTGAAGAATTTTCAGGTAAAACATATTGAAAAGCCGAAAAAAAAGGAAGAACAGCCATTATCCGATCATGAAGGCTTTTGCGAGCAGTGGAAACATGCGGCGAAAATCCTCATTGGAATCGGAGGAGAGTGGAAAAAATCCAAACGGGAAGATATCTGTGAGGCGTATGATCTCCTGGCAAAATGTCTGGAGGGCAGAGATTATTTTATCGTAACTACCAACACAGACGCGGAAATTTTCCGGTCCCGGTTAGATGCCAGCCGGATCACAGCGCCTTGCGGCAATGAAACCTGGCGGCAGTGTTCCCGTTCCTGCACCAAGGACATCTGGGAGCCGGGAGAGATTCCGGACGATATCTGTCCACATTGCGGCGCACCGTTGTGTGGCAATACCATTGACGCGGATTCTTATATCGAAGAAGGATATCTGCCTCAGTGGATGGCATATACCAGATGGCTGACCGGAACCGTGAACCGGCCGCTGCTGGCACTGGAGCTGGGAGAGGGCTTTAAGACCCCAACTGTGATCCGGTGGCCATTTGAGAAGACAGTACGCTTTAATAAGAAGTCCTGTTTTTATCGTGTCAATGCCAAGTTTGCCCAGCTGGCAGAAGAAACCGATGAGCGTTCCGTCTCTGTTGCAGAAAATTCTGTGGACTGGGTATCAGCAATGTTGAAAACCTTATAAGAATTGAAGGAGGGTTATATGGGAGCAATCCACAATGACTGGCTTCAGGCAGTAGGCGGAGAATTCCGGAAGCCATATTATAAGGAATTATACGATTTTGTGAAAGAAGAATACAGTACCAGGGTGATCTATCCACCGGCAGATGACATTTTCAATGCCCTTCATCTGACGCCTTTAAAAGAGGTAAAGGTGGTGATCTTAGGCCAGGACCCGTATCATAATGAGCATCAGGCCCATGGGCTTTCGTTTTCTGTTCTGCCTGATCAGAGGGAGATTCCTCCGTCTTTGCAGAATATTTATAAGGAACTCCATGATGATCTGGGCTGTTACATACCGGATAATGGATATCTGGAAAAATGGGCAAGGCAGGGCGTACTGATGTTAAATACGGTATTGACGGTGCGGGCCCACCAGGCGAATTCTCATCAGGGACATGGCTGGGAGCAGTTTACAGATGCGATCCTGGAGGCAGTGAATCAGGAGGACCGGCCGATTGTGTATCTGTTGTGGGGCAGACCGGCCCAGAGCAAGATCCCGATGCTGACGAATCCAAAGCATCTGATCTTGAAAGCGCCTCATCCAAGCCCATTGTCTGCTTACCGCGGATTCTTCGGATGCCGCCATTTCAGTCAGACCAACGCGTTTTTAGAGAGCCATGGGGCAGCGCCAATTGACTGGCAGATTGAAAATATTCGTAACTATGAAGGGACTGAATAGTTACAAGTATTCGTAACTAGAATATCGACCAGAAGGAGAAAAGCATGAGTATTATTGAGATTTTAAAGGTCTTAGTCCTGGGAATTGTTGAGGGATTTACGGAGTGGCTTCCCATCAGCAGTACCGGCCATATGATCCTGGTGGATGAGATCATCCACTTAAATGTGACACAGGAATTTAAGGACGTCTTTATGGTAGTGATCCAGCTGGGGGCGATCCTTGCGGTGGTTCTGCTGTATTTCCACAAACTGAACCCGTTTATCAGGACCAGAGGACGATCCGTAAAAGGAGCAGTGATCCCGCTGTGGGGCGATGTGGCGCTGAAAAAACATACGGTGATCCTGTGGATGAAGGTGGTGGTAGCCTGTGTTCCGGCTGCTGTCATGGGACTGTTGTTTGATGACTGGATGGAGGCCCATCTGATGAATGCTTACGTGGTTGCGGCGGCGCTGATCATTTACGGTATCTTATTTATCGTGGTGGAAAATATCAACTACGGTAAGCGTCCGGCAATTGAGCGGGTTGGCGATATTACCTATAAAACAGCTTTAATTATCGGTTTATTCCAGGTGCTTTCCCTGGTGCCTGGAACCTCCAGATCCGGTTCCACCATCTTAGGAGCCATGATCATCGGCTGCTCCAGACCGGCAGCAGCAGAGTTTTCCTTTTTCCTGGGTATTCCGGTTATGTTCGGTGCCAGTCTGCTAAAGCTGGTGAAGTTCGGCATCCATTTTACCGGGCTGGAGCTGTTTTACCTGATCGCCGGTATGGTGATCGCGTTTGTAGTATCCGTGTATTCCATCAAATTCCTGATGGGCTACATCAGAAAGAATAATTTTAAGGTATTTGGTTATTACCGGATCGTTCTGGGCGTCATCGTGCTGTTCTATTTCGGAGTAACTGCATTCCTTGGATAATGGAGGAATCGATGAATCGATTTGGAATACAGAGACCCCTTTCAAAAAAGAAATGCTTTCTGATCCTGTCGCTGCTTCCGCTGTATTTTATTGTGGTGGGCCTGTTTATGCAGCCGGTGGATCAAATCTTTCATGGAATCGTGGAGATCATACGAGAGCCGGACTTTCTGATCACGGACTATTTCGTGATTGGAGGTGTGGGTGCTGCATTTATCAATGCCGGTGTACTGACACTGATCTGTATCGGTATTATGTACGCCCTGGATATGAATTTTGACGGACATACCGTTACATCTACCTGCCTGATGTTTGGTTTCTCCCTGTTCGGAAAAAATCTGTTAAACATCTGGATGATTCTGGTGGGGGTGTTCTTATACGCAAGGTATCATAAGACTACCGTAAAGCGTTACCTGTACGTTGGATTTTACGGTACAAGCCTGTCCCCGATCGTAAGCCAGGTCATGCACATTGTGGATCTGCCGCTGCCGCTGCGGTTCCTTCTGTGCGCGGCTACGGGCATCATCATTGGATTCGTACTGCCGCCGTTAAGTACCCATGTGCATTTTTCTCACAAGGGTTATTCTCTTTACAACGTAGGATTTGCAGGTGGAATTATTGCGACCGTGATCGTATCCATCCTGAAATCCTTTGGCGTAACCATTGAATCCCGTCTGATCTGGTTTACCGGTCAGAATCAGACCTTTATCATTCTGCTGGCCATTCTGTTTGGAGCTATGATCCTGTATGGCATTATCACTGATCCCATGGCGCTGGAAGATTACCGCAGTATTCTGCGGTCCTACGGACTGGGAGGAACCGACTACTATAAGTCTGAGGGCGGTGCAGCAGTCATGATCAATATGGGCGTGAATGGTCTGGCTTCCATGCTCTTTGTGGTGATGGTAGGTGCGGATTTAAACGGTCCGACTATCGGCGGGATCTTTACCGTGGTGGGCTTTAGTGCTACCGGTAAGCATTTGCGCAATATTCTTCCGGTCATGGCCGGAGTGCTGATTGCCAGCGAGGCAAAAAGCTGGAACATCACCGACCCATCGGCGATCCTTGCACTGCTTCTTTCTACCACCCTTGCACCGATTGCCGGTGAGTTTGGAATCATCGCCGGTGTGATCGCAGGATTTTTACATTCCTCCGTAGCACTGAATGTGGGAATCGTATATGGAGGTATGAATCTTTATAACAACGGATTCGCAGGCGGCCTTGTGGCTATGTTCCTGGTTCCGGTGATCCAGTCCATCCGCGACAGACGGGCAAGAGCACGCGGCGGATTATCGCTGTAACAATAAAAATTTGAGTTACAAAGCTGAATAAAGGTCCGGAAGTGAAAGAGACCGCCTTCCTCTATTTTCACATATCGTTGTTTGCTTGCTCTCGCTAACACGCGTTCGCCTGTGTCGGATTAACATCCGCCACATTCGGACGTGTGTGCTCAAGATGCAAACACCTGATATGTTGAAAATCCCGGAAAGCGGTCTCATTCACTTCCTGCTGTATTGGCTTCGCTAAAAAATAGTAGCTACAGCCTATATTAACTCTGCCATAAAAAGAAAACGCAGCCAGAACATAAAAGCCGAATTACAGGCTTTCGTCAGTAACGTTCTGGCTGCGTTTATTATTATCGCAGAATAACCAATACAGTAGAAGGTATGGTCTGACCGAACCTTCGGACCTTATTGATTATTCTTTAAATTGCAATATTGCGCTCAGAAACTTAACCGCATCTGATACCATGTTACATTGCCATGTACGGAGGCGGACACTCCTTCGTTTACGAAGCCGAATTTTGCGTAATAATGGATCAGTTTATCTTTGCAGGTGAGCACAAGTCCTTTGCGGCCCTGAGCTCTGGCATCTGAGATGGCACGTTGTATTAGGGTTCCGGCATAGCCATGTCTGCGGTATTCCGGGATGGTATTGACGCCGAAGATCATCTGCCAGGTACCGTCTTCCTTATGGAGAGCGGCATGTTCATACATTTCATCGGTCAGGTCAGCCATATCGGTGACCATGCCGTCTACAAAGGCAATGAGCTTATCTTCATCGAACATGAGCCAGAAATGGTTACTGTAATGGGCCAGGCGCTGTTCAAAATCGCTGCGGGTGGCAGCCTCAGCGGGTGGGAAGCATTCAGCCTCAACAGCTGTGACTGCATCAAGATCTTCTATGGTGGCGGTTCTGATTAACATAGGGAAAGTCCTCCTGATTTTTTTCTAAAGACAGATGGTATTGTAGCATGGTGGCTTTGAAAAATCCAGCCGGCAGTTTCGGCAAACGTGGTTTGGCATGCGAAAGACAAAAAAATAACAAAATGGAATTTTGTCCACTGGTCTGGTTGCCTATCTCAGCGAAAAGTTTGGGGTGACGTTTTACCTTCTGGGATTGCTGTCATGCCTGATGGT